>OFHN01001339.1_pt1 | contig 17702 bp, 13 predicted proteins | sample 1521321 | NCBI WGS metagenome assembly OFHN01 (sample SAMEA3504130, study PRJEB24116) | mouse gut metagenome | biome: mouse gut; feature: mouse-associated habitat; material: faeces | place: Denmark | collected 2011
AGAAAAAAGAGGAGCCGCAGATCACCGTGGAGGAATTCGCGGAGATTACGATGACTTTGATGACGTGGAGAAGTTAACGGAATTTATGAAAGCCGGAAAACGTTAATCTCCTATTTATCGGGCGGTTATCGAGTGGGGATAACTACCGGCGCCGGTATTTCGACGAAGGAGTTTAAACGAGGCGTATCACAACATTTATCTTGAACAGGGATGGCGGTGCATGTCATGTGGGAAATACCGGAGGGAGTTCAGGAGATCCTGCACACCCTGGAAAGGGCGGGATATGAGGCCTGGTGCGTGGGCGGCTGCGTGCGGGATATGCTGGCGAATCGTGAGCCGGAGGATTGGGACGTGGCCACCTCCGCCCTGCCGGGAGAGACCATGGCAGTGTTTGAAGGACGCGCGGCGCCCACGGGACTGAAACACGGCACCGTCACCGTTTTGGAGGACGGTGAGCCCTACGAGATTACCACCTACCGCACTGAGGGACCCTACTCCGACAGCCGCCGGCCGGATTTTGTAAAATTTGTCTCCAGCCTGGAGGCCGACCTGGCCCGACGGGACTTTACCATGAATGCCATCGCCATGGGGCTGGACGGCAGTCTGCGGGACCCCTTCGGCGGGGCGGACGACATTCAGGCCGGGCTGATCCGCTGTGTGGGGGAGCCCGCCCACCGCTTCCGGGAGGATGGCCTGCGCGTCATGCGGGCGCTACGGTTTGCCGCCGTGCTTGGCTATGAGATTGAGGAGAAAACCGCTCAGGCTATCCATAAAAACCACCACATGCTGGAGCATGTGGCGGCAGAGCGTATCAATGTGGAGCTGTGCAAGCTGCTGGTAGGTAGCAAGGCTGGAGAGATTTTGCGCCAGTACCCCGATGTGCTGTGTGAGTTTTGGCCGGAACTGGGGCCGCTGGTCACCCTGGAGCAGAATAACCCCTGGCACTGCTGGGGCGGCTGGGAGCACACCATCCACACGGTGGAGGCAGCTCCGCCTGACCTGGTTCTGCGGCTGACCATGCTCCTCCACGACATCGGCAAACCCGCCTGCAAATCCACCGATGAGAATGGAATCGACCACTTCTACGGTCACCCCGCCATCAGCGTCAAGCTGGCCGATCAGATGCTCCAGGGGCTGAAGTTCGACAACAAAACCCGGGAGCGAGTGGTCACCTTGGTGGAGTACCACGATGTCCAGATTCCAAACCGGGAGCGGTACATCCGCAAATGGCTTGGTCGTTTGGGACCAGAGACCTTTTTCCAGCTCCTGGAGGTCAAACGGGCGGACGGTATGGGCCAGGCGCATGAGTTGGTGAAGAGCCGGCTTAGTGAACTGGAGGAAATGAAAGCAGAGGCGGAGGAGATTATCGCCCAGGGGCAGTGCTTCTCCCTGAAAAATTTGGCTGTCAACGGCCGGGATGTGATTGCTGCCGGTGTGGCACCGGGTCCGGAGGTGGGATGGGTGCTGAATAGGCTGTTGAAGTGGGTGGTCAATGGTGAATTTCCAAACGATCGGGATACTCTGCTGCAGCTGCTACGACCCGACGATGGTCCCCCCGTTGGGATGTAACACCTGCCCGGTCATGTAGCTGGCGTCGTCAGAGGCCAGGAACACGTAGCAGGGAGCCACCTCGCAGGGCTGTCCCGCCCGGAGCATGGGAACTTTGGAGGTCCCGGACCCGAAGGTCCGCACCTCCTCGGCGGAGTAGGACGCGGGAATCAGCGGGGTCCAGATGGGCCCCGGGGCCACCGCGTTGACCCGAATGCCCTGCTCCACTAGGGACAGGGAGAGAGACCGGGTCAGGGCCACGATGGCCCCCTTTGTGGCGCTGTAGTCGATCAGGTCCTTGTTGCCCTCGTAGGCCGTGACCAAGGTGGTGTTGATGATGCTCCCGCCCCTGCCCATATGGGGGAGGGCGGCCTGGATCAGGTAGAAGAAGGAAAACACGTTGGTCTGAAAGACGCAGGAGAGCTGCCCGGGGGTGATGTCGAGAATACTCCGCTTGATGTACTGCACGGCGTGGTTGTTGACCAGGATGTCCAGCCCGCCGAACCGCTGGACGGTCTGGGTCACACAGCGTTTCGCCGCGCCGGGATCCTTCAGGTCCCCCCGGAGCAGTAGGCACTGGGCGCCCAGTGCCTTGACCTGAGCCTCCGTCTCCGCCGCGTCGGTCTCCTTGTCGTAGTAGGCGATGGCCACGTTTGCGCCCTCCTTGGCAAAGGCGTAGGCCACCGCCCGACCGATGCCGCTGTCCCCGCCGGTGATCAGCGCGGTGCGGCCCTCCAGTTTCCGGCAGACGGGGGCGCACTCCGACACCGGCCTGGGCTCCATCACATACTCCAGCCCCGGCTGACGGCTCTGGTGCTGGGGCGGGAAACAGGAGGGCGGCGTCTCGAAGTCGGCTATGTTATATGTACACTTTTTGCATTCCATAAGCAAATACCTCCTTTGCCCATTCTATGCGGCCGGGAGGTATTTGTTTTTATGCTCCAGCTATAAAGCTCAGTTTAGAAATAGAGAAATTCGAACAAAATAACTATGGCGAAAGCATATTTTCTCCGCTCTCGTCATAGTTGTTTTTATAAACTTTACAAGGAGGAGATTCCATGCGGATATGGGTTTATGGAAATAGTCCGGCACAGATACAAAGCATGATAGAAAAAACGGTCCGTTCCGACGACACTGTGGCAGGAACCTCAGTCCGTGCAGAGATCAGTTCCGCATTTCCCCAGAGCGGTTTAACTCCGGCTATATCTGCCGCGATTCGGGGGGAATTTGACCTGCTGCTCATCCCTACATTCGGATTTTTAGGGGACAAAACCAAAGCGGATCAAATGCTAAGTCTGTTTCAAGGTTATGGTGTCTTGGTCAGGTCCGTTTCCAGGGATGGAATCAACAGCTCCTGATAACCGACTTGTCCAAATCGTTTCACAGCTTCCGCAGTTTCTTCCAGACATGTCCCAGCACAGCCTTGAAGCAACGACCGGCTGGTTTCGCTCAGCGGCACGTCAGAGCGGCACAGATCGTAGTCATCGGGGGTCATATGCCACGGTTTAAGCAGCTTCGGATACCTGCCGTACAGCTGTGACACAATAGATAGGCCCTTCCCGTCAAAATCCCCGGAATAGAACAGCTCCGTCTCCTCCGCCGCCAGAAGGTCCAGCAGCCGCAGGGCTGCCACCGAGGGCTGGCCGGAGGTGCAAATCAGCGGGGAGTGAAATTGAGCGGAGCGGTCACAGAGCTGGGTGAACACCATCTCGTTTTCCACAATGTAGGCCCGTCCCGACAGGCTGCGTGCTCCGGTCAGCCCGGACAGGCTGGAAAGGGACAGGGTACATAGTTCACGGGCCTGACGGAACAGGCGGTAAGCGGGGTGCTCTTCTGCTCCCGCATAGAGGACAAGCCCCGTCTGCGTGACCAGGCTGGAGATGCTGTCGCATAAGATGCCATTTTCATAGTACAGTCCGTCCCGCCGCTCCGCGTTTTCCGGATATTCCTGGCAGGAGCGGAACGCCAGCAGATACAAAAACAGCTTGCCGCACAGCGCCCCGCTGTCCAGCGCGTGGGGATCGGAGGTGGCCTGAGCGCTGAGTACAGCCAGGCGGACAGCGCTCTGCGGGCGCTGTTCCAGCCAGTCAAGGCTTCGGCATGCCCGGATCAGGCTGCGTTTTGTCACCTCTAAATCTTTCGCAGCCTCACGGCGGAGCAGTTGATGCCCTCCGCTTTGCGTTTTCTTCAAAGCTTGAAGCCACTGGCGGCAGGTATCGCCGTCTGCCTGTTCCGATACCTGGGCGAGCATGGCGGAAAAGCGGCTGTTTTCCCCTTCACGCAGTTCGTTTCTGGTTTTGATCTCCGTGTCGAAGTAGCGCTCCAGCACTTCTTTCAGCGAGACCCCCTGGAAAGAGGTCTGCTGGAGCGCCGCCTCAAACTGGGCGGTCTGAAACTGAAGCGGAGGGGAAAAGGGGCGGCCAAAGATACCCCGGGCGGCGTCGCACTCCTCCTGGGTGGCGTCGGCCAGCCGGACAATGCCCGCTGGACGGCCAAAGCTGCGGTATTTTTTCAGCAGCTCTGTCATAATGCGCCGGTATCCGGGCCGGGATCGGAAATAGGCCGCGCAGGCCCTGGCCTGTTCGCTCATAGGCTGTCCTCCAAAGTTCGCTGTCTGCCGTTCCAGTGGTAACGCAGGATGGTGACCACCGGGGCGTTGGGCGGATGATGCATCTCGGCGATATCCAGGTCGGGTACACAGGCATAGCAGCCCCACAGGGCCTGGGAGTTGATGATATAGTCGAAGTCCAGGATCCTCATCAGCTCAAACATGGCACTAATATTCTGGTCGTCCACGCCGGCAAAGGCCTCATCCAGGGCCAGCAGTTGGGGACAGGCTTCCCCGCCCTTCTGATATTGGGCGGAGACGGCGGCGAACAAGGGCACATACATGGCCATAGCCTTTTCCCCTCCGCTGAACCGGTTGAAAGTCCGGTCAGAGAGCTCTTTTTTTCCGTCCTCTCCCCGCTGGTAAAACAGGCGGAACTCATACCAGCCCCGGTAGTCCAGAACGGAGCGGATCAAATCGGCGTAATTGACCGATATCCCCTGCACATGGGCCTCCTCCCGGGCTCGCTTGACCTTGTTTCGGAAATGGGAGGAGACCTTCTGGCTGTCCTCCGGCGTGAGCAGGGCCCGGTCCTTGTTCAGTAGGGTGACCAGATATGCGGTGTCCAGCTCCCCGTCCCCCTCCGACTTTTTCTCCTTCCAGTCCAGACTGAAGGTCAGCCCCATGGAGGTGGTCAAGGTAGCCATCAGGGAAGTCATATCCCGGACCCACCGGCCGCTCTCCTCGATGCGGGCGCGCAGCTTGTGGCTGATGGTCTCAGTCAGGATGTTTTCAAACAGCTCCCGGTCCCGATCTTCCAGGATGCTTCCGGTGGAGTCGATGTCGGCCTGGAGGGACTGGATGAAGTCGTAGAGGGAGAGCTCCTTCCCGCCCTTTTTCAGCAGGATGCACAGGCGCTGCCGAAGATGAGCGGTGTGGTTGGGAGCCTCAAAAACCAGCCTGATTTCGGGGTGGTAGCTCAAGAGGCTGTTGTTTGACCTCTCATAGTTTCTGCGCAGAGCGTCCGCCATGTGCTCCGGCGTATAGCCCCGGTCGGCGGGCTGGATTTTACTTGCCGCCTGCCGGGCGCGCTCCTCCAGGTCCGAGGTTTCATCCAGCCCGGAGAAACCCAGCGCCAGGTCCTCCAGGAAGTAACGCTCTGTGTCCTGTTCCTCCAGAGTGGCATCCAGAAGTTTCTGCTTTCTCTGTTTCAAAGTTTCGCTGGAAGTTTTCAGTTCTACCTCCAGGGCGGCGCACTTCTCCCCCGCCTCCCGGTTTTCCCGGTCCTGGTGGTCGATCTCATCCTCCAATTCCGCCAGACGGCGGGTGCGGGCCTGATTCTCCGGGCGTTCCAAAAAGGCCCGCAGCTCTTCCGCCGCCGACCGGCTGACTTGCAGTGATCCTCGGACGGTTTCGATGGACTTTTTCTGATCTGCCGCCTGGTCCCGCTGTTCGTCGATGGTATCCCGTTCGCTCTCCATGGAGCGGACCGCGTAATCCAGCTTCTGGCGGCTGCGCTCCAGGTCATCCAGAGTATCCCGATAGCTGGCGGCGACCTCCCGAGCCTCCTCATAGTCCGGGATGGTCCGTTCATAAGGCAGGCCAACGCCGAGGCTGATGCTTTTCTCCTCCAATGCCGACCAGGCCAGCTTTGCCGCCTGCTCAGCGGCCAGCTTCTGCTTCTGCTCCTCCTCTGCCTGCCGCAACTCCCGGCGGGCCTGCTCCAGCAGCTCCAGCGCCTGGTCCAGCTCTTCGGCGGCCGGCATCCGGGAGCGTTCCCCCTCCAGCTGCTCCAGCCATCCGGTATGATCCGAAACTTCGGACTGTGCCGCCTGTATTTTTGCGGCGAGCTGTTCCAGCCGTTCCTCCAACTCGCAGATCTGTCGCTGCCGGTTGGCCTCCCGGGCGGCGGTGCCCACAAACCCGGCAGGAGCTTCGGCGTGACTGCGGCCTTGGATCATACCGCAGCAGAACCGGCCGTCCGGGAGCAGGGCAGTCTCGGCGCTGAGGTCGGCCTGGGATATCCCTCGCAGACAGGCGGCGGCCTCGCTGGGAAAACGTCCCGTGGCATCGGGGATTAGCCCCTGGACAGGCTGTTCTACAGCGGGTCCGGGGATCAGGAAACGGTCTGGGTATTCCTCCAGCAGTTCCTTAACTGCAGGTAAATATTCATCCGGGACCACCAGGGCATCCAGCAGACCGGCGTCGGTGAGCTGGGCCTCCAGCAGGTCCCGCTCCTCTTGAGAAAGCTCAGGAGCGAAGTCCACCAGCTCATAGAAGGGGGCGCAGGGGATTCTCCGCAGCATCAGCTGAAGGCGGGCGGCCTGAATTTGATCCTGGCGGGGCGGGATGGGTTCCGGCTGGGCTTTGAGTTGTTTTAACTCCCACTCCTGTTCCTTCTGCTCCTCAAGCAGAGTATTCAGAGTATTTTCTGCCCGAAGAAGCTGTGCCCGAAAGGCCGACTCACAGTTTCGGGTACATGCGTCAACCTGATCGCGGATGGGGCTCCAGTCTGCCAGAACACGATAGACGGAAAGCGCGCGCCGGATATCCAGCCAGATATCCTGGGAGATCTCCAGCTGGGTGTTTTGATCCTGCCAGCGGGTGAAGGCCTCCAGCAGCTTGTCACGCTCCTCCCGTTCCTGGGTCTGCGCGTCCCGGAATACGATCTGGGCCTCCCGCACGGAGGCGCCGGCCTGGTCGGCAACCTGACAGGCACTGTCGTAGATGCTTCTGGCCTCCTGGGCCTTTCGCAGGGCGCCAAGGACATCTTCAATCTGCCGGCTCCGCTGGCGAAGGGCGGCGAGAAGGGGACGCTGATCCCCATTCAGCCGTTCCGCCTGAATATCGCGGACGTAGCAATTGTGTTCTTGTCCCAAAACCAGGAGGTCGTTTTGATCGTTCAATTCACGCAGATGCTGGCGCACCCCGGCCCGTGCGTCGTCACAGTCCCGGGTCAAGGTCCGCAGGTTGGTCTCCCGCCTGGATATCCCATCCTCCAGCCTTTGAAGCTGGTCCTCTCCCTGCCTCAACTGGCTTGCCAGCCGGGCACAGCTCTCTTGCGCCTGTTTCAGCTGGTCACGCTTGGTGGACAGATCATCGTCCCCCATAGCCGCCCGCTGGGCCTTGGCCTGCTCCAGGCGGGTGCCCGACTGCCGTCTCCGCTCCGACTGTTCCTCCAACCGCCGTTCCAGATCGCCGCGGAGGTCCTCCGCATCCCGCAGCTGCTTGCGCAGACGTTGCGTGGTCTCCCGGGCATCCAGATAGGCCTGGCCCTTGCGGCCCAGAATGTACTGGTTATACCGGTTATATTCGGTCCGGATGATTCTGGCGCTCTGCATGGCCGCCTGGTAGCCGTGGAGCGTGTCCTCCAGATTGTCCATCTGCTCCATGGTGCTGACCATGGCGGACAGATCGTCGTCCGTCAGCACCTGGAGGGACAGATTCAAGAGCTTCTTTACCTCTGTTGGACGGAAATCCTTGGACAACTTGGGCGCCCGCACCATAATCAGTAGCTGGACCAGCTGGTCATACTGCCGGATATCCTCAAACCTGAAAATCTGGTCGTTGACCATCTCCTTGTATGCGGTCTGGCTCTCCGCCCAGCACTTGGGATCGTCAATGAGCTGATGCAATTTCCGCTTGCTGAGGGGCAGATTTTGCCCGCCCATCCGCTCAAACAGCTGCAACCCGTCCGGGCCGATCCGCCTTCCATCCCGGAGGCAGAAACCCCAGAAGTCGATCCCCTTTCCCCGCTGGGCCCGCATCCCCACGCCGATGGTCCGGTACTCCTCCGTGCCGGGCTTTCGGAACTCCAGATACAGATAGCCGGTGGACTCCTCCCGTTCGTTGTCGCCCAGCAGGTAGAATTCCATTTTGCGATCCCGGGAGCCGAAGGGGTCCAGCCGCTCCGGGCGCTTGTCCCCATCCAGGATAAAGGGGACAAAGCTCTGGGTGGTGATGGATTTTCCGGCGGCGTTGTTGCCCCGCAGCAAGATATGGCCGTCGTGAAGGGGGAATTCATCCTGATCGTACAGCCAGAAATTGAGAAAGCCCAGCTTATTCATCTTCCAGCGGCCCATCATCCTCCACCTCCCCGGATTCATTTTGATAAGAGGCGGGGTAACTCCCCACCAGCTTCCCCACAGCCGGATAGAGCAGGATATCCCCGTCCAGCTCCTCCAAAAACATCCAGCCGGCCATATAGGCGGTCAGCTCCTGACAGATATGCTCCAAGGAACAAGCGCGCAGCTGGGAGCCCCAGCCGTTCCCGCACCGGGCCCGGCATCGTTCGATCTCATGGCAGAATTCCCGGCGGCTGAGCAGCACGGTGTCATCCACCCGGCGGGGGTAGACGCCCTGTACAATCTGCTCCCTCAGCTGGGCGCACAGCAGCCGCGCAACATCGGACAGCGCCCTGGTGCCGGGATAGAGCATCCCACAGTTCTCTCCCGCAGACAGGAGGAAAAACACGCCGTTTTTGTAGAGATGAAGCTCGCCGTTCAAAAACTGATCCAGATTTTTGTTCACATATCCACGCTGATTTTTGATGTAGTCGTAATCGCTCTGGGTCTGGTCAGAGCAGTAGAGGCCGGGGGCCAGCGCCAGCTGCCGGTAGATCCGCCGCCGGCGCTGTTCGGTCTCATCCCCCTCCCAGGAGAAGGCCTCAAAATCCTCAATGGACCGGCACTCCATGATATCCCGGCCAAAGTGTACCGGGAAATGCCGGGACAGGCCGGTGTTTTCATAGAGTACCTCTTGATTCTGGTCGTTGCCAAAGAGTGTGCTGTTCCCGTCGTAGACCAGCACCAAACCCGTCTCCTGGGCATACTGGAGGACCCGGACCAGCGATTTGCGGTGGGGAAACCTGGTCCAGTCCACCGGTTGCACCTCACTGAGGAAGGTCTCCACGGCCTGGGTCAGGGAAGAAAGCAGGAAGGGCGCACCGTCGTCCAGGTCGGCCAGAAACAGCAGAACGGCGCACAGCAGGCAGTAGTCCAGTGGCTCCTGAAAGGACTGTATCCCCATCCAGGGCATGGTTCTGGGCGGGACCTTCTCCAGCTTGACCACCGCCTCGTTGACAACCAGATTCCAGCCCAGCAGCTCGTTGACCAGCCTGCGGAAGTCAGGCAGGGCCCGTTTCAGGCTGAAATAGAGCTCCCGGTCCTCCGCCCGGGTGACCCAGAACCGGTCCAGCAGGGCGCGAAATTCATACATGGCCAGCCTCCTCAAAGATCAGCACGCAGTTTGGCATGGTCAACACCCCGTCGGTACATCTGAGCTGGCAGGTCTGATCTCCCCGCTTTTTCAGCGTGTAGGACTGGCCGTACTGGGTCTGGCCCCGCTTGTCCGGACTGAGGTTGGCCAACGCCACCCAGGACAGGAACACCGTGCGCACAGCGGGGAAGACAGGGGTGTCCAGCGCGGACAGGTCCAGCCTTCCATCCCGGATATGCCCCATGACCTCCTGCCGTAGGGCCCGCTCCTCCTCCAGGATTTTTTGACGCTGGGCCGCCTTTTCGGCGCTCTTGTCCGCAAAGCCGGTGCGGTCCATCCGGGGCTTGTAGGTCCGTGTCCGGGGCTGGAGGAGATAGTCCATGGGAGGCTCATCGTAGGGGCTGAGGTCGATCCGTTCCGATTCCCGGATATAGTCAAAAGAGAAGTGCCGGGCCTGCTGGGCGCCGAACACCAGAGCGGAGAGGCGGTGTCCCTCCTCCACCGTCTCAAAACCGGCGAACAGGGTAAGCAGGTGCCGCAGTTCCGCCTTGTTGCTCACACCCATATTCTCCATCTGTACCAAGAGGGCCGCGTTCTGCACCGCCCTGCGGATGACTTCGTTGGTGACGTTCAGCACCTGTCGGGCGGCGGGATCTCTGCCGGTGAACCAATCGGCCAGCGACTGCCAGACGCCCTGGTTTCGGGTTTGCAGCTCAGCTTTCCAATTAGATGATTGTTCGGACTGGGGGCGGGGGACCTCCAGCTCACTGCGCTGGACCAGGTCCAAAATATGCGCGGCCTGTTCCGGAGAAATTTTTTCCAGCTGTGCTCCGATCTGCGCGGCGCTGTGCTGGAGGTCCTGAATAAAATCCTCCAGATAGCGGACAAGATTCTGCTTATAGACAATGAAATCCACCGATCTCATCTGCATTTCCATGCCGGGACCGTAGAACTCCCGGAGGAAATCCTGATGGTTCTGGCTCAGCCGCTGAAAGTCCTCCTGCAGGTCCTGCCACCAGGCGTTGACCTCCCGGAGGGGCAGGTCGTCCAGCTGTTCCGCCTTGTATAGATCTTCCCGGATACGGCGGAATGGGCTGGCGGAGAGGCCGGCGGTCCGGGTAGACAGATTTTCCAGCGTAATGGTCAGACGCTCGATCTCGATGGCCGTCTGGGACATCATGTATTGAAACTGCCGGTTTTTGAACTCGGCGATGGTGCGAGGCTTGCGGGGGTCCTGGATGGGTGTGAGGTTTTTCCACTTAACCAGCTGCTGGAGGTCAAGTGCTACCTGTTCAGGAGTATATTGGGCGAACACAGCCTGCTCCCTCAGCAGGATCAGAACAGTGTCCCGGTCCATCTGGTAGTGCATCTTCTGATGTTCCAGATAGAAGATACGCATGATCGTTCGATAGACCCTATAGTTGTCCGCTGAGAGGTATTTAGTCTCTGATATGCTATCTAACAAGTCGGCTTGCAGCATAATCCACCCGCTTTTCACGTTCCAGTTCGTTCTTTCGACTTAATTGTACTATATCTGCTTGGATATTACAATCATATATTCCATTTTCCGCTTCATATAGTTTGATGGAGGCGATTTTAATGAAAGACCCGGTTTTAATTTTAAATGAATCCCGCATGTCGTCTTTAAAGGCTGACTATAAGATAGTTTACCAGACTGTTACCGCCTGGCTTTCAAAGGAGCTTCAAAAATAACGAAATAAAAAGAGAGACAAGGGTTGATAATAGTGTTAGACATGGGTAGGTATACTTGGCCACGGATCACCAGCAGAACTAGTAAGTTTAGGTTCTGCTGGTGTACGCCATGTTTTTAATTATATATATATTCTAGTTGTTTTTTCAAACATTGCATGCTATATTAAATATAGGTTTTAATATGGGTATAAAGATAGAGGTGAGTTTTTGTGCCATTCATGAACGATCCAGATTTCCTGGCGACCTTGGAGCGCATGTATAAAGATGCCAAGTTACTATTTGAGGAGAAAGAATACTATAACTGCTGTTATTTAAGCGGCTATGTTCTGGAATGTGCACTAAAATATATATTATGCACATTTGGACTAAAAGACGATGGGACACGGTATACTATAAATGATGCAAAGCAGTTTACACATAGAATCCAGAATTTAAATCTTGCACTTGAACAATGTATTTCAGCTGGCGCAGGAGTCCCAGCTCAGTATCAGATTATGCCAGAAAACATGTGTCCATATATTTTTACCAGCGTAAACGGTTACCCTTACTGGAATCCAAAATATCGGTACGGTGAGCACCCAATGTGGGCGACTGAGGATTGGAGCAGGCATTACATAGAGGAACTTGATGCCATTTTTGAATTTATTTCATCTGTTGTGTTAGGGGAGGGTTCATAAATGGAGCAGATCGTACATCACGACATTGTCGTATCTCGATCCGTTGAGGTGATTTCTGCTGTTATCAAAGGTCAAGAGGCTGAAGTGTACATCGTTCAAAACATCTACGGAAAACTGATGGTTTATTTAGAAAGCCGAAATTATGAGCTTGTGGATACTATCTCAGCGAAATTGTCTGCCGAAATCGGGTCATGGCTCCTGGGGTGTGATTTTTATGAAGCAAATATTTTCATCAAAACCGAGATTGACAAGCGAAAGAGAAAAACAAAACCGATTTTAGAGCATATTTGGCTATTTGAAAAATTCCTGACGAACTTATATTGGGAAGATCGACAAGAAACTCATTATGATCAAGACAGAGCATGCAAGTTGGTAAGTTTCTACTCGTTCAAGGGAGGGGTCGGTAGAACAACCTCCATGCTTATGGCGGCAATTTCATTGGCCCGTCAAGGAAAACGTGTTATGCTGATTGACTTTGCCTTGGAGGCTCCTGGAGTTTCCGGACTGTTTCCGCAGGAATATCTGCCCAAGTATGGCCTGTTAGACTTTCTAATTGAATGCAACACTCTCCAAAGTTCGGAGAGTGAATTTTCAATCGACGAATATATTTATCCAGTAGGAGAATTGTGTCAGGCCACATCTGCAGGCGGAGATATTCATGTCATGCCCGCTTACGGCAGTGCTTTGAAAAATCGTCCTGATCTATACCGCAAAACTTTAATGCGGTTTGATTTGGACATCCCTATGTACTCCCGTGACAAAACACCAATCGATCTGCTTCTCTCAAAATTAACTGATTTTGTTGCGCCAGATATCGTTTTTATTGATACTCGATCTGGAATCCATCAAATAGGCGGGATTACGCTAGCTCGGTATTCAGATTTGGCATTGCTGTTCTTTTATGGCAGCCAGCAAAACGTGGACGGGATGAAAATGGTACTCCCACATATGAAAAAAGCAGGCGTCCCTTTCCTTTTGATCAATGCTAAGGTTCCATCTAATGATGAAGTTGCAAAAATAGAGGAAAGTATTTATATAGAAGGAGCGTATGAAACGCTTTGTGGTTGTGACCCAGAGTACAGTGAAGGAAAAGTGGCTATTGATGATGAAGCCGCAGAACATTTTCCAATAAAGATATCATATAATTCGGCGGCAGAAGTGCTGCAAAATACAGATCAACTTATCCAGGCATTTGAGGAACAAGGTGGTGAGTACAATCATTTAGCTGATACAATTTTAGATGCTGTTTCTTTCAATGCTGATACAAATTCCAAGGTCAATATCTCCGCAGAACTACAAGAAACAATTATTCACGCGTTTTCCAGCATAATGGGAGGCTTAGAAACAGCCGCAGCAGAGGATGAATTTTCTTCACTTGCTGAACTTCGAAATAAGTTTTATCCATTGCAGGCATTTTCATTTATCTTTGATCCAAAGAAATTTTTGATTCAAGGGCAAAAAGGTGTTGGCAAAACGGCACTATTCAGCGCATTGAAGCACAAAAAATACGCTATATCGCTGGCAGAATATTTAGGTATTGATACATCTCAATATGAACGGATGGATTGGCTGGTTGGCACTTCGAATGATACTTCGTATAGTGAAATTTTCCCCCTTTTGACAGAGGGTGAGGCGATCCGTGCATTTTGGTATTTTGAGATTATTAAGGTGTTGGTAGAGTTTGACCCATCGTTAAGAGAAATGATGCCAACATGGGCCTGTGAAGTGACAGATTCTTCTTTGGATCCGGATACCGTTAAAAATCTAAATGCCAATGCAGCATTTCAACTGAGCGAGATTTTGAAAAAGATTGACAAAAAATATACTGCGAGTGGGAAATATATCACGATTATTTATGACGCACTGGATCGTATTGTTTCCCCGAATAGCAGAGGGAGATTTCTCAGTGAGCTAGTCGATATTTGGTATAAAAATATGAGCAGTCTTACCTCAATCCGATGCAAGGTGTTTTTGCGCGAAGATATTTTCGAGCGTGAAATCAATGTAGCTGACAAAGTGAAGCTACGCAATTATTCTTCCTCTATCAAGTGGGAATATGACCAACTTTTTGCTATGGTATGGAAACGGATACTCAGTCAGAGTGAAGAAATATGTAATTGGTACACTAAATCCGCTGGGCGTGAAATGGCGGCAGTTTTAGAAATAGCGGATCAAACAGGATTGGGCTATATTCCGAAGGCGGACGAGCAAATCAATAAAAATCTGTTGGCTGAAATAATTGGTGCTAAAATGGGAAGCGGCAATAAGGCATCCACATATAATTGGTTCAAAAATCGCCTTGCCGATACACGGGGCGTCATTGTCCCGCGTAGCATGATTGACATTTTTTCCAAGGCAGCAATTGTAGAGGAAAAAATGAGGCGGAAAACTCCGTCAGTTACGAAAAGCATCATACGTCCCAGGTGCTTTGAAGATACGTTGGGTGAGGTTTCTGATAAGCGAGTTGCTGACTTGAAAGAAGAGTTCACGGAGTATCGTGATTTCTTTGAAAAACTCAAGAATACGGTACAGCGCTCACCAGTGAACGAAGATTTACTGAAAAACGCTATTGAACAATCTGGTTTGGATAACCCAGTGGAAGAAATTCACAATCTGATTAATATTGGGGTAATCAAGAAATATCAGCGCAGGATAAATAATCCTGTCCGCTATCATTTCCCTGACATCTATTTACATGGATTGGGGTTACAGCGGTCAGGTATGCGCTGAGCGTTCACAATATTTATGGCAAATATGAAAGCAGTAGATGTGTAGTGGCGTCTGCTGCTTTCATATTTGCTGTTATCTGCTCATAAATTTGTAAAAGCCTCACAAGAAATGCTTTTACCGTTTTATCGGCAAAGGCATTTAAAATAATTTCTTGCGTTGTAGCTGCCCGTAGGGTATCATAGTACCGAGCAGTTACGCCTTGAAGGAGGTGTAACAAATCCTTTGTGCGATCTATACACGACTGAGCAAGGAGGACGAAGACAAGCAGCAGCCTGAATCCGAGAGTATCCAGAACCAGAAGTCGCTGCTGACTCGCTACGCCATCGACCACGGGTGGGATATCTACTCCATATTTTGTGATGAAGATTTTTCTGGGGTGGACAGTGACCGCCCCGACTTCAACCGTATGATCGAGGCCGCCAAAGCGAAGAAATTCCAGATCATCCTCTGCAAGAGCCAATCCCGTTTTACCCGGGACATGGAGCTGGTGGAGAAGTACATCCACGGCCTGTTCCCTATCTGGGGCATCCGGTTCATCGCGGTGGCGGACAATGCGGACACCGAGGTCAAGGGCAACAAGAAGGCCCGGCAGATCAACGGCCTGGTGAACGAGTGGTATCTGGAGGACCTGTCGGAAAATGTCCGCATGGTGTTCGACCTGAAACGGCGGGAGGGCAAGTACATCGGCGGCTTTCCCATATATGGCTACCGCAAGGACCCGGTGGACAAAAACCACATCATCCCCGATCCCGAGGCGGCGGAGGTGGTGCGGCAAATCTACCAGTGGTCGCTGGAGGGCCACGGGCGGCAGAACATCGCCTACATGCTGAACCAGCGGGGCATCCCTAACCCCACCCGCTACAAGGCGGAGCGGGGCTGGAGCTGCAACCACCCCATCAAAAACGACTTCGGCCTGTGGAATAAGGTGACTGTTGGTCGAATCCTGACAAACGAGATGTACACCGGTGTCATGATTCAAGGGAAACGTAGGAAGGTCAGCTACAAGTCCACGGTGATTATCGACACACCTGAGAGTGAGTGGTACCGGGTGGATGGCACCCACGAGGCCATCATCGACCGGGCCACCTTCGAGGCCGTCCAGCGGAGCCTGAAGCTGCGCTCCCGGACGGACGGTACGGGCGAGGCCCACCTGCTGTCCGGGCTGGTGAAATGCGCCGACTGCGGCTCCACCATGAGCAAGTGCTCCAACGGCAAACGGGCCTATCTGCGGTGCAAGCTGTACGCCGACAGCGGCAGGGAAAAGCTGTGTACCCGGCACTCGGTGAGGTTGGACCAGCTCATCGACCTGATCTCCGACCGCATCCGGTACTATGTCCAGACCTATTACCAGCTGGACCCCGCGGACCTCCAGCCCCAGCGAGACACCCGCCAGGAGGCCCTGGAGCAGGAGCGAAAGGCCCTGACTGCCCAGCTGGAGAAGCGCAGCCAGGCTCTGAAAACGCTGTACCTGGACCGGGTGGCGGGTATCCTCAGCGAGGGGCAGTTCATAGAGCTGAACCAGACTTTTCTGGATGAAAAAAGCCGCCTGGAACGGCGGCTTGATTCTATCAAGGGGGAACTGGCGGAGCGGGAACAGCCCCAACAGCAGGCGGACCTGATGGAGCGGGCCCGGGAGCTGCTGAAGCTGGAGACCGTCCCCCGAGAGTTGGTGGTGGGACTGGTGGAAAAGATCGAGGTCTGTGAGCGGGACCCGGAGACCGGGCGGCAGGAAATCAGGGTCACTTGGCGGTTTTAAGCTTCCCCTTTGGCGGCGCGGACGATATCCCCCACCCCGTTCAGTACCATAGACGGGCGGTAGGAGAAGGTTTTCAGCGTCTCCGGGGTGGAGATGCCCGACAGAACCAGCACGGTGGACATACCGCTCTCCAGACCGGAGATGATGTCGGTGTCCATCCGGTCGCCCACCATCACTGCGTCCTCCGAGTGGCACTTGAGCAGACGCAGACCGGTGCGCATCATCAGAGGGTTGGGCTTGCCGCAGAAGTAGGCCTTGGTGCCGGTGGCCATCTCGATGGGGGCCACCAGGGCGCCGCAGGCGGGGACGGTGGAGTGCTCCCCCGGTGCGGAGACGTCTGAGTTGGCCCCGATGAGTTTGGCCCCGCCCAGAACCAGGTTGATGGCCTTAGTGATGGTGTTCAAAGAGTAGTTCTGGCTCTCACCGATGACCACGTAGTCGGGGTCGATGTCGTTCATGGTGATGTCCGCATCGTACAGGGCGTTGAGCAGTCCGGCCTCCCCCAGAGCGTACACCGAGCAGCCCGGGGCCTGACTCTTCAAAAAGGCCGCCGTGGCCAGGGCGCTGGTATAGAAGTGCTCCTCGGGCACGTCCAGCCCCATGCGGGCCAGCTTCTGCTGGAGCTCTTTGGGCGTGGAGCCGCTGTTGTTGGTCAGAAAAAGGTAGGACTTCTTCTCCTCGTTCAGCCACCGGATAAACTCCGGAACCCCGGGCAGGACCTGATTGCCGTGGTAGATGACGCCGTCCATATCGCAGATGAAGCCCTTTTTCTTCTGAAAATCAATGGAATACATACTTGTTTTCCTCATTTCTTTGCCGCTGAATCCAACGGTATAATATCCAGGCCAGTATATCAGATTGCAGAGAAATGCGCAAGTGTCCCAAAGGCACAGCGCCCTGGGGCGCTGTGCCGTCCACGATGGCCACACCCTTGCCGGGGAGGATGACGGCATCCAGGGAATCCGGGTCGCCGGAACAGAGGATGTACTCAGAGTCCAGCCCGGCCTCTTCAGCCCAGGCGCCGATCTTTCGCATCAGTGTGGACTTGCCGCAGCCGGGCCCGCCCTTCAAAATATAGACGGCCCGGGCCTCCTTCGGGGAGATCAGGTGGTCATACAGGGAATAAAAGCCGGTGGGGGCGTTGGCTCCCAGAAAATATTGAATATGTGGCAAAGCAGTCATAAGCGACCCTCCGTATTAACGATTTTACGTCTCAGCCTATGTCCGGACAGGCGGTTTTGTGCGAAAAACCGCCGTCAAAAATGTACCGCAGGCATTGTATCCTGGTCTTGCTTTTGGTATAATAAGAAAAGTACAATTTTCCCGGTCAGGCCGGGTGAACCAGGGAAATCAAACAGGGAAAGGCTGGAAAACCATATGAACAAACAGTGGACCGATACCTTCCGCACGGAGATTGAGAATTTTAAAGGGGCTATCGGCTCCTTCGACAAGGGCGAAATCGACCGGAAGGCCTACAAGGGCGTGTCCGGCGGCCTGGGCTCCTACGCCCAGC
>OFHN01001345.1_pt1 | contig 17624 bp, 17 predicted proteins | sample 1521321 | NCBI WGS metagenome assembly OFHN01 (sample SAMEA3504130, study PRJEB24116) | mouse gut metagenome | biome: mouse gut; feature: mouse-associated habitat; material: faeces | place: Denmark | collected 2011
TATCCCGGCAATATGCCTCGTTTATGAGGTTTTTGAAGGGGATAATCAGCTCATCGGATTCCACGTTGCTGTGCAGACTGTCGTAGTTGTCATTGATGGCGATGAAGCGCACACCCATGAAGGGGAAAATCCGCTCAATGTATTCCCCCACGCCCAAATGGTCCCTGCCGAAGCGGGACAAATCCTTGACTACGATGCAGTTGACCTTGCCAGCCTTGACCTCGGCCATCATCTCTTGAAAGGCCGGACGGTCAAAATTGGACCCCGTATAGCCGTCGTCCACTTTCATGCCGCACTCCCGCAGTTCCGGGTAGCGCGACAAATAATCACGGATCAAATCCTTCTGGCCCGTGACGCTGTTGCTTTCCTCCTTGTCACCGTCCTCATGGGACAGGCGGACATATCCATAGGTATTCCATACCTGCTCTTGGGTCTTGTTCATGTTCTTCTCTCCTGATCGTTAAAGTCTAATCAGCAAAACACTTTAACCACCAGGGGAGCGCCGGGTCGTCCTGTTGGCATCACATTAACATAACTTCCGGCAAATGTCCAGAGTGTTTTGCGAAAATATTTCCGTCAGCATTTTGACCGTATGTAGGAGAGCATTCTGTCCTCCAGGGTCACGTCCGTGTCGGTGAAGCTGACCTTCACCACATATTTCCCGTGACGGTAGCAGTAGGGGTTGCCGATTTGCCGGATGAAATCCAGAATCCGCTCCCGCTTGGGCAGGTCGGTATTGACCTTCACATCCCGAATATCCCGCAGTCCGGCGGGGTCCACCGTCCGAATGTCCACATTCTGCATGGCTTTGACCTGTTCCTCGGTATAAATTGGCTGTTCCATGTACTTCCTCCCCTCTGGTCTAAACTATGCTTGCGCGGCTTGTCCCCATTCCAGACAGCCGGCAGCAAGCCGCCGCAGACTGTTCCCAGCCTGCGGCGATTTGTGATGTATCAGCCCTTAAAGCGGTAGGGCAGCTTTCGGCCTCCGCGCTGGTGGCCGTTGTACTTACTGAGAATGACACGGGCAAACCGCAGGGCGGCTTTATTAGTGGAGAAGTCCACCTTGCCCCGCCGTATAATCTCATCCGGGTCAACGGCAGACAGCCGCTTGATAAACGTCTGGTCCACCAGCTCCGTCTCATAGGTCTTGACAAACAGCGCCATGCCGGAGAAGATGGACCCTTTGAGAGAGCTGGGGGTTCCATGCCACGCTCCGGCAATCAAACCCAGCATCCGGGAGAAGGCCGCGCCGCCCAGGAGCCGGTAAGCGTTGATGACGGCGCGGGTGGTAGCAATTTCAAATGGTTCCCCGGTGGGCCGGTCCAGCGCCCACACAAAGCCAGCGTCCTCTATCCGCTGTTTCACATCAATGATCTCCGCATCCGCGCCGGATTCCACCAGAGCCTTGGTAGCGTGGCCCAGCCGCAGTTTCCCTCTGGTCCGGTCCAGCATATAGTACAGTTCGGCCTCCTGCTCATAGGTCAGGCCGGTGTAGATGATGCAAGGGACGATCACATCCCCGCCGCCCGCCATCCTCCGCATCGCGGCGATCCGGTGCTGTCCGTCCACCACATTGAAATTGCCGTCCCGGAAGCTGACCACAATGGGGGTCAGCAGGCAAGGGTTCCACTTGGCGATCAGCTTGTCCACATCCTCCGTCTCCACAGGCCGCTGATAGGGCAGGCCGGAGGTCAGCTTGGCGGTGGAGAGATCACGGCTCACGCCGGGGTTATGGTACTTTACTTCGGGGATGGTGGTCTGCCGCTCCATGGGTTCCTTTTTGGAGGAACTGCGCTTTTTCCGATAGCTCATTTGTTCATATTCCTTTCCATTAAATTCAATAAATCCTCCATGGCGGAGGAAATGGTCGCAAAACGCTGACGTACAAAATCAAATTGCACCGGGGATATGTCTGGGAAAACGACTGTGCAGAAGGGGTCGCTATACCACGCGAAATTCTTGTGGAAGGTGTCTACAAAGCCGTCAATATCTGCCAGCAGCGTGTCCGGGTTATAGCTGCAATCTTTATTGGGGTTTTTGAGGTCGGCTATGGATTCCTCTATGCTGGCATAATGCTTATCGCCCAGAGAGTAGGGAACAGAGGGTACAGTCGGAGCCGCTGGCGGCGATTCCGGTTCCGGGGGCGGCGGTTCTTCCGGCTCTGCCGGGGCGGGATGGTACTCGCCCATGGATTTGATTTCCCCCGCCGCTAACTGGCTGGCTGCGTCCTTCTGCTGCTCCGGTCCCAGCCGGGACAGCTTCAAAGCATCCTTCTTCGTGATTTTGGTTCCGGTGTCCCGGATAATGTCTTTTGCCTCGGAAGTCAGATTTTTTGCGGTTTGAATCTGGCGTCTAATGGTGCTGGGGTCCACACCTAATTTTTCAGCCGTATCATCTACAAAAGATTTTTCAGAATCAAATGTGCATTTTGCACTTTTGATTTTTTCGCTCTTGCGGTCACCACCATGCTTTGTCTCCGGGTGGAGAGCTTCATAAATCTCTTTCCGGCGCAGAAGCAGATCACTGTACTCCACGGCGGATAAGCCCTTCCTGACCACATTCTCGTCAACCTCCGCCAGCTCCGCCAGTAGACCCTCCAAACTGCTGACATTACACTCAATCTCCGTCCAGCACAGCAGTTTTGCCGCTTCCAGCCGGTGCAATCCGGCGATCAGCGTATGCTCCCGGTCAATGGTGATGGGGTTGAGCAAGCCCACCTTGGAAATACTGTCCACCAATTCCTGCACCCCCTCCGGGTCTGCCTCCCGCCGTCCGGCGTTGATCTTGATCTCACTGATTGGAACAAGCATATTTTCACCTCCCTGGCCTCGGCCTGTTATCGTTCATCCTCATCGGATGGAACACCTGGGACCACAGTTGCCTATGGCGTCAGGTCTTTCATCCGGTGGCGGGTGGGAAGGACCGCGCCGGTCCTGGCTGTGTCCTCATTCTGTGAGGAAATGTGACCGGCGCGGGTTCCCTGGAATACCCTTTCAGAAAAATATGTGCCGTATTATCGGGCGGCATGACCGCCTTACTGCTCTCCCCCGGCACGGGAGTATGCAAGCCCGCCTTTGGCGTGGCGGCGCGGTGCCAGCAGACGGTGGCGGCAGGTGACTAAGCTGCCCAGGCCGTTCCCCCAGCATCTCCCTTTTACCCTGCGATACGGGTGTTTGCGGTGCATCCCGCGCCTGCGGCGTTGCCAACGCCGGACAGCCGCCCAGGTGTCGCTCGTACCTTTGATACTATCGTTTTAACGGGCAGGGAACGAGGGTCCACCCCCTTTCGTTCGTCCCCGGCCCGCAGGCAGTCTTGGCGATTGTGCGGCTGATGCAGGATACAGCACTTACATATTGATTATGAGCGGGAGCTTGTCCCGCTGTTTGTCAAGGTGCTACCAGTAGGTTATTGGGCTGCGAGTTGGAGGATGATGTTATCCATCATTTCCCGTTTTTCGCCAGTGAGCTGCGCCCTCAAATTCATAAGTAGCGCGGTTTCTTCTTCACCCAGCGGTTTGCGGCGGACAGGGTAGCCATCCGCCAGCTTAACACCACCGTTGCGGCCACGGGTGATCTCAATAGGGTAGATGCACATGAGCGCGATAATGTCCGTGCGAATGGTTTCCACGGAAACATTGAGTTCCTGCGCCAGATAATGATATGTAATCCGCTTTGCAACGGATAGCATTTCCACGATCATCAGGCGGCGTTCGTACACGCCCATGTACTCACCCCCTTCCTCTCCGGCCCTATAAATAATCCTAACAGGAATACACCAAGGCTCACTTGGTGATTTTGAAAAAAGTTTTGAAAAATTTTTAGATGTGTATTTTTTGACATTTTCTTGCCTCCGAAAATCTGAATGGGGTTAGTCTCTAGTTCAGATTTCCGAGGAGGAGCGCGGACACGAGCGTAGTAACACGATTTGCCACAGACAGCAAATAAATTTCTGATTTCGCCAAAATAAAATAGAATCCGCTTATATTTGCAAAAATGAGCAAAAATATTCGGCTGTTTTCGACAATATTCTCTGAAATACAACAGGGAATACAGTCGAAACCAGTCGAAAGAAAAAAAGGACGCGAACAACCGTAAAGTTGTTCGCGCTTCTTTGAAAAACCAAGGGGGTGGTTTATATATATTATCCCAATTTACGTCGAAATAGATTGTCTCAAAAGGGCCGCTTCAATAGATTTCCCCCTTCCAGTAAAAATAAAAAGGCACCGAGGGAGTGCTGTCTCCCTCGATGCCTTAATCGCATGATACTCACGGTTCAAAAGAATTGAGAAAGTTTGAATAAAACCTGTGCAAACGCACGTAATAAAATTAGTGGGGCTGCTATTCCTCTCCTTCCGTCTGCTCGTTTACCTTAGCTTTTATAAAACTAATGCTATTGATATATGCTTTCAGCAACATTTCCGCCCCGATTAAGAGGGGTTCGTCTATTTTTGCCAGCAGAGAAGTGATTGCAGAAATGTTGGACAATTCTGCTCTCCCAGTCAGCAAATAATCCGTAGTAGTACATAGAGCTTCAGACATTTTGCAAAGCGTTACATTGGATGCCCCACGCTTTCCTAATTCAATCTGTACCAGAAAATATTCAGAAATCCCAATAATTTCCGCAAAGTCTTTTCTGGATAAGTTAAGATTTTCTCGCGATTGTTTCACACGCTGACCAAATTCAATTCTTAATACTTCCTTGCCTTTCAAGAACTATGCACCCCCCTTTTTAGTGGAAATATTGGTTACATTCTAATAGTCCAATTTTACATTGTGCTATTAGATTTGCATATTTGCCAGTAGCACCCAAAGTTTTTGCACTGAAAGCACAAAATATTTACGCAATGGAGGTGTCGGCAATAAATAAATGCAACAGGCATCAAAGAATGTACCCTTTGATGCCTGTTGCTATTCACATGATTTCAGATCAAGAAAGTTAATACTATTTAATCTTTAATCCTCTAAAGCAAACAAATTGACGAACTTATAGTTTTCTCAACCTCATATTTGCCCTATTGGGAAACAATTTGCTGGTACATCTTCATTAACTCCGACACGCAGGCTGGTTCGGAGTTTAGTTTGCCCCCAAAGCCGTAGGCCATCATCACCGCCTTGTCGTTCTGCTGGTGGGCCTTCCGCAGCTCCGGGGGCATGGTGGTTTCATCGTAGAGGTCGGCAAGGCTGGCATCCGGGTAGAGGGTGCGGGCGTCAAGAATCGCCTGGGAGGTCTGCTCAATTTTGGCCCTTTGTGCGTCCCTGGGAGTAGGCCAGGGGAAGTTGTTATAGACAATTTTTATCGAATAGTCATAATCGCTTTTCAATCTTCCGCAAACCGCCCGCATCCAAGCCATGTGAACATTTGAGGTTAAAATGCCAAAATGATAAAGTGTTGCGTTCGGCATCAGCCGAACCTTATTGCTACACAGCACTGAATCATCCATAAAGCCCATCGGAACATAGCGTCGCCGCTCTGATGATACCTCTGGAACAACAATGAAATGTCCTTTCGGCATATTCTCAACATGGAATTATCATACCACATCAATCGGGTATTGTCTAGGTTCTATAAATTATGCAAAAGAACGCTACAACCCATGCTCCCGAACAAACTGTTTTAGCAGCTTTTCCAATTTGTAGACGAGCGCGTCAGGCAATTTCCGGGTGGTCAGGGCTTTGGGGATTCTTACGCCGGACACACCTGTGACCACCCGGCGGAACACCACACGCTCGTCATGGCGGTGGAGGGCCTTTATCTCATATCCCTGACTTGTCCAGGAATCGGAAATGTAGTAGTCAATCTCGTCCGGGATAATCGCATGGAAAGGGTATCCTTCCTCTCGCCACATGGGCGAGGTCATTCCCGGCATATTCTCATACCAGAAAGCATCGTAGAAGTACGCTTCTGCTGGTAAGCTGTCTCCTAGGATTTGCTCAATCTGGCGAAAGGTCAGAGTGAGAGGGGATTTGTCAGACAGTCGGAAGTATTCCCGCAATTCGAGGTAGGGAGACTCCCTCAAAGGGGCGGTGTCAACGAAATCTCCCAGCAGTTCAAAGAGGTCGATATGCTCCCCAAAAGCATCATCCGAATCCGAGAACATATCGTAGGCGCACTGGCGGTGAATGTAAATCAGATTTTGTACCCGCCGTCCTTTGCCGATCACCTTCTCGATTACCTCAACCTCCTGGTCGGCCAGCATAGGATTTCCGCAAAACGCACAGCGGCCCCCTTGCCGCTGCCATACCGCTTTATACTTGCCGTTGGCTTTCTGCTCGTCACGGCGATGCTGAAGCTGAGAGAAATAATCCTTGTCCAGATACGGATTGAAACTGACCTTGCAGGGTTTGTGCTGAACGATGGCGAGAGGAGCCAGCCGAACCACCCGGCAAGTCGGGTCATCGGGCAGGGCAAAAACGTGATACCCGCCCACATAAATCCAGAACTTCCGCAGTACGGTTTCCCTGTGCCAGTGTGAATACTTCTGGCACATCTTCACGACAAGCAGGCCCTCAACCACAGCGTCAATGTGACGGAAAATCATATAGGCGTCCGTACTGCGGTGGTACGCCGCCCATCCGCTCAGCTTGTCGTTAATTTTCTCAATCAGCGCCCTTTGTGTTCCCTTGAAATTCAAAATCAGATTTTCCAACTCGCGCTCAATCTTCTTAATGGAGCCGTCAGTCGGCTCGACTGTCAAAATGCCCTTCTTCTCTTGGAAGTGCCATGACAAAAACGTGAAGCCCTCGCTAATATGGGCGATATAGGTTTTCTCCTGATTGAATCCTAGGCCCCGGCTGGCTAAGAAGTCGCTGACACTCTGCATAATCCGCTCTGCGCTCTCTACTGACCTCGCCGTAACCACTATATCATCGGCAAACCTGACCATGCAGCCATTAGAATAATCAACACCGCCCATCGGGTAAAGACTGTCATAGATATGGGATTGCAGGCCGTCCAACAGCATATTGCCGAGGATAGGGGACAAGCTGGACGCAAAGGAAATTCCCTTGTTCGTTTCAAACAATTCACCGTCCTTGACAACACCTGCCCGGAGAAATTTCCGCAACACCGTCTTGTCCATTGGAATATTTTCAATGAGCCAGTTGTGCATAGCGTTATCGAAGAAAGCGGCAACATCGGCCCTGACGATCAACTTGGGCGGATTCTCCTGATTCAACTCCCGGAGTATGTAAGCGTAAGCGTCATGAGCCGAGCGGCCTTTACGGGCGAAAAAGGATTTTTTATCCGCTGTGGATTCAGCTACCGGGTCAAGAGAGAAAGAATACAGTACCAGCATAGCCTTATCCCTGGCGGCGGGGATATGCAACGTCAATTCCTTCCCCCGCTCCGTGACCTTCTCATATCGGTTCGGTAATGGCTGGTATCCTCTGCGGGTCAGGGATAAGGCCATTTTCATTTTTTGTGCGTCACTGGTCAGCTTTACGCCGTCAATACCCGCTGCTGAATTTGTGTCGGCAACGAAGCGGACGGCAAGTACCCTGGCGGCATACGAAGCCACCAGCTTATCCTGCATGATTTTGACGTTTTCCCAATCCCGGTTATAAGCGGCAAAAGCCAATTTGTTCTGCTTGCGGAAAAGCTCATTTTCCATTTTCGGCCAGTCTATCGTGCGCCACCTGACAGCCATATCTTCATCCGTGGTTTCCTGCTGAAAGGTGATTGCCCCCAGGATGATGGAAATGGGACAGTGGTCGGAACACAGAGTAGTCGTATGGTGCTTAATGCTCTGAACGTAGGCCAGCAGTTCCCCAGAAACGAGGAAATAATCCAACCGTGAGCCTTTGTTCTCCTGACGGCTTTTAGGCCGTGGCCCCCACCAGGTATAGGCCCCTTCCTTCTGCGGGTAAAAGGCCCGGAATACGTCAATGTAGCCAGCAGAGAGAAGCGTTTCAAAACTCGCTCGTTCCTCCGATTGAAACAGCGGTTCCTCCGGCGTGTTCTTCTGGTTCTCCGGGTAAATGTCGATGTACTCCCGTGTCACGTTGAAGTCCCCGCACATGATAACAGGCTTTGGCAGTTTCGTAACAAACTCCCGCAGGACCTTGTCCCATTCCATGCGGAAGTCCAGTCGTTCGGGGGACGAATGTGTGTTGAGGTTCGGAGCATAAACATTGACGATGAAATAGTCCTTGTATTCCATCGTGATAAGCCGTCCTTCATCATCAAACTTATCAATGCCAAGACCGTACTGGCAGGAGAGGGGCTGCCGCCGTGACAGTACCAGCGTCCCGGAGTAGTTGGAGCGTTTCGCCGGGTTCCAGAACAGCAGATAGCCGGGAACATTCAGCGGGCACTCCCCCTTGATTTCCTGACAGCACAGCACATCGGGCTTTGCGTCTGCCAGGAATTTCAAGAATCCGTTCCGTCTGCACCGGGCAAGCCCGTTGACGTTCCATGATACGATTTTCATGCTCGTATGCCTCCTGCGGGAAATTGTTCCTACAAGGAGTAATTATAAGTAGATTCGGTCAAATACACCGCCCAGAATAAAAGCGTTGTTTCTGAGGACGCAGGCAGGGTTAAAGGTTCCGATGGAAAAGGCAAGCAATGAGTAAGAATATCCTTTTGGCTATTCTCACTCGCTTGTTGGGGTTCCCCCAAGCCCCGGACCGTCCGCTCTGCGTACAGTCGAACACGCCTTACGGCGTGGCTTTTTCGCTCCCTTCGGTCGCTCTCTCCCGCACATTCGCGCAGGAGTTTGGTGTGCAGCCGTGCATATTAAACAAGGTCCACTGGAACAGCAGATGGGCCTTTACTTCACCTTGATAACCAGCGAAACTTTTCCCTCATCGCTGATTGAAAGTTGAAGTGTCTTAACGTACTTGTCGTAAAACTGTTGGCGTTCTGCCGAAGTCATTTCTATCCGAGTGGCGCGGAGAGCGTCATTGAGCATATCAATAACATTCAACTGGACAGACTTCTCCATGTAATCACGCATTTCCTGAAACAGAGCATTCGTTTTCAGTTCTTCTGAATCGCCGGAATAGAAGTCGTCTAAGTAGCAGTAAAAAATTCCCGAATTGACAAGCGCGGCTTTCATATCAGGCCCACACTTATCATGTTCAATCATTACTAAGAATTGGGCCTTGGGCAGAGACGAGATAAGGCCCCAATAGTCTGAATCACTGGAAACAATGACAAAAGAATCCACTTTGTTTTCGTAATATTCCTGGCAGGCTCTCGCCGTTAGGCGAATGTCCACCAGGGACTTGTTTTGCTTGATCCGCTCAATCAAAATATGCTCCACCGGGATGGAGGTGAACTTCTCCAGAATGCTCCAAGCTGTGGCGGTGTGAATATCGTCAAAGAGGATAATCGAAGTGATTTTTTCAGTGTATGCGCTGTTCAGCCGCCGCAGGGTCGCACTTAATTTATAGGGGTCTGAATTTTCACAATCGACTACGATCACCGCTTTTTGGCTTGCATCAATAAAATCATAGATGCTATCTTTTATATAACTGCCAGCATCTGATACTTTGTTATACTCGGTAAACTCATCATCATGCCAGTGGTAGAGCAGGGAAACAAATCTTTTGTCGTTGAACAGGATGTTGCCCTGATCGCTGGGCATCCAATGAATATACATTTGATAGGGGTAAAGCCGTATATGTTCATAATAGACTGCCGCCGCCGCTTGGGTCCCTTTTTCGCACAAGCCATTCGGCATAATAAAAAGCTCTCGAATGTATTTCCAGTTAAGCCAGAGGGGAAATAACTGCTTGCAGTTATTGATACGATCTGAAATAATGCGGTTGATTTCAATGATATGTCCAACCAGCATTGTATTTGATTTTCTGATGAAGTTGACGCCATCCGCCAATAGCTGGTTGATTGAATCGGCGGGAACAAACTGCGGCAAGGTGAGTATGGTTTTATATTCCACTCTCATTTTATCATTGATGTATTTGAAGTTCCGTTCAATCGCTGTCCGAATGATGCACAAATGACGGATAATCCGGGCGTTCTTATCATTCTCCAACTGCTGAAATGTTTCAAGTTGTGGAGGCTCATGCTGATTCTCAAATATTCGTTTTGGGACCCCGATCAGATAGGCAATTTTTGAGACAATAACATAGGTACTGTCTTTATACGCCATTCGCTCTGCTGGGCCTGACACCACACTATTCATCATATGTAAAAATCCCCTCTTTTCAGATTGGCTACTCTCTTGGGGAATCCTCAAAAGCGGGCTAAGGTTTCGTGGACATTCCCAATAACGATTGCCTGAAGTTAGTATACCACGCCAACTGCTCAGATAGCAAATCAAGCTAAAAGCTGCGTCGTACAGACAGCGCAGTTTTTAGCTTGGCTTTACGCTGTGGCCAACCGCTAAAATGGAGTATCATCCAGAAAAATGTCCGGGTAGTTTCTCAAGAACCTGTTCAGTAGTTTTTTATATTCTTCGCTCCGCTTTCCGCACTTTTCCAGAACAGGGCAAATACGCTTTCTGATTTCCTTTTCCTCCGATGGGAACAATCTCATCTTCGCTTCCCAATGCTCGCCCTCCAAGTCCAGCGCCAGTACATCCAGCGTGACGCATGAGAACATCATAAACAGCAGATCATGGGAGGTTTCCAGCAAAGTAATTTGATCCTCTCCATTTCCCTCTGGATAAAATTGTATGAACAGGTAGCCGAATTTTCGTGAGTATACAACGTCATAATCGGGCTGGGCCTCTTTGTCTATATAAGGCCGGAACAGAAACAGCAAGGCTTCAAGTTCCCTTGTTTCACGGTTTGTCACGCTCCTATCAATCCCCTTTGACTTTTATCCACGCACTGAGTTCATTGGAAAATAGGTGGTTGTTCGTGAGATGGGGTCAATAATAAAAATTTCACGCCCTTGCTTCTGAGCGTACCGCACAGTAGCTCCGGTCCCGCTTCGCTGCGTCCCATTGCAAACGGCCACCAGAATGGACGCATGGTCTACCAAGTAGCGGTTTCGTTCCAACATACAATTCTGGGTGTATTTTCGACTTACATAGACCACATCACTGGACCGTCTCAGGATGCTACGATACTGCTCCTGCGCTGAATCTGCCCATTTAATTTCTTGCCCTTCGCAAGGCAGGATACAGTGGAGCCGTATTGTAGGATACTTCTCTTGCAGGCCAAGGACGATCTGTGCGCTCCAAAGGTCCACCCCCAAGGCCATACCAGATAGGAACTCTGTCACACCTCGTTCTGCTAAAGCAGTGATCTGCGCGGACAGAGCCTCCTTCAGTAATACGCACTCGCGGGCGGCTTCGTTGTATTTCCATGGGAAACTTTTAGGCCGGTGCCCGGTAAATGCACAGGTATTTTGATTTGTAGTCATGATTCCCTCCAACTTTCAGCTAATACGTTGTATCCTCTATCAAAACTTGATAAAATCTGTACCTGCACCGGGCGTTTCCTTTATGAACTCTCTATTGTCAAATTTTGATACTTCCTCGTTATGAATTGCGGTATACTCCGGGTAAGATTCGCAGATTGCGTTTAGTAGCGCAGCCATATCAATCACACCGCTTTCCTTCATTTCTGAATGGAGAAGGGAAAGCTCGTACAACGGGATGACGCTGTTCCGCTTAGAGAAAAAGAGATAACCAAGAGTATTGTCTATCCCATGTATCCGGTCATATTCCAGTTGTTCACCATGGTTTTGTTCGGAAAGTGTAATGTCTGCCTGCCAGATTGGATAGCATATCGCCAGCATTTCCTCACAGTGATCTGTTTCCAGCCAATACACACCGTTCAGAATTGTCTTGTGCCGTACTGTAAAACCTCTCGGAGTGAAAGAGGGAACTGGAAAAGCTCCAAAATAATCCGGGTGTTCTTCTGCTCCGTAGAGCGCGGCGGTGTATAAAGAATCCTTGTCCTCAATTTCCGGCAGGTGACATTTTATCTGATACCGGCGCATTTCAAAATCTATCACAAATCGACCGCTGCCCGGTTGGAGAATGTCATAAATTCGCAAGCCTGGATGCCCAGGTAATTCCTTCCCATAGGCTCGTGCCTTCTCAGAAATAGCCGGAGCATCAGCTGTCACAACGTATAATTCCGTACTACTTGGAACATCTCCCTCTTTCTTGGCTCCGATGTAATATACGCCGGGGCTTTTCAATTCCGCCGCCACAATCTCCCCCAATTCAACGGTAAGGTCAAAAGGAAGGTCAGCAGGGAAAATTTTTCCCTGAGAGGATTTTTGAATTTTTTCTAATTCGACAATCCTCTCTTTTTTTATGTCTCTTTTCATGTGGTTTCTCTCACTTTCAAATATTGTTTCGATTTTTCGACTTGTAATTCATTTTATTTCTCCATATCCTGCGGCAAGGTGACTTTTAACTCAAAAATAAACTCCATTGAAAAGTCGCGCCGCAATATAACATCGCTCACTTTGAGGAAGTTCATCGGTATACCATATTTCTTAAATTGGCGATCCTTTTCTAATCTTTGTGCAACTCTCTGATATATTCCCCTCTGATGCTTTTTAACTTCATTTAGCAGGGCTTCCCATGAATTGAATTGATAGCGGGGAAGGCCCACAGTCATGCGAATATGGTCAAATGTAGTTTTATTATTGTTTCCTGGAACGCGCTCATATGCAGGTGGAGCTATGCTCTGTACCAATCTGTCAACGTGGGACAACTCTTGCGGAATACGATGAACCAACTCTGTTTTCAGAAAAGCACTAATGCACTCTTGCAGCGTCATTCCAACTTCAAACTGAGAAACGGCTTTCCGCCAGACATTCACATTAAAGCAGGTTTCGTATTCAGCCGTGAAAAGACAGTGTTTAATTTGCTTCTCATACGGAAACAGTTCTGATTTTTTGTCAAGAGAGTAAACCTCATTTTCGTTGAAATAATATGTGTTTCCTGCCCGTTGAGAGATAGGTACGTGAATTACACCACACTCTAACAGGAAGTCCCTTGTGATAGAAACCAGCTCCGCATCAGGGATACTTTGTAGATATTCCTCCATTTCTGGGAGCAGATGATTCTCCACATTTCGATCAAGGCTCTCACAGGTGCGAAATCTGCTGACCGCCCGCGCCCATATTTCCGCATCAATAAAAGATGGGGTCCATAACGGTTCCTCCACCAACTCACCATCTCTCTTGGGCCATACGTGTAACCTCTCTCCGAACTCAATCACCGCCAGCACTTCATATCGGTTTTTGCGAGGTTTTCTATAAATTGCTTTACCTACGATACCATCAGCAATCAGTTTCCTGATAATCGTTTTCGAGACTATGCTCCAAGCACAGCCTCTCCCCGTTGTCTTATCTATGACCATAGCACCGTCTCCTTTGACTGGACGTGGGCCGCAGTTCCTTGACCGTGTTTATGAGTTCCAGGCTTCGAGGTCAAAAAGAACGGTGTCATTGTTCAGCCCGGACCAAATAAAGCACTCTGCCATGGAGTATGAAGGAAAGCACACTCGGAGAATTGAATATGCGATAATTCGTCCGGCAGCAGCAATCTCGGATTGAACCCCTGTGCTTGTAAATAATGTGCTGTCCAAATCTTGATCTGGCAAAAAGACGGAAGCGGGGATTGCCATAGGCACACCGAGAGAGATCACTGGAATCCCTAATACAGACCAATCCGCTTTTCGTCCAGTCAGGTGGGGGCTGAGGCCCCCGTTGGTGGAAAGCTGTATTGTCTGAAACATCCGCGCCGGTTCCTTGGCGGTCAGAGAATCTATAAGCAGCAGACAATCAACCCCTACCGCTTTTACCACGCCATTTACAAGCACTTCGGTGTTTATGTTGTTGGTCCCCACTGTACCCGGTTCCAGAGAAACGATCTCTCGAAAATTTTCTTCCAGCCCAATTTCTGAAAGTACCTTCAACGGCAGATTACGTGTTACCTCTGGCCCCAGAGCATCGGCAGAGCGGTCCCTGTTTCCAATTCCGCAGACGCACAGTTTCCCGTGATAATGAGGTCGCAGCACCCGGTCCAGCACTTCGGCCAGACATTCCCCTACGCTCATGATGTGGTCATGCCTGCTCAGAGGTTTACCCGTCTCAATGGTAATGTAACTCCCGATTGGCTTCTGAAGCGTTTCCGCCGCCTGTTCCGACTGAACGTGAACGGTGCTTACATGACAGCTATGTAGTTCTTCCTCGGAAGTGTCTATACCTTCAATGTGTGGCAAATTGATTTCCCCTTTCAAATTTTTCCTGTTTGCTATTGATCTCAAACTCGACCAGTGTGTACTCTACCCCTCAAAACACTTTATTAGAGTGATATATGGCAAAAATTACACACCAGTTATGCACCTGTCCAACTCATGCACTGTGTATAATAAGAGTGCTATGGAGAGGTTGTAACTGATGGATATTGAATATGTGCGGCAAAGAATTACCGAGTTGCGAGTAAAAAGGAATATATCAGAGTACCAATTAAGCTATGATGTGGGACATAGCAAGAACTATGTTCATAACATTGTGAGCGGATACTCTCAACCCTCTGTGAAGGAATTGCTATATCTGATAGAAGCACTTGGTGTTACTCCACGAGATTTCTTCGATGAAGCTGGTGAGTTTGACAATCCATATCTCGCTAAAAAGGTTATGGACGGCATCAAAAAGATGTCAGATGAGAATTTAGAAGCAGTTTTATTGATGATAGAGCGACTAAATGCACAATCATTATAAACGTACCCCTATTCTGGGGTGCGTTTTGTTTTTGAAAATATCATATCATAGATTGTCAAAGGGTGTCAACGTATTTCGACTAAATACAGGTCGGTTTATGTCGTATTAGGTATATTTCGGTGCGATACAATAAAAGGACAAGAGAGGTGGTCTTATGAGTGACAATCAAGTTTATGATTTTGGTATCCGGCTTCGCCAACTTCGTGAAGAACGTGGATTATCCAGAAAAGCCCTCGCCAAAAAATTGGAAGTAAGTGAAGAAACTATATATCGGTATGAGAACAATGTCCAGACCCCCACGCTGGATAGGACAAAGCAAATAGCGGTTATCTTGCGAACATCTATTGACTATCTTGTGGGGATAGATAATCAATATACCCTAAAATTCCCTAGTTTATCAAAAGAACAGCGTAACGCACTTAATCTGTTTTTACGAGTTTTTGTAGATGAACAGATTCAAGAAAAATAAAAAAACTCCCATGCCAGGCGGCACGGGAGTTTTTTCTCAGTCACCGCTCCGGCTTCTGCTCTCTATTCTGGTCCTGTTCCTCCGGCACTAAGCCGAGGATTTTATCCACGTTTTGTTTCGCCGTCCGGTAGGCAATCATATCCTGCCGGAGCGCCTTGTATTCTGCGTACTGCTCCTGCTTCTCCGCCAGCAGAGCGGCGTACTCCTGGGAAAGCTGGGCAACCTTTGGGATGGGCTTCCCGCCCAGCGCGTCAAAGGCTTTCTTAGCCGCCTCATGCTGGGCAATCTCCGCCCCATGCTCCGCCAGAAATTCCTTCTTATGCCGGGACTTCTTATAAGCGGCGTAGACCTCCCGCGTCTTGGAGTAATTGATGATATGGGTTTTTAGCTGGGCAACCTCGGCCATGCGTCCCTCCAACTGCTTGATACGGCGGGAAACCTCGTCAAAGCGATCACCGGCCTGCTCTGCCCGCACCGTCAATTCGTCATAGTCAGTCAGATCATTCTCAATCAGGAAATTGAGCGTTTTTGCCGCCTCCTTCAGATTGAAAATCTTCGCCCACCGTTCATAGCCAGCACCCTTGCCAGCGGCCATCTTCGCTTGAATATCAATAAGCATATTGACTTTCCGGCCAGCATGGGGAACGGCCTTTCTCGCCGCAGAGGAACGCCCGCCCCGGTTGGTACTGCGCTCCCGCAGGGCCTCCTTGGTATAGTCGGCCCCTAGCTTGTCAGAACGTGTGAAGCGGTCCCAGCCGGGTGCGCGGAAGGACAGCTTTTTCCCTTCTCTGATTTCATAACCTTCGGCCCGCATTTTTGCCAGAAAATCATCATACCCCTGACAATCGGGGAGTACCCGGTCAATGGTCTGGCGTAGCTGCTCCTTATGGCTGGTTCCGTATTTTACCGCTGCTATTTCTTTCTGCTTTTTTGCGCTGGGCTTCGGGTTCTCGATCACAGAGAGGCCGTGCGCCCTGCACAGCTCGTCATTGAGCCGCCGCAGAATAAAAGCGGAGTTTTTGACATTCTGAAATTTAGCATCGCAATTGAGGTTGGTGCTGTTAAACTCTATGTGTGTATGGATATGGGCCTTGTCCACATGGGTAGACACTACAAATTGGTGCTGGCCTCTAGTAAACTTCATCGCCAGCTCATAGCCGAGCCGGTTGGCATCCTCCGGGCTGATTTCCCCTGGCTTGAAAGACTGGATAATGCGGTACATGATAATATCATGTTCAGGAGACTGTTTCCGCCCGGTGATCTGGTGGTAGAGTTGTTTACTGATCTCAAATTCTTCTGCGGCGGTTTCCGGTGAACACATGAAGGATGATACCAGTTCGCCGTTCTGGGTTTTCTCTGCTTTCTGGTCGTAGTCGTGCCGGTCCGCCATGGACTGCTGCCGGGTGCGGTTTCGCATGATTTTCCGGGGGAATATGTTGGAGATTGCTATGAATTGGCCTCCTTCCTAAGCGCAATCCCTTATCGCTCACACCTGTTATTGCCTTGTGCTTTTGTCGTGTTGTAAACACCATAAATTATAAAGCACAGGCCATGTTGTTGTCAACACCGCCATTACATAAACTAATGGTGAAAGGTGGTGCTGATGTGCGAGAGAAAAAGGAACTCAATGTGAGAATTGGCAACCAAATACGAATTGCAAGAGAATCTGCGGGCCTAACGCAAGACAGATTTGCAGAACTCGTCTCCCTTGCAACAAAGAATGTTTCAGATATAGAACGGGGAGTAGTTGGTATTTCTATCGGGACATTGATACGCATTTGTGAAACGCTCTCTATTTCCAGTGATTCTATCCTTTTTGAAGAAGGAACCGGGAATGATGCCCATAGCATATCTGAACGCCTGAGCAATCTTCCACCGGAACAGTTTGAAATTGCGTGTAATATTATCAACAAACTGTTTGAGGCGTTTGCTTCATCAGGTAAATAATTTACCTGCCCCCCTCCCGCTGGTACTGCTTCTGCCGCTCCGTCTTTACCTGACAGAGAAATTCGTTGTAGTCCTTCCCGTGTCCGGCGGGCGGCGGGTTGCGGTGGACCAGCTTCACCCGCTGAGAAAGGTCCGGGTCCTCCTGAATGGCCTGTTCCAGCTTTTCCATGCCAACAAGCCCTGCCTTGTCATTGTCCAAGCATAGGCTGACCTGGGTAACGTGGGGATGATCGTGAAGGAATTGAATCATAGCGCGGGGCGCAGTTCCGCCCAGGGATAGGAAATGACTGTCCCGCCACTCGCCCCCCGACAGCTTCACCAGCGAGGCCAGTGATAGAGCGTCAATGGGACTTTCCGCAACAGCCAGCCGGGAACATTCCGGGTCAGCGGCCAGCAGGGAGAAATTGTACCGCTTGTCGCTGCCCTCCACATCTATCCGAAAGTTGTCCTGCGTCCCCCGGAGGCAGGCGAACCGGGCACGGCCCGTTGTGTCCCTGCCGACAAAGACGCAGTTCTGATACTTCTGGCTCTCATAAAGCGTACCG
>OFHN01001353.1_pt1 | contig 17543 bp, 18 predicted proteins | sample 1521321 | NCBI WGS metagenome assembly OFHN01 (sample SAMEA3504130, study PRJEB24116) | mouse gut metagenome | biome: mouse gut; feature: mouse-associated habitat; material: faeces | place: Denmark | collected 2011
TCTTTCCCGGGTCCCTCCGCCGGACGTGCCGCAGCGGATTTCCTTTCCCCGGAGTCCGCCTTGGGTCTGCCGCCCTCCGCCGCTTTCCCACCCGGAATTCCGTATTTTTCCAGCTTCTCCCGGAAGCTGTCCAAAATCTCCCCAAGCCGCCTGTCCTTCAGGATGATTTCCGCGGAAAATGCCTTTCCTGCCACAAAAATGCAGTCCCCCTCCAACGGAATCTCCATGGAAAAACAGGCCGTGACATTTTTCACCCGCACATTTTCATAGCTGCCGGTTTCCACATATGCTTTGTGCTGTTCATAAATGGATTTCAGATTCTGCTCCATCATATGCTCCACATACAGCGACGGCAGCATATAGATAAAGTATCCCACCAAAAACACCATCATGACACCAGCCAAAGCCATGCTGTACAGCAGGTTTTTTCGCCCCAGGCGCACAGCACCACCTCCGTCCCTCTGATTCGTACCTCAAAGCACCCGGCCATCGCCGCTCACAAGTCCCGCCATTTCCGCTTCCTCTTCATGAGCCCGCCAAAGCATGGCTCCAGAACAGGCTCCCCGGCAATATGTCTCGCAAAATTACACAGCGCAATTTTGACTTCGCGAGAGGGGGCTGTCTGAACTGTTACGGCAATATCCCTCAATTCGTGGGTTCCCTGTCAAACTGATACCCAACGCCGATAACGGTCCTGATACAGGTTATCGGCAGCTTTTTCCGCAGATTCTTCACATGGGCATCAATAATCCTGTCATTGCCGATATAATCTTCATTAAAAATGCTCATAATAAGCTGTTCCCGGGTAAACACTCTGCCCGGCTCCTTATAGAGCGTCTGCAGCAGAAGATACTCGCTCAACGTAAGCGGCAGCTTCTCTCCGTCATACAGCGCGCAATACGCCTCCTCCTTCAGCACCAGGCCTTTTTTCTCTTCCTGTTCCGCCCCCGTCTGCCCGGCAGTCCGCCGCAGTATGGTTTCCATGCGCTTCAGCAGTATAATCGGCGATACGGGTTTGATCACATAATCGTCCGCATACAGGTTAAAAGCCTTCACCTGGGTTTTCTCATCCTCCAATGCTGTCAGCATAATCACCGCCGTCTTCTTCCGGCCGGCATGTATGCATTTCAACACCTCAAATCCGTCCGCTCCCGGTACACAGATATCCAGCACCGCCAGGTCGAAATCCTGATCCCGCACCAACCGGATGGCCGCATCGCCCCGCTCAACCGCGGTGACCTGATACCCGGACATCACCATGTATTCCGTCAAAACCTCCCGAATGGTAGGCTCATCCTCCAGAAATAAAATTTTGTACGGCGTCTCTTTCATACCGTCTAATCTCCCATTTCTACAGTGTCACTGCAGCATTACATTCCCTTCATCCCACCTGGCCGTCTTGCCGTCCTCATCCGATTGCACAGCATTTTGCCGGATGTGGGCAGCAGGGCGCACCTGGTACTGGCCTGTTTATTTTCAGCTGACCGGCGCGTACATCAATCGCCGATTGCCGAAGAATGAACACAATGCTGTCCTAATTCTCCAGAGTCGTCACGATATCCAGATTGCGCTCAAATGTAGATGCCGAAAAGCTTGACGGAACCTCTCCGTTAATCAATATCTGCACCTTATTCACGCTGCTCAGCTCCACAAGGGAATTGACAATGGCATACACGGACACATCGGTGGACACATTATTCACCACCGCCAGAAATGTCTCATCCAGGTTCACATAGCATATGCCGTCCTTAGTCATAACGCTGACGACCTTGGTCCCCGGGTTTATAGACGGATACAGCCCCTCAATCCGCCCGCTGGGACCTGCAATCAGCTCCTCCACCACAAAGCGCTCCAGGGGCGTATTGGTGGAATAATGCTTCTCCCTGTCCGCAGCAATCAGCTTAGTGCCGCTCTCATCCGCAAAGTACAGCCTGACTCTGGCCTCCTCATAGGTATTGATCTCATTGCCGTCATTATCGATAAACTGCTCCGCATTCATCCATCCCACCGCATTTTCTTTCCTGTCCAGAAGCTGGCTGCCCTCCACAGTAATCATCACCAGGCTGACCTCCGGCAGCTGCGTCAATGTGCGCACCACCGCGGCACGTACCAGGATTTCCGTAATATGCGGCAGCTCCTTGTAGGCCGCATCCACATCAATCTGCAGTTTTCCTTCTTCGAGACTCATCCCCAGCACCCGAAATCCCATGGCAAACGGCGCCTTATATTCCAGCTTCTCCGGGTCGGTAGACAGACATTCCATCAGTTCCTCCAGCTGTTTTTCCGGCGTCTCCGCCTCCATTGCATGCGGATGCATCTCCACCTTCGTCTCCGAATTGCTCACATAATATACCTGATAGACGTTCACGCCCTCCTCTTCCTTTCCGGCACAGGCACCGGAAAACAAAGCAGCCGCCAGGAGCATCCATATTATCAACAGTTTCTTCATAACGCTCACCCTCCGTTTACCGGCACCATATTACATTGCTTCCCGCGGGCAATAGCCAAGCGGATTCGCCAGCATCCACCTGGCGAATGCCGCAAGGACTACATCCCAAAGTGTCCGAAGGACACTTTTAGCTTTACAGCGCTACAAGCTCGATGCCCCGTTGCTTGCAGCAAGGTTGTTGACTTCCCGAACACGCTTCAGGCAACCACGCTGCTCCCCGCGTTGCTCAGCGGAATCCTCACGGTAAAGCAGGAACCCTCCCCTTCCACGCTGGACACCGTTATTGCGCCGCGGTGCATCAGGACGGCGCTTTTCGTAATGGCAAGCCCCAGACCCGTACCGCCAATCTCCCTGGAATGGGATTTGTCTACACGGTAAAATCGTTCATAAATATGCGTCAGGGCGTCTTCCGGTATTCCCAGCCCTGAATCGCGCACCTGAAACGTAAAATACTGATGGTCCGCATCCAGTTCCACCTTCACCCAGCCATGCTCTTTATTATACTTTATGGCATTCTCCACCAGATTTGTCATGATCAATGTCAGTTTCACTTCATCTACTTCGGCCACAACGGGACGTATACTCTCGAATACCACTTCCACATCCTTCTTCCGCGCAATGGGACGCAGACGTTTTAAAATCAATTCCGTCAAGTCATTGATGCTTATGGATGCAATATTCATCTCCTGCGCTTTCTTATCCATCTTTACCAGCACCAGCAGGTCCGTTATAATCTGATTCTCCCTGTCAATCTCTGAGGCGATGTCCTCCATAAACTCCCTGTACAATTCCGCAGGCGCATCCCTCTGGGCAAGCAGTGAATCCGCCAGCACCTTGATACCCGCCATAGGCGTTTTCAGCTCATGGGACACATTTTCCACAAATTCCTGCCTGGAATTATCAAGCGACCTCATCCGCTTCAGCAGCTGGTTAAAGGCTTCCACGATATGCGCCGTCTCCGCGTAGTCAGGGACGGAAATACTTTCATCGCTGTACCCTGCCTGTACCTCATTGATTGCCTCCGTCACCCGGTTAAACGGGCGCGTCAATATCACGGACAGCACCATGGCCATAGCCACAATCACTACAATCATCAGATTCTGCAGAAGTACGGATTTTCGGTTCAGCACCTCCAGCGTGGCAACCGTCGCATCGTTGGAAATGCTGGTCAGCATGACGCCCACCACCTTATCGGCCTCTACGCCGGCATCAATGATCGGCGTAGTCATCTCTATATAGCCGTGTTCCCTGTCATAATTGGACATACTTTGTCCCTGGAAGCATTTGATCACTTCTTCGGAGATGATGGTCTTGCCCTCGCTGATGTCATAGGTATCCCGAACGACGCGCAGGCTGGAATCAATAATCATGACACGCCCTTCATACAGATTGGAAATCATCTCCAGCTCCGCGTTGATCACGTCGCGGGACACACTGCTGCTGTATCCCTCCGGCTTTGTATTAAAATAATTATTGCTGATAAGGTGATTTCCCACAATCATCAGCTGATTTTGGACAGTGGAAATTCTCTGTTGGACAGAATGATCTTCATAATTATCCAGAATTCCATAACGTACAATCATGCTGGGGATAAAACCCGCCGCCAGCACGATGATAAAGATGCGCGCCTGAAGGCTGCGCAGAGACAGAAGCCTCTTCAGCTCCTCAAATATTTTTGCCGCCATTTGCCCCTCCCGCCTGATGCCCGGCCTTTATGAGGGCATACTGTTATATACCGTTCCTATCGCATTCCGCAGTCTTACGTTTCTTATATGCATTACACCTGAAAGTAATAGCCCACTCCCCACTTCGTATGCACATACCTGGGTTCGCTGGGATTGGACTCCACTTTCTCCCGAAGCCTTCTGATATGTACATCCACGGTGCGCACATCCCCCGGATACTCAACTCCCCAGACCAGCTTCAGCAGGCTCTCCCGGCTGTACACCTTGTCTGGATTCAGCATAAGAAGCTCCAGCAGCTCGAATTCCTTGGCAGTCAGGCCAATCTCTTTCCCCGCAATGAAAGCCCTCCGCCCCTCACAGTCCAGGCGCACATCTCCGCGCTCCACGCTCTTAGCCGCGGGCGTCTCACCCATAATCCGCTTTGGCTCCGTGCGGCGCATAATCGCCTTGATTCGGGCCTTCACTTCCAGAATATTAAAAGGCTTCGTGATATAATCGTCCGCACCGTATTCCAGCCCCAGTATCTTATCCATATCTTCGCCCTTGGCGGTCAGCATGATAATGGGTACATTGGAAAATTCCCGAATCTGCTGGCAGACCTCAAAGCCGGTAAGCTTCGGCAGCATCACATCCAGAAGAATGATGTCGTATTGATTGGCCCGGGCATATTCCAGGGCTTCCTCCCCGTCATACGCACAGTCCACCTTCATATCATCCTGCTCCAGACTAAAGCGAATTCCCTTCACAATCAATTTCTCATCATCTACTACCAAAGCCCTCTTCCCAGCCATAGCACCCTCCACAGCCTTCCTAGTTTACCGTTATCAAGTCACGAATTTTTTCATACATTGCATTCTTGATTCCCGACACCTTCATAATGTCCTCACAGCTGTCAAAGCCGCCGTTTGCTTCCCTCCAGGCGATAATATCCGCAGCCCGGCTCTCCCCCACGCCCGGCAGGGTACAGAGTGCCGCCGCGTCTGCAGTGTTGATGTTCACCAGCCCGGAAGATGCATCCTCACCGGAAACCGTCTCAATCTCCTCGCCTTCCGCAGGGAAATACAACTTCTGCCCGTCGCTGACCCAATCCGCCAGATTGACTGCCTCCCGGTCCGCATCCTCTCCGAATCCGCCTGCGGCGAAAAGGGCATCCTCCGCCCTGCTCCCCGCCGCAATCTCCACCACGCCGGGATTCATCACCGCACCGCATACATAGACACGGATTACCGCCTCCTCTTCCTCGGCCGTATCCGCTCCTTCCGAAACGTCGGACGCTTTCCCCGGTACCTGTTCCCCCTGCGAAGCGCTTTCCGCCGCCTGGCCCTGTGTCTCTCCGATCCGAATCATACCGCTCTTTTTGCCGCAGCCGCAGCACAGGGCACAGACTGCCCCAATCCACAAAAATGCCAGAATAAATTCTTTTTTCATCATAGTCCCTTTCCCTTTCCGGCGGAAACCGCGTATATGCCCCCGAAAAGCAAAAAGGGATTGCCTCTCCATGCTGATTTCTTTATTGTATCGGAATTGTATCCTTTTTACAAGTGCCTTTATAAAATCTTCATGAAAATTTCCGTTTCTGTCTCATTTCCACTTAAAAATAATGATGCCTGCCACAGCCACGGCCATCCCCACAGCCTTGCGCCACTCCCACGGCTGCTTCTCCACCCCGAACCACCCAAACAGTTCAATTATATAAGCCACCGCCAGCTGAGCCACCACAATCAGCATAACCGCCTTGGCAGGTCCCAGCATATCCATACTCTTTATCACGGTATAAGTGATAAACGCGCCGATTGCACCGCCCAGGAGCATGTATTTGGGCTGCACGGTGAAAACCTTCATCAAATTGCTTCTGTCCGTACAGACCCAGGCGCCCAGGCAGACGAACAGCGCCGTCAGCTGCACAAATGCACTGGCTGTCCAGATACTGGAGGACTTCGTCACCTGCGTGTTGAACACCCCCTGCACACTCATCAGCGCACCGGAAATCAGAGCAATAAAAAATCCAATCATAGAATGCACCTTCCTTTCGGGAACCGAAGCCCCTGTCCCGGGCTGTCCCTTTTTCTCTAAGTGTATCCTGTGATTGGAAATTTATGCGCTCATGCGCCTCTACATTTCCTTACTTCCCCGCGGCACTGATCTGAGACGAAATGGCTTCGTCCAGTTCCTGCACCAGCGCTGTAACGTCGGCGCCGTTCCACACCTTCGAGAACAGCCCTTCCAGCTGGAGCCAGAAATTCCCGGTTTCCATCATTTTCGGCAGCGGCACGCTGTCCGCGTATTCCGTTTTAAAAACCTGCAGTGCGCCGTTATCCGCATTTGCCTTCAGATTCGCCGATACCTTTCCCGTCCTCTCATACAGGGAATCCGCGCATTCCGTCACCAGCCAGGCAGCGAAACGGTTTGCAAGCGCGGCATGTTCCGAATAGCTGTTCACCGCCACTGCATTGGTCACAGACATGGAACGGCTCTGCAGTTCGTCGCTCACCGCAGGCATGGGGGCTATCCCGTATTCAAAGTTCAGGCTGCCCTCCGCCTTTGCATCCTCCAGGCGTTTTACCACATCCGTTGTGGCAATGGTGAAAACCAGCTTTCCCTGACAGAAATCATCTATTACAGTTGTGTAGTCTACCTTTTCGGATTCTATGAAAAAGAACTGGTTCAGCGCTTTATAAACCTCCAGGCACTGAATGGTTTCAGGATTGCCGATACTGACCAGGTCCGGGTTATCCCCGCTGTCCCCTCCTACAATCATATAATTTCCAACCATCCAGTAATTGTAGAAAATGTCGGACACATCCCACTTCATGACACCGTCCACCCCCAGGGGCACGTCAAAGGTAACCGCTATATTCAGGATATTATCCACGGTAGCCGGCACCGCCTGGCTGTAATACGTTTCCCGGAGAACGGACAACCGTTCCTCATCTACCGCAATCCCGTCTGCCCCCTCCGGATTCTCGTCCAGCTCGCCTTCCTCCAAAAGCTCTTTCATGGCAATCTGCGATGCCCACTCCTGCAGATAAGTGTCATTATAGACAAGCGCGCTGGTCTCAAAGAAAAGGGGGTATCCCACCAGCTTCTCCTGATAGGTTACCGCCGAGAGGGCGGCCGCCGGAAAATTCTCCCCGTTGCACACGCCTTCCGCATCCTCGATCTGCGATGCCAGCCCTGCCAGGCATGCCTTCTCCAGTGAATCATTGCTGATAATGTAGACATCCGGCACCTGCTCTGAAGAGACGGAAGCCCGATTCACCGCTTCCAGATATTCCCCGTCGGAAACCAGCACCGGAATCACCCTCACATCCTCCTGCTCTCCAAAGGAAACGGCAGCGCTGTTCAGGAAATTCGTCATGCTTTCGTCGGAATACCAGAAATAAATCGTCTCCTTATCAGCAGACCAGGGCAGGCGCAAGCCCGTCCCGTCATCCGAAGTCTCCCCGTTTCCGGCCTGCAGGGTTCCCCCGCAGAAAAGCCCCGCCGCCATGGCCGCCACCACGCCCGCCGAAATCAATTTCTTTCTAAAATGCATTCTTATACCCTCTTGTGCGCATCGGCGCACACGCCAATCCATATTTGCCAGTTGATGACAGACCGCAGGTCCGGCATGGAAAGTTTGGCTTCCAAATTTACGCCTCCCGGGGTTCCATGCAGCTCTCCAGTATATCAATCATTTCATCAATGTTTGCCTTGGAAACAATAAGCGGCGGCAGAAAGCGGATAATATTTTCTCCCGCATTGATCAAAATCAGCCCTTCCTCCAGCGCCCGGCCGATCACATCCTTAACAGGGCAGTTAAATACCAGGCCCTGCATCAGCCCCTGTCCACGGCGTTCCAGAATACAGTCGTACTTTTCCTTCAGCCTGTCCAAACTGCTCTCCAGGTAAGGAGCCACCTCCCTTACATGTTCTATTATATGGTTCTCCTCGAATAAAGCAAGAACTTTTTCCACTGCCGTGCAGACGAAGGGATTTCCGCCGTAAGTACTTCCGTGGTCTCCCGCCGTCAGGGAATTTGCCGCCACCTTTTCCGTCATCAGGAACGCGCCTACGGGGACACCGCATCCCAGGGCTTTCGCCGTGGTCAGAATATCCGGCTTCACCCCGTAGCGCTGCCAGGCAAACAGGTATCCCGTACGTCCCATACCGCACTGAATCTCGTCCAGGATAAGGAGGATATCCCGTTCTTCGCACAGAGCCTTTACTTCCTTTAAAAAGGCTTCCGTGGCGGGGATAATGCCGCCTTCTCCCTGAACAGGCTCCAGGAGGACGGCACAGGTCTTATCGGTCAGCTGTCTCTTCACACTCTCTATATCGTTTAAATCAGCAAACCGTATATTTCCAATCATTGGTTCGAATGCTTCCCGGTATTTGGGCGTGCCGGTTACGGAAAGAGCGCCGAAGGTCCTGCCGTGAAAGGAATGGTTCATGGCAATGATCTCATGGTCTGCGGCGCCGTCCTTTTGAAAGGCATATTTGCGGGCCGCCTTCAAGGCTCCCTCAATGGCTTCGGCTCCGGAATTGGTAAAAAACACCCTGTCCATGCCCGATGCGGCAGTCAGCTTCTTCGCCGCCCGAATGGCCGGGACATTGTAATAGTAATTGGATGTGTGAAGCAGCTTATCAATCTGCCCCTTCAGGGCATCGTTGTATGCTTTGTTATTGTATCCCAGGGCAAAAACGCCTATACCGGAGGCAAAGTCCAGGTATTTGATGCCGTCCGTGTCGTATAAATATACGCCCTCACCCCTGTCCAGGACCACCTGATAGCGGTTATAGGTGTGGAGCAGGGCGCTTTCCCCTTCCTGGATATATTCCTGCATGTTCATGTCGTTACCTCCCTGTCTGTTTCGCGGGCTGCACGTTATTCGCCACAAGCCCGGCATAGGCATACTGCTCCTGAACAGAATGCCTGTTTTATCTCTTCTGTCTGATGTGCCGTCTCCCTGCTTTCAGGGAGCCTCATGATTACTGTTTACCCTGCGGACCCGATCTATGCAGGCTGCCGCGGAATTTCCCTTTTTCATACCCGGTACTTCTCTCTGCCGGGGTGCTGCGGCTGCTTACATTTCTCTGCCGTGGTATGGCATGACCGCCGTGTCTCTGTGACGTCGTATGGCCCAGCGGCTTATGCTTTGCCGATACGGCATGACGGTGACTGCCACTTCGCTGTGCGTTGTATCACTGCGCCGCTTACGCTTTGCCGCCGGTGCAGCTACACCTGCTCCGCCTCGCTGTCTTCCACAATGGCGGTCCCGATGCCCTGTTTGGTGAAAATTTCCAGCAGCAGGCAGTGGGGAATCCTGCCGTCCAGGATATGGACCCGGTTCACGCCGTTTCGCACTGCGGCAGTGCAGTTATTCAGCTTGGGCAGCATGCCTCCGCCGATATACCCGCCGGCCACAAGCTCCTCCGCCTGGGAAGCCGTAATCCGGGAGATAAAGCCCTTCTTCTCCTTGAAATCCTTGTAAATCCCCTCTATATCCGTCAGGAAGGCCAGTTTCTCCGCCTTCACCGCCCGGGCAATGGCACAGGCCGCGTCGTCTGCATTGATATTATAAGTCTGAAAACTGCCGTCCAATCCAATGGGTGCTACGATAGGCAGAAAATCTTTTTCCAGCAAATCGTACAGAACCTTGGGATTCACTTCGGTGATCTCCCCCACATAGCCGATATCCTGGCCGTCGGAATATTTCTTCTCCACCTGGAGCAGACCGCCGTCCTTGCCGCTGACCCCAACGGCCTTCACCCCCAGCTCCTGCACCATGGTCACCAGGTCCTTATTCACCTTGTTCAGCACCATCTCGGCAATCTCCATGGTCTCGTCGTCCGTAACACGCAGGCCGTTCACAAAGGTGGATTCTTTGCCCACTTTCCCCACCCAGCGGCTGATCTCCTTGCCGCCGCCGTGGACAATGATGGGCTTAAAGCCCACCAGCTTTAAAAGTGTCACATCCTTGATGACATTTCTCTGCAGTTCTTCGTTGCTCATGGCGCTGCCGCCGTATTTTACCACGATAATCTTGCGGTTAAATCGCTGAATATAGGGAAGTGCCTCTATGAGAACCTCTGCTTTCTGAAGCACTTTTTCCATGTCCTTTTCCATCTTCTCGGGTTTCCTTTCTTCCGTTTCTGCTTTCAGAGCCCATTGGGTTCGCTGCCCCTTTACAGTTTTTTGGTAAAACAGATAATCCGGTTCACCTCCGTGAAATCCGTGGCCTTGTGAAATTGAAAACTGTCCCTATTGTCTATTTCACAGTCACTGGCAAATTCCCGGCAGCCATTCTCCTTAGCCCACGCTTCACATTCTGCCAGCAGTTCTCTGGCATACCCCTTCTTCCGGCAGTCTTTCCTGACAAAAATCCCCTCCAGATAACCCACGGGAGAGGTTTCCGTTCCCTCCACATAATCCCTGCGCAGCTGGCACTGTGCAAACCCCACCGGAACGTCATTTTCATATTTCAGAAAAATACAGGCTTTGTCCTTGACGATCATTTCGGAAAACTCATTCACCAGCTCATAAACCGTATGCTTGTCCCACATGAGTACCGCCAGCTTTGCCACTGACTCCATATCTTTTATTTCTGCTTTCCTTACCATATCCATTCCTCCCAAATCGTCTTCCGGAATCTCCAAGCCCTCTGTCAACAGGCTTCTGAACTCCCGATTTTACGAATTCCCCTGCCGCTTCGGCAAAATAAGGATGAACGCACTGTTTTCCGGTAAAATCCGGAAACTTGGGATGCCCGTGTACTAGCTCCTGTAATCCGCATTGATCTTCACATAATCATAGCTCAAATCGCAGCCCCAGGCAGTGGCGGTCTGCTCTCCCATGTGCATGTCCACCAGGACAGTCACTTCCGGGTCAGAGAGAATCTTCGTGGCTTCCTCCTCACTGTAATCGCAGGCCACACCGTTTCCGTAGATGTGGATGCTGCCGCTGACGCTCTGGAACCAGAGGTCCACGTTTTCCGGGTCAAACTGTGCGCCGGAGTAGCCAAGTGCGCAGAGAATCCTGCCCCAGTTGGCGTCATGGCCGAAGATGGCCGCCTTGGTCAGGGATGAGCAGATCACGGATTTCGCCAGTATCCGGGCGTCCTCTTTGGAGGCTGCCCCCACCACCTTTGTCTCGAAGAGAGCCGTTGCCCCCTCCCCGTCCCCTGCCATTTTCCGGGCCAAATAAGTGGTGACAAAGTGCAGGGCTTCGCAGAAGGTATCGTAGTCCGCTCCCTCCTCCAGAATGGCCTCATTATCCGCCTGTCCGTTGGCCAGAATCAGCAGCGTGTCGTTGGTACTGGTATCCCCGTCCACGGAAATCATATTGAAGGAATCCACCACGTCCGCGCTGACGGCCTTCTGCAGCATCTGTTTGGAAATCTGCAGATCCGTGGTCAGAAAGGCAAGCATGGTGCACATGTTGGGATGAATCATGCCTGAGCCCTTGCACATGCCCCCCAAAGTAACGGTTTTTCCGCTGATTTCAAAAGTCACTGCAATCTCTTTCTCCACGGTATCCGTAGTCATGATGGCTTTGGCAGCATCCGTTCCCCCTTCCAGGGTATGGGACTTTGCGGCAGCCAGCTTCCGGATGCCTTCCGTAATCCTGTCCACGGGAATCTGTCTCCCGATGACGCCGGTGGAAGCCACCAGAACAGACTCCGCCGGAATGCCCAGCAGCTCTGCCGCGCACCTGCACTCCGCCTCGCAGCAGTCCAGTCCTTCCTTTCCCGTGCAGGCGTTGGCAATGCCGGAGTTGGCCACCACGGCCTGAACATAGGGGGACTCCCTCACGATTCTCTGGTCCCAGAGCACGGGCGCTGCTTTCACCACATTTGTGGTAAAGGTCCCTGCCGCCACACAGGGAGTCTCGCTGTAAATCAGGGCCATGTCCTTCCGGTCCCGGTATTTTACGGCAGCCTCGATGCCTGCTGCCTGAAAACCTTTTGCCGCGGTTACACCGCCTTGTACCTGTTTCATAATTGCCCTCTTTCTGTCATATTTGTAGGTGTCTTTCCATTTTCATAGAAGCGTCTGTTTTCTGTTTTTTCGTGGAACATACTTCGGATATCCTGCATCCCATCTTTCTTCGAAGTACAAATGCTGCCATGCCTGGCGCTGTCATCATCCGCCATCTTTATGCTATGTACGGCAGAAGCTGCGGAAACTGCCTGCCGTTTTCCCGCACATACGCTCTCTTAAAAGCGGCAAACTGCGATTCTCTCCGCAGCAATGCCTTCAGCTTTCTCATGATGATCCTGGACTCCGGATTCTTCTTCATTTCTTCCAAATTATCATACAGGATATTCATTTCTTCATTTAACTTCCGGAAACGAAAACTCCCTTTTCGGAAAAGTGTATTCACTGCTTAAAACTTTAAATACAATGTATATTATCACATATGATCACGGAGTTACATTTACCCGCCAACTCTTTAAACGGGAATTTATTTATGTCGTGGATATTCGGGCATCAAATCAATCAATTTAATTGTTCGTCCTTCTTTATCCAATAGAATTTCAATATTTTCCACATCTCCGCCTAAATGCATCATAAATTCTCTGCAAATACCGCAAGACGGAATGATATTTCCATCTTTATATACTGAAACCACTTTTTTAATCTCACTTTCGCCATATGTAAGCATTGTTGATAAAGCATTTCTTTCAGCACACATTCCTATAGAGCCATCTGTGTCAATGCATATACCCTTGTAAATATTACCTTTTTTTGTGAGTACGGCAGATGCCACACTTCCTACCCACATTTTATTTGAAACATCATGGGGGTTCAAAACGCTCATTGCTTCTTCATATAATTTTTCCCACTCTTTATCCATCGTTTTACCTTCCTTAACAAATTGGTATTTGTCACTAATTTGTAAACTTAATATTTTTTGATTGTTCTTACAAGTTCATATTGATATGTCTTAAAATATTTATTCCAGAATCCTCGTGCATTCGGATTAGCCGTTCCGTGTCCAACCCATAGATATCTGGCATCCTTTTGTTTCTCATGTTCAATGACAAATTGAAGCAAATCTTTAGAGAGAGAACTTCCTCTAGATTTCGGCATCACATATATTTCCCCTACATTTACCGATTTGGTGCTATGAAAAGCAAAGACATCTGATTCACTATTACTTTCTATCATTCCAATTATTTTATCATCCTTTGAAAGCGCAATATGAAGATTCGTCTCTGAATCCATAAAAAACTCTTTGTATACCTGCTCTGTAAATTCATAACCTGGATAAAAAACAGGTGCCTGTTTTAGATGTTTTATTATTGCATCTGTCAGGGTCCATATTTCATCCCAGCGTTTTTCAATTTCATCTTTTTCCAAAGTCTTAATTGTATATGTATCGTTAAATTGGTAAGGATAATCTGTAATTTCAAGTCTGCCTTATTCGTAAATATAGCCAAATTGCATCATTGAAAACAATGCTAATGCTTCATAATCATGAGCATACAGATTTATTTGAAATTTTGTATCACCATTACTTATTACTGTGTCTGACAGTTTACAGAATAATTTTGGCAGCGTCTTTTCTGATGTAGCATAATACCCATACACGGGCACATTGCAAGTTTGAATTCCATCATTACTCCATAAAGAATAGTATAGAACACCTTGTTCATCAACTCCATTATCAATAACAATACTGTTCATATCAGATAATTTATCACGTATCTTTTCTTTAAATAATTCAAATGCTACAGCTTCTACTATTGAGCTGTTTGAACATTCCATCAGATATTTTTCATACAATTTTTCAATCATGATGATTTTTCATCTCATTTATCAATCAACATACTATATTGTTTTAAATCTTTTCGTCAAATTCTTATTTGATTATATCACTTCCGTTCCTCATTTACCACAAAAATATAGGGCGCAGAAACCACCGCACCCCACATTTATTATCGTTCTAACGATTTCTCTATCTCCCATTTTCGCCCTTTCAAGTCATTCTGCTTCCCATACAGATTATTGCGTTCTTTGCAGAGTTCTTTCATGCGCTCCAACTGCGCCCGTACTCCCTCCCGTCAATTCGGCTCTATCTTCTTATATTCCCCGGTCAGATTGCGGATTGTATTATTGTTTTCCTTTATCTGCTCCGAAAGACATACCCAGTCTATCAGATTTTGCACTTCCTTGTCCGTTTCGTAAAGGTCTGTATCTGCCACGATTTTAGCACACAGCCGCAACATGACTTTCTTCTCCATATCCGTCATATCCTATCAATTCTCTCTTTCCTATCGGCTCATTTCAAAGGCATGTTTCGGACATTTCTTTGCCATTTCTGCCTGTTCTAATTCCTTTGACCGTTCCAATATCAACTGTACCTGTTCCTTGCCTAAATAACGCTCCAAACATCCCAAATCAGACAATTTTTCCTGCAATCGGTCTATGATGTCGCTCTGCTCTATGACCTTATCCGTCAAGCGACTAATCTGCTTTTGTTGTCCGTCCACTTTAGCGGTCAGCTTCTTGCTCTGCTCCGTAAGCTGTACACATTTGATAGTCAGATTTTTCACTACCTCTTTCAATCTCTCCACAAGCGAAAGTGCCTTTTTATCCCGATAATTCTTTGCGCTCATCAATACCCCCGGTTCTGCCAACTGCCATTTCACATCTTCATCATAGGCATGAATATTTCTCTCCATGACTTCCTTAGACTGTACCATTTTGTTGATTTCCTGCTGTAACTTTTTCTGCTGTTTCTCCAATTTTTTATTTTCGGATAACAACTTTTCTTTGTCCTCTGTCAGTGTTTCCGTCTGCTCTTTCAAAAGAAGATTTGTTACGGAAAGTTCCGACACTTCCTGCCGGATCGCTTCGCCCTCTTTCCGTATCTACTCCGTTTCCTGTCCTGCCGCTATCTGCTGATGAAGAATATTAGATAATTCTTCTTTACTGCCGGAGATTGTCTGTTCCAATTCTGTAACCACTTTCTGCCGTTCCTGCTTCTCAAAGTCAAATACAGACAAATGCTTGTTATGCGTACCTAACTGTTTCCAATGTACGCCATGCCGCCCCATGACTTTTGAAAATTCCTGCTTCTCCGCTTCAATCCATTCATTCCATTCCGTCATTCCCCTTGTACCGCCTTTGAAGCCCTGTCCCGACAGTACGCCTTTTAACGATACTCTTGTATCAAGCCCACGCTTACTGTTACAGATAAAAGGAACAAAATCAATATGGATATGTGGTGTCTGCTCGTCCATGTGCAAGTGGCTTGAAAATACATATAGGTTCGGATTTCTTTTCTGAAACTGCTCCATAAACTCACATAAAATCTCTTTCGCCAACTGCCCCTCATTGCTCTGCACATTCATATCATCCTTGTTGCCGATTTGGAAAATAACTTCATAATATTATTTCTCTTGTTTGCCCCGACGTATCTTTTCGTAATAATCATCAATCTTTCGGTCACTCCGTTTCTGCTTTGCGTTGTAGCGTTCCAGTGCTTCATCAAAAAGATTGAGGTAAACTTCTTTTATATCTGAATGGCAAAATTCCACGTTATCCCGGCTTCGTTCCTTATCTACATTTTTAGCTGTAAAGGCTCTTGTATTGTGATTGACCGAACCTTTCCCCATCATACCGCTAATCGTTCTTTCCAATAGGCATATCCTCCACATTCTATATATTTGTGCCACTATTCTTACTGCGCCGACTAAGGCGCAAAGCGAAGTTTCTTCGCTTCGGCTTTGTTACTTTCCCGAAAGTAACGCAAAAGCACTTTCGACAGGCTACGCTCTATCAAAAGTGCCTTTGCGCCCTGCCGGGGGCAAGCTGTCCGTTGGACAGCATACCGTCCTAACGGACAGTGCGGCTTTTCGCCGCTTGACTGCTCCCCCATGCGTCGGTTTGCGTCGATAGCGTCGATATTTTCTATACCGCCCCGCTATCAAAAATACCGTCGCAACCGACGCATATCGTCGCACCTTACTCTTTTTGCTCTAGCCGTTTCAGAATGATTTTTCTCTCATGCCCCCGCTTGTTGTCATAGAAAATGCCATAGTCATTAAGCAACTGGCTGTTCACTACATTTAATCTCCGGGAAAGCACATTTGCCGATAACTGCATATCCGGCAACTGTTTCAGAAGTTCCGTTGCCGTTCCTTCCCACTCTGGTCTGCCTTCCGCCAGAAATTCGTTAATGGCTTCCAGAAGTAGGTTAGGCGGCTGTTTCCAAAGTTCCGTTTCTGCCTTTTTAAATTTCCAGATACAACGCTCCCGGTCAAACTCGATTGTCAGTTCCTGGTCTGGCTGGTCACGCCCCACAATATCCAGAACCGCCGTGTTGTCCGTCCGTTTTTTCTTCTGCATAATAAACGCCCCATCAGCCGCCCCAAGCAATCCGTTTGTGCCGGAAATCATATCAAAGCTGTCACCGGATTCCATCTTGCGGGTATGGTGTACCACTAACAGACAGATACCATATTTATCACTAAATGCTTTCAGCTTCGTTACAATCTCATAATCATTCGAGTAGCTGAACGTTTCCCCGCTGACTTCCCTCACCTTTTGCAGTGTGTCAATGATAATCAGCCTTGCGTCTGTATGCTGTTTCACAAACTCCTCTAATTCACCATCCAAGCCTTCCTTCAGTGTCTTTGCCTGTGTCGCAAAATAGAGATTGTCTGCGCTCTCTATGCCAAACATTTGTGAAAGCCGCCGCTGAAGCCTTGCGTAATCATCTTCCAAAGCCAGATACAAGACCGTTCCTTTACGGACGGAATAATCCCACAGGGGAATCCCCATTGCTATATGATAGGCAAGCTGCCCCATAAAAAAGGATTTTCCCACCTTTGGCGCACCTACGAAAAGATATGTGCCGCCATACAGAAAACCATCTACAACCGGCGTCCTCGGCGGATGAAGCGTATCATACAATTCTGTCATGGAAACCGTCTGCAAACTGCACCCGGATTTCTCCGGGCTTTTGCAGTTATTTGTGGCTTGCAGATTGATTTGTGCTGTTTCATTTGCTATAATTTCAGTGTCTTTTTTGATATTCGGCTGTTTCCCATCTGCGCCAACAGATGATACGGAAGCAGTCGTTTTTCTTTTTCCTGTCATTCATCTTCTCCTTTCAGACCGTCCAACGTAATTGCAATAACTTGTAATGTGTAGAGCAGTTCGTCATTGTCCGGGCTTATGCTCTCCATACGCTTCAATTCCTCATGGATTGCTGCCATCTGGTTTTTCAGAGCCTTATACACCCTCGGATTGCCCTGTACCACCACATCCCGGCATAAAAGCCGCCTTGTGATATAGTCCTGTTTTGTCAGCCCCGACAATGCCACCAAATCATTTAACAGCTTTGCTTCTTCGTCCGAAACCCTAAACGCCACCGTATGATTGCGCCATCTTCCCTTGTAATCAAGTGCCTTATC
>OFHN01001357.1_pt1 | contig 17494 bp, 22 predicted proteins | sample 1521321 | NCBI WGS metagenome assembly OFHN01 (sample SAMEA3504130, study PRJEB24116) | mouse gut metagenome | biome: mouse gut; feature: mouse-associated habitat; material: faeces | place: Denmark | collected 2011
GATACAGAATGATACGGCCTATGGGGAGCGTTATCAAATCGTTATCAAAAGAGAGACGCAAAACCGTCTATTCGTTGTGCCACAACGGGTTCAAAGTTTCAAAAACTCATTCCCACTCAATCGTTGCCGGCGGTTTGCTGGTGATATCATACACAATCCGGTTAATCCCCGGCACCTCGTTGACAATCCTGGTGCTGACCCGATCCAGCACATCATACGGAATCCTGGCCCAGTCGGCGGTCATAAAGTCGCTGGTGTTCACGGCCCGCAGGGCCAGGGTATAATCGTAGGTCCTGCCGTCACCCATGACCCCCACGCTCCTGGTGTTGGTCAGCACGGCAAAGTACTGCCCGATCTCCCGGTCCAGACCCGCGCTGGCGATCTCCTCCCGATAGACGGCGTCCGCGTCCCGCAGGGTGTCCAGCTTCTCCTTGGTCAGCTCTCCGATCACCCGTATCGCCAGTCCCGGCCCCGGGAAGGGCTGACGGCTGACCAGATACTCCGGCAGACCCAGCTCCCGGCCCAGCTGCCGCACCTCGTCCTTGAACAGCAGCCGCAGGGGCTCGATAATCTCCTTGAAATCCACATAATCCGGCAGCCCTCCCACGTTGTGGTGGCTCTTAATCACCGCCGCGCTGCCCGCGCCGGACTCGATCACATCCGGATAGATGGTCCCCTGGGCCAAAAAGTCCACAGTGCCGATCTTTTTAGCCTCCTCCTCGAAGACCCGGATGAACTCCTCGCCGATGATCTTCCGCTTCCGCTCCGGCTCGGTCACCCCGGCCAGCTTCTCCAGAAAACGGGACTCCGCATCCACCCGGACAAAGTGCATGGCCCAGCTCTGGAAGGCCGCCTGGACCTCGTCCCCCTCGTTCTTCCGCATGAGGCCGTGGTCCACAAACACACACGTCAGCTGCTCCCCCACGGCCTCGGCCAGCAGGGCCGCGCACACGGAGCTGTCCACGCCGCCGGAGAGGGCCAGCAGCACCCGGCCAGCGCCCACCTTCTCACGGATATCCGCCACGGCGGTGCGCTTATAGTCCCCCATGGTCCAGTCGCCGGAGGCATGGCACACCTCATAGAGGAAGTTCCGGATCATCGCCACGCCGTGGTCCGTGTGGTTGACCTCCGGGTGGAACTGGACCCCGTAGAACCCCCGCCGCTCATCCGCAATGGCCACATTGGGGCAGGCCTGGGACCGTGCCGCCAGGGTGAAGCCCTCCGGTACCTTCTCCATGTAGTCCCCGTGGCTCATCCAGCTGATCCCGCTCTCCGGCAGGCCCTTGAACAGGGGGCAGGAGGCGTCGTAGAAGGTCTCCGTCTTGCCGTACTCCCGGGCGCTGTCGTCCTGGGCGGCGGTAACCCGGCCCCCCAGATGGTGGGCCAGGAGCTGGCAGCCGTAGCAGATGCCCAGCACGGGCACGCCCAGGGTAAAGATGGCCGGGTCCACCTGGGGAGAGGTCTCCAGATAGACCGAGTTGGGGCCCCCGGTGAAGATAAAGCCGATGGGCTCCATTTTTTGGAGCTCCGCCAGGGGCGTGGTATAGGGCTTGACCTCGCAGTACACGCCGCACTCCCGGACCCGCCGGGCGATCAGCTGGTTGTACTGCCCGCCGAAGTCCAGAACAATAACAGTTTGATGGGACAAAGCCGCTCCCTCCTTATCATGGTTTATTGGTCCCCGTCCTCCCGGAACACGATCCCGTTCTCGTCCGCGCTCTCGATCACCGCCAGGGCGTGATAATTCACATCCATGGCCCGCAGCCGGTCTCCGCCGCCCTGGAAGCCCTTCTCCACGGCGATGCCGATGCCCATCAGCTCCGCCCCCGCCTGGCTCACCAGATCGCACAGGCCCCGGACCGCCTCGCCGTTGGCCATAAAGTCGTCCACGATGAGCACCCGATCGCTGGCGGTGAGCCACTCCTTGCTGAGGATCTGGGTGACCTTCCTCTTGTAGGTGTAGGAGAAAATCTCGCTCTGGTACAACCCGCCCTCAATGTTGTCGCTTTTGGCTTTCTTGGCGAAGACCATGGGCACGCGGTACTTCTGGGCGCAGATGGCGGCCAAAGCGATGCCGCTGGCCTCGGCGGTGAGGACCATGGTGATGTTCCCCACGTCAAAATACTTGGCAAACTCATCGGCAATGGACTCCATCAGCCGGATGTCCACCCGGTGGTTGAGGAAGCCGTCCACCTTGATGATGTTGCCGGGCAGCACCTTGCCCTCCCTGCGAATGCGTTCCTTCAGATCCTGCATCGTTTCGCCACATCCTCTCATCGTTTTTTCTTACCTGTTCTCAGGACAGCGGCCCTTCCGGCAGCTGCCGCAGGCGCTGGCCTGTCCGTGATCCCGCCGCTCCACGCGCCCGGTCCGCAGGGGTTCCCGTCCCCCCCGGACGAAGGCTGGGACGGCAGGCCATTAGATCCGCCTTTTCCTGAATATGAGCACCATTCTGCCATATTTTTGTCCCGCTGGCAACTGTGGATTCCTACAAATTTCGATCTTTTTCTCCAGGAAAGATGGGACCTGCCTCACATATCGCTGAGGCAGTCCCGGTTCTTCATGAAATACTCCACCCCGGAGTAGATGGTGGTTACCACGATCACCGCCACGCACAGGGTATTCACCACCGCCGGGATGGGCAGGAACATGAGGATGATGCACACCATGGTGGCGGCGGTCTTCACCTTGCCGGACCAGCCGGCGGCAATGACCCGCCCCTTGTCGCTGGCCACCATCCGCAGGCCGCTGACAGCGAACTCCCGGACAATGACAATCAGCAGGGCCCAGCCGGGCATCTGCCCGTTCTCTACAAACCAGAGCATAGCCGCGGTGACCAGCATCTTGTCCGCCAGGGGGTCCGCAAACTTGCCGAAATCCGTGATGAGGTTCCTTTTCCGGGCGATCTTGCCGTCCAGAAGATCAGTCAGGCTGGCCAGGATAAAGATGGCCAGGGCAATATACGCCGCCCAGGGCACGTCCAGATACAGCACCAGCAAAAAGGGCAGGATCAGGACAATCCGCAGAAGGGTCAGTTGATTGGGAAGGTTCATCACAAATTCTCCTCTTTCCTTGTTAAACTTGCTTCCGGCAGGAAGTATCCGCCGTTACCGGGTTCTCCTCCGGGGCCATTACCCCATTCAAGTCTCCCCCTGCCCGCCCGGCAGGACCAGCTCCCCGGTGAGTTCTCCGTCCATGGCCCCGGTGATCCGGACCTGGACAAAGGTCCCCGTCTCCACCGGGGCCTCGGCTGTAAAGTAAATTCTTCCGTCAATGTCCGGGCTCTCGGCGCAGCTGCGGCCCACATAGCACATGGACTGGCCGTCGAACCCGTCGCAGAGGACCTCCAGGGTCTCCCCCTGCATCTCCTCGTTCCACTCGTCCATGATCCGGGACTGGATGTCCACCACCAGCTCCGCCCGCCGGGCGGCCTCCTCCTGGTCCACCCGGTCCATCTTGGCCGCCGGGGTCCCCTCCTCGGGGGAGTAGGGGAACACGCCGGCCCGGAGCATCCGCTGGTCCCATAAAAACTGGCACAGCTCGTCAAAAGCCGCCTCGTCCTCCCCGGGCAGGCCGGTGATGATGCTGGTGCGCAGCACCAGACCGGGGATCCGCTCCCGGAGCTTGTCCAGCAGCGCCTCGATGGCGGCCCGGTCCCCCCGGCGGTTCATCCGGCGGAGGATATCGTCGTTGCAGTGCTGGAGGGGGATGTCCAGGTACTTGAGGATCTTCTCCTCCCGGGCGATGACCTCGATGAGGCGGTCGTCCATCTGATCCGGGTAGAGGTAGTGGAGGCGGATCCAGTGGAAATCCAGCCTGCACAGCGCCTCCAGCAGGTCCGCCAGATGGTGGTGCCCGTCCCAGTCCGTGCCGTAGCGGGTGATGTCCTGGGCCACCACAATCAGCTCCCGCACCCCCTGTCCGGCCAGCGCCCGGGCCTCCTCCAGGACCCTGTCCATGGGACGGCTGCGGTACTTCCCCCGCAGTTTGGGGATGATGCAGAAGGCGCACCAGTTGTCGCACCCCTCGGCGATGCGCAGGTAGGCGTAATGGCCGGGGGTGGTGAGCACCCGGCCAAATTCGTCCACAGGGGCGTTGATGTCGTCAAAATACCGGGGATGTCCGCCGGCCATCACCATATCCAGGGCGGGAACGATGTCCTTATAGCTGCCCGTGCCCAGGATGCCGTCCACCTCGGGCAGCTCCGTGGGCACGTCCTCGCCGTACCGCTGGGTCATGCAGCCGGTGACCAGGATCTTCCCGATCTGCCCCTGCGCCTTCAGCTGGCCCATCTGGAGGATGTGGCCAATGGCCTCCTCGTTGGCGCTGGAGAGGAAACCGCAGGTGTTCACCACCACCACGTCGGACCCCTCCGGCTCCGGCTGGAGGGTGTGGCCGGCCTCCCGGCACAGGGCCATCATCTGTTCGCAGTTGACCACGTTTTTTGCGCAGCCAAGGGAGATAAAATGGACTTGATAGGGCATAGAGCGCCTCCTTTTTGTCGTATCCTTCACAGCGACGCCGCCGTCAGGACCTCCCCGGCCAGACCGCGCCGCCCGGGGAGGGCGTGATGAGCGGGGAGCGGCGGCCAATGGTTCCCAGCAGCAGCGCCTTGACCTCCCGGCCGTTCATCTTCGTCTCTTTACAGATATCTCCCCACCTCCCTCCGATAGGCCAGATAGGGCTGACCGAACATTTTCTCCAGGTGCTTCTCCTCCTCCAGGATTTGCAGGTGGATCATCACCACAGCGGCGCAGACAGCCGCCGCCAGCACCAGATTCCCCAAAGCCAGGGCGCTCCCCAGGTAGAGGAGGTCAAAGCCCACAAAGGCGGGATTGCGGCTGAGGCGGTAGAGGCCGCCGGTCACCAGCTCCGTCCTCTGGCTCTCGTCAACGCCCGCCCGCCAGGAGTCCTTCATTGTTAGAATCGCCGCGATAAACAGCCCGTCCCCCGCAGCCATCAGAGTCAGCCCCAGGAGCGTCAGCGGGACCGGAACCGCCAGCGGCCCCAGACGCCCCCGCCAGAAGCAGGAGAGGAACTGGGCGGCGCAGGCGCAGTAGTTCACAGTCATCAGCGCCAGTCCGGTCCAATAGGCCCGCCGGCTCTTCTGTCCCCGGACCAGCACGTTTGCGGCAATGCCCCGCCGCCGCTGGGCCGCCATTTTCAGCAGGTAGGCCCCATAGAAGACGCACAGCAGCCCCAGAGCCGCCCAGTCAGTCCTCCCCATGGACGCCTCCCCAAAATCCCCGCCGGGCCGCCTCCCGCAGCAGCTCCGGCTGTATGTCCGGATAGGTCCACCGCTCCGGCAGACCCTCCATCAGGAGGATTTTTTCAATCTCGCAGTGGAGCTCCGGAGCCAGGGCCTGGATCTCCGCCCAGCACAGCAGGCCGCAGCTCTCGCCGCCCTCCCGAACCACGGCGTAGGCGCAGATGGGCCGGAGGCGGAACCGCTCCGCGCCGGTCTCCTCCCGGAGCTCCCGCCTGGCTGTCTCCAGAATGGCCTCCCCCGGCTCCCGGCGGCCGCCGGGGACCTCCAGGGTGTCCCGGTCCCGGTGCTTGCAGAATACCCACTTGCCCTCAAAGCGGGAGAGGATGACGGCAAATCTCAGCTGTTCGTCCGCCATATCGTCGAAAAACCGGACCTCCTGAATCATTCCCAGCCGTCCTCCTCCATCTCCGCGTACCGGCCCATGGCCGCCTTCACGTCCCTCCAGGCGAATCCCCGGCGGAGCAGCGCGTCGCTGGTGCGCCGCCGCTCCCCGGGATCGGAGAGATCCCCCCGGCACCGCTTCTGGATCAATTTGTCCAGAACCTCCGCCGGATCCGGCATCTCCTCCAGGGCCTCCTCCCAGAGCGCCCGGTCCACGCCCCGGCGGCGCAGCTCCTCCCGCACCCGGGCGGGGCCGTAGCCCCTGCCGCCGTAGTGGCGGACCAGGGAGGCGGCATAGGCAACGTCGTCCACAGCGCCGATATCCTCCAGCCAGTCCGCCGCCGCCTGGGCGTCCCCCTGGCCGTTTCCCTTCTTTACCAGCCGCTTGGTCAGCTCCTTTTTGGAGAGGGCCCGGCTGCCGATGATGGCCGCGGCCTGGGACTTGGCCGCAGACGTCCTGGCGCTGGACCGCAGGGCCTCCAGTGCCTCGCCGTCCAGGTCCATGCCCTCCCGCAGGCGGAAGCGCAGCAGCTCCTCCTCCGTCACCCGCAGGATGTCCCCGTCCTCCAGCTTTACCAGGAAGCGGCCTTTTTTTCGCTCTGATGGTTTCAGTTCCGCAATCCACATAGTATACAACTCGTATAAATTCCCTTGATTATACTTTTCAAAATCGCTCGGGGCGTATCAATCCCCATCCATGACAGCGTGTCCATTCAATATCAGTCTGTTCCGCCGCAGAGGAGCGATACGGTTTGGCTACGCCTCGTCGCCGTCATCGCTGTCGTCGAAGTCCTCGGCGGACACATCCACCGCCCGTCCGGCGGCCTTGGCGGCAATCTGGGACTGGTTGCTCATGAGCTTGAAGAAGTCCCGGCGGATGGCGGCCTCCAGGCCGTCGGCCGCCTCGGGGTTGTCCTTGAGGTACTGCTTGGCCGCGTCCCGACCCTGGCCCAGGCGGGTCTCCCCCATGGAGAACCAGGACCCGGACTTCTGCACCAGATCCAGCTTCACCCCCAGATCCAGCAGCTCGCCCAGCAGGCTGATGCCCTCGCCGTACATGATATCGAACTCCGCCTCCCGGAAGGGGGGAGCCATCTTGTTCTTCACCACCTTGGCCCGGGTGCGGTTGCCGATCATCTCGCCGCCGGCCTTCAGGGTCTCGATCCGCCGCACGTCAATGCGCACGGAGGCGTAGAACTTCAGGGCCCGGCCGCCGGTGGTCACCTCCGGGTTGCCGTACATGACGCCCACCTTTTCCCGCAGCTGGTTGATGAACACCACGATGCAGTGGGTCTTGTTGATAGCGCCGGCCAGCTTGCGCAGGGCCTGGCTCATGAGGCGGGCGTGGAGGCCCACGTAGCTGTCGCCCATCTCGCCCTCGATCTCCGCCCGGGGCACCAGGGCCGCCACGGAGTCCACTACCACCACGTCCAGGGCCCCGGAGCGGACCAGGGCCTCGGTGATCTCCAGGGCCTGCTCGCCGGTGTCCGGCTGGGAGATCAGCATATCGTCAATGTTCACCCCCAGGGCCCGGGCGTAGGTGGGGTCCAGGGCGTGCTCCGCGTCCACGAAGGCCACCTCGCCGCCGGCCTTCTGGGCCTGGGCCACGATGTGGAGGGCCAGGGTGGTCTTACCGGAGGACTCGGGGCCGTAGATCTCGATGATCCGCCCCTTGGGCACGCCGCCGATGCCCAGGGCCAGATCCAGGGCCAGGGACCCGGTGGGGATGACCTCCACGTTCAGGTTGGTCTGGTCCCCCAGGCGCATGATGGAGCCCTTGCCGTACATCTTCTCGATGTTCTTCATGGCGGTCTGGATGGCTTCCTTCTTGTCGCTGGCCACGGTTGCGGTCTTTGTCAGCTTCTTGTCTTTTTCGGCCATGGTGTTCTCCTTCTTATGTTAAAGATTTTTCGATTCGTGTCAGAATTCTATGTCGTACCGGGTCCCGTGGGAAAACAGGGTGCCGGTCTCCAGTTGGATGCACAGGAGGACCGTGTTTTCGTCCTGCATGTCCACGTGCCCGTTGTTCAGCCACGCGGAAAAGGCCTCCTTCAGTCTGTCCGCGATCCGGTGGTTCTCCTCTTTCTCAATGTATCCCAGATCGACGCCCCTGCCGTGGGCGGTGAACCACTCCCCCGCGATGGCGGCGGCGGGGTTCTGAGCCAGCTGCCGCATTTTGTTGGACAGGGCATGGGTGATGATGTAAAACGCGCCGTCCTCATAGTAGGCGTTGACAGTTCGGACGTAGGGCTTCCCACCGCTCTCCGTTGCCAGGGCGATGAGGGTGTCTCTGCCAAAACGCTCCGTCAGGAGCTTTTCTGTCTCTTCGGTCCTCTTCATGCGTGCCTCCATTTAAGCCAGCTCTGCAAAATCAATCGTTTTGATTTCCCCGTTCACGCGGGAAAATTTAACTGTGTCCACCTGCGCGGTAAACGGCGCAAACTCTCTTTGCATTGCCGCGGCAATGGCCGTAAGGTCTGCCCCGGGGGCATATAAAAGGGTCGTGTGGGGCCTCCAGACGTCCGCCTGCGTCCACTCGTTCAGGTCCGCCGCCCAAGCCTGGGCGATTTCTTTCTGCATGGCCGCCATAGCGGTTTCCCTGCGGGGAACGGCTACAATGATTGATTCCGATTCCGGCACGGACACCCAGATATCCACTTTATCATAGCGAACAGCAAACTTCCCATATCCGGACAAAATCGCCTTGCAGGATGCAATAAATGCCGCCTCATCCTCGCCGGTATAGGTTGCGAGCGTGATATGTCCGTGCAGTTCTTTGGGAAAAATGCCAAACTGGTTTGCCATCCGCCGCAATCTTGCGAGACGCGCTGTTGAGGCCGGGTCAAGCTTTGCTACCGCGCATAACATACGTACTTTTCTCCTTTCACGCGCCTACAGGCGGAATTTGTAGATACACTTGTGGGTCTCGCCATCCTCGACCCGCATATCGTTGTCCTCCGGCAGCTCTGTGATCTCCAGAAGCTCCCCGCCCAGCCATTCGCAGGTCTTCCGAGAGGGCCAGTTGTCCGGATCGCACGTGATGATAACATACTCCATACCGTGCCGCTTCGCCAGCTCGAAGAGCAGCAGGCACGCCTTCCCGGCGTAATGGCGTCCCCGATAGGGCTCCTCCACCCGGTAGCCGATGTTTCCGCCGTAATAAACGCTCTCGTTATGGCCGATCCGCAGGTCGCAGGTCCCCATCCTGTTCCCTACCATATCGCAGATGGAAAAATGATAGGCGGGCAGCCAGTCCTTCGCCGGGTCGGCCTCCACGGTTTTTTCCAATAGCAGCTGTATCTCTTCGTTTTTCAGAAAACTTGTGTCAAGAAACATATTCGCCTCTCTCGCTGTCAAAGCGAAAACCGAAAAATGCACCTGTGGGACTCGCCGGTCAAGCGCCGCTGTTCGCTGTCCTCCGGCAGCTCCGCGATCTCCAACAGCTCCCCGCCCAGCCACTCGCAGGTCTTCCGGGAGGGCTGATTACTCGGGGCGCATACGATGATGACGTACTCCATCCCCTGCCGACGGGCCAGCTGAAAGAGCAGTTTGCAGGCCTTTCCGGCGTAATGGTGTCCCCGGTAGGGTTCGTCGATCTGATAGCCGATGTTCCCGGCGTAGTACAGGGCCTCGCTGTGCCCCAAGCGCAGATTGCAGCCGCCTATCCGGGCGCCGGTGTGGTCCAGGATGTCAAAGTGGAAAGCCGGGTCCCACTTTCTCTGGGGATCGTCCGGTTCCAGCTCAATCTGCCGGAGGGATATTTCCTCCGTTTTCAAAAGGTCTGTTTCAAGGATCATCATATTCCTCTCCGCCACCGTGCCGTATATCACTCTGCCGGTCCCCTGGGTATCCGGCAGGATGTTAACGTCCACGAATCCACCGTCCCGCATCAGCTCCAGCACAGCGTCCGCCTGTCCCGCGCCCACTTCGAAGTACATCCGTCCGCCCTCTGTCAGGGCGGCTTTCCAGTTTCGGACGATGGCGCGGTAAAAGTCCAGGCCATCCTCCCCGCCGTACAGGGCCAGGTGGGGCTCGAAGTCCCGCACGGACCGGTCCAGCGCCTCCATCTCCCCACGGGTGATATAGGGCGGGTTGCAGGTGATGCATTGGAACGTGCCGATGGATGCCGGAGGCGGGGTCAGGGCGTCCAGAATGTCCGCCTTCACCCGGTCCGTCAGGCCGCACCGCCGGACGTTCCGGCGGCAGACCCGCAGGGCCTCCTCCGAGATATCCCCCAGCAGGGCCCGGCAGTCCGGGACACTGGCCGCCGCTGCCAGTCCCACGCAGCCGCTGCCGGTACACAGATCCAACAGGCGGCACTTCCCCTGGGTACCCGCAAATTCGATGGCGGCTTCCGCCAGCACCTCCGTATCCACGCGGGGGATCAGCACGGACTCGTTTACCTCCAGGGTCAGGCCGTAAAACTCCCACTCCCCGATAAGGTAGGCCACCGGCTCGCCGCCAACATGCCGCTCCGTCAGGGCGCGGACGGCCTCCTCGATCTCCGGGGAGGTGTAGAGGGGGCCGTCCCGGTAAAATTCCTCACGGGTCTTGCCGCTGGCGAAGCACACCAGCTCCCGGGCCTCCAGCCCCGCACCGGGGAAGCCCGCCTGGAGGAGCTGGCGGCGGATGTCCAGGTACAAATTTTGGTAGGTGATCAATCGTCTGTCCCCCGGCTTACCATTCGTCCTTGCCCTTCTCGGCGGGGATGACCCGCGTGAGGGCCTCGATGGCCACTTCCATCATGGAGTCGTCGGGCTCGAAGGTGGTGAAGTTCTGCATCCAGAGGCCGGGCTTGGCCAGGAAGTTGGTCACGGGGTTGTCGTGGCCCCCCACGTAGCGGTTGAACTCGTAGGTGATGCCCACCACCAGAGGCAGGAGCAGGAGCTGCACCAGCATCCGCAGGAAGACGTTGTCCACAGGGAACAGGGCGAAGATCGCGGTATTGATGAGGATCGCCACGATGATGACGATCAGCAGGAAGCTGGTGCCGCACCGGGGATGGTGCTTGGACTGGGCGCGGACGTTGTCTACCGTCAGCTCCAGGCCCTTCTCATAGCAGAAAATGGTCTTGTGCTCCGCGCCGTGGTAGGAGAAGGTCCGGCGGATGTCCTTCATCCGGGACACGGCGATCATATAGGTCATGAAGATGGCGATGCGCAGGATCGCGTCTACCAGGTTCCGGACCAGGACGCTGTCCGTGAAGCGCTCCACGAAGCTGGCCAGGAAGGTGGGCAGGAGCATGAAGAGGCCGATGGAAAAGCACACCGCCAGCACTACGGAGAAACCAATAACTGCTTTTTCCATTTTCTCATTGCCCAGCTTCTGGTCCAGCCACTTCTCGAATTTTGACGGCTCCGCCGTCCCGTCCTCCTCGGGGAAGTAGTCCGCAGAGAACATGAGGGCTTTTACGCCCTTGACCATGCTGTCCAGGAAGGTGACGCTGCCCCGGATCAGGGGCAGACCCAGGATAGGGTACTTATCCTTGATAAGCTTTAATTCTTCTTCCTTGATGACAAGGCCCTCCGGGCCGCGGACTACGATACATTGTTTTTCCGGGCCGCGCATGAGGATGCCCTCGATGAGGGCTTGGCCTCCGATGGTCGTTTTGAATTGTTTTTCTGACATAGGGTTCCTTTCTTTTCGCCCTTCGGGCGAGAGGGTGGTTATTTCTTTTCGTTGCCCCGGGGGCCCCGCGCCCCCGGACCCTGCGGGTACTTTTTGTGTGAACAAAAAGTACCCAAAAAGTCACTTAAACCTACGGTTTAAGAATCCCTTGATCGCGGGGGAGTTTATTTGCGCCCGAGGCATGGTCTTATTTGCTCTAAACCTTACTGCCGTCCGCTTTGGAGGTCTTCTGCGTCTATCTTCACGTGTATGATGAGGGCCCCTACCTCTTACGGAGAATGGTGGGCGGCGGAGGGCGGTGCGTAAATGTTTTTTCGATTCGTTACTGCGTGCTGAATACTTCCAGCATCAGCTGGACGCCTAGTTTGAAGCCTTCGCGGAAATGGTGGATATCGTTTATGTTCTCCTTCTCACACAGCTTATAAAAATGAGTATCCACTACCTCGCTTCCCAGCGCCTCTGTTACCTTATCCCAAAATTCCATGTCCGTATCCCTCAGCTCCTGCGGATAATGCGCACGACTGGCTTGACCTCGGTATTCCCCGTTATAAATGTCAGATAAAATACTCATGGTTGTACCCCTTTCAAAAATCTCTTGCGGAGAACTTAAATTTATTATATTCTCTTTGCGAGAACTTGTCAAGGAGTAATTATGTTTTCAAGAGAACAATTTGGACAGCGTTTACATGAGATGCGAAAAAAGAACCACGAAACGCAGGCTGACCTTGCGGCACTGTTGGAGTGCGTAAAGAGCCATATCAGTGAGATGGAAAGTGGGAAGAAGATCACTACCGCAGAAAAAATCGTGCTGATTTGTGAGCATTACCATATTTCTTCTGACTATCTCCTGGGATTAAGTGATGACCCTAGTCCTAGATAAATAAGGAGTTTTATATGTTTTCAAAAGAATTATTTGGTCAGCGTTTATCAGAAACACGATTAAAGAATCATGAGACGCAGGTTGATTTGGGACATGTCATCCGCACCGGCCGGACCACGGTCAGTGAGATGGAGAGCGGCAAGAAGACCACCACAGCGGAAAAGATCGCGTTGATTTGTGAGCATTATCATATTTGTTCGGATTATTTGCTGGGGTTGACGGATGATCCCAGTCCGCGATGATGGGGTGATGTTCCGTCAAGTGCCCCGGGGAGTCTGCCACGCTAGACGGTAGGGACTGCCGGTAACCACGCTGAAATAGAAACTGAAGTTGTACGAAGCGGACGGTAGTCAGTTTAGACCAAACCAGACTGTGCCTCGGGCGCAAACTAAACACATGAGGAGCGGGATTCTCAAGGGGGAGTCCTCTCCCCCCGTGGGCCGCGCTTCGCGCGGCTTAGGCTGCTAGCGCCCGCTAGCGGGCGCTGCACGCTTGAGCACGTTTTTGCCTACTTTTGGCGTGTGCCAAAAGTAGGTCCAGGGTCTGGGGGCGGACAGCCCCCAGGCTATCGATAAGAAATCGTTTGACGCGGCCCGAAGGGCCGCAGAAGAGGCCCTCATGTTACCAAAAGTTCTCTGTGTCGTCGGCCCCACCGCCAGCGGCAAAACAAAACTAGGCGTCCTGCTGGCCAAAAAATATAACGGCGAAGTAGTGAGCATTGACTCGATGCAGATCTATAAAGGAATGTCCATCGGCACCGCCGCGCCAACGGCGGAAGAAATGGAAGGCATCCCCCACCATATGGTGGGCGTCGCCGGGCCCGGCGATAACTGGTCCGCCGCCCGGTTCACCGCCGCCGCAGACGATCACATACAGGATATTCTGCGCCGAAATAAACTCCCCGTACTGGTGGGCGGCACCGGCCTCTATCTGGACGCCGTCATTGCGGGGCGGACCTTCGCCCCGGGAGCCTCCGGGGGCGCGGTGCGGAAAAAGCTCCAGGAGGAGCTGGAGGCCAGGGGCGTCGAACCCCTTTTGGAGGAGCTCCGCCGGGTGGACCCGGAGGCCGCCGGCCGGCTCCACCCCTCCGATGTGAAGCGCATCCTCCGGGCCCTGGAGGTCTACCGGGAGACGGGAAAGACCATCTCCCGGCACAACGAGGAGACCCGCGCCCTGCCCGGCAAATATGACCCCGTCTATATCGGCCTGGCCTTCCGGGACCGGGAGGACATGAAGGCGCTCATCGACCTCCGGGTGGACCGGATGCTGGAGGAGGGCCTTCTGGAGGAGGTCCGGGCTCTCCGGGACGCGGGGGTCCCCCGGGACTCCACCGCCCTCCAGGCCATCGGGTACAAGGAGCTCCTCCCCGCCCTGGAGGGGGCCTGCTCCCTGGAGGAGGCCGCGGCGGAGATCAAGCTCCGCTCCCGGCAGTACGCCAAGCGGCAGCTGACCTGGCTGCGGCGCAATCTGGACATTCACTGGATCTATTGGGAAAAAAAGCGCGATTTTGCCGCCGCTTTGCAAAATGCGACAGAAATTCTCATGGCACAGGGGCTACAATAGAGTCCGGGCGGACAGGCCGAAAGGCCCTCCCCCGCCCTATTAAACAAAAGAGAGGTAGATATCATGAGCAGCAAATCACCCAACCTGCAGGACGTGTTCCTGGCTTCCGCCCGGCGGACCGAGACGCCGGTGACGGTCTTCCTGGTCAACGGATTCCAGATGCGGGGCACCATCACCGGCTTCGACGCCTTTACCGTGGTCCTTACCGCTGAGGGAAAACAGAACCTGATCTACAAGCACGCCATTTCTACGGTCAGCCCCGCGCGCACCGTGGACCTGGCCGAGTGGGAGGACACCCTCTGATCCTTTGAGTTCCCTCCGGGGCCTGGCGGCTCCGGGATATCCCCGCGCTGTTTGAGAAAGAGATACATATGAAAACTGGAACGCTTGCCACAAAATTGATGCTTGCCGCCATCTTCCTCACGGTACTGGTGTACTTCGGCGTGAGTACGGCGGCCTATTTCAACGACCCTTACACCACCACCGTTGCCTATGGCTTCGTGGGCGAGGACGCCGTGACCGTCTCCGGCTACGTGGTACGGGACGAGGAGGTCCTCCCCGGAGGCGGAGAGCTGGTCTACTCCTCCCGGGGCGAGGGAGAACGGGTGGGCCGGGGCGGCACGGTGGCCCTGGTCTACCCCACCGCCCAGGCCCTCAGCGACGCCAACACCCTCCGGGACCTGACGAGTCAGCTGGAACAGCTGCAGCACGCCAGCTCCCTGGCCTCCGGCAGCCGGGCCTCCGCGCGGCTGGACGACGAGATCGCCGGGGCCATGGTGGAATTCCACGGCGCCCTGGCGGAGGGCGGGCTCACCGCCGCCGGGGACAGCGGGGAGAGCCTCCGGTCCGCCGTCCTGCGGCGGAGCTACGCCTTCTCCGGGGACGGGGGGCTGGAGGCCTCCATCGCCGCCCTGGGGGAGCGGATCTCCGCCCTCTCCGCCTCGGCGGAGACCGACGTGGTCCGGGTGTCCGCGCCGGCGGCGGGGCTATTCTCCGGACTGGTGGACGGCTATGAGACGGTGCTGACCCGGTCCGGCGTGCTGGAGCTGGACCCCGCCGGGTACCGGGCCATCGCGCCGGAGGAGGCCTCCGGCGTGGGGGAGCTCCTGGCCGCGCCCCACATCATGGTCACCTCAGACAGCGAGGACGGCCGGTCCTTCGTGACGCTGATGCGGAGCGAGGACGCCAAGCGGCTCCAGGAGGGCGGGTCGGTGCGCCTCCGGTTCCAGTCGGGACTGGACCGGGACCTGACGGTCAAGGTGGAGCGCATCAGCGCCGAGGACGGGGGCCGTAGGGTGGTGGTGTTCTCCTCGGAGAAGTACCTCAACCTCGCCACCCTGCTGCGCCGCCAGAACGCCCAGATCATCTTCGACAGCCACGACGGCATCCGGGTGCCCCGCAGCGCCGTCCGGGTGGACCTCCAGGAGATCGTGGACGAGAACGGCCAGCCGGTGCTGGACGGCCAGGGGAACCCCAAGACCCAGTCAGTAACGGGCGTGTACTGCCTCTGGGGCGACACGGCCCGGCTCAAGCCGGTGACGGTGCTGTGGCAGGAGGACGAGTACATCCTGGTGGCCCCGGACGAGGAGGCCCTGTCGGCCTTCACCTCGGAGCGGGCCCGGGAGGGCCGCCGCCTCCGGGCCGGGGACCAGGTGATCACCGCGGCGGCGGAGGTATATGACGGAAAGGTGGTGCAGTGATGTCCATTGCGGAAAATATCCAGGCCATCCGGGAGCGGATGGACCGGGCGGCCCGGGCGGCGGGCCGGGACCCGGCGGAGATCCTCCTGGTGGGGGCCAGCAAGATGAACGATGCCGCCGCCTGCCGGGCGGCCATCGCTGCGGGGATCGACGCCCTGGGGGAGAACCGGGTCCAGGAGATGACCGCCAAGCTGGAGGAGCACGCCTACGACGGGGCGCCCCTCCACTTTATCGGGCGGCTCCAGCGCAACAAGGTGCGCCAGGTGGTGGGGACGGCCTCCCTGATCCACTCCGCGGGCTCCCTGGCCCTGCTGGAGGAGATCCAGCGGCAGGCGGAAAAGCGGGCGCTGGTCCAGGACGTGCTGCTGGAGGTCAATATCGGCGGCGAGGAGAGCAAGGGCGGATTCGCGCCGGAGGAGCTGTACGCCGCAGCGGAGACCGCCGGAGGGTTCCCGAACGTCCGGGTCCTGGGATTGATGACCATCCCCCCCGTGGAGCGCGAGCCCCATGGAAATTTCCCTTACTTTTTAAAAGTTTCCCAGCTTTATGTTGACATAAGCAGGAATTTGTATGATAATAGCTTTAAATACCTATCCATGGGTATGAGCGACGATTTTGAGGACGCCATTGCCGCCGGGGCCACCATGATCCGCGTGGGCTCCGCGATTTTTGGACATAGACAGTACCAATAACTAGGGGAGGTTTCCACCATGAGCAGTATTTTAGACAATATCAAGAGAATGATCAGTCCGCTCAGCGATGAGGACGATGATTATGAGGAGATCTTTGACGACCGCGACTCGCCGTTTATCGACGAGCGCCCCCGGAGCATCGACCGGGGCGGCCTGGCGGACAGCCGCCGGGGCAAGGTGGTCAATATCCACGCCACGACCCAGCTGAAGGTGGTCCTGGTGAAGCCCGAGCGCTTCGAGGCCGCCAGCGAGATCGCCGATCATCTGAAGGAGAAGCGTACCGTGGTGGTCAACCTGGAGTCTACCCACAAGGACATCGCCCGGCGCCTGATCGACTTCCTTTCCGGCGTGGCCTACGCGGGAGAGGGGAAGATCAAGAAGGTGGCGGCCAATACGTACATGATCACGCCCTACTCCGTGGACATCCAGGGCGATCTGATCGACGAGCTGGAAAATAACGGGATGTATTTCTAATGTCATAGGAAATGGCTGCGCCATTCCCTTGGAAAAGCGCCGAAACGGCTTTGCCGCCCCGGGGGCGGCAGACCCTGCGAGGCTTTTTATGGAGCAGACGGTATTGAGGGAGGAAACAGACGATGATGACCCCGCAGGAGGTAGCAAACTGCACCTTTGCCAAATCGATGGTGGGCGGCTATAATATGGCCTCGGTGGACGACTTTCTGGACAAGCTGACGGAGGACTACGCCGCCCTATACAAGGAGAACGCCGCCCTGAAGGCCAAGCTGAAGATGACGGTGGACAAGATGGCGGAGTACCGGGAGTCCGAGGACGCCATCCGCTCCACCCTGCTGGCGGCCCAGAAGATGTCCACCGCCATGATCAGCGAGGCGGAGCAGAAGCGGGACGCGGTGATCGGCGACGCCACCGCCGCCGCCCGGAACCGGGTGTCCGAGCTCCAGCAGCAGATCGCGGAGGCGGAGCGCCGTCTGGAGTCCGTGCGCTTCCAGGTGGACAAGGAGCTGGAGGCGGAGCGGAAGCGTCTGGCCGTAGGCCAGGAGCAGCTGCGGAACTTTATCCGGGAGGTCCGCGCGGTGTGCAACGAGGAGCTGGCCCACCTGGAGCTCCTGCCGGAGCTTCCCGCGGAGGAGCCCAAGCCGGTGATACAGGTGGTCCCCCCCGCTCCCGTGCAGGTGCCTCCTCCGGAGGAGGAGCCGGAGGCCGAGGAGAAGGAAGAGGAGAAGACCGTCGTTCAGGAGGCGGCAGTGAGCGCGTTCGCGCCCGCCGGCGGCATTCCGGCGGAGCCGGAGGGCGTGGTGGAGGATCCCTTTGCCGGGGATGCGTTCGAGGACGATTCCGACACGAGGGTCTTGAATTTGGATGATCTGCAGTTTGGCCCAAACTATACGAAGGATTGAAATGA
>OFHN01001362.1_pt1 | contig 17479 bp, 26 predicted proteins | sample 1521321 | NCBI WGS metagenome assembly OFHN01 (sample SAMEA3504130, study PRJEB24116) | mouse gut metagenome | biome: mouse gut; feature: mouse-associated habitat; material: faeces | place: Denmark | collected 2011
TTCCGTCTTGGTTCCGTTGCTTTCGAGCTGGTATTTGTCGGCGATCGCGGCGTTTACCATGTTCAATGTCTGGACGCGCCTCTTTCCCTCGGGGCCGCCGATCGGCGGGAATCCGAAAATCTCCAGCACTTGGTCCAGCTCCAAAGCGCCGATATTGGTCAAAAACTGTGCGGCCTCGACCCGCTTGTCCAGGGTCTCAAACTGGATACGATCCATTTCGCAAAGGACCTCATTCCCGAAACTCTGCTCCCGCTCCGTGAAAATGGCATTTGTGAGGCCCTGGGCGAGTTGCATATAGAACGGGACGAGCTGGCCCCGATAAAAAGCGTCCATTTCCTCCGGTGTGGCCTTGTTCTGGACAATGGCCTCATTCATCCCGAAATAGTCGTGAATCTCCCGCCGGACAAATTCAAGCTGTCCTGTCGGGATCGGCGTCTCCTTTTGCTGGATGGGGGTATATTTGTGTTTGCTGTCCGTGATAATCACGCCGGAGCCGTTGGCCTCCATGCTGAAATTATCCCGGACAAAGGCGTCCCGCCGAGCCGCGAGGTCCTCTTGTTTTGTGACGGTCGGGGCCTCCAGAATACCCCGGATCACGGAAACGAGGCGGGCGAGCTTGCTCATTCCCTGGTTAAAGGCGTCCGCCGTCTCCAGGGCAGGGAGGAGGGGGCGGTTATCGTCCCCGAAAATATCGTTGTCCAGGTAGTGACGCCGGAGGTGGACAAGGTGCTCATATGGGACGGTGTAGACGTTCCCCGTGGCAAAGGTGAGGCGGGCATACATACCGCCCATATCCTCCACGAGGTCCACCCGGGAGGCGTTGATCGGATAAATGGCGGTCAGCTCGCCGCCGTCGAACACGGGGAGGATAAAGGCGTTATTATACACAACGAATTGAGCGGCCACGCGGTAATAAAAGGCGTAGGCGGTCATATAGGGGTTAGGCCGGACCCGGAGAATCCGCTCCACGCTGTCGGAAACGGTCTCCCGCCGCCCCCCGGCCCGCCTGATGTGCCGGGGCTGTATCTTTGCCGCGTTCCTGGCCCATGCGTCCACGGCGGCGCGGACGGTTCCAATGTCCCACGCCCGCCCATTGAAGGGCGTAAAGCTGGAATCATAGGACGATAGGAGCCGGAACGCCGGGAGGTTGCTCCCGCTCGTTGGGCGCTTGCCGAATATGCTCTCGAAAAGCCCTCTAAAATTCAAAAAAGCCATTGTTTCACCCCACGTTATACATAAAGTCCTCAAAATATTTGACGTAAATCACCCACGCATTGAGGAGGGAGACCGCGCCGTCGATCCGCCTCTTATCCGTAATTTTCACGGGCTGTATATTGTTCAAGCCCGATTTTTTGACGGCGGTATTTGTCAGGCACCAGACGAGGATCGGGTTTCCGTTATAGTTGACCTGTTTCGCCTCCAGGGCGGCCCCCATTTCCCGCATTGGTTGGCTCCAGGTATAGGCCCCCTGGGCGACGGCCTCCATTTCAAAGCCGTTTGACGTCATTTCGTCCACCCAATACCCGGCGAGGGCCCGGTCATAACCGATTTTGATCGCGTCGATCTTCCACTCGTCCCGCATTTGACAAAACCACGCGGTCACGTCGGAATAATTGACACGGTTCCCCGGGCAGATGGTGAGGAGGCCGCGGTCCGCCCATTTCCGATACGGGGCCTCGTTGGTGTTCTTGTCCTCCAGGTGCTCGACTCGTTTCTCCGGGAGGAAATATTGCTGGAGGACGTAGACGATCGGGTCCCCGGCCTTGCGTATGAGAAGGGTCGCACAAGTGAGGTCCGTTGTCGCGGAGAGGTCGCACCCGCCGAGGGCGTAGGTGTTATAAACGTCCTGGAGCTCAAAGCGGAGTTCGCTTTGTATCGCCTCAAAGGATAGCCAGACGGCGGCGGATACCTCGCGGATGTTGAAATCCTTGCAGAGGACGCCGGGGAGGTCCTCCGGCTTGATCTTTGCCCTCTGGACAAAGGCCGCGAGGGTCTTGTATTGCTTGATGGTCCCGAGGCCCGGGTTTGCCTTTTGCCACTTCGTCGGATCGGTCCACTCATCCCGGCTGTCCAGCTCGTAGAGGATCGGGAGGAAAGTCGGGTCCTCCTCGACGCCGTCCGCGATCTTACAAGCGAGCTCATACATTTCGTCGAACACGCTCTCCCGGACCATGCCCGCCGTCGTAATCATGACGACAAGGGGCTGGCGGCGGCTGGAGGTGGATTGCTTCATAACCTCGTAGAGGTTCCGGTCCTTAATCGCGTGGAGTTCGTCAATAATGACGGCGTGGGCGTTGAGGCCGTCCAGGGTGTTAGAATCCGAGGCGAGGGCCTCGAAAATGGAGGCCGTGGCCGGGAAATAGAGGTCGTTCCGCCGCTTCTTGAGGACGGCCCGGAGCTCCGGCGATTGCTTGACCATGTTGATAGCCTCGGTGAGGACCTTTTTCGCCTGGTCCTTTTTCGTGGCTACGCTGTAAATCTCCGCCGCGCCCTCATAGTCTGCGATCAGCATATACAAGGCGATTGCGGCGAGGAGGGTCGACTTGCCGTTTTTCCGGCCCACAAGGAACATGGTCTCCCGGTAACGGCGGAATCCGGTCTCCTTCTCCAGGAATCCGAAAAGAGCTTGAATATATGCCTTTTGGAAAAGCTCCAGCACGAGCGGGGCCCCGATCACGCCCTGGGACTGCTTGCAAAACCGTTCGGCGAATATAATCGGGCGCTCCCCGATCTCCTCGTCGAAATAATACGGGGAATCGGGGTCCGGCTCTTGTATCTCCCGGGCGAGGCGCTGGTAAACGGCCCGGACGCGGCGGCTTGTGACAGCCTTCCCGCTCTCGATTGCCTCCCAATAGGCGAGGATATAGTTCATTTTCTGCCCGCCCCCGGGGGCTTGGTCGCAAAGTTCATAAGCTCCTCCCCGGCCTGTTTTTGGGTCTTTTCCGGGAGGAGGTCGAGGAGGCTTTTCGAGAGGGCAGTAAACGACTTGATCGTGGCGTTGTAGCTCTTGAGGGCCGGGTTTTCACGGCGGAGCTTTTGGGTCCCTTGGACAAAATCCTCGATCAAATCGCCGTTATTGATCTCCTCCACGAGGCGCTCCAGGGTGACGGTTGTCACGGCAAATTGATAGATCAAGCCGTCGGCAAACTGCTTTTTTTCGGTGGGTAATTCTCGGAAAAGTTTAGCGATTTTCCGCTTTTTTACCTCCGTTTTTTCGGCAGTTGGGAGGCTTTCATAGGGAATTTTTGGTTTTGCCATAAGATGTATAGACCTCCTCTCCGGCGGGCTGTACCCCCCCTTATGTGTGCGCCCGGGGGGTTCTAAACCTGGATGGGACGCGGTTCGGAAAAGCCCACCCCCGGGGGTCCGAGGTGGGGGGGAGGCATGAGCGCCGAGGACTCGCCGCAGCTGTTCGCTTTTCTTTTCCCGCTCGACCGCCGCCGAGGCGCTGGCCCCGCGTGGCCGGACGGATGGGCGGCCCGGGGCCGGGATGGGTGGGCGTTTTCTGCTGGGCTTGCTTTCACCTGTGGTTTATTTTCCCTTGCGTTGTGATCCGCTTTTGCTATGACAGTAACTCACGCTTGACAACATTTCCCTCGTCGTCGAACGTGAGCCCGCCGTCTGTTGCCAGCTCCCCGGCGTGGGCGAGGGCGTGACAGTCCCGACAAAGCAATTCGAGATTGTCCTCGCCGAGCGCAATCTCTGGATCGCTGATATTCTGCGGCGTGAGGTGTTCCTTGTGGTGAACAATCTCCCCGAGCTCCCCACACCTCACGCAAAGGCCCTCGTCACGGTCGAATATATAGGCCCTCGCTTTCCTCCACTCTTTCGAGAGATAGAACGCTTTCGCAAAATCACGCACCGCCGCCGCCCTCCTGTTCCTACCTGGAGCCGAGGGGCCCGGGCCTCATATCCCGGCGCGCGGCCCCGCTCCATGCGGCTATATCTCCACAAGGTAAATTAAACCACGTCCTGCGGACGCCGTGCCCCCGAACGGGGCTCACTCGGAAAAATATTTTTTCCGGCCACAAAGGCGGTCAAGTGAGACCTCGAAAAAGTCGGCCAGTGCCTCGGCGTCCGTGATGGAGGGGACCCGCTCTCCGCGCTCATATCTGGCGATCGAGTTCTTACTCAGTCCGCAAAGCTCCGACAATACCCGGCGGCTCATTCCTGCCCGCTCCCGTAGGCGGCGGAGCTGGTTCGGAAATTCACTTGTCACGGTGTCCACCTCCTCCACTGTTGCGATCAGCTACCCCCCCCCGCCTGGAGGTGCTCGCTTTCCCGTTTGGCGCGTTCTTGCTGTTTCTGTACGGCGACGCACCATATAGCCGCCTCCGTTGTCATGGTGGAGGCCGCAGCGAGGGACCGGGCCTCCTGGAGGAGTTGCTCCGCGTCCTCTCCGGTTCTGGCCGCCACATATTCGAGGCCAGTCAAGGCCGCCTCATATTGTCGGCTTATCTCCTCAATTCCCGGGATCAGGCTCCCGCATATCGCCCGGGCGGTTTCTATGTCTATGCTCATGCGTTGCCGCGCCTCCTGTCCTCCACCTCCTGGGCGGCGAGGTTGTACTTGTGTTTCGCCATGACAACGGCGTCCACGTCCACGCCGAGGGCGGCCATAAGGTCCAGAGTGCGGAGGATCACGTCGGCCAGCTCGACGGCGATCCCCTCCGGTTTGCAAGGGCCGTCGATCCCCTCGCCCTCCCCGGGGCGGCCTACTCTGTCGCAGACGCCGGAAAACTTGCAATCCTCCGCCGCGAGGGCGCACGTCCCATAAATGAGCGGGGCCCCGTCCTGGTATTCCCGGAGGGCGGCGGAGAGTTCAGCATGGATCAGGCAAAGCGCCTCCGGGAGGACGGGCGGCTTGTCCCACCATCCATGAGCGACGGCGTTGTCGTGGACCTCTTTCGCTAACTGGTTGATGTTCATTTTTTGCGATCTCCTTCCTGCTGTGGTTTGAGTTCAAAACTTTACACATTTACAAGGCTTTCGAGGCGGGTTTATTCCCGCTTCTTTTTGGTCCGCTTTCTCGGTGGCGGTTTGAGGACATACTTATAATATAGGTATCCGTATTTCGTCGCCGCGGCCTCTACGAAAATATATCCTTTCGGCGGCCTGGGCGGCTTGTCCTCTGTATAGTTGCGCTTGACGGTGGTCGGTTCCTCATAGTCCGGCTTTTGAAGGGTTTTCCGGGAGCCCTTCCACCTGTGGCCGCCGACCTCCGGCGTCCAGTGATTAAATAAGTAGTTGGCAAGGCCCGTATAGTCCCGCCCCCGGTCCACGCCGTCGTAATAGTTATGTTCCCGGAGGTTTTCGATCCGTAGGACGGAGCCCGAGGTCCATTGTCGGCGGATCAGGTTCTCCGGTATGCCCTCGCTTATCATGTGGAAGTGTATCCGGTGAGTGTTTTTGCCCCGGCCCATGTAAAGCATGATTTTAGCGCCTGGGGCGTGGTATATGAGGCGATTATAGAAATTATCCCGGACCCGCCTCGCCTCCTGGAAGGTGTGGACCTCGTGCTCGTCGTCCATGGTCAAGGTGCTATATTTAGATGTAGGCCCGAAATTGTTATTTACGATCCGGGCGTGTTTCCGGCGGGAAATTCCGAGCTTGTGGGCGGCCCGCTCCTCCTCTGTTTTGAAACGGGGCCGCGGCTCCGCCTTGTCCAGGTTTTTTATTCTGTCCGGGACATTGAAAACCACTTGCTCGCATACAGCCCCCGAAAAAATTCGCCTTTTGACTCTTTGCATATCAAAAACCGCCTTTTCTTTTGGCCTGTGGCTCTTGCTTTTTCTCCCCGGAGGTGGTAATATAATAGCGGTATAGCAATCAGCCCTCCGGGCGGTTGCGCCCCGGACGCTCTCGTCAAGCGTCCGGGGCTCTTTTTTACACTCTGGAAATGTAGGCTTTCGCCGTGCGGTCCTTCCCCCGGGCGAGGTCGACGCCGATCACATAGCCCCGGGCCCGCTCGGTCGGCGTGGCTCTGGCCGTCTCCGCGGTTTCCGGGCGGCGGTCCATGCACTCGCACCGCTCGCCGTGGTCCAGGTGGTCCCCGCACCTGGGACAAATTTTATAATTCCTTCCCATGTTTTCCCGCTCCTTTCCTGGTCTCGCTCTGCGGTTCCGGGGCGTCGAGATCATAAAATAAAATTTTGTATTCTCCCGGGACGCACGAGCGATCCATAGCCGTTTGTAAAAATAGGCTTATTTCCCTCCAACGTGCGGAGTATATCCTTTTTCTGCTGTCGTCGGCGAGGATCAGTTGGTCGTATTTGTATGCACAAATTCCCGAGCCCGCCGTCCCTGGAGTTATTGCCGTGATCCGCGTCCCGTCCTTTAGGGTCAAAAGCCCCATTTTCAATAAATCGGTTCTTATTTCCTCCTGATTGTCTCTTGCAAACCGTTGAAACGCCGCCTTTGTCTGTTGGGTGTCGTATCCCATGAACGCGATCTCAAGCCTTTTTATCGTTTCCTTCACTGTCTGCCCCTCCATAGCTCCCGGAGCTCCACAATCCAGTCCTCGGCGATCCGTTTCCCGGTGTAGTAGATAAAAGGAATTACGAGGAGGAGGTATTCCCCGCCGTGGGCAGTATAGCCTCGCTCTATCAGGGCGGCCCGTTGCCCCCATGCAAAGGCGGCGGCGGTTGCCAGGAGGACGGCGGCCAGCTCGACCGCCGCCGCGGCCCGGTTCTTTCCATTTTTCACGGCTCCGCCTCCTCCGGCACATACCGCCGTAACCACATTTTCCGGCATTTTTTACAAGCTATTTCCGGTCTGCGGAGAATTTCTCCGCTTTCGATCCCTGTCTCGTAATAGTCCGTATCCTGGGTGTATCTCTTGCAAAGAGAGGCGTTGTCAATAAAACAATGGTATTTTGCCGTTTTTGGTATGTAGGCGTTTGCACTTGCGCCCGTTTCGCTCATTACTGGAAGTTGCCAAACCGGGAGATCGTTCACGTCTCCACCTCCCCGAGACCTAACCGCTCTTTCAATCGGTCAAGTTTTGCGGCCTTATATGTCCTAACCATAGCGCGGCAATTATGGAGGGCAATCATTTGCTCCAGCATAATTTGAACGTCTGCGATCTCCTCCGCAATACTCCCGCGGTTGTCTTTCCCCCTGGCATTTTTGCAAAGTTCTTTTTGTAGTTCTGCCATTTCCTCAAATACCATGAGGGTTTGAGCGTCTGCGCCCCATTTTTCGAGGGCGGCTCTATAAATGTCCGCTTCTCTCATTTCTCCGCTACCTCCCCGAGCTTTTCAAATGTGCAAGCGCGGGCGATCTGCGTCCAGGGAGTGCGCCACAATTTCGCGGCGGCGATCACGGCCTCATACCGGGAGGCCCCGAGGACCTCGACCGCCTCAAAGCCGGAGCCCGGAGGAGGGGAGACCCTCCAGCGATAGACCCAGCGGCTCACGGTTCCACCTCCGCCGCGGGCTCATACTCCCCGCCCAAAACGCCGACCTCCACGCCGCCGACCTTGATAAATAGGATCGGCCCATACTGCCCCGGCGCTTGCCGGACAACCTCGTACACGCCGCCCACCTCCGGGCGGTTTTCTGGATCGGTCGGGAGCTTCTTTGTAATCTTGATTTTCAAGCGGTTCCCTCCTATCTCCGCCGCGGGTCGTAGTCCTCAAAACGCGGGCACGACCGGAAAATAAACCGATTATTTACCCACCTCTGGAGGAGCTTTATCTCCCGCGGAGCGGTTTCTTTTTCGTACACCATGACATAGGGGTCATATCCGAGATCGCGGAGAAAATAGACCCTCTCTAAATCCTGCTCCTGTGTTGAGTTGAAATTTACAAGAACATAGACGCCGAGTTTTGAATAGTTGAGATCGCACTTTTTACGGAATTTTTCAAAATACGGCCTCAAATTCTGCTCCGGGTTGTCCCACGCGAAATGAATCCGTTTTATTTTTATAGCTGTTACGAGGTCCTCGACGCCCTCGATCAAGCGAATATCGAGCCCCTGGGTGAAGTCCACCCACGCGCCGGAGGCGGCGAGCTCTTGGAGAAGCCGTTCCCGATCCTTACACGCTAAAATGTTAGGGTCGAGGAGCTTAATTTCCCGTTGTCCGTTCCAAAACTCGGAGAGATCGGCGATTTGCCGGGAGGTTGTCCCCTCCTTTTTTCCCACAATGCAGAATCCGCATTGACGGGGACAGCCGCGGGTCAGGAATCCATAAGCCCGCCCCGCCGTGGCCTCTGGATATAGGCCATAGTCCGGGAATATGTGCTCGATCTCCTCCGGTAGGGGCGGGCCGCCGTCTGGATAGAAATAGCCCGTCCCGCCCCGCTCGATCTCGCCGGCGTATATGACGGAGTCCACGTCCGCCGAGCCTGGGAAAACCTTACTCATATAGACCTTGTCGTAATGGTTCATAGGAAACCACAGCTCGACCTTGTCGCCCTTCGCCTTGTGGTATGCGGATATTTTCATAAGCGGGAGGGACGGCCAGTTGTGGCCGTCCACGTCGATTAAGCCAATTCTCACGGCGGCGTCTCCCTCGCCGCCTCCGGCGGCGGCATATCCCCCGGAAGTAACTGGAGGGCGAGAAGGCCGCCTTTTGTTTCTCCGACTTCCCGGAATCCGGCGAGCTTGTAGGTGTACCCCCATGTCTTGAGGCCGTGGACCATTGTCGGGCGCACTTTTCGGCGGTCGATAAAGGTCACGAGGCCGAGGTCTGGCGGCTCTCCGAAATAAGCCCGCGTCGCGGCTACTGCGTCCCGGATCATTTCGGAGGCCACGCCCGCGCCCTCATTCCTAAAGGCCGAGCATACCCACGCGCCCGCCCATGCGTGGCGCACATATTGAGCGAATGGGTAGGACGTTACCCAAAACGCCCTCCCGGTCTCCGTCTCCGTGTAAAGCACAAGGGCGCGGCCCGGTGGCACAAATTGAGGTGTCCCCGGCTTTTGCCTGTTATAGTGTCGGTCCGCCACTTCCCGGGCCCGCGGGTCTGCTTTATAGCTCAATTCCCAAATCACGGCGTCGCTCCCTTCTCAAATACCCCGGCCTCAATTAACCTGGATACGATCCGCTTTATCATTACGGGCGGGACGGACATAGCGCAAACATAGAGGGCCCGGTAATAGGTATTTCTGATAAAGTCGAAATCCTCCGGGAATGTCTGTATATGGATCAAGTCCTCAATGCTTACCCGTGTTTTCTCCTCTCCCCGGTATTGGTCCGTCCTCGCTGTGAGCGTTGGCGGTATATCGTCCTCCCATACGATCCGGGTCGTAAAGCAACGCTCCCGCTCCCCGATCCGCTTATATACGGCGGCGAGGTCTTTGTCCTCCGGTGTCGCCTTTTGCAAGGCCCGAAACGACATACTTTCCCGTCCTACCGCTCCGCCCTCTCCCGACTTGATCTCCCGAAAACGCACCGGCTCATAATAAAATGACATATCGAGATCGACCGGATCGACGCCTAGGTCGTTCCGTATTCCCACGAAAAAAACTCTATGTCTCGTTTGTGGGACTCCCATGTTTTCACCCTTGAGGAGCCAATGGTGGACCTTGTACCCCGCTTTCTTGAGGCGCTTGTAAATCTCCTGGACATACCCCCACGCCTCGCCCATAATCAGCCCCTCGACGTTTTCCAGGATCACGCACCGCGGGCGGAGCTTTTCTACCGTCTCAATGAATACAAACGGGAGATCGTCGAGGGTCTGTTCCTTTTGTCCTTCCCGGAATTTTTTCGCTTTCCCCCATGTTTCCGCCCTTTTCCCGGCGACGGAGAATGTGGTACACGGCGGGGAGCCGTCCAGAATGTCCAGCTCAAAAAGCTCCCCGGGAATCTCCTCGGCCGGGAGCCGGTTAAACTCCCGTATGTCCATGAGGTAGTTGTATTTTGGGGCGTGGTTCCTCACATAGACCTCATTCATACGGGGATCAATTTCCACACACCCGAGAACGTCGCACCCGGCGAGCTTGTAGCCCATAGTCGACCCGCCGCCACAAGCGAAACACGAAAATACTTTTAACCCGTTCTTTTCCCTCGGATAGTCTGAAAATCTCCATTTCCAATCCGTCGATTTTTCCGGCTTGAATTGCTCCCCTCCCGGCGTCAAATCAAATATAGAGAGGTTTTCCATGAGATCACTCTCCGGCCTCAAGATCGCAAGAGCGGGTTTCGCTCCTGGATACCTTGATTTTGCCCTTGCTGGTAATGGAGAATTTCGCTTTACACTGGCCCCGGATATTGAGGGACGCCGAGGAAATCGGCCCCCGGGCGATCAGCTCGACCACACGCTCCAGGAGTTCGATCGCGCCGTCCCCGGCGATCGGCTTAAAGCCGAGGTCCTCGGCCCTCTCCCCGAAAAGGCGGTTTACACGGTCCCGGGCGTCCTCGATCTGTTCCGCCGTGCGGCGGGCCGTCCGGGCGCTCGGGCAGGAGCAAACCTCCGTCGCCGTCTCGTCCGCCGCCGCCTGGGACGGATGGGGGCCCACCTCCTGGAGTTGGCCGCAATACTTACACGCCCCCGTCGTGACGGCAAAGGCGACGCCGACCTCCGGCTTTCGGTTCTCCACGGCCTCCGGGCAATCACAAACGCGGGTCGCGGCGGCGTTGGCCGTCCGCTGTGTGGGATAACCGCCGCCCTTTGCGCCCTCCAGGGTAACGCCCCACTCTCGCCCGCAATAGTTACACTTGCCAAAGGTGAAGGAGCCGACCTCCTCGTCCTCCTGGGCGTCAAGCGTGGTTTGTTCGCTTTCCCCGGCGGGCGGCTCCTCCCCGGTCGGACCATCCTCCGCCGCAGTGAGCCCCTCCAGGTATGCGGAGAGGTCCCGCTCCTCCTGGATTAGCCGCGCCTCCTCAATATCGTAATTGTTTGATACCTTCGTTTCGGCGTCGAAATTAGCGATCTCGCCGCGGCGGGAGCGGATCGCCGCGAGCTTTTCCCGGGCGCGGTCTGCTGTGGTAGGTGCCGGGGCTCCGGCGTCCTCCAGGGCGTGGCGGAGTTCCGCCTCCTCTCTTGCAAGCTCCGCCTGTTCGGCGTCCAGGGTGGCGTCCTCCTCCTGGAGGGCGGCGCGGTCGTTCGGGTCCACCTTGTCCCGGCCCTCGAAATTGAGATAGGCCAGCTCCCGGCGGCGGTTGTCAATCCTGATTAACCGATCTTGCACTTCGGCGAGGCGGGCCCGGTCCTGGTTGATCGCGGCGATCATGCGCTCGTGATCCTCCGGGCTCATGTCCCCGGCGTATGTGTAATAGCTGGAGCCCTCCTCCGGGCTGGGCGCGTCGGAGTAGGGGAGCGCCCCGGCCTCTCCGGCCTCCGCCGCGGCCTTTGTGACGGCCTCCAGCGTGATAGACCAAACGGCGACATTTTCGTTATAGATGGGCTCGACCTTGCTCACAACGGCAAAGCGGCGGGCCGCCGACTCCGGCATGGATACGGGGGAGGCCCACTTATAGGCGGTCTGTCCCTCCGCAACGGTGGAATCCGCCGCGAGGATCACGCGGTCCGAGGGCTCCCCGTTCGCCGGGTTCTTGAGGCGGGCCCACGGCTCCCGGAGGAAAACAATGTCCCCGGCGTTGACGGGCGTCGTAAAGGTGGCCCCGCCGTCGTGTGCGTAGATCACGCCCTCCCGGATCAGGTTCCAGCGCCCGGGGGCCGCCTCCTCCATTTTTGCCCCCTCAACATAGGCGGCGGGCGCGGGCTTGATCGGTTTCGTGATGGTGAGGCCGCCGAGCTTTTCAAACTCCCGGGCGTCCTGGGCTGTCATTACAAGGGCTTTCATGGTATAGCAATCTCCTTTCAGCGTTTCCGCCGCCGGAATCGTCCGGCGTCCGGGCAGGTTTTCCAGTGAGGGACAAAGGCAACCTCAAGCCCCGGCCTCTCCTCCTCCAGGCGGGCCCGCCGCCCGAGGAGGACCGCGCCCTCGTCGGTGACAAAGCGGTCCGGGCCGTCCCCCTCAATGACGAACACGGGCTCCGGGTCTACTGGCATATACTTTCCCTCTGTGGTTGTGATCCAGTCGATCGGGGCCCCGCACCCTTTACAAGTGCTCACGGGCTCGCCTCCTTCCCGCCGATCGTGATAACCAGGACCGGGGCCGGGTCGTCGCTCGGCCATACCTCCGGCCATTCGTCCAGGTCCAGGGCGAGGCGCTCGACCACGTTGTCCCCGCATACCTCCACGCAACGGGTAGAGCGGAGCTCCTGGGCCGTTCCTCCGGCCACGCCCTCGCACTCGTTCGGGCCCATACGGTGGACGATAAAGACGCGGGCCTCGTCCTGGAGGACCGCAAGGAGGGCCCCGAGTGATAGCCGCTCCGCCTTTTTCAATAGCGCCTCGGCGTTTTTCACGGAGTTTTCATAAAATGAATAGAGGGCTCCGTAATTGTGCTCGTAGTCGCGGAGTATGCCGATCAGCTCGCCCTTTTTCATATTCCGAAGTGTGCTATCTGCATACGGCTTTTTGTGACAAGGAAACTTTGATAAATCCATCATGCGATCCCTCCGGGTTTCGGCCATTTCTTGACCGCCTCCTCTCTCAAAGCCTCCGCCGCCGCGGCCCCGAAAAGCTCGAAAACCGTCCGGGAGGTGTTCGCCGCCGAGTGCTCCGCCCTGATATGCTCCGGCGATCCCTCCGGGTAGAGGGCGAGGTCCGCCGCCGCTAGGAGGAAATAGCCCCGGAGGGTGGTCAAGATGTTGTTGTCGGTTTTTTGCATGGTATAGCAATCTCCTTTCCTGTCAGTTTGCCGCGGCCCGCTCGCCCCGGCTCTTGATGTTCCTCTCAAAGGTCCGCTGTGCGACCTCGGCGCTATACACCCGCCGACCGTACTCGTCTCCGGACCCGGTGTATCCATTGGGGAGTTCTCTGTAAATCGTCGCCGTGTGATAGCCGATCCTCTCGGCAGCCTTTGCCGCCGAATTGTGGGGCTTCTCAATTTCTGCCCGTTCGCTTGGCTCGAGATAGCGGAATTTTCGGCCCATGTTCCCCGTCCTCCTTTCCCCAAAGGCATAAAAAAACAGAAGTGCGTCGAGCTCTTTCGAGCTTTCGCACTTCAATGGTAAATCAACAGTATTTCTTGACAACATAGCAAAAATGTATTATTGTATTTAGGGAAAAACTGCCGCGCGTTTTCTTCTCTGCATGGAATAAAAGACACGGACAGGTGAACGGAAAATGGTAAACTTTGTCGTTGTATTGGAATGCCTGGGGATATGCCTGACCCTGGCGGCCCTGCTCCTCCTGATCGGCGGAGACGGAGCCAGGGAGCAGAAGCTCCTTATTTTCATCATGTGCGGCTCGCTGGTGCAGAACGTGGGCTATCTGCTGGAGCTGACCGCCCCCACCGTGGAGGCCGCCATGACGGCGGTGACGGTGGAAAACGTGGGCTCCGCCTTTGTCCCGCTGTGTTACTGCTGGTTTACCTACAGCTACTGCTATACGCCTCCGCCGAAAAAACTGCTGTACGCCCTTGGCGTGGTCAACTTCTTCGTGTTGCCGACGGTCTTTTTTAATTGGAACGGCCTCTTCTACCAGGACGTTCAATGGATGTCCGCCGCGGACGGATTTCACTACGTCAATATTTCCTACGGCCCCCTGTATACCTTTTTTATGATGACCCGCATCGTGATCCCCTACGTTCTCTCCATACATACCTTGGTGCGGGCGGTGCGCCTCCGCTCGGACCAGCAGGTCAACCGCCAGTATTGGACGATTCTGGGCATTTCCTTCCTGCCGGTTGTGGTGCTCATCGCCTATGTGTGCAAGCTGATTGTGGTGTTCGATTTCACCCCGGTGACGCTGGCCGTTGCCATGTCGCTGGTGGTGATTGTGGTGTGGAGCCGGCGCAACTATGATTTCCGCCATCTGGCGGCGGAGAAGGTGCTGGAGAACCTGGGCGACGGCGTGATCGCGCTGGACGACCACGACAGGCGCTGATCAGCTACAACCGAGCCGCGTCCCAGATCCTGACCAGCCTGCCCCAGCATAAGCTGGGGGAAAATGTCCGGGTGCTGGAGGAGTTCCGGGAGGAAATGCTCAACGAGGACATCCCCTGGAGCTTTTCCATGAACGGGCAGCACTATGAGTGCCACAGCAAGCAGATCATAGATGAGGGCGGGCGGAAAAAGGGCTGCGTCATTCTGATCCTAGATATGACCGATATCAAGGCGTATATCAATGAGATCAAGCGGGTGCGGCAGCAGGCGGAAAAGGCGAATATCGCCAAGAGCGAGTTCCTGGCCAACATGTCCCACGAGATCCGCACCCCGATGAACGCCATCATCGGCCTCAACGACATCATCATGGAGGAGTGCAGGGACGCCTCCATATACGCCCACGCCAAGGACGTGCAGTCGGCCGCCAGGAACCTGCTGGCGATCATCAACGACATTTTGGACCTGTCCAAGGTGGAAGCGGGCAAGATGGAGCTGGTGTACACGGACTACCACCTGAAGACCCTGGTCGGCGAGGTGGTGGGCATGATGGACATGGCCGCCTCCAAGCGCGGACTGATTCTGAAATATGAGTGCGACGATACACTCCCCTGCCGCTACAGGGGCGACGAGGGACGGATCAAGCAGATTCTGATCAATATCCTCAACAACGCCATCAAGTTTACAAAGGAAGGCTACGTGAGGGCCAGCGTCACCGGGGAACCCGGCGGGCAGGAGGACGAGGAGCTGATTACCTTCCGGGTGGAGGACACCGGCTGCGGCATCCATGAGGAGGACTTGGGAAAGATTTTCGAGGATTTCCGTCAGGTGGACGCCAAGCGCAACCGGAGCGTGGAGGGAACCGGCCTGGGGCTGGCGATTGTCAGGCACCTGGTGGAGCTGATGGGCGGCACGATCCGTGTGGAGAGCGTATACGGCAGCGGGACCACCGTCTCCATCACCATTCCCCAGAAGATTCTGGATCGGCGGACCATCGCGGAGATGCCGGAGCCGCCCCAGGCGGAGCTGGCGCGGTCTGAATCCTTCACCGCCCCCCATGTGAAGATACTCATTGTGGATGACAACCTGATCAACCGCAAGGTGGCAAAGGGGCTCTTGAAGAGTTACGGCTTCGACCTGTCCGAGGCGGAGAGCGGTCCTGAGGCCATCGAAATGGCGCGTGAAACCCGGTATGATATTATCTTTATGGATCATATGATGCCTGTGATGGATGGAATTGAAGCGGCGGAGATCATCCGCCGGGACTGCGGTGAAAACGGGCGCTTCCCGGCAATCATCGCCCTGACCGCCAACGCCATGGAGGGCATGCGGGAGCGGTTCCTGGACCGGGGCTTCCAGGACTTTATTGCCAAGCCCCTGGACAGGAAGGCCCTTGAGCAGCTGCTGATGCGCTGGGTTCCCGAGGACCGGCGGCGGGCCGGAAACAGCGGGGAGGCGGACAGGGAAACGGATCTGAGCGCCCTGCGGATCGAGGGAATCGATACCGACGCCGCGGCCCGCTATTATACTGGCGATGAGGCGGGGTTTGTGGACCTGCTGGAGCTCTATTATATGGACGGCCGGCGTAAGGCGGAGCTTTTGAAGGAGCTGGCCGGTTCCGATATTGCGCGCTACTGCGTGGAAGTGCATGGGCTCAAGAGCGCCTCGGCCAATATCGGGGCGGTCAATGTGTCCGACATGGCCCGCGCCCAGGAGAACGCCGCCGCCCGGAACGACAGGGAGTTGATTGACCGGCAGTTCCCCGCGCTGCTGGCGGCCTATGAGAAGCTTCTGAAGAACATCGGCATGTTTCTGGAGCGTCGGCATCAGAACGACCCACAGGAGGAAATGCTCCCCTCCATGCCCCTGCAGGAGCTGAAAGAGCGGGTGGGCGCGGCCTTGAATGAGCTGGAGAATTTCAGATCGAAGGAGTGCGCCGGCATGGTGGAGGACATCCTGCGCCATGCGCTGCCCCGGGATGCGGCGGACAGCCTTAAGGAAATCCAGGGTCAGCTGAAACTGTATGAAGATGACGACGCGGAAGAGCTGCTGCGGCAGCTTCTGAGCAAACTTGAAAAGGAGGTAGGCGCAAATGTATAAGCCGGAGAGAGGACTCAACCGGAAGCGCATTCTGGCGGTAGATGACGCGGTGATTATTTTACGGAGGATCACGAACGCCTTGGAGGAGTACTACGATGTGGTTACGGTGAGCTCCGGCACGAGGGCGTTGAAATACCTGGAGAAGGAAAAGCCCGATCTGATCCTGCTGGACATCCGCATGATGCCGAAGGACGGATTTGAAACCCTGCAAGAGATCCGCGCGATGGAGGATCGGTCCGATATTCCGGTCATCATGCTGACCGGCGTGGAGGACAAGACATATGTGATAGAGGGCATCAAGCTGGGGATATGCGATTATATCCTGAAGCCCTTTTCTCCGGACGACCTGCTTGAGAGAATCCAGCGGGTACTGGATCCGGAAGAGGATCAATAAGTCAGCGGGGGGAGATTTTGCTTTATGAGTACTGCCATAACCAAGGAAACGCTTGCGCAGATATTTGACCAGGCGCTTCAGGAGGTTACCGAACGGACTGCCGGCGTGCGTCTGCACCAGGAGGACCAGCCGCCGGGAGAGGACCTCTGTACGGTGCATATCACCTTTGACAAGGGGTTCAATACCAGCCTGACCCTCTGCGCGGACACCAGCCTGCTTGCCCGCATGGCCTGCAATTCCTTTCATGAGGAGAATGTGACCCCTGAGGACCTGGAGGAATTCAGCAAGGAGTATCTCAACGTGCTCTGCGGCAAGGTTACGGGGGCGCTGTTTCGGGCGACGCAGATTCCGGCCCATTTCGGGCAGCCTGTTTTTTACCGCGGACGCTATGAGCCGCAGGAGCAGGAGGTGCAGTTTATCCTTACCTACGCCAATGAGCACAGCGAGGGAGCGCAGCTGATTCACCACGTGCCCTGTTCCCGGGTGGACGGGGCCGATTCGGAAAAGACTTAACAGGAGGGACATGTCAGATGAGCAAGCGAGTTATGATCGTAGACGATTCCCGGCTGGTCAGGGTTCAGCTGGAGGATGTCCTGAAGGGCACCGACTACGAGGTTGCGGCATACTGCCGCAGCGGGGAGGACGCCATTGAGCAGTACGCCGCCGTACAGCCTGACCTGGTGACGATGGACATCATCATGCAGGGAATGGACGGCCTGGACGCGGCGGAGATCATCTTGAAGCAGAACCCGGACGCCAGGATTGTGATGATCTCATCCCTGGCATATGGGGACACCTACGACAGGGCCAAATCGATCGGAGCCAAGGGCTTTGTGGATAAGCCGTTCCATCGGGAGCAGCTGCTGAAGGTGTTTGAAGAGGCGCTATTGTAGTCTTGCGGGGCAGGACGGCAGAATTTGGGTTAAAACAGCTGATTTCGTATGAAATCGGCTGTTTTTATATATCGCGCAGATTGCGGAAGGGCCGGAGGTACGAAAAAGCTCCCGCCCCGTATGGGGCGGGAGCTGGAAATGCGGAAGGATGCTGTTAACGCTTGCTGAACTGCGGGGCGCGGCGGGCGGCTTTGAG
>OFHN01001365.1_pt1 | contig 17438 bp, 10 predicted proteins | sample 1521321 | NCBI WGS metagenome assembly OFHN01 (sample SAMEA3504130, study PRJEB24116) | mouse gut metagenome | biome: mouse gut; feature: mouse-associated habitat; material: faeces | place: Denmark | collected 2011
CCACGAAGGACTGATTGAAGCCGGATGCGACGAGGCCGGGCGCGGATGTCTGGCCGGCTCGGTATTCGCCGCGGCGGTAATTCTGCCGCCGGATTTCAGCCACCCTCTCCTGAACGACTCGAAACAGATGACCGAACGTCGTCGCGACATGCTGCGCGAGATAATCGAGCGCGAAGCGGTCGCATGGGCTGTAAGCGAGGTCACGGCCGAAAGGATCGACAAGATAAACATCCTCAATGCCTCGATCGAGGCGATGAATGCAGCCGTAGCACGGCTGTCGGTCGTGCCGGGATTTCTGGTCATAGACGGCAACCGATTCAACACCGCGTCGCAGATACCGTTCCGCTGCATAGTCAAGGGCGACGGCCGCTATGCCGACATAGCAGCCGCCTCGGTGCTGGCCAAGACCCACCGCGACGAGTATATGCGCCGCTTAGACCGGGAGTATCCGGTATACGGCTGGTCGAAGAACAAGGGTTATCCGACGCGCGACCACAGACTCGCCATACGCCGGCACGGCCTCTCGCCGTATCATCGTCTTACGTTCAACCACGATATCGACCAGCAGGAGCTGTTTTAGCGCACGGCCGACACTCCTCTGCGGGCGGTCGCTACACCCACACATCACGGCATGCCGGACACACGGCACACGGCCTGCCCGAACGATGCCTTCCCGTCGGCCTCGCCGCAGAGGGCTCGACCGGCCATTGCCGCCGCCGCGAGAAATACGGAAGATAATTCGCCGAAGAAGCGGTTACGAATCGTTAACGTTTATTTTTCATTTACGATAAAAATTATTAATTTTGAGGCAAATTAGTAATATTATATCATATATGGCAAAAGAGTATAAACGTTATCTGGTTACATCGGCGCTGCCCTATGCCAACGGACCGGTACATATAGGTCATCTGGCAGGCGTCTACATACCTTCGGACATATATACGCGTTATCTGAGGCTCCGCGGAGCCGACGTCATATCGGTATGCGGCAGCGACGAACACGGCGTGCCCATAACGATCAAGGCGCGCAAGGAGGGTGTCACGCCGCAGCAGATCGTCGACCGCTACCACTCGATCATAAAATCGTCGTTCGAACGTCTGGGCATAGCCTTCGACATATATTCGCGCACCTCGTCGCCGACGCACCGCACGACGGCGTCGGATTTCTTCCGCAAGCTCTACGACGAGGGCAAGTTCATCGAAAAGACATCGATGCAGTATTATGACGAGGATACACAGACCTTTCTTGCCGACCGCTATATAGTAGGCACATGCCCGCACTGCGGCAACGAACGCGCCTACGGCGACCAGTGCGAGAAGTGCGGCTCGACCCTCTCGCCCGACGAGCTGATCGACCCCCACAGCGCCGTATCGGGTTCGATACCCGTCAAGCGCGAGACCAAACACTGGTATCTGCCGCTGGATCAATACGAACCGTTCCTTCGCGACTGGATCCTCGAATCGCATCGCGAGTGGCGCAGCAACGTCTACGGACAGTGCAAGAGCTGGATCGACATGGGTTTGCAGCCGCGTGCCGTGAGCCGCGATCTGGACTGGGGCATACCCGTGCCCGTGGAGGGAGCCGAGGGCAAGGTGCTTTACGTGTGGTTCGATGCCCCGATAGGATATATATCGGCCACGAAGGACCTTACGCCCGACTGGCAGAAGTACTGGTGCTCGGACGACACGAAGATGGTGCACTTCATCGGCAAGGACAACATCGTCTTCCACTGCATAGTATTCCCGTCGATGTTGAAGGCGCACGGAGGCTTCGTGCTGCCCGACAACGTTCCGGCAAACGAGTTTCTCAACCTCGAAGGCGACAAGATCTCAACGTCGCGCAACTGGGCCGTATGGCTGCACGAGTATCTCGACGACTTCCCGGGCAAGGAGGATGTGCTGCGCTACGTATTGTGCGCCAACGCCCCCGAAACCAAGGATAACGACTTCACGTGGAAAGACTTCCAGTCGCGCAACAACAGCGAGCTGGTGGCCGTGCTGGGCAACTTCGTCAACCGTGCGCTCGTGCTCACGAAGAAGTACTACGACGGTGCGGTGCCCGCATGCGGCCAACTGACGGACTACGACCGTCAGACGCTCGACGAGGTGGCGCAGATACGCGCATCGCTCGAACGCAACATCGAGACATACCACTTCCGCGAGGCGTTGAAGGATGCCATGACATACGCCCGCATAGGTAACAAGTATCTGGCCGACACGGAGCCGTGGAAGGTCGTAAAGACCGATCCCGAGCGCGTAAAGACCATACTCAACATAGCATTGCAGCTCACGGCCGACCTGTCGATAGCGATAGAACCATTCATGCCGTTCAGCGCAGCCAAGATAGTCAAGATGCTCGATATCAAGCCTTTGAACTGGGACTTGCTCGGATCGGAGACGCTCATCGAGGCCGGACACCGAATCGGCGAGCCGGAACTGCTTTTCGAGAAGATCGAGGACGATGCCATACAGCGCCAGCTCGACAAGTTGGAGGCGGCGCGTGCAGCCAATGCAGCGGCCGAGGCGGCTAACAATGTAACCGAACAGAAAGAGACGGTTTCGTTCGACGATTTCCAGCGCATGGATATCCGCGTATCGACTATTCTCGCGGCAGAGAAGGTCGCCAAGACCAAAAAGCTGCTGAAGCTCACGATCGATACCGGTATAGACAAACGCACGATAGTGTCGGGGATAGCCGAACATTATACTCCCGAGGAGCTTGTAGGCCGTCAGATACTCGTTCTGGTCAACCTCGCACCGCGCGAGATAAAGGGCATAACATCCAACGGGATGATCCTCATGGCCGAGGATGCAACGGGACGACTGGTGCTGTTGCAGCCCGAGCAAGGAGTCAACAGCGGAGCGATGATAGGATAAACCTGAAACAATAAACACCTTAAAACTCAACTGATTAAACTATGGAAAACATCGAATGGGGTAAGCTCGGTTTCAACTACTACAAGACGGCTTACAATGTACGCTTCCACTATGCCGACGGCAAGTGGGGCGCAATGGAGGCAACCGACGACGAGTATATGCGCATGCACATCTCTGCCGCCTGCCTGCATTACGGTTTGGAGATATTCGAAGGATTGAAGGCATTCCGCGGCGTGGACGGCAAGGTTCGTCTGTTCCGCCCCGAGGAGAATGCCAAGCGCATGATCTCATCGGCAGAACGTCTTTGCCTGCCCATGCCTTCGGTAGAGATGTTCGTCGAGGCATGCAAGGAGCTCGTCAAGCTCAACGCCGACTACATTCCTCCCTACGGCACGGGCGCATCGCTCTATCTGCGACCGATGTTGATAGGCTCGAAAGCATGTCTCGGCGTCAAGGCTGTCGACGAAGCCGACTTCATCGTATTCTGCTCGCCGGTAGGTCCCTACTTCAAGGAGGGTATGAAGCCTATCAAGGCCGTTATCGACAGAGAGCAGGACCGTGCTGCTCCACGTGGAACAGGCGACGTAAAGGTCGGCGGCAACTACGCATCGAGCATCTTCTCGGGCGAGCGCGCACACCGCGAAGGCTACTCGAACGTGCTGTTCCTCGACTCAGCAAAGCACGAGTTCATCGAAGAGTTCGGCGCTGCCAACTTCTTCGGCATCCGCCAGGGTTGCTATATCACACCCAAAAGCACATCTATCCTGCCCTCTATTACCAACAAGAGCCTTCGTCAGATCGCTCTCGATCTCGGATTGGAGGTACAGCAGCGCCCCGTAGCACTCGAAGAGCTCGCAACATTCGAGGAGTGCGGTGCTTGCGGTACGGCTGCCGGAATTTCGCCCGTCGGTTCGATCTATGATCTCGACACAAAGAAAGTATACGACTACGGCACCGAGGTAGGCAAATACTGCCAGAAGATGTACGATACTTTGCAGGACATCCAGTATGGCCGTGCAGAGGACAAGTACAACTGGAATGTAGAGGTAGAGCTGTAATAACTCTATCTATCGACAATAAAAGCCTGTTCCACGTGGAACAGGCTTTTATTATTTAGAGCATTGCAGACATCTCGTGTGGACAAAAGTTGAAAACATACGTTCCAAAATCGTTGAATAGCGATAAGTAACCCCATAACATGCCGTCAGAAAGGGATGGGCAGATATGATATACTCGACCTACAATCTCGTTCGCGAGATTGAGAACGCGGCAATAGAATGCCGATTATAATAAAAATGAACAAAAACCCTCTGTTTCGTCGAATTGCTGTATATGCAACTCTGCGACCGAGCGAGGCGTTGGACTGTACTCGGCGTACTGTGCTCATTGCCGAGCGACAAGCGGAGGACGCAGACACGGCTATTTCATGAAAAAATTTCATCAATTGTTTTTTACATCTTTTTCGTTTAGCCGAATGGGCAAAACGAAATTTATTTTGGCTTTGCCGCAGCGAGAAAAAGTGGATGAAATGAAGCTGCACGTGAAAAATGCACCGATTGGTAGTACTTGTGTACGTCCTAATTGGTGCATTTGAACGAGGCGCAGGAAATAGCACCTTCACGAAAATATTTTTTTGTTAGAAGTGGTATTATACAACGCAAACGAAAACCTCCCGGACGAGTAGTACAGACGTACGTTCCATTCGGTAGATTGAGTGCGCGGCAGTAGAATGCCGCTTATAACGAAAAGCACAGCCAAATCAATAGCCAATTTTTCGTCAAAAGCAATTAGTTGCAACGCAACGACGGAGAGAGACGATGTGGCATACTTGACGTATTCCACATTGTCGAACGACGAGGCGCGGAAGCAAATGATTGCTTTTCACGAAAAATTACCTGCCGAACTTGATCAATAATACATTAATATCCGCCGGCGAAACCCCGGGTATGCGTGAAGCCTGCCCGATAGTAAGAGGACGGATGCGGGATAGTTTCTGACGCGCCTCGATAGTGAGGGAGTTGAGTGAGGTAAAATCGAAGTCGGCAGGAATGGAGATGTTTTCGAGCCGGTGGAGCTTTTGTGCGATGAACTTCTCACGTTCGATATAGCCATGATACTTGATTTCGATCTCGGCCTGCTCGACAGCCTCGGCAGAGACCGCGTTATCGAGAAGATATCTTTGCAGTTTGGGAACAACCCTTGCCAGATCCGAAATATGGACATCGCTACGCAAGACGATGTCGTAGATGCGTCGGCCTTGCGTCATAGGCTCCGAAGAGATCGATTTCAAATAGTCGTCGATTTCGCCTGCTTTGATGCTCTGCTCGCGCAGGAATCGTACAAGCGATTCTACGGACGATTTTTTTTCGAGGAAAATACGGTGCATTCTCTCGCTGACAAGACCCAATTCGTAGCCTTTTTCGGTAAGTCGCATATCGGCATTGTCCTGCCGCAGCAGGATGCGGTACTCGGCACGCGAGGTAAACATGCGGTACGGTTCGTCGACACCTTTGGTTACGAGGTCGTCGATAAGAACACCTATATAGGCCTGGTCGCGCGCAAGGACGAAAGGAGCCCTACCGGCAAGCATGCGGTGGGCATTGATGCCTGCGACCAAACCCTGCGCCGCAGCCTCCTCGTAACCCGTCGTACCGTTGATCTGGCCGGCGAAAAAGAGGTTGTCGACGAGCTTCGTCGCCAGCGAATGGTGCAGCTGCGTAGGAGGAAAGTAATCGTACTCGATAGCGTAACCCGGACGATAGATATGCAGATCCTCGAAGCCACGTATGCCGTGCAGCGCCTCCAACTGCACCTCCCACGGCAGCGACGACGAAAATCCGTTGAGGTAGTATTCGTTGGTGCTGCGTCCCTCGGGTTCGAGAAAGAGCTGGTGCGAGTCGCGGTCGGCGAAGGTACGCAGCTTATCCTCGATGCTGGGACAATAGCGCGGTCCTATACCGCGGATAGTGCCGTCGAACAAGGGCGAACGGTCGAAGCCGCCGCGCAGAATGTCGTGCACTTGTGCCGAGGTATGTACGAGAAAGCACGGTAGTTGATTCTTAACTGGCTGTATATCAGGATCGAACGAGAATTTAGACGGATTCTCATCGCCCCATTGCGGCTCCAAAATCTCGAAGTTTATGGTACGCGCATCGAGACGCGCCGGCGTGCCGGTCTTCATTCTGCCGGCCTCGAAGCCTATGGCGACGAGCGACTCGGTAATGCCCGTCGAGGCTGCGTCGCCCGCACGACCGCCCTCGGCATGCGATCCTCCGCAATACATTTCGCCCGCAAGGAACGTACCTGCGGTAAGAATGACGGCACGACACTCGAACTCGACGCCCATGCGCGTTTTTACGCCCCTTACGCGGCGTCCGGCATCCGAGGTATCGAAGAGTATCTCCGTGGCGGCATCCTGCCAAATATAGAGGTTTACGGTGTTTTCGAGCGTGCGTCTCCACTGCTGCGAGAACTCGCGCTTGTCGCACTGCGCGCGCGGGCTCCACATGGCGGCTCCCTTCGAGCGGTTGAGCATGCGGAACTGGACGGAGGTAAGGTCGGCGATGCGTCCCGTCATGCCGCCCAGAGCATCGATCTCTCTGACGATCTGACCTTTGGCAACGCCTCCTATGGCCGGATTGCACGACATGTCGGCAATCTTGGCCATATCCATCGTCAGCAGCAGCGTGCGCGAACCCATGCGTGCTGCGGCCGAGGCGGCTTCGCAGCCGGCATGTCCCGCACCGATGACTATGATATCGTAGCTAATCGTCATTTCGCGGGTCGCAGAGCATGCGGTTCAACGATTTCAGATAGCGGTTCTCCTTGCGGCGCATCATCACGGATGCCGAGACGGACTTGTCGCGCTGACCGCACAGGTGCAGCAGGCCGTGAACCACCACGCGCCGCATCTCGGTAGTCGGAATAGCGCGATAGATACGTGCGTTGTCGATGACCGTATCCACGTCGATATAGACCTCGCCGCCCACGATGCGGCTCTCGCGCCGGTCGCTCTCGTCGAACGTAATCACGTCGGTAAAGTAATCGTGGCCGAGAAACTGCCGGTTGATGTCGCGGTGGTATTCCGACGAACAGAATATATAGTTGATATCTCCTATCCGATACCCCTCGGCGGCGGCCACTTCGCGCAGCCAGCGCGTGACGATGCGCTTGGCCGGAAAGCGGTAATCGTTGCCCTCGTTATAGAATCTTATTGCCATAGCAGCTATTTTTTGAAACAGTTGGCAGCGCTCATCTTGGCACCCGTGCGGTCGTATATGGCGAAGTGCATGAATGCGCTCTCGCGGCCGTTGTCGTCGATGCCGATGCCGATCGTGCCTATCTGCTGATTTCTCGTTATCTTGTCGCCGTATGCCACGCACACGTCGCTCAGATGCACATAAGTCGATATGTAACCGCCGTGAGCCACGAAGACCGAGTAGTGGTTGGTTATATCCTTCTCCACACGCACCACCTTGCCGTCGTATATGGTCACAACCTTGGCGCCGGGCTTGCCCTTTATGTCGGCCATATTATTGCGGTAGCGGCTGACAGAGCCTCCGACCACGGGTAGATTGAGGTTGGAGGTCTTGGCCGAGAAGTCGTCGCCGACCTTGTTGCCGCGCGTCAGACGCTGCAACTCGGCTATGGCGCCGTCGAGACGCTTCTGCTTGTCGTTGCGCTCGGCAATGGTCTTCTTCTCCTTGGCCGAAAGAGAGCCTATCTTGCGGCGCAGCTCGGATATATCGCCTTGCAGGGCATTGCGTTGCGAGGCGAGCGATATCTCGACCGAATCCAACTCGTGCTTGCGGCGGTTCAGCACGGCGCGGTAGTCGGCCAGCTCCTGCTCCTCCTGCTCGATCTGCGAGGCACGCTGCGCTCTGAGCTCGGCGATGCGGCGGATGTTGGCGGCGCGACGCACGGCATCGCCCACGCCGTCGGACGAAAAGAGATATGTCGTATAGTTGTTCTGCCGGTAGTTGCGCCACGCCTCGCGCACCATTTCGGCATAGAGCTCGCGGTTGCGTTGCAGCTCTCCGCCCAACACCGTGACCAGCGAGTCGTTAGTCTCGATCTCGTGGCGCAGCAAGGAGGCTTCGGCCTGAGTCTCGCGTATAAGACCGTTGCGCAGGTTCATCTGCGTGCGCAGCTCGTCGATCTGCTTCGAGGCCGACGACTTCGAGGCTGCTATCTGCTTCATGCGGCGCTTGCACTCTTCCAGATCGCGACGGAAACTCTCGACCTTGGCTCGCTGCCTGTCGACGGCGCCCGAGCTTTTGGCCTTGCCGCCGGACTTCTGCGCATAGGCTCCGCCGCCTGCCAACAGAGCGGCACACACCGCAGAGAACAATAACAATCGGGTCAGTAATACGGTTTTACGGGTCATGTCGGTCTATCGTTTATCCTCGTCTGAGAATCGTTGTTTCATCTGCTCGACGTGAGTCTTCATACGCTCGGCGTCGAAGCCCCGTTCGACGGCTCGCTGCCAGTATGTTTCGGCCATGAACGTCTCGCCCAGATCCCAAAGGATGTCGCCGTAATGCGCCGCCAGATCGGCGCTTCGGCGGGTATCGAGCGAAAGGGCCTGCTGCATGGCGCGCTTGGCCTCGTCGAGACGGCCTATCTTGTATAGCACCCATGCGTAGGTATCAATGAAGGTCGGATTCGAACCTTCGATCTTCATTACCCTCTCGGCCATGTCGAGCGCACGGTCCAGACTGCGATTCTCCAACGTCAGAAAATAGGCGTAGTTGTTCATTACCGAGGCGTTGTCGGGATAGTACGACAGCGAACGGTCGTAGGCACGCCACGTGCGGCGCATGTCGCCCTTCATGTGGTATGCGTCGCCTATATAACCCCACAGCTCGCCGCGCAGCGTATCGTTGTCGGCGAAGCGAAGTGCCTCGCGGTAGCTGGCGACAGCCTCGTCGTATCGCTCCTCGATGCCTTTCAGATGTCCCATGTCGGCAAGCAACGCCGCATTGTCGGGGAAGAGCCGCAGGGCACGGTCGAGGTAGTGCGACATGGAGTCGGTATGTTGCAGATACGACTCGATCTGTATGACGGCCATATAGAGGTCGAGATCGGGATTCTCGTCGTCGAGATGACGCTTGTAATACTCCAACGCATGGTCGATATTGCCCGTAGCCGTCAGATGACGCCCGTAGAGCGCCACGACATCCCTGCTCTGGGGATAGCGCACGGCCAGCGTCGAGGCCAGATCGTTGATGCGGAAATAGTGTTCGCGGTAGAAATCGACATTGGATGTCAGCCGATCGAAACGTTCTATCTTCTTGGAGAGCGGTATGCGGTCGTCGGCGAACAGACGACGCTCGACAGCGAGGTAGTCGCGGTAACGTCGACGCTGCTCGTAGAAGTGCCCCAGAGCCTGCCATACATTGAGATCGGTCGAATCGATCTTCAAGGCATCGTTCAGCGCGGCATGAGCCAACGAATCCCTGCCCGTAGCCGAATAGGCTTCGCTCAGAGATATATACGACTCGACGTCGTAGGGAAAACTCTCGACCATGCGACGCCCCTCCGTAACGGCCTTCTCGAACTGTCCGGTCGTGAAGAGCAGCTGCTGCTTCATGTCGCTCAGCTCGCGATGACGGCCGAAGCGCATCTGCGCCGTATCGAGCGTGGCAATGGCCGAAAACGGCAGCTGCATGCGTGCATACAGCAGAGCCAGAATACGGTAGTTGTCGGGATCGTGCGGGTCGATAGCCGTAAGACGCCGGTAAAGCGGCAGCGCCTCGGCATAGCTGCCCTCGGAGAGCAGTGCACGGGCATAGAGCTGCGCATACCACCTGTCGGCGGAGTCGGCACGATATACCCTCGCAGCCAGAGCCGCGGCACCCTTCGTATCGCCCCTCGCGGCCGTGAGCTGCGCGAGGCGGTACAACGCCGGCGCGTAGGTCGAATCCTCGGCTACGGCCTGCCGCCACAACCGCTCGGCGAGCAGCGTGTCGCCGGCGATGTCGAGCGCTTCGATACCGTCTATATAAAGATACGTAAGACGCAGAGAGTCGGGGTATTCGATACGTCGATCACTGTTCGCAGATAGGTGTTCACGAACTTTCCGGGCGGGTCGGCCGTATGTTGCGAACCCGCTCAGAAACACGACCGCAACGATCGCGATGCAGATATGTTTCAAAACTCTTTCCACCCGTCGTCGATACAGATATTCGCTTCGTGCGCCGTTACGATACTCAGTACCTCACGCTGCCCGCAGGCAGCTGCGAAGCGCACTACAATGCGCTCTCGAACTGGTTGAGGAATCTGACGTCGTTTTCGAAATAGAGACGCAGGTCGCCCACGCCGTATTTGAGCATGGCTATGCGCTCAATACCCATACCAAAGGCGAATCCCGAATACTCGTTAGGGTCGATGCCGTTGGCCTCCAACACATTGGGGTCGACCATACCGCAGCCCATGATCTCCAACCAGCCCGTGCCCTTGCATACGCCGCAGCCCTTGCCGCCGCATATGCTGCACGAGACGTCGACCTCGGCCGAAGGCTCGGTAAAGGGGAAATACGAGGGGCGCATGCGAATCTCGGTCTTCTCGCCGAAGAGCTCCTTGGCGAAGTAGAGGATCGACTGCTTCATGTCGGCGAACGAGACGTTGCGGTCGATATAGAGACCCTCGATCTGGTGGAATATGCAGTGCGCACGATACGATATGGCCTCGTTGCGAAATACGCGGCCGGGGCATATCACGCGGATAGGCGGCTTCTGGCGCTCCATAGTTCTGACCTGAATGGACGAGGTATGGGTGCGCAGCACCACGTCGGGATTCTTCTCGATGAAGAACGTATCCTGCATGTCGCGCGCCGGATGCTCGGGCGGAAAGTTCAGAGCCGAAAAGACATGCCAGTCGTCCTCGATCTCGGGTCCGTCGGCCACCGTATAACCCAGTCGCGAGAATATCTCGACGATGCGGTTTTTCACGAGCGATATGGGGTGGCGCGAGCCGATATGTCCGTCGCTGCCCGGACGCGTCATGTCGTCGATGCGGGCCGAGCCGGCATCCTCCCGGGCGCCGATCGTGCTCTTCAACTCCTCGATACGCGACACGGCCGCACTCTTCAAACGGTTGAGTTTCTGTCCCAGCTCGCGTTTGAGCTCGGGAGCCACTCCCTTGAACTCATCCATCAGCGCCGCTATCTCGCCCTTTTTGCCCAGCAGAGCTATGCGGAACTCCTCGACCTGAGCGGCCGTAGCGGGAGCGAATGACTCTATGCGGGTCAAAAGATCGTTAATTCTGTCTGTCATGGTATAATCTACTTGTCGTTTTGTCGAAAAACATTACATTTGCAATGTATATATTACGTTACAAAGGTATCAAAAAAATATGATATGAGAAGAATTTTCGTCGCGTTTATGATCTTTTCGCTCCTCGCTCCGAGCATCGCCAGCTCGCAGAGCGTCGGTCTGGTACTGAGCGGCGGCGGAGCGAAAGGACTGTATCATATCGGCGTGATACGCGCACTGGAAGAGCACGGCATCCCGATAGACTGCATCGCGGGAACATCTATCGGAGCCATAGTGGCAGCACTCTACGCTGCGGGATACTCGCCCGACGAAATGGAGAACATCGTACTCTCGGGACAACCCGAGAAGTGGGTCTCGGGGCGCATCGACGACAAGTATTACTACTACTATCGCGACCGCGACCGCATGCACGGCATGCTCAACATCATGCTGTCGACCGACCGCGACATGAAGCTCAACTCGGGACGCAAGCGACTCAACATACCGCGCTCGATGATAAACACCTCGCAGATAGACATGGCGCTGCTGCAACTCTTCAAGCCGGCGAGCGTCGCCTGCCGCGGCGACTTCGATAAGCTAATGGTGCCCTTCCGCTGCATGGCCACCGACGTCAACCGCCACCGCGCCGTCGAGCTCAAATCGGGCGATCTGGCACTCGCCGTGCGCGCGTCGATGGCCATACCGGTGGTCTTCCCGCCTGTCGAGATCGACTCGATGATACTGTGCGACGGTGGTCTGTACGACAACTTCCCGTGGCGCACGCTCGACAACGCCTTCCACCCCGACATAATTCTGGGCGCACGCTGCGGCAAGGACGACGAACCCATAGACGAGAATGTATCAGTAATAGATCAGGCCATGACACTGGCCACGATGCCCACCGACTACGACATGCCCGAGGATAGGTCGCTGATGATAAAGCGCGCGGTCGACATATCGACGCTCGACTTCTCGCAGGGGCGTTACGTCATCGATCTGGGATATGCCGATGCCAAGCAGATGATGCCGCGGATCGAGGCGATGATCGGTCGCCGCACGGCCGCCGATGAGGTCGCCGCGCGACGCGACCGGTTCAAGGCGCGGTGCCCCGAGCTCGTCACGCAGTCGGTACGCACCGAGGGCATAGGCCGGCGACAGCAGCAGATGGTCGACCGATTCATGATGATCGACCGCAAGAGGGGCAGCGACATGTCGCAACTGTCGTTCGGCGATGTTACAGACCACTATATGTTATTGCTGGCCAACACATCGCTGACGGGAAGATTCCCCAAAATGGAGTTCGACGACTCGACGCGGCGCTTCGACATGACGCTGCCGCTGAATCTCAAACCCAGCCTCACGCTCCACTTCGGCGGAAACATATCGTCGACGGCATTCAACCTCGGATACATAGGCGTCGATTATCAGTCGTGGGGACGGGTGTTGCAGCAGGCCAATCTCGATATGCTGCTCGGTCCGATCTACACCATGATACGATTGAAGGGACGCACTGTCACGATGTCGCGCAATCCGGTATTCTTCGACTACTCGTACAACTTCAACATAACCAACACTCTGCACGGCAATTTCGGCAACCTTACCGAAGTCGACAACGCCGAGGAGATAAAGGCCAAGGAGAGTTTCCTCTCGTTCGGCGTGGGCGTGGCGCCGACGCGAAAGAGCGTATTCGACTTCATGATAAACATGGGACGCAACTCATACGGATACGACATGTCGAATTACAAGTCGCGCCAGTACACCCACTTCACATATCTCTCGCCCAAGATAGCGATCGAACGCACCTCGCTCGACAAGATACTATATCCTACGACCGGATCGCGTCTCAACTTCTCGGGAATATACGTCTACGGCCGCGACGAGCGAGACTCGCGCAACGAGCTGATACTACCCACCGACGAGGACTATATCGACGACATACGCCAGTGGTGGGGCGTCAAGGCGTCGTGGGAGCAGTATTTCGACGTCTCGCGCAACGGACGCTTCTCGTGCGGATACTCGGTCGAAGGAGTATACACCAACCACTCGTCGCTCGACTCGCCCGAGGCCGCTACCATATCGGCACCGCAATACTCGCCGCTGCTGCACTCGCGCATGATCTACATGCCGCAGTTCCATGCCGACAGATATGTCGGCGCAGGCATCATGCCGACGGTAAAGATCATAAACCACCTCTACCTGCGACTGAGCGTCTATGCCATGCTCCGCGACAAGTTCGAGGATTCGATCATGCACTACATGTCCGACCTGTCGGTAGTATACAACACCGGTGCGGGGCCGGTAAGTCTCTCGATGACGAAATACGGCTTCGACAACTGGCGCAATCTCTATCTGACATTCAATTTCGGATACGCGATATTCGGTCCGAAGGGGCTGCATTATTAGCAACTCTAAAACGTCTGGGTGCGCGGATTCTTTACCTTATTGTTTTACAAATCCGACGGTTGGTTGCTACGGCTTGCGACGTTGTACAATTTGTACCAAATCCCTAAATCCCCCGCCTTGCGGGGAGGATTAGAGCACATTGCAGTAATTAGCATAGCATATCCGCTGTCCCAATGTTTTGCAAGTCCGGCGGTCGTAACTACGGCTGCCGCCGTTTTATAGATTATACCCTCCCCTTACTGCTTCAACAGGCGAGGACAATCGCTTGCGAATTGCCGAGCCGCAAAAGCGGTAACGACGCATAAGTCGCGTAGCGACACGGCGTAAATCCCCTCCTCGGAGGTGACTTGATCTCGCGCGCCGTGCGCGCTCCGGGTAGAGACCGCAGCCGGTCTGCAAATAATTAGATTACAGCTCAGGCGCAGAACGAAACGAAGTGGCATCCGGAGCACACGCAGCTCCACGCCGAGGGATTCATGCGCGCCATAGAGATCTACAACTCCTTCTGCGGCTATTCGCCCGAAGCGCACCGCTGGGCCATAGAGTACGGCTGCGCCATATGCAGCGGTACCGACGCCCACAATCCGCTCTTTCTCGACATCGACTATCTGCATGGCAAACACCGCCCCGTAACGCTGATATTCGCACGCGAACGCACGTCGGAGAGTGTACGCGAAGCGCTCGACAACCGCCGCACGGCCGTGCTGGCAGAGGAGAGGCTCTACGGCAGCGAGGAGTTGCTGGGCGGAGTGTTCGATGCGATGTTCGAGATATCAGACATAAGGTATGCGCCGAAAAAGGTAACGCTCACGGTCGTCAACCGCAGCTCGGTGCCCCTCGTGTTGAAAAAGGCCGCCGGCAGCGAAAAGATAGTCTTTCCGCGCGATATGACCATATATCCGTTCGAGCGCACGACCATCGCGATCTACGGACTCGACAACAAGAAACCCATAGGTCTCGAACGCTTCGAAATGAACTTTACGGTCGAGAATTTCCTTACCGCACCCTCGACGCCGCTGCGAAGGTCGATAGGATTCGTCATGCCACGAAACGATTAGAGAGGATTTAACAGACAAGCCCCGTATACTCGAACGGAACGGAAAAGCCCACCGCCGAAAGGAGAGGGGCTTTCTTTTATCGATATGCAGCGGCGGCAGCATGGCGCGGGACGATGACGTAAAAGGGGCTAAAGCGGCGTTTTAAGAGCGCCGGAAAGAAAATGGTACCGATATGCGCCCAAGTGGAAACGAGCGGGATTACGGGCTGCGCAGTCGAGTCTGGCAAGGCAGGCTGACCCAGAGACGGGTTTGCAATAGGCCGAGGCGGTTATACGCCGCAGACGAAACGCAGGCTGCCGGGAGAAAGTTTTCGACGTATGGTTTTTATTTTTTCTTTAATACTTAATTTTAATAAAAGTAAATAATAATAATAAACGCTGTCGATAATGTCGGTAAGTAGGAGAATGGAAAAATTATCGACAGTTGATGTCGACAGTTTTATTTTTAATGTTTTTGTAATATGTTTATTTATACATGATTATATTGGGATCGCAAAAGATGTCTATATTTGTTGAAATATGTTATCGACAAATCGACAGCATGTTTTTATCAACAATCGGCGCCCGATAGCGGTTATTAAGTCGCGACGCAAAAAAACGATATAAAATTTGGAAATGGAAAACGGCCGCAGTATATACGGCCGTTCGCGAAATGCAAATGTGGATTGTTAAATCTTATCGACTTTTTACCGTCACTCTGTCAACACTCTTTTGCAGACTTTTCAACAATGCGACGCGCAGCCTCTCCGTAGTAAGGTTCGACGCGCGGATCAAAGCCCGCTGCCGGGCGACCCTCGTCGCTGCCCTCCATAATAGACTGTATGATCGGTATTTGTGCCAGAAGGTCGATGCCTGCGCCGGCGGCGTAACGCTCCGCGCCGCCGCGGCCGAAGATATAGTAGCGGTTGTCGGGCAGCTCGTCGGGTGTAAACCACGCCATGTTTTCGATAACGCCCCATACCGGAACGCCTACTTGCGGATGACGGAACATCTCGACACCGCGCACCACGTCGGCCACCGCCACCTGCTGTGGTGTAGAGACGATTACCGCGCCGGTAATCTTGACTTCGGATATTATCGACAGATGTATGTCGCCCGTTCCGGGGGGCAGGTCGATCAGCAGATAGTCCAGCTCGCCCCAGGCCGTCTGGTGGATCAGCTGGTGCAGGGCGTTGACGGCCATAGCGCCGCGCCACATAAGGGCGTCCTTGGGGTCGATGAAGAACCCTATCGACATGATCTCGATGCCCTGACGCTGCGCCGGTACGATATAGTCGTTGCCGTCGCGCTTCTCGGCATCGGGTACGTAGCCCTCGCAGCCGAACATCTTGGGTTGCGACGGACCGTATATGTCGGCGTCGAGGATACCTACGTTATAACCCATGTCGCGCAGTGCGACGGCCAGATTGGCCGCGACGGTCGACTTGCCCACGCCGCCCTTGCCCGAGGCTACGGCAACGATGTTGCGTATGCGTGATGTGGTGGTGGGTTGTTCGCGACGGCGCGGTTTTGGTGCCGCCTCCTTGACGATAACCATTGTACGGCTCTGCGGGAATGCCGTCGAGAGCGCCTCTTCGACATGCCGGCGTATCTTCTCGGCAAAGGGGTCGCGCGTCTTGGCGAAGCGCAGAGTGACCGATATGTTGCCTTCGGTACCGGCCTCGGCGCGTTCGACGAAGCCGCTGTCGACTATGTTCTCGCCCGTTTCGGGGTGGACTATGCCTTTGAGAACCTTTTCGATCGATTCGTTAGTCATATTGCTTTATCTTAGATTCATCAGTTTTATATTCAGCGGCATGAGTGTCTGTATGCCGCGGTCGGTGGCCAGGAACGGATTCTCGACGATCATATCGCGCACCATGCCCGCACGCGTCATGTCAGACATGTCGAGGCCGGCCGCCTCGACGGCCGTCGATGTAAGCAGCTCTATCCACGTTTCCAGAGGCGAGGGCGGCATGCGGAACTCGTATATCGAGTAGTCGTCTGCGATGCCTGCCTTGTCGGCCGCTATGGCCAGAGCCTCGCTAAGACCGCCGTTGGTGTCGGCAAGGCCTATCTCCACGGCGTCGCTGCCGCTCCACACTCTGCCGCCGGCGATCTCCATAACCCTCTCCAAGGGCAGGTTGCGCCCCTCGGCGACCAGGCGCGTGAAGGTATCGTATACGCGGTCTACGCCGCGCATTATGGCCTTGCGCTCGGTGGCGTCGACGCCGCGCAGCATGCTCATGTCGGCCGAGGGGTTGGTCTTCACGCCGTCGAATGTTATGCCCAGCTTCGACGAGAGGGCATTGCCCAGATCGAACATGATGCCGTAGACGCCGATCGAGCCGGTTATGGTCATACGGTCGGCCACGATCACGTCGGCCGGTGCAGAGATGTAGTATCCTCCGCTTGCGGCGTACTCGCCCATAGAGACTACGACGGGCTTGACCTCGCGCAGCAGCTCCATTTCGCGCCATACGATGTCGGAGGCGAGCGCCGAGCCGCCGGGGGAGTTGACCCTGAGCACAACCGACTTTATGTCGGCATCGGTGCGTGCGCGTCGCAACTTCGAGGCCAGTGCGGTGCCGAATACGTAACCGTCGGACTCCATGTCGCCGTCGAGGATCTGTCCGTCGGCGTAGATGAGCGCTATGGTATTCTCGGAGTAGCCGTTGCGCTGAACCAGAGTCGAGATATATAGGTCGAGAGGTATGCGCCTATGGCTGCCGTCCTTATCTGCTGCGGCACCCAGCGTACCCAGAAGCGTCTCGAACTCGTCCTCGTATATGGTGTCGTCGATCATGCCCAGACGAACGGCCTGCTGCGGCATCATCGCCGAGAGGTCGTCGGCTGCGGCATCGAGCC
>OFHN01001375.1_pt1 | contig 17344 bp, 11 predicted proteins | sample 1521321 | NCBI WGS metagenome assembly OFHN01 (sample SAMEA3504130, study PRJEB24116) | mouse gut metagenome | biome: mouse gut; feature: mouse-associated habitat; material: faeces | place: Denmark | collected 2011
AAGGGCGGCGAAAGGGGGAGAGAAAACTATGTTTGATATTATATTGTCAAAGTTTTGCAAAAAATGTTTTTCAAGGAAAAACCAATGAAGCTGCTAAAACTGTTGTCTGACAAAATAAAAGTGGAAAAACTGCAAAAAACCTAAAAAAAACATAAAAATAATTTTTAGAACATGAAATGAGCGGCAAGGATAAGAAAAACGCATTTTGTTAGAAACATAACGGACTAAATTTGATTTTGCTGTTGAAATGAAGGGAATTTGATTGTATAATACTAGAGTAATAACCGCTGGTTTTAGTGTGAAAGGCAGAATAATGTTGTTTGACAACAACATTGATAATTTTTCAGCCATACTGCATAAACAGCGGAAAACACCCGCAAAGGTGGCTTGGCTTAAAATACAAACTTTTCTTTAGGGTTGCTTTCTTAAGTCGGATGCCTGCAAGGGTGGAAGGTTTTTCTGGAAGGGCAGGAGCCGGGGCTCTGCGCTCATGGCTTCCGTTAGGGGGCTCCAAGGAAATTCCCTTAAGTAACATGTCCACTTTTATTTTTTTTAAGGAGGAAGAAGAATGTCTAAAGTAATGAAAACGATGGACGGTAATGAGGCTGCTGCATACGCTTCCTATGCGTTTACTGAAGTAGCTGGCATTTTCCCCATCACACCGTCTTCCCCAATGGCTGAGAAAACAGACGATTGGGCAGCGAATGGCAAAAAGAACCTTTTCGGACAGACTGTAAAAGTTGTAGAAATGCAGTCCGAAGCAGGTGCGTCCGGTACAGTACATGGTTCCCTGGCTGCTGGTGCGTTGACAACAACATATACAGCATCTCAGGGTCTTCTGCTGATGATTCCCAATATGTATAAAATTTCCGGCGAACTGCTTCCCGGCGTATTCCATGTAACGGCGCGTGCGCTGGCTGCACAGGCACTGTCCATCTTCGGCGACCATTCCGACGTTATGGCATGCCGTCAGACGGGCTTCGCTCTTCTGGCTTCCAACTCCGTACAGGAAGTTATGGACTTGGCGTGCGTTGCGCATCTTTCCGCAATCAAGGGCCGCGTACCCTTCCTGCATTTCTTCGATGGTTTCCGCACATCTCACGAAATCCAGAAAATCGAAGTAATGGATTACGAAGAACTGGCTAAGATTATCGACATGGACGCGGTAAACCGTTTCAAGAGAAACGCACTGAACCCCGAGCATCCCGTTATCAGAGGTACCGCACAGAATCCTGACATCTATTTCCAGGCGCGTGAGGCAGCGAACAAGTATTATGAAGCTCTGCCCGCAGTTGTGGAAGAATACATGAAGGAAATCAGCAGAATCACAGGCAGAGATTATAAGCTGTTCAACTACTACGGCGCACCCGATGCTGACAGAGTTATCGTTGCAATGGGTTCCGCGTGTGAAGCAATCGAAGAAACGATTGACTTCCTGACAGCAAAAGGCGAAAAGGTTGGTCTGGTAAAGGTTCATCTGTTCCGTCCTTTCGTTGCTGCAAAGCTGCTTGAGGTACTGCCTAAGACAGTGAAGAAGATTGCTGTTCTGGACAGAACAAAAGAGCCCGGCGCACAGGGCGAACCTCTGTACATGGACGTCTGCACAGCTATGTTTGAGGCAGATCAGGCTCCTGTTGTTGTTGGCGGCCGCTATGGCCTTGGTTCCAAAGACGTTACACCCGCGCAGTTCCTTGCGGTATATGCGAACCTGTCTTTGGATAAGCCGAAAAACCACTTTACGATCGGTATCGTGGACGACGTAACAAATACATCCCTTGCGGTTGGCGAGGAAGTAGACGTTACAGGCGATGACGGCACAATCAGCTGCAAATTCTGGGGTCTGGGCGCAGACGGTACGGTTGGCGCGAACAAGAACTCCATCAAGATTATCGGTGACCACACAGATATGTACGCGCAGGCTTACTTCAGCTATGACTCCAAAAAGTCCGGCGGTATCACACAGAGCCACCTGCGTTTTGGTAACAAGCCTATCCGTTCTACATATCTGGTTAAGACAGCAAACTTTGTTGCATGCCACAAGCAGGAGTATGTACATCTGTATGACATGGTAACAGAGTTGAACGAGGGCGGCACATTCCTGCTGAACACAACATGGTCTGTTGACGAGCTGGACCAGCACCTGCCCGCGAAGCTGAAAAAACAGCTGGCAGCAAAGAAAATCAATTTCTACATCATCAATGGTACGGAAATTGCGAAAGAAATCGGTCTTGGCAACAGAATCAACACCGTATTGCAGGCTTCTTTCTTCAAGCTGGCGAACATCATCCCTATTGAGCAGGCTGTGGAATATATGAAAGCAGCTATCACAAAGTCCTACGGCAAGAAGGGCGACACCATCCTGAACATGAACTATGCCGCTGTTGACCGTGGTGTGGACGGTGCAGTGAAGGTTGAAATCCCTGCTGCATGGGCTGATGCTGTTGATACTGCAGAAAAGACTGTAAGAAAGACAACAGAATTCGTAAAGAATGTTGTAGAGCCTATGAACGCACAGGAAGGCGACAAGCTGCCTGTATCCGCATTTGCCGGCAGAGAAGACGGCACATTCCCCTGCGGCACGGCTGCTTACGAGAAGCGCGGCGTTGCGGTTGACGTACCTGAATGGAATGCTGAAAACTGCATCCAGTGTAACCAGTGCTCTTATGTATGTCCTCATGCTGCAATCAGACCTGTTCTGGTAACAGATGATGAGCTGGCTAAAGCACCTGCTGGCTTCAAGGCTGTTGACGCAAAGGGCGGCGCAGCGTTTGCCGGTCTGAAATTCAGAATGCAGGTTTCCGCTCTGGACTGCCTTGGCTGCGGCAGCTGTGCAGTTGTCTGCCCTGCTCCCAACAAGGCGCTGGTTATGCAGCCTCTGGCAACACAGGAAGCAGAAGCTGCAAACTGGGATTTCGCAATCGACGAAGTTGCGCCTAAGGCGAACCCGATGGGCAAAGGCTCTGTAAAGGGCAGCCAGTTCGAACAGCCCCTGCTTGAGTTCTCCGGCGCATGCGCAGGCTGTGGCGAAACTCCTTACGCAAAGCTGGTAACACAGCTGTTTGGTGACAGAATGTATGTTGCAAACGCAACAGGCTGTTCCTCCATCTGGGGCGGCTCTGCACCTTCTATGCCTTACACAGTAAACAAAGACGGCCGCGGTCCCGCTTGGGCAAACTCCCTGTTTGAGGATAACGCAGAATATGGCCTTGGTATGGCTTCTGCTGTAAAACAGATGAGAAACGGCCTGAAAGATAAACTGGAAGCCCTGAAAGCAATCGATGGTTCCGTTGCAGGTGTTGTTGATGCATGGGTGGACACAATGTTTGACGGCGACAAGTCCAGAGAGGCATCTGATGCTCTGGTGGCTGCTCTGGAAGCATATAACGGTGCTAATGCAGAAGCAAAGAACATCGTTTCCTATGTTCTGGAAAACAAAGACCAGCTTGTGAAAAAATCTCAGTGGATCTTCGGCGGCGATGGCTGGGCATATGACATTGGCTACGGCGGTCTGGATCACGTTCTGGCATCCGGTGAGGACGTAAACGTTCTGGTATTCGATACAGAGGTTTACTCCAACACAGGCGGTCAGGCTTCCAAGGCTACTCCTGTTGGCGCGGTTGCACAGTTCGCGGCATCCGGTAAGAGAGTGAAGAAGAAAGACCTTGGCATGATGGCAATGAGCTATGGCTATGTATACGTTGCACAGGTTGCAATGGGCGCGGATAAGAACCAGCTTGTAAAGGCTTTGACAGAGGCTGAAAAGTACCATGGTCCTTCTCTGGTAATTGCTTACGCTCCTTGTATCAATCATGGCCTGAAGGGCGGCATGAGCGGTGCGCAGACAGAAATCAAGCGCGCGGTTGACTGCGGTTACTGGCATATGTACCGTTTTAACCCCGCTCTGAAAGAAGAAGGCAAGAATCCGTTTACACTGGATTCCAAGGAGCCTACAGAGAGCTTCAGAGACTTCCTGCTGAGCGAAGTACGTTACAGCTCCCTGCAGAGAACATTCCCTGAAGTTGCTGAGGAACTGTTCATTGAAACAGAAAAGAATGCAAAAGAAAGACTGGAAAGCTACAAGAAGCTGGCAAACCAGTAATATAAGGCAGTACAACACAGGGCGGTCGAAAGACCGCCTTGTTTTTTTGTGGAGAGAGTGTCCCATTTGCAAAGTTTATGGCTAGACCCAAAACCTTGAGGGCACCCGGTCTGCACTCCGTTCCGGTCGGCGCTGGGGAATAAAAAAATCCTATTTACAATATTTTATAAAATATGCGTTAGGACACATCTTTTGTGGAAAACCTATTGTGTTTTGGCAAAAACGGGTGTATAATACTGATTAAATAAATACAGGGGAGCTTGTTTTGACAGGCTGAGAGGAAGGTTTTACCTTCGACCCTTATACCTGATGTGGATAATGCCGCCGTAGGAAATGATTTTGCTCTGTTACAGGAGGATGCCGCAAAAGGTATTCTCCTGTTTTTATCTTTGAGAAAGGAGGAAACGAGAACCACTTATGTGGCGGGCTGAGGGGGAGCGCCCTGAGTCTTGTAAAAATCAGCGATGGGAAGCCGTGTTCCGGCGTGAGAGGATGCCAGTAAGCATCGACCGCACTTCCGTGCAGTTCTGTGGAATAACTGCGTTTACTTTTGGAAGCGTCGCTGATTACGGACGTTTCCTGATTTACTCAAAGGAGAGATGGAATATGACAAAAACAAATACGAAGAAATTAGCAATCGCAGGAGTTTTCTGTGCTGTTGCAGTTGTGGGGAGTTTGTTTTCCTTCCCTGTTTTCGGCAGCAAATGCGCGCCTGTGCAGCATATGGTCAATATACTGTGTGCGGTACTGCTGGGGCCAGGTTATGGGCTGGGAGCAGCGTTTGCTGCGGCGCTGATTCGCAATCTGCTTGGTCTTGGGAGCTTGATGGCATTTCCTGGCAGCATGTTTGGTGCATTGCTGTGCGGACTGGTTTACAGCAAGACCCAGAGTGTCTTGGGTACTTTGGTCGGGGAAGTATTTGGCACTGCGGTTCTGGGCGGTCTGTGCGCTTATCCGGTTGCAATCCTTTTCATGGGGCAGAGCGCGGCCGGGCTGGCATTTTATGCCTACATTATCCCGTTTTTAATCTCTACTGCCGCTGGCGCTGCCATTTCCGCAGTATTGATTTACAGCTTGCAAAAATCAAATGTTCTGTATACTATGCAGAAATCACTTAACAGATTTGATACATAACGTGAAGCGCGGGGAGGCAGGCGGGCGGCATTGTTGGAGTGTCCGGAAGGGGACAGCCGCCCGTTTTACCCCGGCTCAAAGGGACTGAGAACAAGCGGCATATAGGTATACCGCCTGTTCTCAGCCTTTACAGGTTTCTGTTCTCCGATACGGCAGGAAATACTCCTGATTTTTCGCTGTTTCAAGGAATAAAAGGCGCTTTTTATTTCTCAATAACTCTTGCCGGAAACTCTTTGGAAAATTTTCCGCTTCTGCATAGGAGGAGATTTATCCCAATACCTTTGTAATGATTTCCTCGCAGATTTCATATTCATTCTTGCCATCTGTGGGTATGATGATGTCGGCAGCGGCTTCGTATTTCGGGCGGCGCTGTTCCATCAGTTCGGCGATGAATGGAATGTTTTTATTATTCTCGAGGACAGGGCGGTCGTGGCAGTCTTTGATGCGTTCAAAAATTGTTTCTGGCTTCGCCGTCAGCAGAATGACCTTGCCGATTTTTTTCATTTCGGATACATTCACTTCCCGCAAAGGGGTTCCACCGCCACAGGACAGCACTATATTTTTCCGGCTTTGCAGTTCAATCAGAAGATCGGTTTCCGCATCGCGGAAGTATTGTTCACCATAGGTTTCAAAAATTTCAGAAATGGACATACCTTCTCTTTCGGCTATGATTTGATCCATTTCAATGACGTCTATGGCGAATATATGCTTTAATGCGTTGGAAATCGTGGTCTTTCCGGCTCCCATAAATCCTGTCAGCACAAAATTATAATCAAATAATGCTTTTGTTTGAATTTTTTTGCTGTTCAGCAGGATTGCGTCAAACACATTCAAAATTTCTTCCTGATGCTCGTTTTCTTGCAAGCGGTTTTGCAGAAAGTATTTTTTCTTTTTTTCCTGCTCCGGCTGAGCAATCTGCATATTGTGGGAACGTTTGTATTCCGCAATATCCTCTGTGATTTTATTCCGCATACGCAGTGCGTCAAGAATAATTCCATCACACATATCCAGACGGGCCCTTAATTCTTCAATCTGTTCCATGGCTGTTTTCCTTTCTAAGAACCTATTCGTAAATTATCTGCGCACATCCTGCTACATCTTTTCCGGCTGTCTTTGCCGCTTTTCCCTGCCGTACCACCCGGTACGCCTGCAAACAAAGCTTCCTGCCTGCCGAAAAATCTGACTGTGCAATCTGCACATACCTGATTTACGGATAAGCTCTAAAAAACAAATGTACTTCCGGAATCCACTAATGTCTGTTTCGTGAGTTTCCGAAAGTACATAATCAGTATTCTATCCTGAATTAGAGTATATCGAAATTCTGTCAGAATAGCAAGTATGGTTTTTCATGGGCGGCTTAAAGAAAGCCCTTTTGCTCCAGAATATGTATGATATTCCTCCCCTCAAATGTGCCGTCAATAATCCGTCTGGCACGTTTGCTGTCCCCGACATTGATGACTTCCACCGAATCGGCAGAAAATGCCCTGGACAGCGTTTCAAATGGCTGCCCGTTGGCACGCATGCCCAGACAGACAAAGCCATAGTCAAAGGGAAGCGCAAATGTATTGTCATCTTTTTTCAGGAGGAAAGAAGAATCCTTCACCTGGAGCAGTGCGGTGCCTGTCAGCTGTGCAACATTATATTTTTTCATCATGGATTTTGCATCATTTTTTGTAACAGGGTCTAAATCCCGCCCGATTTCTGCCATCATCTCAATGATGGAAACTTCTGCTTTTTTCTGGGCGAAAAATTCTACGACATCTAATCCTACTGCGCCGCCGCCAACTACGGCAATTTTTTTGCCTTCCATGGATTCCGGAAAATCCCCGATATGCTGTATCAGGCCCAGAATGGAATATACCCTGCCGCCATCTTTGTCAACCAATTCTTTCAGACCGCTGATAGGGGGCAGGAGTGGGCGGGAGCCGGCGGCGGTCACAACGATATCAGGCTGGAACTGACGGATAGTATCTTCTGTCCCTTCCGTACCGGTCAGTATGTAAAGGTTTTTCAGCTGGGCAGCCCTGTGTGCCAGATAAGCGGGGAAATCCGCCAGCCGCCGTTTGGCGGGCAGCTTCGAGATTTCTGACGCCAGCCCCCCGGGCGTTTCGTTTTTTTCCAGCAGGAAAGTGGTGCAGCCGACTTCAGCCGCGGTGCATGCAGCTTCCAGACCTGCTGTTCCGCCGCCGACTACAACGACATTGCAGTTTTTTGTAACTTTCCGATTTTTGTAGGAGTCACCTTCCAGCACAGAAGGGTTTACTGTACAGCGGATTGGACGGTTAAAGCCGATACGGTTTCCGGCCCAGCCGATATTGCAGGAAATACATTTCCGGATATCTTTTTCCCTGCCTTCGGCAACTTTATTGACCCATTCAGGGTCGGCAATCAGCCCGCGGCCCATGCCAATCAGGTCCGCATCTCCATCTGCAAGGATTTTTTCGGCGATTTTGGGGTCGCGAATATTTCCCATGGCAATACAGGGCTTGTGGAATTTCTCTTTAACGGCTTTTGCCATGTAGGCACGCCAGCCGTCCTCGAAATAGCTTGCATCAATTTGGTATTGGATTGAGCCGTTCAGACCACAGGAAACATTAAAAATATCGACCTCATCTTGCAAAAATTCCAGGTATTGCAGAGTATCAGCCAGCGTATTACCGCCTTCCATCAGCTCATCGGCACTGATACGCAGGAGGATGGGGAAGGAGGGCCCAACCTGTTTCCTGACTTCATCAATGACCATGCGGCAGAAACGGGTGCGGTTTTCCATGGAGCCGCCAAATTCATCGGTACGTTTGTTGGTAAGCGGAGAAAGAAACTGGCTGATGAGATAGGAATGGCCCGCATGAATTTCCACAGCGTCAAAGCCAGCAGTCTGCGCTCTCTTTGCCGCTTCACCATATTTTTTGACGATGTGCAGAATTTCTTCTTTTTCCAGCGGACGGGGAATTTCCCCGCCAGCTTTGGAAGGAATGTTCGATGCGGAAACGGGCTGCATGTTTGTCCTTGCGGAAATGGCGGAAGCCCCTGCATGGTTAATCTGAACAGCAACACACGCGCCATATCTATGGAGATTTTCGCAGCACTTAAACAGGCGCGGAAGGTAACTGTCATGGTCGATACGCAGCTGGGTAGTGCCGTTGGAGCCCTGCGGGGAATCTACGCTGGCGTTTTCCATGATAATCAGGCCGACACCACCTTTTGCCCGCTGTTCATAATAATTGATATGAAGAAAGCTCATTTCCCCGTTTTGTTCGCCGTAATTGGTACCCATCGGCATCATTACGATGCGGTTTTTGATTGTCATATTTCGAACGGTAAGCGGAGAAAAAATAGACTGATAGTTGCTGTTCATTTACAGAATCCCTCCCTGAGCATGATAAAGATAGCCATTAGTGTAGTTGGCATCATTATACAGCAGGTTATGTAATAGAACAAATCAATAATTATACAAAAAACAATAAAAACGATTTATCAGTTTCTGCATTAGCAACGTTCGGGAGCGGACTTTTTTTGTTCGGGTGGGATATTCTCCGAATATGTCCACGCATTTTCTTTCACATATTCTATGAACGATACCAGTGCGGGAGATTGGTATGCATTTTTCAGGGTTGCCATATAAAAATTTCTTTCGTAGGCAGAATTTTTCAAAGGCAGAACTTTTACGTCTATGGATTTCAGCACAGGCATGTTTGGCACTATGGCTATCAGGGAGCTGTGAGCGACAAAACCTGCGATAACCTCGTCTTCCTCCAGCTCAAATGCGCTGTCCGGCAGCCTTCCTGCTGTGTTGATAAACATATCGGAAATGGTACGGTACAGACCGCTGCTGGGTTTGAATGTAACATGTTTGTATGGCAATGTTTCATCCAAAGTAACGCTTGTTTTTTCCGCAAGAGGGTGATTTAGTGGCGTGATTAGCACAAGTTCCTCGCGGAAAACAGGGATAAAATCAACGGAAGGCTCGTCCTCGATTTTTGAACAAAAAGCAATATCATATTTTTGGACTTTTAGGTCGGCGATAATATCCATGGACAACGCCCTGTCACAGAACGGGATGAAAGAAATTTCCTTTTCACTGTTTTCCTGAAGAAAACCCTTCATCAGCCATGGTATAAAATCTACGCCCAGTGTACGCAGGAATGCGATAACGATTTCTCCGGAGCCCCGTCCCACCCGCTGCAATTTTTCTACGGAATGGTCCAGCTGTTCCAGAATAGATTCTACATCTTGCAGGAACATTTTTCCATATTTTGTAAGCGCTACATTCCGCCCGTCTTTTTCAAAAAGCTTTACCCCGAGTTCCTCCTCCAAGACCCGTACCGTATAGGTCATACAGGGCTGGGTAATGTTTATCATCTCGGCTGCTTTTGTGTAATGCTGTACATGGGCCAGTGTTACGAAATAGCGCAGCTGCGGCAGGTTCATGGCAATCGTCCTTTCTTTTGGTATTGTTATTGCGGGGAAAGAATTGTTTTGTTTCTTCCTTGTTTATTGTTATTCTATCACAAATCAGGAGCGGATACCATTTTTTTTGGAGGATACATTTTAGATTATATATAAATCAATTTTATCAAAATTTATAAAAACATTGATTTGTATTATATAAATTCAGATGCTATACTGAAAGTAATTCAAACACAATAATGTCAAACAGCACAAAGTTAATGAAAAAAGTTTCGGAGGAGGAAGCATTATGTCACAAAAATACCCCATTACCATCAGTTCATGGACGCTTGGAGACCAGTGTAAATTTGAAGACCGCGTAGCTGCCGCAAAAAAGGCTGGCTATGACGGCATTGGCCTCAGAGCGGAAACCTATGTAGACGCTTTGAATGAAGGACTTTACGATGAGGACATCCTGCGCATATTGGAAAAATATGGCATGAAGGTAACGGAAGTGGAATACATCGTCCAGTGGGCTGAGGACAGCCGTTCTTATGAACAGAAGTATAAAGAACAGATGTGCTTTCATATGTGCGAATTATTCGGCGTGAAGCATATCAACTGCGGTCTTATGGAAAATTATTCCGTGGAGCACACGGCGCAGAAATTAAAAGAATTGTGCCACCGTGCCGGTAAGCTGATGATTGGCGTGGAGCCGATGCCTTACAGCGGTATACCGGATATGGCAAAGGGCTGGGCTGTTGTAAAGGCTTCCGGCTGTGAAAATGCGAAACTGATTTGCGATACATGGCACTGGGTGAGAGCAAACCAGCCGATTGATTTGTCTGTAATCGCGGAGATTCCCGCCGATAAAATTGTGTCTATCCAGATTAACGATGTTTGGGACCGCCCTTACGCAAAGAGCATACTGAGAGATGAGTCCATGCATGACCGCCTTGCTCCCGGGACAGGGATTGGCTGTACAGGCGATTTTGTAAAAATGATAAGAGAAAAAGGCGTTGAACCTTTGGCAGTAGGCGTTGAGGTGATCAGCGACGCAATTCTGGCTCAGGGCATTGAAGAAGCTGCAAAGCATACATTCGACAATACGAAAAAGGTGCTGGCGGAAGTCTGGCCGGAGGCTCTTGGCGAATAATACGGAAGAATACACGCGGAGCCTGCTGTGTTTGATTTCGTAAGGCTCTGCATAAAACAGAATGACAGGAGGGCAAATAATGAAATTTGAATTTATGTTTCAGCCAATTCAGATTGGTCCAATGACAGTAAAAAACCGTTTTGTAGTGCCTCCCATGGGAAATAATTTTGCCAATACAGACGGGACGATGAGCGAACAGTCGGCAGCATATTATGAAGCGCGGGCAAAGGGTGGCTTCGGCCTGATTATCTGCGAATCCACCGTTGTACATAAGGGCGCAAAAGGCGGCCCCAGAAAACCCTGTATTTATGATGATTCTACGATTGAGAGCTTCCGCTGTGTGACGGATGCAGTCCATGCCGCAGGGGGAAAGATTTCCATACAGCTGCAAAATGCAGGCCCTGACGGAAATGCGAAAAACGCCGGAGCTCCTATTAAGGCAGCGTCCGCGATTACCTCCAAATGCGGCGCGGATATTCCGGAGGCTGTTCCGACAGAGCAGGTTTATGAATTGGTAAAAGGCTATGGAGAAGCGGCAAGAAGGGCTGTGGAGGCAGGCTTTGACGCGGTGGAGATTCATATGGCGCATGGATATCTGGTCAGCTCTTTTATTTCTCCCCGTACCAATAAACGTGTGGACGAGTTTGGAGGCTGCTTTGAGAACCGTATGCGGTTCCCCCGCCTGATTGTGGAAGAAGTGAAAAAGGCGACGCAGGGAAAAGTTGCTGTTTTGGCACGAATCAACAGCTCGGACGAGATGCCTGGCGGTCTGGACGTACACGACAGTGCGGCGGTTGCGGCTTATCTGGAGCAGTGCGGCATAGACGGCCTGCATGTGTCACGCGCTGTCCATCTGAGAGATGAATTTATGTGGGCGCCTACGGTTACCCATGGCGGTTTTTCCGCGGAGCAGGTAGAGCAGATTAAAAAAGCTGTCAGCATTCCTGTTATTACAGTGGGACGCTACACAGAGCCGCAGTTTGCGGAGCTGATGGTAAAACAGGGCAAAGCGGATTTAGTTGCTTTTGGACGGCAGTCCCTTGCTGACCCTGAACTGCCCAATAAGGCCGCAAAGGGCGATATGGAGGAATTAAACCCCTGTATCGCGTGCCTTCAGGGCTGTGTGCCTAATATGTACGAAGGAAAGCCTTTGCGCTGTCTTACGAACCCATTCCTGGGACACGAATCCGAACCGCTGAAAAAAGCGGAAACACCGAAAAAAGTCATGGTAATCGGCGGCGGTGTTGGCGGTATGTGCGCAGCTTTCGTCTGTGCGGAAAGAGGGCATCAGGTCAGGCTTTATGAGCAGAACAGTATTCTTGGCGGAAATATGCGGCTGGCAGCTTATCCTCCCGGCAAGGGCGACATCACAAATATGATACGTTCCTATGTGGCGCGCTGCCAGAGAGATGGCGTGGAAATCCATATGAATACAGAGGTAACGCTGGAACTGGTCAAACAGGAGAAGCCTGATGCGGTAATCGTGACAAGCGGTTCCAAAACGCTGATACTGCCCATTGAGGGGATCGATAATCCGGCAATCGTCCATGGTTCGGACTGCCTGGACGGCAAAAGAGAGATCGGCAGGAAGGTGCTGGTTGTCGGCGGCGGTATGGTAGGCTGCGAAACTGCGGAATTTTTGGCTGAAAAACGCCATGATGTGACTGTAATAGAATTCAGGGATACTGTTGGCGCAGACGTGATACATGAACACAGGGTTTACCTGATGGAAGGTTTCGCGAAATACGGCGTAAAGGAAATTACAGGCGCGAAGGTATGCCAGTTCTTCCCTGACGGCGTGGCGTATGAAACGGCTGATGGCCAGCGTCATGAAACAAGGGGCTATGATACGGTCGTACTCTCCATGGGATACCGCAATTATGACCCTTTGAGTGAGGCGATCAAGGAGATTGTTCCGGAAACTTATGTATGCGGTGACGCTGTTAAAGCAAGGAGGGCGTTGGACGCAACAAGGGAAGCCTATGAGGCGGCAGTTCAAATTTAATATGGGCAGTGTCGTCATAAGTCATGGATACATATTTTCGAGCATAATTTTGGCGGAATTTAGATAAAAATTCACAGGCGTACTGGCGGTGCGGCAAGAATTTATAACGAAAAAGCCGATAAAATTTGCCGAAAAGGCGTGTGCAGACACATGTGACGACACCACATAAAATAGACATACGCGCTCCTGAAGCCTGAAACGCCTTCAGGGGCGTGGTATCAGATAATGGAGGATAATGAAGATGGAAAAAAGAATTGACGGCAGAACAAGCCTTTACGCATTATTTGGAACACCGGTGGGACATTCCGGTTCCCCCGCCATGTATAACTTCTGTTTCCAGCACGACGGCATCAATGCGGCTTATATGGCATTCGATGTCAATGTAGAAAATATGGAGCAGGTGATGAAAGCGGTAAAGCTGTTTAATATAAAGGGTGGCAACTTTACAATGCCTGTAAAAAACATTGCTTCGGAGCTTTGCGATGAGATTACCCCGGAATCCAGGCTGGTGGGCGCGTGCAATGTTTTTGTAAATAAGGACGGCAAAATCTGCGGCGATGTAACAGACGGCAAGGGCTTCATCAAAAATTTACAGATAAACGGCGTAGATGTGAAAGGGAAAAAGCTGGTGGTTCTGGGCGCAGGCGGCGCGGCAACGGCGGTGCAGGTTTCTGCCGCATTGGAAGGCGCAGCGGAAATTGCGATATTTTGCAGGGACGATTCGTTCTATCCGCGTGCGGAAGAAACGGAGAAAAAGCTGAAAAAGGAATGTCCGAACACAAAAGTAACAACTGCGAAGCTGGAAGATGGCGAAAAACTGGCAGAGGCGGTAAAGGGCTGTGATATTCTGATAAATGCCACATCAGTAGGCATGAAGCCCTTAGACGGACAGTCTTTGATTGACCCGGCTCTGCTGCGGAAGGATTTGGTTGTTGCGGATACGGTGTACAGCCCTGAAAAAACAAAGCTGATACTCGATGCGGAAGCGGCAGGCTGTGCGGCTGCTGTTGGCGGGAAAGGTATGCTGCTGTGGCAGGGCGCGCTGAATTATGAATTTTACACAGGCAAGGCAATGCCGGTAGAAGAATATCAGAAATATCAGGCAGAGCAGGCTGAGAAATAAAACAGATTAAGGATGCTGATAAAATGTATAATAATATGAAAAAATACCTGTTGGGTATGATTTGTGTTTACATGTGCTATCTGACCCATGGCATTCAGGCGATTATTTTCACGCAGAATATGGCTTTGTTTGCCGAGAAATGGGGATATGATATGTCAACGATGGGCTCTGCCGCTTATACGGCAGGTTCTGCTGCGGTAAGTGCCGCAGTGGCATGGGTTGGCCTGGGGAAATTTTTAAGCGTGTGGATTGGCGGAGAGATTTCCGACCGCGTTGGCCGCAAAAAAATGATGATTGGCGGCGCGATCCTTTACGTTGCCTGCTTTGCGGGGCTGATGATGACCACCAGCGGAACGGTGGCAGGTATATTAGGTTTCCTTTCTGGCGTTGCGACTTCCGGCTTCTGGGACGGTGCCGGATATCCTGCGGTTCAGGAAGCATATCCAAAGGCACCTGGCGCGTCTTTGATACTGATTAAATGCTTTGTTTCCCTGTCCGGCATGGTATATCCGCTGCTGGTGGTGGCAACAAATAATCTGGCAGCCAATATCATGATTCCGCTGGTTATGTCTGCGGCATGTGTAGTTCTGGCTGTTATTGCACCCTTTGTTTATGATGACCAGAAAAAAGAAAGAGCAAGGGCGGAAGGCGGCAGCAATGCCGCAGCCGATGAAATTGCGGCGGCAAAGGCAAGAATGAAACAGCCTTCTTCCATGCTGGTTAAGTTCGTCGTAATGTTTTATGCATTCCTCTGCATGGGAATTATGTACGGCGCACAGCAGTATATCAAACGCTTTGGCATTACTAACTGCGGCGTAAGCGAAATGCAGGCTGCGGGAATGTCCACCATGTATACGCTGGGTTCCATCGTTGCGGTATTATTCTGGGCGGTTATGATGGCGAAGCTGAACTGGAACCCGCTGAAGGTTATTCTGGTGGATTCCGTTATGACGGTCATTGCCCTGCTGATGGTGCTTTTTATCCATCAGGTTGCCATTATTTATGTCGCTGTCGTTCTGGTAGGATTTGGCGCGGCGGGCGGTGCGCTCCAGACGGGTTTGAGCGTTGTGCAGCTCTTTAACCCAGGGCCGAAGGGAAGGAATACGGGGATTTATTATACCTTTATGGGAATTGCCTCGTACCTGGTTCCTGTGCTTGCTTCCAGACTGACGATTGTATCCGGCGAAGCGGCTGCCGTTTATACTCTGATGCTTCTGATGGTTGCGTTTGGCGTACTTGAAATCCTGAGCGCGCTGTTCCTTGTTGGCCAGCATAAAAAGATTTTTGGTACAAACCCGCTGGCATAAGGAAAAAACATTGTTTATCATGTATTCGTTGATACAGCCGTACATTCAGATAAAAATGTATGGCTGTATTTTTGCAAAGACAGGAGATGTAATCAATGAATCGAAAAATAACAAACGAAGTTCCTTACATTCCCTGCGGCATTTTCAAAATCCGTTTGCCGTTTCTCCATTACCGTATCGAAACTACGGAATTTATACAGGGCCTTGTGCTGGGGGTGACTGCGCTGAGCGCGGTGCCTTATTTGGAGACTTATATGGGGATCCCCTATGAGCTGGCGTGGAGCATAGTTATTCTGGACTGCTTTCTTTATATGCTCCATGGTTTTCTGGGCGATCCGGTTGTACCCGGCTGGATTACGCCATCCCTCCCGCTTACCATTGTTTTTCTGGAAGGGTTTGAGATGGGAGAGGAACGGATTCAGGCAATGATTGCGCTTCAGCTGCTGATAGGCGCGGTATTTGTGTTTATGGGCATTACCAAACTGGCGGAGAAGTTTGTCAATGCTGTGCCGCCCTCCATTAAAGGCGGCATCCTGCTTGCCGCGCCGGTGACGGTGATTGCGGGGCAGATTGGGGAAGGCGGAAACTTAAACCGATCCCCTGCCGCAATTACAGCAGGCGTGGGATTACTGCTGCTGATTAGCTTTTCTGACGAATATCAGCGCAGGAGGGCGAAGAACAGGATTCTTGACGTGATTGCGAAATATGGAAACCTGTTCCCTTATCTGCTGGCGATGGCAGTTGGTATTTTGCTGGGTGAATTGGATAAGCCGGGGCTGGTGCTGGGAACTGTGCTCAAAATTCCCGATATTGGTGCGATTATGAGCAGCGTCAGTATCTTCGGTGTTGGGTTCCCGCCTCTCTCTATATTTGTACAGGCTCTGCCGCTGGCGTTAGTCAGCTATATCATTGCTTTTGGGGATTTTATTACTTCTGAAACTCTCCTGACGGAAGCGCAGGAATTCCGGAATGATGAACATTTGGATTTCAATTCCAGCCGTTCCAATCTGGTATGCGGCATCCGAAACCTGACCCTTGGGGCAGTTGCCCCTTTTCCGCCCCTTTGCGGTCCGTTATGGGTTGGTCTGACCGTTTCCGTGTCACAGAGATATAAGGAAGGAAAAGAGGCAATGCGCTCTCTGATTGGCGGCATGGCTTCTTTCCGTATTGCGACTTTTCTCAGTGTACTGCTGATTCCGGTGGTGGAATTTTTCCGCCCGATTTTTGGCGTCAGTTCCTCTATTACGCTGCTGTTTCAGGCGTTTGTATGCGCGCGGATCGGTATGGCATACTGCGGGACTGACAGGGATAAGATGATTGCCGGAGTGATGGCGGCTATTTTGGCAACGCAGGGTACAGCATGGGCATCTGCCTGGGCCCTTGGCGTGGGTCTTGCGCTGAATCTGTTTCTTTCGAACTGGCATCCTTTTCGAAAGGGAACTGGGGAATAACAGCTTTGAAAGCGGCAAGTAAAAAAACTTGCCGCTTTTTGTGTAGGGGAAATCATGCGATTGTTAAAGGTGGCCGCTTATTGCTCATCTTTTTATTCCCAATCCCCGGATTGAATCCGTTCCCAAAATTCCTGCTTTCCGATATTTTTCATATCCCGCCAGCGTGGGCGTTCTTCATAATCATACCGGCAGACAGGGCGGAACTGGCAGTACTGGCAGGGCGTCCGCCCCTGACTGCGGGTCGGCATAGGGGAGATTGTGCCGTTTTTCATGCTTTCGCCCAATGCCCGTGCCCGCTCGGAAACAAACGTCAGCAGGGCGGCGTACTGTTCTTCTGTGGCAACGTTGGAGGCTGCGGAAATACCTGTTTTTGTATATCCCATTGGTACAATATGCGATTTCCTGCTGTTTTCCAGATTGCTGTCAAGCCCCCGTATCAGCGCGTCATCTGCCAGCAGAAGACCGGACATTTTCATTTCTTCATAGAGTTTTTGCTCGATTTCTTCGGCGGAAAGCTCGGAATCCAGTGTCAGGAGGCGGTCGGAGATGCGGAAATAAAATACGCCGCCGGGCTTCAGAGGGCCTTCACCTGTTTTTTCAAAATATTTCAAATATGCATCCAGATAAATTAAAAGCTGAAGCTGCAAGCCGTAGTAAATTTCCTGAAAACTGAACGTCTTGCT
>OFHN01001389.1_pt1 | contig 17242 bp, 15 predicted proteins | sample 1521321 | NCBI WGS metagenome assembly OFHN01 (sample SAMEA3504130, study PRJEB24116) | mouse gut metagenome | biome: mouse gut; feature: mouse-associated habitat; material: faeces | place: Denmark | collected 2011
CCGTCCTGCGCTGCTTTGGCTCGGTGTACCTCGCCGCCCTGCTGCTCTTTACCTCCGTTTTGGTGAAGAAATATGCTTTGACGGTGGTGACCGGGGTGGCATCCACCTTGATACCGTATATCGGCCTGTCCAGGCAGATTTGCTACCGCCTACCGGTGCCCCTACCGTTCCTGCTGGCAACCGGATTCCTGGAAGGGACTTCCTCTGTGGAAGATTCGTTGACAGGTGAACCCATCGTGACTTTTTCGGAACGTTCCTCCCACGAGCTTCTGGCCTTGCTCGGCCTGTCTGCTGTGTGCTGCACCCTCATGGCATGGTGGGTGCTGCGGCAAAACACAAACTGCTGGCAGTCTGGAAGAAAGCCCGTCAGAGGCTGCGGGATTGCCGCGCTCTGCCTGCTGGCGCTGCTCTCGCTGCCCGGCTGCTCTGTCGCAGAATCCGCAAATGGGATATTCAATTCATCTTCGCAAAGTGCGTCGGAAACTTACAGCGTGATCTATGATGACCAGATGCGGACATACGCTCTGGAAAACCGGGCAACCGGCGTTTTGACGGATTTGGTCCTCTCTCCGTTGTTCGGGGCCTTTTCGGATGGGGAATCCGTCAAAGCCGTCTATATGGATGCCCCGTACATTTATTATATGGCCTCCCGCACAGAACAGTATGTGGATCGGGTCGGCAGCTACAACAGCACAGCTACCCAGGTGTCCATTGTCCAGCTTAATACAGAAACCTTTGAGGAACAGGTTATTTTTGAGAAAATAACGGACAGCGGGCGATCTCTGCTGGGAATTGACTATACCGTGGGGGATACCTGGATGTTTCTGCAATACTGCTATGGATTTTTCTTGAACCACGACAGCTTTTTTTTCATTACGAATGATGGAATTACGGAAGTGAGCAGGACGGTCCAGCGAACGCAGGTGCTGGACATCCCCACCAGGGGAAATATAGCGTTTGATGGGCGGACGCTCTACTTCATCAACGAAAATTCTTTGCTGACAGCGTATGACACCAAGACCCACAAAACAAGACCGTTTCGGAATGTTGTTGCTTGCGACTTCTGCCTGACCGATCAAGGGCTGTATTTTATCAACCGCATGGATTCCGACCGCGTTTATCTATGCGGCAGGGATGGCGTTGGCAGTCTGAAGATTTCAAATGACCCGGCCCTGTCGGTTGATTATAACGGCGAGAAAGTTACCATGATTCTAAAATCGGACGGGAAGGAGGTGGTTTTTGAACCGTGACGGTACGGGAGCGCCAAGCATCCGTCAGAGCAAGGCGAAAAAAGCGCGGCAGAAGGCTGATAATCGCCCATGCTTTGTGTGGTGTAATCTTCCTTCTGCTGGCTCTGATGATCGTCCTTATGGTATGCGGGGTGCTTTATATCAGGGAACATCTGGCTTCTGCGCCTGACAGGGAATTGCCTGATGGGAATATGGAGCCAGATGATCCCGCTCTTTCAGAACCGCCTATTGTTCCGATAGAGCCTGCCATTCCTGGAGAGATCACAATTCCCGATTGGGTCGTTCAAGACATCTTATTCCCACAGAGCGATCAACAATCATGTCAGCAACCTCCGGCATAAACTCAGGGTCACGTCCGAAACGCCGGACTACATCAGGATACACTACCTTGCATGCAGGGCGTTTGTATATAAAACGGACTTCCGGCGTTGCCGCCGAAAGTCCGTTTTTGCTTGTTGGGACAGCGTCCCAAATCCTTTGAACAGCCCTTGCCGGGGCTGGCTGCGCGTTCGGAAACCGAACGCTGAAACAGATTGCTATAGGTCGAGTATATAAAACACCTGCTTGACTGGAAATTGTGCTTGCGGCCTGTTGACCCGATTTATATAGTCGCAGATTAGATTTGCAGCAGCATCTTCTCCCATTGAAGCGTCAATACACAACTCATATCCGTGGGGGTCGCCCCATTCTTGGCCGGAAACGCTCTTGTAATAAGCTGCTCTGGCTGCATCGGAACGGGCAATGCTCTTTTTGGCGGCTTCCGGGCTGTCCCCGTACATTTCCATTACCTTTTTCTCTCGATAGCTCTTGGGGGCGTGGATAAAAATACGTACCACATCTTTGTAATTCCGCAAGATATAATCTGCCGAGCGGCCTATGAGGACGCAAGAACCCGCGTCCGCAATTTTGCGGATAGCCGTGTCCTGCGCGGCGATAGCTCGTTTTACAGGGTCAGTAGAGAGATATAGCTCCCGCATAACAGCGTTTTCATCTGAATTGATACCGGAGATAAACTCCTGTGCCAGACCGCTTTCTTGGGCTGCAACGGCTACCAGCTCTTTATAGTAACAAGGGATATTAAGACGCTGCGCTACTAACTGCCCAATTCGCTTTCCTGCGGAACCATGTTCCCTCGCAATCGTAATAATTGCACCCTGACGCGAGGGCTGAATTGCTGCCGTAGGCTCTTGGGCATGATTGCCACGGCTTAATTCTTTCCACACCCGAACCATAACCGCAGCGGTAAATAAAATGGCTAAGATGTCCGCAATCGGCGCAGCTCAGAAAATGCCGGTAACGCCTAAGAAAACAGGAATCAGCAAGGAGCTTGTCAGCGCATCGACGTGTATCAGACCCAGGGAACCGGGAAGAACAGGACACAGCGAATCGTGATTCATTACAACTTCATTGGCATCCTGGATATGCCGGAGGTCGAGGAATACCCGGACAACGTAGTGTTGGACAGCCGCCAGGGTGTGGCCGTTGAGTATCTGGTCGGTAAGGCCGGATAGAAAAAATGGAGCAGCCGAAGCCGCTCCGTCGGGGCAAACCGCCCCATAGAAATAGTAAAGGAACAGCCTTTCGACTGTTCCTTTACATACGAGTGTTCAGTTGCGTTATGAACACTCGACATGGTCCGAGTGGCGGGATTTGAACCCACGGCCTCTTGACCCCCAGTTGCCCTCGGAAACTTTTTAGGGCCGTTTTGTGTCCATTCTGTGCTGTTTGGCCGGATGGTGGATGCTCTCCAAGGCTATTCCGTCCACTGTTTCCATCCGCTCGTTTCGTCGTCTGGGTCGGCGTCTGGGTCAAGCATGCCTTGCACCGGTCAATGGTGGTAAGCACACTATGAGTTCCAACATTCAAAAAGTTCAAATGGTAATACACAAAGGCATAACGGCTGTAGTAGCGGACAGTCAGCAGGAAGATCATCCCTGCGGGGAAATGGCGTGGAAATCCCGGCAGAAACAGCGGCTTGGCTATTTGCCGCAGGGCAGAGTCTTGACGCGCGGACGCCGTTAAAGGGGGGAACAAACCCAGTTCTACCCGGCGGGGCAGTCCGTGGGCATCGGAAGGAATGGTGACTATTTCATAAGATATTCTCCAGCTCAGAACAGGATGGACATATAGTCCTGTCGGCCGTCTAAAATCCGAATAACGGTAATCAGGTTGTCATCGACAATTTTGTAAAAGACAAGCTGCTTAGACACAACGAGGAAGCGAATATCAGAGTCTACATCATACCTGCTGTTGAGTGCGGTACCCATCATGGGATGGTCTGACAACAGCGATACGCTGTGAAGCACAGCTTCCACCAGCTTCTGCGCCGCAGATTTATTTTTCAGTGTGTCTGCAATATAATCTCGTGTCCGCTGGAGGTCAAGCAGGGCGGTGCGCTTGTATTCGATCCTCATTTTTATATCCCAAGCGTACGGTACACTTCATTCTCTGGGTAGGACACGGTGTCGGCAACGCCGACATCCAGCTCCTTCATGAGATGATTCAATGCCTTAACCCGAATCAACTCCGCATTATCGGCCGTCACAGAGAAGGGGAACCCGCCTGCATTCAACGACTGCTGGAAAAAAACATTGACGGCATCCGTAAGTGTCAGCCCATTTTTAGCGTAGACAGCTTCTAAATTTTGCCGGATCTCTGGATTAATACGCATACGGAACATATCCGTTTTAGTGGAAGATGCGATATCCATGGCAATGCCTCCTTTTTTCCATAGTAGCATACCCAAACTGAGAAGTCAATACTTGTAGGCACAATGTGGCCACAAAAATCTGCAACCCCTCCTGGATCTCAAAAAATGCGATACTCTCTTGATAAAAAATGATAGCTTGATTTATAAGAGCGCCCCACCCCAAAATCTGAGGAGGAACTATATCAACAAGACGCATACAACAAGTTAGGACAGCTCCCGAAGAACCGCCGCCAGCCGTTCCGCTGCCGCCCCCAGGCCCTGGATGCCCACGCACCAGCTGGGCTTGGTGTTGACGATCTGGTCGAGCAGCGGCTGGCTTTGGACGCTCTCGTCCAAGACAAGTTCAGCGGCCATCACGTCATCCCAGACCCGGTTCAGGAACGCCACCTCCCGGCGGCCATGGGTTTTAGTGAACAAGGGACGGCCGGGGCCGCACAGCAGGTCTGCCGCTTCGGATGAAAACCCAGCGCTGGACAGGCTGCGTGTCAAGCCATCCTGGAAAACTTCCGGCAGACGCTCCCAGCCAAAATCACTCAAATCGTAGAGCACGAAGGTATAGCGAGTGTGGCAGTGAACTGCCAACAGGGAGGAACGCCCGCGCAGGGGGATGACGTGAAGATCCCAGCAGAAACGTCGATCCAGCTCCTGGCTGTGAGGCAGGGCTTTGACGCGGAGATGTCGCTGGAGAGGGATGGTCAGGCCCAGTTCTATCGGTCCAGCCCTGCTCATGGTTCTGTGCCGTCCATTTTTTGGAGCGCCGCCACAATGTCTTTTAGAACCAGGGGTCGCATACTGTCTGGATAACTGCTGAGATCGGCCTGTTTCAGCGCGGATTGGATTCGGGGGAGGAGTTTCGGCTTTGCCGCCGCGATCTCCGGCAGAACTGCGACACACTGACGGGCAGTGATGGGTTTTTCGTCCGTCACATGGGATAGAAATTCATCCAGAAGAACATCAAATTTCCCATCTGTGTCCCAGCGGGCGTTGGCCGCCAGGATGGAGATGGCCCGGTTCCGCACCAGGGAATTCTTGTGGCGCAGCAGCTCCGAAAACCGATCAAAATACGGATACCATGTAGCGGATTCCCGGCTCTCCGCTGTGATCTGCTGCATGAGGGCGTGAGCGGCTTTTGCGTCTTTTCCCGTCAGGCGGGCGATGCAGGTGTCGATATCCATGTCAGATCAGCACCCCCTCGCAGTGATCGATCTCATGCTGGATGATCTGGGCCATCCAGCCGGTGAAGGTCTTGAAACGGGTCTGGAACTTCTCATTCTGATACTGTACTTTGATGGATTTCCAGCGCTTGGACTTGCGGATGCCGGACAGGGAAAGACAGCCTTCCTCTGCCTGGTAGGGTTCGGACTTTTTGACGATCTCCGGGTTGAACATGACCATGGAAGTGCCTTCATTATCAAAGACGATGATGCGCTTGTTCACGCCGATCATGTTGGCCGCCATGCCCACACAGCCGTCCTTGTGGGCGGCGAGGGTGTCCAGCAGATCCTGGGCGACCGGCAAATCTTCAGGGGTGGCAGCCTCGGCTTTCTGTGCTAAAAACGCTTTGTCGCGTATGATGTCACGAACCATGGATATCAGCTCCCCAAATATAGCCGCCGACACTTTCCCCGGCGGCAGTTTTGTGATATACTCCCAATAAGATACCACGAGCGGGGCAGGAAAGCAAATCCTTCAATATGAAAATCTGGTGGTGGATATGGAGAAAAAGGTGACGGAAGTGGTGGCGGCGCTCATCTGGCAAGGCGACAGGTTCCTCATCTGCCAGCGGCCCGCCCACAAGGCCCGGGGACTGCTGTGGGAGTTTGTGGGCGGCAAGGTGGAGCCGGGAGAGACGAAGGAGCAGGCGCTGATTCGGGAGTGCCGGGAGGAGTTGGCCGTCACCCTTTCGGTGGGTGGGGTGTTCATGAAGGTAGACCACGACTACCCGGATTTAAACGTGCATCTGACGCTGTTTAACGCCGCGATCCGCGAGGGGACGCCGCAGATGCTGGAGCACAACGACATCCGCTGGATCGCGACTGAGGATATCCCGCAGTATGAGTTCTGCCCGGCGGACGAGATGATCCTAAAGAAATTGAGAGGGGAAGCATAGTGGATTTCAGAGCCTGCTGATACTGAGATTTATCAGCTCAAAACTTATTATACAAGGAGGCTCTATTATGACCAGAATCTTTGATGGGCAGGTGCCTTCCAAAGAGCAGCCGAATGAAGTCAGATCAGCGATAAAGCGGGTAATATAGTTTGATGAGGAGTGACCAGAATTATCACCAGCCATGTATAAGGCATTCAAATATGCCGCAGCCCAGCGTAACAAGAGGAAAAGGAATGAATAAAGTAATAAAACTGCGTGGCGGGTTTTCTGCCACGCAGTTTTTTCTGAGAAGTCACGCAACCTTGCGTAAACCAGCCCGGATGGCCTCGCTTTTTTCAATTGTGTTCATAAGAATCTGTCCTTTCCAAAAATGAAAGTCACAGTGACCAAAATCACTGTGGCTTCAATAATTTGAAAACCTATTGGAGAAAAATTGACAGGCCGCTCCCTTGGCGGCATATCAACTTATCATGGTACGCCCGGAGGGACTTAAATTGGCTGAGATACATTTCAGCCCGTGTCTGCCTGTACCTTCAGAGGTCTGAAAGTGTTGCAGCCAATGGCTTTTTTGAAAACCCCAATTTGTCATAAGTTAGGATATGTTGACCGATGCCGCCGCAGTAAGGGTTAAAGCGATTGAGAAACCAAGATCGGAAGAGCGTCGAAACCAGATAAGAAGCTGACCTCTTTGCGGCCTGTCTGGCTCCATGTCAGGCAGGCCATTTCCGGCAGGCTGACGGCCCAGTGCCGGGAGTTATCCCGGCACTGGGCCGTATGATGTGATGGAACAGGGGGCCGTGGTCTCCCGCAGTCACAGCGGGCGGAAGCGGATGGTTTTGATCTCAAAGGCACGGAAGGAGAGCGCCAGCCGCCCCTCCTCTACCGAGAGTTCCTCCTGAACGTTTTCCAGCATATCGCAGGCGTAGGCGCGGAACGGCCCCAGGTTCAGCCGGACCTGGGCGGTGACCGCCGCCTTTTTTGCCTCGTACAGCCGCAGGATGAGGTCTCCGCTGCCGTCCTCGGCGGGCTTCAGGGTGTCGGCAAAAATATTTTCCCGATCGATGGAGAGCAGGCTGAAGTCCCGGGTGCCGGGGGCCGTCACCGGCTCCACATTCAGCTCATAGCCCTGCCGCACCACGTCACAGTCCGCGAAGCTCCCCTCCCAAGCGGTGAAGGCGTAGGTGAACCGATGCGTCCGGTTGTCCGCCCGCATCTCCGGCGACGCGGAGGCGGTGAGCAGGGTCAGCTCCAGGCTGTTTTCGTTCATGGAGACGCCGTATTTGCAGTCGTTGAGCACCGCCGCGCCGTGGCTTCCGTCACACAGGGCGCTGTAGCGGTGATTGCATACCTCGAAGCGTTCCTGGTCGTATGGCCTGGAGCGGTGGGTGGGCCGCTCGATATAACCAAATTGGATCTCGTTGATTCCGCTCTCCACGTATACCGCCACAGGGAAAGCTGTTTTCAACAGCCGGTGCAGCTCCCGCCAGTCCACCTGGGTCTCGAACACCAGCCGGGCGCTGTCCGCCGCCAGGCGGATGTTCTGGGTGTAGGAGGACTCGCCGATCCGCCCCGTCACCTTCAGCACCGCCTCCAGGTCCTGTTCGACTGCCTCCACCGTCACGTCAAAGGCTCCTTCGACCTCCTGCTGGCGGTAGTTGGAGTCAATATCCCAGGCGTCAAACCGGCGGGGCACGTCCTTGTACAGGTGGAAGCGGTTCATGGGGGCGGCGGCAAACTCCCGCCCGCTCTCTTTCAGCACGAAGGAAACCCCCTCGCCCCGCCCGTCCACCAACGCCCGAACCTGGCTGTTTTCCAGCAGAAACCCTGCCTCTGTTTCGCAGACGGTGGTAGCGGGGGCCGCCTCCTGCGGGGCATTTGCTCCAGGCCGCAAGGATACCGCGCCGCAGGGGGGCAAGGTCACCAGCGCCTTGATGCCCTCCCGGGTCCGCGCTACGGGAACCTCGCTTCCATCTGCCAGACAAGCGCCCCCCGCAAAGGCCTCTGGCAGCGCCACCAGCGCCCGCCGCTGGAAGCTCAGGGAGTTGAATACGGTGACGGAATTCTCTTCCGAGCTCCCGGTAGTGAGGGATTCCAGGGCCAATGCTCGGATGTCCTCCGTCCCCTGGAAAATCTTCTCGTGGGCGCGCTCCGCCTCCTGGTACACCCTGGCGATGGAGGAGCCGGGGAGAATATCGTGGAACTGGTGCAGCAAAAGATGCTTCCAGAGGGCGTCCGCCCGTTCCATAGGATAGGTCCAGCCCTCCCACATGGCCGCCGACGCCCACAGCTCCATCTCCCGCAGGGCCAGCTCGTTTTTGCGGTTCCACCGCTTGATGGCTGCCTGGGCGGTATAGGTGCCCCGGTGGGCGGAAAAGTACAGCTCCCCCACATAGGTGTGTTTGGGCCCGCCCGCCTGTTCCATGTCCTCAAAAAATTCCATGGGCCCCGCCAGCTTCACCCGCGCGCCGCCCTCCAGATCCTTCTGGCGCAGGGCGTACTCCACATGATCCCTGGTGGGCCCGCCGCCCCCGTCGCCGTAGCCGAAGGGCAGGAGGAAGGCGTCCAAGTCGCGGATCTGGGTTCTGTTCTTCCACGACGTATTGATCTCGGCGGGGTGGGTCTGGTAGGTGTAGTTGGTGGGCAGGAAGGAGGTGACCTGGGAGCCGTCCAGCCCCTGCCAGGAGAAGTAGTGGTAAGGGAACCGCTCCTCCTGGTTGTAGGACCAGAAAATTTTCTGGGTCACCAGGTAGTCCACGCCGCAGCCCTTGAGAATCTGGGGCAGGGCCGCCGTATAGCCGAAGCTGTCTGGCAGCCACAGCAGCTTGCTGTCTACGTCAAACACTTCTTTGTAATACCGTTTCCCGTGGAGCAGCTGGCGGATCAGGGCCTCGCCCCCTGCCATGTTGGTGTCCGGCTCCACCCACATGGCCCCGTCCGCGATCCACCGGCCCGCTTTGACGGCTTCCCTGATCCGCTGGAACAGCTCGGGGTAGTGGGTTCGGCACATCTCATAGGAGGCGGGCTGGCTCTGGATGAATTTATAGTCAGGATACTCCTCCAATAGCCGCAGCTGGGCGGCAAAGGTACGGGCGGTTTTTCGATGGGTCTCCGCCATGGGCCACAGCCAGGCCAGATCCAGGTGGGCGTTGCCCACGGCGTAGAACACCGGCTGGGTACTGCCGTTCACCGCCTCCAGCACCAAGCGCAGCATCTGGGACGCCGCCCGATAGGAGGCGGTCCGCTTCTCCGCGTCCTGTTCAAAATCCACCATCAGGGTAAACTGCTCCAGCGCCTCGGCCACCTTGGCTGCCCGGAGGGAAGCGCTGTCCAGCACGTCCAGCAATTTGGACAGGGTGTCCACGTCCATGTACAGTTGGTAGGCGTCCTCGTTCCAGACGCCGTAGGTGCATTGCCCCAAGGTCCGGCGGGCCCCCTCCGGAAGGGGGTCCTGATAGGCGCCGGGGAGCACCGGGCCGGTGGCGCATAGGCCCATATCCGGGTAATAGTGCCCTGCGTAGGTCTCCATGAGGACCTCGTAACAGTCTCCGGCCCGCCCCTGGGCCGTCAGGGCGTTGTCCACCAGGTAGTGGTGGGGTTCGCTGACCCAGTCGGCCCGGTAGGTCCCGAAGCTCCTGCCGTTGACGAACAGTGTGGACTCCCCGCCGGGGGACAGGTTCAGGACGATCCGCTTTCCCTGGGCCGCCTCCGGCAGGGTCACCCGGCCCCGGAACCAGCAGTATTCCCAGGTTTCCCCCCAGGTAAAGCCGGGGTTCACCGGAACAAACTCACAGCTTTCCAGCTCTCGGGAGCTCAGATGGTCCCGTGTGCGGAACGCCTCCCAGCCGATCTCCCCCAGAGGCGAATAAAAGTCCTGCTTTAAGGTCCGTATCCAGTGGGCGATGCGATCGCGCCACTCTGAACTCAGCACGTCCATGTTTTTCCCTCCCGCTTCCGGCGAACTGGCCGGATGAATGCAAAGCTTCGCGGCGCTATTATATCACGGCGCGGTGCCAAAGGAAAGTGTTTACAGCGGGCTTCCGTGCGGTTTTTTATATTGACATCAGCAAAGATCTGCGCTATAATGCCTAATGAGGTTAGTAATTTGGAAAGGAGAGAGCAGGTATAGAATGGACTACACTCAACTGGCGATACAGCTCATTGATATGCGTGCCTCCGCACCGCAGATCAAGATGGAGCGGGCCATGTCCCAGATTGCAAGGGGCGAGGTTCTGGCATTAAATTATCTTGCGGCGAATGGAAACCGGGCATACCCCAAGGACATGAGCCGGGCGCTGATGCTGACCACGGCGAGGGTCGCAGCCATGCTGAAATCCTTGGAGGGCCAAGGCATGGTGACACGGACTCCCGATCCGGCGGACAGCCGGCAGGTCATTGTCAGCTTGACAGAAAAGGGCGTCACCCTGGTGGAAGAACGCAGAATCGGAATGATCCGTTCGGTGTCAAAAATGCTGGAGGCACTGGGCGAGGAGGACGCGAAAGCCTACGTCCGCATCCAGGCTAAGCTGATTGAACTGGGCGATATCTGGCGGTGATGTCCTGAAAAGACAACCGAATAACCAAGGCGCTATAGATTTCTATAGAGATAAGTCCTATGCGGGTTCGCCCGCATAGGACTTCATTTTTTAGTAGGAGGCAGTAACATGAACCCAATCATACAAGTGGAGCATTTCTCGAAAAGGTACGGGGATTTTACGGCGGTGGAGGATATCTCCTTCACCGTGGACGAGGGCAGTATTTTCGCCTTCCTCGGTCCCAACGGCGCGGGCAAAAGCACGACCATCAATACCCTGTGTACCATCCTGGACAAAACGGAGGGCACGCTAACCATCAACGGCCATGACGTTTCCAGGGAACGCGGTCTGGTGCGGAAGGACATCGGCATTGTCTTTCAGGATTCCACTCTGGACGCCCAGATGACCGTGGAGGAGAACCTGAAATATCATTGCGCCTTCTACAAGGTGCCGAAGAATGAGGTGCGGGAGCGTATCGCCTTTGCCCTTGATCTGGTGGAGCTGGCGCAGTGGCGGCGGGCGGCGGTGGGCAGTCTGTCCGGCGGCATGAAGCGGCGGGCCGAGATTGCCAGAGGGCTGGTACACGACCCCAAGGTTTTGTTCCTGGACGAACCTACCACCGGTTTGGACCCGCAGACCAGGGCCAATGTGTGGGAATACATTCAGCGGCTCCAGAAGCAGAAGAACATGACCATCTTCCTGACTACCCACTATATGGATGAGGCGGAGGTCTGTTCCCAGGTCGTCATTATGGACCACGGCAAAATTGTCGCTCACGACACGCCGGAGAATTTGAAGCATCAATATACCGGCACAGAGGTGGACGTAACCTGCGCCCAGACCGAACCGTTGGAATCTGCGTTGCAGGAACGGGATGTTCCCTATCGGAAAGACAAAAACAAGCTGATGTTCCACACAAAAAAAGCGTCTGCCGCGTTGGAAATTTTATCGGCGCACAGGGGCGAGATTATGGATTTTGAAGTGAAAAGCGGGACGCTGAATGAGGTGTTCCTGGCGATAACCGGAAAGGAGATTCGAGAATGAATCCGATCACAGCCATTGTGCAGAGAAATTTACTGAACTATATCCGCAGCAAAGGGCGGGTATTCGGGGCCCTGTTTATGTCCATGTTCATGCTGGTGATGTTTTCGTTTCTGATGAAATCCTCCATGAGCGGCCTGGACGCCCCCATGCCTTACCTGATTTCCGGCGTGATTATCATGAGCGTGTTCCAGGTCAGCGTCAATAATTCCTCTGATATTCTGACCGATATTTCCAGCGGCTACATGAAAGAGGTCCTGGTGGCCTCCATTGCGCGGACGCAGATCTCCATGGGACACATTCTGTCTGGTGCGGTCATTGCCACGCTGCAAGGCGTTATCACCATGATCTGCGGTATTGTGCTCGGCCTGCGGGTGGGTGTCCTGCAAATTGTGCTGCTGGCGGCGGTGATGCTGGTTTCCGCTATGACGTTCAGCGCCGTCGGCCTGTTTCTGGCGACGGTTTCCCGCAACTCCCCCGCTTTTCAAACCATCAGCTCTATGATTATGATGCCCCTGACCTTCGTCTCCGGCGCGTATATCCCCACCACCATGATACCCGGTTTTCTCCTGCCCATCGTCTATCTGAACCCGCTGACCTATACCACCTCCATTTTCCGCTATATCGCCCTGGGAGCACACACTCTGACCACACAGGAACTGACAGCACAGGGCATGGCGTTTTCAATCGGCGGATTTGTCATCACGCCGCTGATGGGGCTGGCCATCACCATTTTGATCGGGGCGTTTTTCTTCGTGCTGTGTGTCCGCAAATTTGACCGGGCGGACTTCTCAACAATAAAGATTGCCACAGGAATGCGGGGCGGCGGAGCCGCGGCCAGGAGGTAGATTATGGAATTGCAACTGGAAGCTGTCACAAAAAACTACAAAAGCAACCAGGTCCTGAAGGGAATTTCCCTCACCATGGGGGCGGGGGTTTACGGCCTGTTGGGTCCCAACGGCGCGGGAAAAACCACCCTGATTCGGATACTGGCCGATGTACTGCGCCCCACGAACGGGCGTGTCCTCTATGACGGGAAGGACATTCGCGCCGTAGGGGATGAATACCGGGCAAAAATCGGCTATCTGCCTCAGGACGTCAGCTTTTACGGCGACTTTACCGGCAGGGATTATCTGGAATACTCGGCGGCGCTGAAAGGGATGGAAAAGGCCCGTGCGAAAAAACGGATTGAGGAACTGGCTTGCAGCGTCGGCCTTTGGAACGATCTGAAACGGAAATGTGCCGCCTATTCCGGCGGGATGCAGCGCAGGCTGGGCATTGCCCAGGCCCTTCTGGACGACCCGGAGATTTTGATTCTGGACGAACCCACCTCCGGCCTGGACCCCTATGAGCGGATCAAATTCCGCAACATCATCTCCGCCTACGCCAAGGATCGTCTGGTGCTGCTCTCCACCCATATCGTATCCGACGTGGAGCATATTGCCGCGCAGATTATGATGATGGAGTATGGCGATATCCAGCACATCCACACGGGCGGAGAATATGTCCAGATGATGGAGGGCCGGGTCTGGCTGGGGTCGATGCCCGCCGAAGAACTGGTGGACTACCAGAACCGGGCGGTCATCAGCAATGTCAAGGCGAAGGACGGCCGCATGGAGATCCGCATCATTGAGGACACCCAGCCTGTCCCTGGTGCAGTGCAGACCGTGCCAACGCTGGAGGACGCCTATCTGTATCTTTTCAACTACTTGCCTGGAAAGGCTGGGAGGTAACATCATGTCATTGTTTCGATTTGAACTGCGAAAGCTGCTGCTTAACAAGAAAACCCTGCTGCTGTTGGCGTGCCTATTTGTCCTTTACAGCGTGGTCGGTCTGACCTCCACCATGTTCCTGATCGGCGGCAGTGACAGCTACCGTGCCTACGAGGAATCAGCCGCTGGCTGGGAAGGTCCCATTGACAGCGAAAAAGCTGCGGAAGCGGAAAAAATCTATCAGGAAGTCAGCGCCCGGTACGGCACGGACGAGCGGATGATCTCCCGGAGCGTCAAAGACCAGCCGGAGACCATTCTGGCGGTGAACTACCACGCCTATGCCGAACAGGTGGAGGATTATTGGAACGGCACCCCGCCGGAGAGTGCCGAGGAGCCCTATGGGATCGCTCTTCTGCAAGGGAAAATTGCGGAATTGGAAAGCCAGGGGAAGCAGGACACCTATGACTATCGGGAGCTGTCCGCCACCCTGGAACGGCTGGAAGAGCTGGGGGAGCCGGAGTTTGCCAACGCCCTATTGTGGGAGAACCTGTTCAACAACTGGGGGGAGCATATGATGCAGTTTCTTCTGTTTGTTCCGCTGACCTTTGTCATCGCCCCGGTGTTCGCAGTGGAGCGGTCCAGCGGCATGGATAACCTGATTTTAAGCTCCCGGAATGGCAGGCGGAAGATCGTCACGGCAAAGCTGCTGAGCGTACTCGCCGCCTCCACGGTTGTGGCCGCGCTGTATCTGGCCGCCACGTTTCTGTTCGGTTTTCTGCCCCATGGGAGTTTCCACGGCTGGGACGCCGCTATCCAGTCCATCCCCACCTATGCCCGATCCATGTTCCCCTGGAAGGTCTGGCAGCTTGCCGCGGTCGGGGCCGTATGGCTTATTTTTACCGGCGCGGTCTATAGTCTGATTGTCTGTTTTATTTCCTCCCGCCTGAAAAGCCAGATAGGGACGGCGGGGGTAAGCCTTGCAATCCTGTTTGTGAATGTGGGGCTGGCGGCCATGGGCGATACCGTGACCCAGCGGCTTGGGGCGCTGGTGGATTTCGGGCTGGCAAATGTCACGCTGATGAAAGAGGTGTTCGGCGGATATAAGGGTTTCAATGTGTTTGGAATGTGCGTCAGTTACCCGGTGATGGCGGTTTTTGTTTTGGGAATCCTTGCTGCTATCGTTGTTTTAGGGATTTATCAAGGGCAGAAAAGCCGAACATATGCGTAACAAATCCTTTGGGAAAGCACGCTGGCGATTGACCTTTTACATGGGCCGCTTTTCTGTCGCTGCCGTTTGCCATGACAGCAATATATCCAAATACGCCATTCTGCTTTTATATATCTTTCATAAAGAGCCAGTATGCTATACAATCCTCTTCATGAAAAGAGCATAAAAATCTCCCGCAAAATCAAGAAATGCTCCCCTTGCTCCCTTTCATCGCCCAGCCTATAATCTAAATTAGACAGACCCACAGGACACAATGCCCAGGAAAGACAGGTGAGCAAATGAACGACGTCATTGTCTCCATGAAAGAGATATGCAAGAGCTTCCCCGGCGTCAAGGCCCTGGATCATGTGAGCTTTGAGCTGCGCTCGGGCGAGGTCATGGCCCTGCTGGGAGAGAACGGCGCGGGGAAGAGCACCTTGATGAAGGTGCTCAGCGGCGTGTACCAGCGGGATGAGGGAGAACTGGAGATCTTCGGAAAGCAGTACGGCGACCTCACCCCCAAGCTGGCCCAGGAGGTAGGGGTGGCCATCATCCACCAGGAGCTGAATATGTGCAGGCACCTGTCCGTGGCGGAAAACATTTTCCTGGGCCGGGAAAAGCGGCATGGCATCGCCCTGGCCAACAGCGAGATGGAGGCGGAGGCCCGCCGCATCCTGGACGATCTGAAGATCGACCTGGATCCCCGGCAGGTGGTGGGCGAGCTGCCCGTGTCCAAGCAGCAGATGGTGGAGATCGCCAAGGCCCTGTCCACCAACGCCCGGGTACTCATCATGGACGAACCCACCTCCGCCCTCACCGCCCGGGAGATCGACGACCTGTTCCGCATCATCCGGGAGCTGAAGGCCAAGGGCTGCGGCATCGTGTACATCTCCCACCGGCTGGAGGAGCTCCAGCACATCGTGGACCGGGTGACCATCATGCGGGACGGCCAGTATATCACCCGCATGGACTTCCAGGACACCAATCTGGACGAGATCATCGCCTATATGGTGGGCCGGGAGATCAAGGAGAAGTTCCCCCGGGTGAGCTGCGAAAAGGGCAAAAAGGTGTTTGAGGTGAAAAATCTCAACGCCGGGCGCATGGTGCGGGACGTGAGCTTTTCTTTGTACGAGGGGGAGATCGTGGGCTTCGCCGGGCTGATGGGGGCGGGGCGCACGGAGACCACCCGGGCCATTTTCGGGGTGGATGCCAAGGAGAGCGGCCAGATCCTGCTGGACGGGGCGGAGGTAGCCATCCGGCGGCCGCTGGACGCCATCCAGGCGGGTATCGTGCTGGCCCCGGAGGATCGGAAGAAGGACGGGCTGTGCACCAAGCTGTCCATCCGGCAGAACATCGCCCTGCCCAACCTGGACTTTTTGTGTGACCGGTTCGGGGTGGTGAGCCGAACCAGAGAGGACGAGGTGTGCGCCCGCACGGTGGAGGACCTGAAGATCAAAACCCCCAACGTGGAGATCGACGCGGCCAACCTGTCCGGCGGCAACCAGCAGAAGGTGGTGGTGGGCAAATGGCTGGCCCGGAACTCCCGGGTGGTCATCTTCGACGAGCCCACCCGGGGCATCGACGTGGCCGCCAAGGTGGAGATCTACCACCTGATGAACCGGCTCAAGCAGCAGGGCATCGCCGTCATGTTCGTCTCCTCGGAAATGCCCGAGGTGATTGGCATCGCCGACCGCATCGTGGTCATGTGCGACGGGCGGGTCACCGGTGAGCTGCCCGCCCAGGAGGCCACCCAGGAGAAAATCCTCTCCCTTGCCACCCGGTTTGAGAAGAAAATCGCCATCTGAGGAGGGCTGAGACAATGAATGAGAGAAAGCAGAACCCCATCAAGCGCATTTTGAGCACCCGGGGCATGGGCGGGGCCCTGACGGCCTTCGCCGGGCTCATCGTCATCTACATCGCCTTCGGCATCATCAACCCCACGGTGTTCTCCGGGCAGAACATCATGAACCTGCTGCGCTCCATGTCCAAATACCTGCTCATCGGCATCGGGCAGAGCTATATCCTCATCACCGGCAACATCGACCTGTCTATCGGCTCTGTGGCGGGCATGAGCGCCATGATCTCCGCCACCCTGATGACCATGGGCGTCCACCCCATCGCCGCCATCCTCATTACGCTGGCGTGCTGCCTGGTCATCGGCGTGCTCAATGGGCTGCTGGTGGGCAAATGGAAGCTGCCCCCCTTCATCGCCACCCTGGGCACCATGTTCGTAGCCCGGGGCGTGGCCTACATCGTCAACGGCAACCGCAACACCGACGCCATCGCCTCCGGCATCGGCAAGGAGGCGGCGGACGCCTTCGGCAACTTCTTCTACTACGGGTCCACCTTGGGCATCTACAACACTTTCTGGATTGCCATCGTCCTGTTCGTGGTGTTCTTCTTCCTGCTGTCCAAGACCCGCACGGGCCGCCACATCTACGCCATCGGCTCCAACGCCGACGCCGCCAAGCTGTCCGGCGTCAGCGTGCTGGCCACCACCACCAAGGCCTATCTGGTCAGCGCCTTCTGCTCCTGCGTGGTGGGCTTCATCCTGTGCGGCCAGGCGGGCATGGGCAATATGGAGGCCGGCAATATGTATGAGATGTACGGCGTGGCGGCGGGCGTGATCGGCGGCGTGTCCCCCCTGGGCGGCACCGGCATCCTGCTGGGCACCCTGGCC
>OFHN01001393.1_pt1 | contig 17217 bp, 16 predicted proteins | sample 1521321 | NCBI WGS metagenome assembly OFHN01 (sample SAMEA3504130, study PRJEB24116) | mouse gut metagenome | biome: mouse gut; feature: mouse-associated habitat; material: faeces | place: Denmark | collected 2011
CTGCCGGAAAATCTGACTGTGCAATCTGCACGTATCTTATTTACGGATAAGTTCTAACAAAGGGATTTTGTAAGGATATTATATCCGGCGGCAAATGCCTGTATGGCCTTGGATGATTTCGCAGACAGGTTTTCGCTTGTGAACAAAGCTGCGGAAAGATGGAAATAGAAAGAAAATGGAGGGCAGCCTGACTGGGACTGCCCTCTTTGCATGGGGAAAGCCTACCGTTTTCTCCGATACCTCAAATATCCGTTTTCATACCATGCTTCTATCCGTCCTATTTCCTCCAGATACTGCACAAAGGGCGTTATCATAACGCAGATATCCGAAAAATCAAATCTTGTACGAATATGGATATGCATATCCATGATTACGGCGGCGGCAATATCATCAAAGCTCATGCCGTCCTGCACACAGGCTGCGACAGCTTCCGCGCGTTTGATATAATGTGAAATATTTTGTTCCGCGATTTCCCGCAAGTCATCCAGCACGCCTTTATGCGAAAGGATATAACGGTCGCAACGAAGGGCTGCCAGCTTTCTTTTTGTGCGGAAATCAACAGCGATATTTTCGGCATAGGGCAGCTTGGAGTGGCGGAGTACCTGTTCGGTCATAATTGCATCGCCAATCATTGCTACGTTATCTTCCGTGAGGATGGCAATGTGCGAACGGCTGTGCCCTGGCGTATGCAGAATACCGAATTTTCTGCCGCAGATTTCAAGCTCTGTTTCCCCTTCCGGAATATAATCCGTTGGCAGGGCCTCCATGCGCGCAAGCAGGGGGCGCATCTCCTGAAATGCCATGCGCGGCCACATAAACCGGAGGCTGTCAACATCCTTGCTGGTATAGGCCTCGGAACCATACATATAGATTCGGCAGCCATATTTTTCGCGCAGTGCTCTGTTGTTGCCGGTGTGGTCCCAATGCCCATGCGTTGCGATGACCGCTTTTACGCCCAGCCCTTCTGCGTCTAATGTGTTTAATATAAATTCAGATTCGTCCGGCTGGAACGCGCTGCCGGAGTCCAGCAGCACAGCGTCCCGTTCATTCAAACGGTAAACCCCAATCATTGTCGTTTTTGTATCAATACACCATGTATTCCCTTTTACACAGAAAAAATTTCCCAACGCTTTATCCTCCTTGTTTGCCTGCGACTGACAAGGTGCCTTGTCAATGGAAGAAACGATTCCAATATATAGAATCATACAGTTTTTTTTCATATTTTCAAGTTGTTTTTGCAAAAAGCTGTTATCGGCATATTATTTTTGTGTGCAGAATGATGAGAATGACGCTGGGGAATGTTTTGTTTTTGACACATGGAAAAATGTTTTCGAAAAAAGGACAAAAAGTGTTGACAAGCGGCAGTTTCGTGTTAAAATTTTAATATCACACTTGGAACAGGACTTTCTAAAAGATGGAGGAATTACAATGGAGCAGATTGTCAGAAAAATCGCACTGCTGGGTATGGGTACAGTTGGCAGCGGCGTATATCAGATTATTGAGCAGCAGAAGGCGGAAATGCCGGACAAGATTGGCGCGGAACTTGAAATTGCAAAGGTTTTGGTACGGAACAAGGCAAAATACGCGGACAGGATACCGGCGGAAAAGCTGACAGACGACTGGCAGAGCATTCTTGCGGACGAAAGCATTGATATTGTGGTAGAAGTAATGGGCGGCATCGAGCCTGCGTTTACATATATCCGCGAAGCGTTGACGAAGGGCAAGCACGTTGTAACGGCGAATAAGGACTTGATGGCAGTGCATGGGCATGTACTGCTGGAGGAGGCAAAGGCGCATGGCTGCGACCTGCTGTTTGAAGCCGCAGTTGCTGGGGGTATCCCCATAATCCGACCGCTGAAGCAGTGCCTTGCCGGAAATAATATCACTGAGGTTATGGGCATTATCAATGGCACAACGAATTTTATTCTGACAAAAATGACAGAGGAAGGTATGGAGTTTTCCGATGCGCTGGCACTGGCAACAGAACTGGGCTATGCCGAAGCTGACCCTACGGCGGACATAGAAGGACATGACGCGGGGCGCAAGCTGGCGATACTGGCGTCCATCGCGTTCCATACGCCGGTGACGTTTCAGGATGTTTATACCGAGGGTATTTCCCAAATTACATCGAAGGATATTCGCTACGCACATGAGCTGGGCTGTGAAATCAAGCTGCTGGGCATCGCAAAGCAGGCAGAGGACGGTATTGAGGTGCGTGTGCATCCGACAATGATTCCCCAGAATCACCCGCTTGCGAAAATCAATGACTCATTCAATGCTGTTTTTGTACATGGTGATGCCGTGGACGACGCAATGTTCTATGGACGCGGAGCAGGCTCCCTGCCGACAGGCAGTGCGGTTGTGGGCGACATTATGGACGCGGCGCGGAATATGCTGTATCACTGCAATGGGCGGATTGGGTGCAGCTGCTACAAGAATATTCCCATAAAGGATATGAAGGAAACGAAAAGCAGTTATTATGTCCGCATGATGCTGGAGGACCGCGCGGGTACACTGGCGGCTCTGGCGGGGCTGTTCGGCAGCAATAATGTCAGCATCTCCAAGCTGCTGCAAAAAGCGAAGCATGGCGATACGGCGGAAGTGGTTATTGTAACATATGATGTTGCAGAAAATAAATTTATGGATTCCATGACGGTGATTCGGAGCATGTCAATGGTGAAGGAAATTTCATCTATCATTCGCGTGTACCAGCCGGAAGAATAACGAAAAGAGAGGCTTTTTTGAACTGTCCGCAGAAAATGACAGATTTGCTTTGCAAAAAGGGATTGTTTTTTTCTCCAGGATATGGTATACTGCACTGTAATTTGAACATGGTATTGATGCGCGCGCTCCTTTTTAACCATGCGGGGGCAGCGCGATACCAATACATTTTATGAAGCTATGATACATCCCCGTGTGCATAGCTTCTTTTTGTTCCCGTTTCCGGCGGAGCTTTCCCTGCCGTTTATTATTGGGAAAAGGTCAGGGGGAAGCTGTGATGAAAAAGCGCCCAATCTGGAACAGTATCAGGAATAGCAGACCGAGAATGGCAATTAAAATGCCGTTTCCCCGTACATATTGCAGATTTTCCGCTTTCATTGCCCTGCGTGCGCCGATTAAGAAATCCAGGCTTTCCAAAAGGTATAACAGAGGCAAAGTGAAAAACAGAATCAGCAGAAACGGGCGCATGCTGTCAGACAGTCTGCCGAACCATACCAAAACGCAAAAAATGAAAAGCAGATACCAGTCGAAATAAAAAAGTATCCCCCAGATACACATTTTTCCGCGGTTTTCTGGGGAGACCCGATAGTATTTCTCGGGAATGCCCTTTGGCTGTGCGCGCCCCCAGTGAAAGGTTTCGCCACTAATCAGGAACTTTTGAAGGCGGGCGCTTTTGATGGGCAGATAAAATTTTTTAGTCAGACGGAAGGGAAACCATGCTGAAAAGAACCGTCCGCATACAAAGCCCAGAAAAGGTACGCCGATACCGGCACAGAATACCACTAAATTTTTTTCTGATATATTCATATCTGCGCCTAAACTTAAAAGACTCATGTTCTGTTTTCCGCCTTTCATCTTCCATATCCTGGTTTACGGAACCTTCCGCACCGGACCCCGCAAAAGGAACAACGTTCAGCTTTGCCGCAGGCATTTGCAGTGCCGAAAGGGAAACCTGCATTTTGAATAGTATAATCCATGTGAGCAGGGCAAAGTAAACGGCAAAAAGGGATAGGGTAAAACTGCGTTGGGTTTTCATAAAAACAGATCCTTTCTTTTTCAGCTTACCAGAGTATTTTTAAGAAAAAAGAAGGATGTGTATTAAGATTTTTTATTTGTTGATTGTATTTGAAAAATCAGGTTATGCGCAGTATTATTTTGCAATGGCTTCTCCGGCGAACACGGCGGCTGTTCCAACGGCCATACTCAGTACGGCATAGACGATTGCGGTTTTGACGTTTCCGCTTTTCAGGAGATTTTCCGTTTCCAGTGCAAAAGAGGAAAATGTCGTAAAGCCGCCGCAGATTCCGACTTTGCAGAACAAAAGCAGTCTGGGACTGGGCGGATCGTTTTTGAGTGCGAGGGTAGCGATTACGCCAATTGCAAAGGAGCCGGTAATGTTGATTAAAAAAGTTTTTATTGGAAATGGACAGCTTTCACTGACCGGAATCAGCCCGATCAGATAGCGGCAGACTGCGCCGATAAATCCGCCGATGCCAACAATGATACATTCTGTCATACTGTGTCTCCTTATTTTTTGCTGTACTGTACCGGCAGGCCGCTACCGGATATGTTTCAGCTTCGTGATACTTTTGCCGATAAATTTTTGCGTGTCATTCCGCATATCTTAGGGATATCCCTGCGGCTTCGGCAGATTTTTTGGCGGTCTGTGGTGCAGTTTATATGCGGTTTGTGTTTTTCTGGAGCCGAACGCACTGTTTATCCAAAGTATTATATCATCACCTGAAAAATGCGTTTTGCAATCAAAGCTCTGTTTATTTTAGCATGGTATACTGCTTTGCGGCAAGGCTTTGGGGCGAAAAGTGCGCAGGCTCTTTCTTTTCTGCGGCTTGACGGGAACAAGTGGAAATGCTATACTCAAAAAAAATATGGATACTACACAATATTTTCCAAAGAAACAGAGGGAAAAATAATGATACGGAATATTTTGGAATATCTGGAACATACAGCGGCGCGTCTGCCGGAAAAAACAGCTTTTTCCGCAGGAGAGGACAGGATTTCTTTTGCGGAGCTGGAAACGGCGGCAAAAAAAATCGGGTCGTATTTACTGCGGTTCGGCGGGCGGAATCAGCCTGTTGCGGTGCTGATGGAAAAAACACCGGTTTCGATAGCGGCGTTTCTGGGATGCGTATACAGCGGGAATTTTTATACTCCTATCGATGCGGCAATGCCAAAGGAACGCGCGCTTTCCATACTGTGGACGCTTTCGCCGCAGGCTGTGCTGATAGATGAAAAGAGCCGTAAGCGCGCGGAGGCATTGGGCTATGAAGGGAAAATGACTGCGTTAGAGGATATTCTGGCGGGCGGGATTGACGAGGACGCGCTGACGGAAATCCGCCATCGCTCCATTGATACCGACCCGCTTTACGCCCTGTTTACTTCCGGCTCCACAGGCGTGCCGAAAGGCGTTGTCATCAGCCACCAGTCTGTCATTAACCTGACAGAATGGTATACGGAGGCGTTTGACATTACGGAAAAGGAAATCATCGGCAATCAGGCTCCGTTTTACTTCGATTCCTCTGTAAAGGATATTTATGCGGTACTGAAAACGGGCGCGCAGATGGAGATAATTCCTAAAATGCTGTTTTCCTTCCCTGTGAAGCTGTTGGAATATCTGGAAGAAAAGCAAATCAATTATATCGACTGGGTGCCTTCCGCACTCTGCATCGTGGCGGATACGGGCGCGCTGGAGGGCAGAAAACCGCAGTATCTGAAAAAAATAATGTTCTGCGGGGAGGCAATGCCGACAAAGCAGTACCTGGTCTGGCGGGAGAAATACCCTGACGCGTTGTTTGCCAATATCTACGGCCCGACGGAAACGACCGTAGACTGCACGTATTATATCATTGACCGCGAAATCGCGCCGGACGAACCCATCCCTATTGGCTATGGGTGCCGGAATACGGATGTTTTTATATTAAACGGCGGCAGGCTGGCGGCAGAAGGGGAAAGCGGGGAGCTTTGTGTGCGGGGCCGGTGCCTTGCGCTGGGCTATTACAATAACCCTGAAAAAACGGCAGAAGCATTTATTCAAAATCCGCTGAATCCCCATTACCCGGAAAAGATTTATAAAACAGGGGATATCGCGAAATATAATGAGCGTGGGGAAATTGTATTCCTTGCCAGAAAAGACCACCAGATTAAGCATATGGGACACCGCATTGAGCTGGGCGAAATTGAAACGGCAGTCAATTCGATTGATTTTGTACAGAGCGGCGTGTGCCTGTATGATGAAAAAACGCAGAGGATTGTGCTGTTTTACTGCGGCGATGGCACACAGGCGGATATCCTGAAACGCCTGCGGGACAAGGTGCCGAAGTACATGTTCCCGAATGTGATGCGGCAAATGGAAAAATTACCCATAACTTTGAATGGAAAGATAGACAGACTGGCATTGAAGGAGTATTATGATAGAGATAACGGAAAATAAAACAGACGGGAAGGCTCTGGCGGTGGAAATCGCCGGATATCTTTCTGAAAAGAGGCGGACAAACTGTTTTTTGCAGCCGGAGGACTGGAAAGGCATTTTGGAGCAGGGAAAGATTTTCCGTATGGAATTTTCCGGCGGGCTGTACCTGCTTGTGGAAAAGGAACGGCAGTTTGATTTGCTCTATTTTCTGGAACGAAACACAACACCTGTGCCTCTGCCGGATGTGCAAAAGCCGGTCATTCTGGAACAGGTTTCGGCAGAACGGACTGGCGTATCACCTGCGCTTGAGGAATGGGAGGCTGCCGGTTTCCATAGGTATTTGCGGCGGAAACGGCTGTTTCTGGCGGCAAAAAACGTAGGGCAGGGAAGCAGGGAAATCATTTTCTGCGGAGAAAACGAGCAGGAGTGGATGCAGACGCTTCTGTTGGAGAGTTTTGAGCCGTATACCTCGGAATTGCCGGATGCGGACACGCTTGCGGCAGATCTGCGGGAGAAACGGGTGATTGCCGCAGGGAAAGACGGGAAACTGCTGGGCTTTCTGCGTTTCGGGCGAGAGAAAAAGATTTCTGTACTGAGGCAGATTGCCGTACTGCCTGCCGCAAGAGGCAGGGGCATTGGTGTCAGGCTGGTGCGGGACTGGCTGGCTCTGGAGCGGGAAAACGCAGCGAAATTCCAGCTTTGGGTGCGGGAGGATAATCTGCCCGCGCTGAGGATGTATGAAAAACTGGGGTTCCAGCCGGACGGCAGGATTGCCCCGGTGATGATAAAAGAACCTTAAAAAACCTGAAAAACCTTGGAGGCTCTGCCTCCGAACTTCCGCAAGGGCATTCAGTTCTTGACCCGTTTGAAACCGCACGTTGTGCGGTTTGAAAATGGTTTTGAGCGGATAAAGCGAACAGCATGAGGTACAAATGATGTATACATGTTACCTGAAGCCGTGCGTGGGGTAAGGGACGGGTTCAGCCGCCCTTCCTGCCTGGATGTAAGAAATATGGGAATTTTCCGCTGTGCAGAGCACGGCGGAACAAAAGTTTTTGGTTCCGCTTTTTTCAAAAAGCGGAGGTTTTGAGGGTATCACAGTGTTATTTAAGAAAGGAGAAATGAAACATGGACACAGAAGCATTGATGAAGATTTTGGCAGAACTGAGACCGGATGTAGATTTTGAGGAGAATAAGGAATTGGTAGACAGCGGCGAGTTGGATTCCTTCGACATCGTTTCCCTGGTAGGTGAACTTTGTGACGCTTACGATATCGAGATTGGCGCGGACGATATTGTTCCCGAAAACTTTAACTCCGTTGAGGCCATCTGCGCACTGATTACCAGGCTGCAGGAGGACTGATTAGGAAGGACAGGAGCGGGTCATGGCATTTACATCATTCCGATTTGTTGTTTTTTTGGCGGTTTCTGCCGCGCTCTATTTCTTGACTCCAAAGCGTTGCCGATGGGTAACGCTTTTTGTCGTGAATTACGTTTTTTATTTTTTAGCCGGAGGACGGTATTTTGTATACCTTCTTGCAACAACGCTGACGACGTATCTTGCGGCAGTCATGCTGGGGAACATGGCGTCAAAAAATAAAACTGCGTTTGCGGAAGCAAAAGCGGGGCTGGATAAGGAGGGCAGAAAGGCGTGGAAAGCCGCTTTTGCGAGAAAAAAAAGGTTCGTCCTTGTGCCGGCGCTCCTGCTCAACTTCGGGATACTTTCTGTATTGAAATATTCCGGCTTTGTCTGCAATAACCTGAATGCGTTGTTTGCGCGGCTGGGTGTTGGAGGGGAACTGCCGATATTCCGGTTTCTTCTGCCGCTGGGCATTTCGTTTTATACGTTTCAGTCCATGGGCTACCTGATTGACGTTTATCGGGAAAAGGTGGAGCCGGAGCGGAATCTGGCAAAGCTGGCGCTGTTCATATCGTTTTTCCCGCAAATCGTACAGGGACCGATTGGGCGTTTCAATACGCTTGCGGAGCAGCTGTTCCGCCCGAATGAATTTTCCTATACGCGGGTGAAATTCGGTGTGCAGCTTATGCTTTGGGGCGCGTTCAAAAAAATGGTCATTGCCGACAGAGTTGCGGTGATGGTGGATAATATTTTTGGCTTTCCGGAAACGCTGGGCGGCTGTTATGTCGCAGTGGCTGCGCTTGGGTACTGTATACAGATTTATGGCGATTTTTCCGGCGGCATAGATATTGCGACGGGCGCGGCGCAGATTTTCGGCATCACGCTGGATAAAAACTTTGAACGTCCGTATCTGGCGACGAGTATCCCTGATTTCTGGCGCAGATGGCATATTACGCTGGGTGCGTGGTTTCGGGACTATGTGTTTTATCCGCTGTCACTCTCGAAATTTTTCCAGAAGCTCGGCAAAGCGGGGCGGAAGGTTTTCGGAAATTATATCGGAAAGCTGCTGCCTGTTCTGATACCGCAGTTTATCATATTCTTCCTTATCGGTATCTGGCATGGTGCGGAATGGAAATATATTGCTTTCGGCGTTTATAACGGCACGCTGATTGTGCTGGGGATATTGTTTGAACAGCCGCTGAAAAATCTGGCGAAACGGCTGGGTATCCGTATGGAGTGCTTCAGCTGGCGGGTGTTTCAGGTGCTGCGGACGCTGGTGCTGGTGGCTCTGGGCAAGATTATTACGCGTGCGCCGGGCGTGAGCGCATCGGTCTACATGATTCGCTCTATGGTGGAAAACTGGGATACAAATATATTCTGGGAAGGCGGCATGTTGAAGCTGGGGCTGGATGAAAAGGATCTCTGGATATTGTTTCTGTCCTGCTGTGTCCTGCTGACGGTTAGCCTTTTGCAGGAAAGCGGCGTGAAAATTCGGGAAACCCTGGCGAAGCAGAACCTTTATTTCCGCTGGGCGGTGTATCTGGGCGCGGTGTTCTCGCTGGTGCTGTTTGGCGTTTACGGCTTGAACTATGATGCCTCCGACTTTATTTACAGGGGGTTCTGACGATGGAATGGAAAAAAGGGATTGGTATTATGTTAAGATGTATAGCCTTTGTATTGGTATTTTCCATGTTTTTTTCGCATACGACAAACCTGCTCATGCGGCATGACGATGAATCCAACGAAATCCATGCTTTTTACGGCGAGCCGGAGGACAGCATAGACGTGCTGTATATCGGCAGCAGCCCGCTTCTGCGCGGTGTTTCGCCGATGGTAATGTGGAAGGAATACGGCTTCACGGGTTATGTGCGCGCTTCGGCGTTGCAGGCTCCCGCTGTCAGCTATGGGCTTTTGGCGGAATCCCTGCGGAAACAGTCGCCGGAGGTTGTCGTTTTGCTGTGCGATAATATTTTTCTGGAATATGACTATACGGAACGGGAGGGCGATTTGCGCCGCGGGCTGGACGGTATGAAAATGTCCCTCTATAAACTGGATATTATACGGGAGGTAACGGAGGCAGATGAAAGGCAGTCCGCGCTTTCCTATGTTTTCCCGCTGATGCGCTACCATGAACGCTGGAAAGAGATTGACCTGGCGGAGGATAAGCCTGAGCCGCTTTTAGAACATTCCTTCCAGAAAGGGAACGTTTTTCTTGGGTATAACGCGGGTCTGGATTATCCAGAGGGCTTTATGCAGCCGACAGGACAGCCTGCACCTGCTTTCAATGCGGATGCACAGGCGTATATTGAAAAATCCATCGCGCTCTGCCGGGAAAAAGACATTCCGGTGGTTTTGCTGCATTTGCCTAAAATGGCGTGGAGTTTTGAGGAAAGTATGGCTGTGGAGCAGTTTGCGGCGGATAACGGTGTGGTTTATCTGGATTTGGACAGGGAAGAAAACCGGACACAGCTGGGCATTGTGCCGCAGGAGGATTATTATGACAAAGGGCATATGAACCTGAGGGGCAGCGTCAAGGTTTCGCGCTGGCTGGGTAAATGGCTGGATGAAAGGTATGCCCTGCCCGACCACAGGGATGATCCGGCGTATGCCGAAAGCTGGAACGCAGATTGGGCGGAATATGCCCGAAAGGCGGGGTTGGAGGAATAGCATGGAATGTAGACGGATAATATGCGGGAATGTAAACTGCTATCTGCTCTGCCGGAGCGGGCGCGGTATACTGCTGGATGCCGCCGGACGGGGATTTGAAGAGAAAATCAGGCGGGAGTGTGAAAAGGCAGGCGTGAAAATGGAACTGATTTTCCTGACACATGGGCATATCGACCATGTGTATAACGCCGCCGCTCTTGCCGCAGGCTGGGGCGCGCCCATTGCCATGAGCGGGAAAGATGCAGGGCTGATTGCAAACCAGTTTTCGCAGCCAATGCTGACACAGGGTTTGAAGGGCAGGGCTTTGGGTTTTGCGTCAAGGCGGCTGATGGAACGGATAAAAATTCCGTATTTTACACCGGATATCCTGCTGAGTGAGGGGGACAGCCTGCGGGAATTTGGGCTGGATGCGCATGTTTTGCAGCTGCCGGGGCATACAGCAGGGTCGATTGGGCTGGATGTGGCGGGGCGGCTGCTTTTTGTGGGCGATGCAATGATGAACCTGTTTCGCCCTGAGGCTCCATGCCTGTTTGCCGACAATTCAGAAGCCGAAAAAAGTGTTGAAAAGATTCGCGTACTGGGGCGGCGCACGCTTTACTTTGGGCATGGAAAACCGTTATAAAGGTTTTGTGAAAGTTATGCATATCATTCTGTAACATCACTGTTTCGTAACGCCCGTAAGGGCGTTTTTTGTATGGGAGGTTATTTTTTGGGGCGTTCGCAGAATTTCTACGCGCTTTGCACACACTACATTTCGACATAAAATAAACGTTATGCTATAATATCTGCGGAAAAAATAAGAACGTATATGGGCAGATTTTGCGCCTGCTTTGTTTGAAAACAGGGCAGGAAAATTTTTTTACTGTTTTATTTCCATTTATTTCTAATAATGGTAAAATTATCTTATGCGGGAAAGATCAAAATGCTCTGAAAGCTGGCGTGAGGATAAGCCATTTTGCCGCTTTGGGGGCTGGGGCAGAGTTTTCCTGGAAATTTATTTTGCGGCGGGGTATGTTTATGAAATTCTTATTAAACAAAAAACTTACGACACGTATTGGCCTGATTACATCTGCGATTACCCTGAGTGGTATGCTGTTCCTGTGGATTATTGTGTCTGCAAACGCGACTTCCATGGTGAAAAATAACATTACAAATCAAATGACAGATGCTGCGGAATCAAGGGCGGCCATCATTGACGAATATGTTAGCGCTGCGGAAGAATATATGTCTGCCTTTGCTCTGGGCAGCGAGGTACAGGAACTGCTTATGAATCCCGATGACCCTGTGCTTCTGGAACGGGCGAAGAAATATACAGAAGATTTCGCGGCCGTTAAGGGTGTTTTGAAGGGCTGCGATTCTAGCTAAACATGAGCTGACAAATCTGGGAATTATGAAATCTCCAGGGCTTGCCGGACAGTGAATATGTATTTTTGAATACGGAAACCGGAATATATCTTTACCACGAAGATGAATCTGTTTTGAATACGGAAACGGCCGACAGCGGGTATCGGGAAATCCTTCAGCAGATACAGACGAACGGCAGCATCGTTGATGATGTGGGGCGAATTCTGGGCGAAATTGCAGACGGCAATCTGACGGTCAATGTTACGGAAAATGAAGCGTATTGTATCGGTGATTTTAAGATACTTTCGGAAAGCCTGAAACCTATCCATGCAAACCTTGTGCGCGTTATCCGCGATATTTCCCTTGTCGCAAAACAGGTTGATACCAGCGCGGATCAGGTGTCCACGGGTGCGCAGGCTCTTTCCCGGGGAACTGTGGAGCAGGCGGCGTCTGTTGACAGGCTGGTATCGAATGTTACGGCAATCACTTCTCAGATACAGGACAGCACGCTGCGCTGCGGCGGTGCGACAGAACCGGTCAATAAAGCGACCGGCTATGCAGCCGAGGCAGATACCAGGATAGAACAGCTTATGGCAACAACGAAAAATATTGACCGTTCTTCTGCGCAGATTGTGACGATTACGAAAACCATGGAGGATATCGCTTTCCAGACAAAACTTTTGGCGCTGAATGCTTCCACGGAAGCGGCGCGCGCGGGTGTTGCCGGAAAGGGCTTTTCTGTTGTGGCAGAGGAAGTGCGCAGTCTTGCGGCAAAATCCTCCGAGGCGGCAAAAGATGCAAGCAGCCTGATTAGCAGATTCCGTATCAGCTGATTTGATACTGCCTGGAATATAATGAGAATGAATGACCTGTGCTGCCGGAATGGCGGTGCGGGTCATTTTCGGTAAAAACAATTATTTGCGCAGAGCGCCAGTACTTGTGGTTACGTTTTCTGATGGCGCTAAGGGAATCGGAAATTCCCAAAAAAAGCGGAAAAAACCCTGTTTTTGCGAAAAAATCCCCCTTTTTTCATGAATTTGTGGAGAGAAATACATAAATTTTGTTGCCAAACTGGGAAAATATGCTATAATACAAACAAGCGTTCACAAATTCGTAATATACGTTCAAACAAATGAAACACTCTTTGGAAACCGGTTTGAATGTGGTTGCGGAAGCGGAAAGGATGATACGATGAAGCGTTTTTCGAGCTTTGTCATCGCGGGGCTGCTCAGCCTGGCAATGACCCTCCCTGCGTTTGGCGCGGTGGAAACCAACGCGGACGAATGGGCGGCACAATCTATCGAAATCGCATATGAGGCGGGATTTTTACCGGAAGAAAGCCTGCAGAAAGCAAAAAGCCAGATTACCCGGCAGGAGTTTGGCAAAATGGCGGTTGATTTTCTGGAAACGGTTACGGGACAGCGTCCGCAGGCCATGCAGGAAAGTCCCTTTGACGACTGTACGGATGCGGATATTACAGCGGCGTATGAAGCGGGCATTATTGGCGGGATTGAGAAAGGCGTTTTTGGACCGGACCGTGTGCTGACTAGAGAGCAGATGGCGATTATGATTGCCAGAACGCTGAAGGTCTGCAATATTGACCTGACAGCGGAAACAAAGCTGAACCCTTTTACCGATACAAAGGAATTATGGGATTCTTCGAATCTTTATATCAACCAGCTTTACGGCGCAAATATCATTTCGGGTTATGACGACGGCACATTCCAGCCATTCCAGAAGCTGACGACACAGGAGGCTGTGATAGCATTTGTGCGTGCGTACCGCTATGCACAGGAACATATAACGCCTCTCGTTCCAGAGGAGCCGCCGATGGAGTCTGTGACAGATTTCGAGAACTCCGAATTGCCGGAGGACGAGGAGCCGGTGCTGGTAGAACACCCTGATGAGGAAGAAATGCGCAGGGTTTCTATTGGTAAAAAGGAAATTGAGCTTGGCTGGAGCCCGGAGGAATTAAAAAAGGAATGGGGCGAGCCGGACAGGATAGACGAAACGGTTTACAATCTGGACAGATATGTTTACTTGAACAGCTATAAGAATTTGTTTTTTGTGACATTTGAAAAAGGGAAAATAGTGGAAATCTTTATTCCCGGTAAGGACTTTACGTATCTGGAAATGGACGGCGACGGAACTTCCGCCGACATTCCATACATGGATTATATCAGTGCGGTGGAACACAGCGGCGTGATCAAAAGCGACGAAACAGAAACCAGAATCCCGCTGGACTATGCAGGAAATATTTCCGGCATATTATTGCAGACAACGGATTTCGTGCAGGATAAAAACCCTATGAGCGTACTTCATCTTTCCCTGCGGGAGGATTTGGAAGCGGAATTTTTGGATTTGATACAGTACGGAAGACGGTCGAGAGGGCTCTCCCTGCTTGCACCAGATGAAAAAATGGGTCTGGGCGCGCGGGCGCACTGTGATGATATGGTACAGAATCATTATTTTGCGTATAACAGCCAGGACGGAAGAACGCCGTTTGCTAGAATTGCGGAAAGCGGGCGTGTGTTCAGTACGGCTACGGAGGTTATCGCACAGCAGCGCGGTGACATTGTGAACATTTATCAGGAATGGATACGGACATCTTCACGTATCAATGGATTGATGGACAATACCATGCAGGAGATTGGCGTGGGCGTTGCAGGCGCGTCAAAGGAACTGTATGTGACAGTAGACCTCTGCGGCAGGTCGAGAGATTGAGCATTTTAAGAAAAACACCTTGCCCCCAACATTGCTTGGGGGTTTTGCTTTTGGAAAAAACAAGGAGGGACGGACATTAAAATTTATGAAATGGAGGAAGAACGGAGGACAGAAGAACTGACGGAGGTCCGGGAGCGTTCTGTAAAGGCGACGCATTCTTTTTTACCGGATACGGCGCGGGAGGAACTAAAAAAGATTGTGCAGGGGCTTTTGGCAGAGGTGCCGCATCTGGTAGCCGCAGAGGACGACAGAGGGGCTTTGGCGGGCTTTATGGGGCTGGACGGGCAGGAACTGGAAATGCTGTTCCTTGCGCCGGAGGCGCGCGGACAGGGGCTGGGACGGCAGCTGCTGGAATATGGTATACAGACATTTGGCGTTCCTCAGCTTGGGGTAAATGAACAGAACCCACAGGCAAGGGGCTTTTATGAACATATGGGCTTTGCTGTATGCGGGCGGACGGAAACAGACGGTATGGGAAACCCGTTTCCGATACTGCGTATGGAGCGGCGGGGCTAAGGCAGGGGGGGGAAGGGCACTGCCGCCGGCGTGTGGCTTAAGAAAGCGGGTTTCTCAAATCAGGCGGCTTTTCTTGCAGGCTGTTTGTTGTATTCTGTGCGAAAATCGTTTATACTATTTTCAGAACAGACTGCGGTGATGCGGAGAAATGGGAAGACAATGCCGGAGGGAACCATTTGGGATGGAGGTGCGGAAACGATGAATATGCCCAGAAAAGAGGAAAGCTGCACGGTTGATGATATTTATGCTTTGCCGGACGGGGAACGGGCGGAATTGATAGACGGGCAGATTTTTTATATGACACCGCCAAGCCGGACACATCAGCGGCTCATTCATTTTTTTGACAGGATAATTGGGAATTTTATTCATTCCAATGACGGGAAATGCGAAATATACCCTGCGCCGTTTGCTGTTTTCTTAAACCAGGACGGCAAAAATTATGTGGAACCGGACATTTGCGTTGTCTGCGATACGGAAAAGCTGGATGAAAAAGGCTGCCATGGTGCGCCGGACTGGGTGATAGAGATTGTTTCGCCGAGCAGCAGGATGATGGATTACTATACAAAGCTGTTCAAGTATCGTGATGCCGGCGTGCGGGAATACTGGATTGCGGACCCTGCAAAAAAGCAGGTAACAGTATACAGCTTTGAGCAGGAAAGCATGATGGAATATCTTTTTACAGACGAAATCCCAGTCGGCATATACGAGGGGTTTTCCATTAAAATGGAGCAGGAATGAAGAAATGAACCGTTTCAGCGTGCTGAACCACTTGGAAAGGCTTGCGGCGGGAAGGATTCTCATGTTATAGTAAAAGTATCTGGAATAAGGAAAAAGGAGATGGAGAAGGAATGGAAAAAGCAAAGGTTTATTTTACGGATTTTCATACGGTTGCCTTTGGCGACGGCCTGCCTGCGAAGCTGAAGAAGCTGATGCGTGCGGCAGGGATTGATACTATTGATATGGACGGGAAATTTGTTGCGATTAAGATGCATTTCGGGGAGATGGGCAACATCAGTTATCTGCGCCCGAATTATGCCAGAGCGGTGGCGGATCTCGTGAAGGAGCTGGGCGGAAAGCCTTTCCTGACGGACTGCAACACGATGTATCCCGGCAGCAGAAAAAATGCGCTGGAACATTTGGAATGTGCGTGGCAGAACGGGTTTACGCCTTTGACGGTAGGCTGTCCGATTCTGATTGGTGACGGCCTGAAGGGCACAGATGACGTTGCGGTGCCTGTTGCGGGCGGGGAATATGTCAAAGAAGCGTTGATTGGACGTGCTGTGATGGACGCGGACGTATTCCTCAGCCTGACCCATTTCAAGGGACATGAAATGACAGGTTTTGGCGGTGCAATCAAAAATATCGGTATGGGCTGCGGTTCCAGAGCCGGAAAGACCGATCAGCACAGCAACGGCAAGCCCAGCATCAGGGAGAAAAAATGCCGCGGCTGTAAAAAATGCCAGCATGAGTGCGCAAACGGCGGGCTTGTTTTTGACGAAGAAACGAAAAAAATGCACGTCAATCAGGAGAACTGCGTAGGCTGCGGCCGCTGCCTGGGGGCATGTAACTTTGACGCAATTTCGTTTGATAATGACGCGGCGATTGAACTGCTGAACCGCCGCATGGCGGAATATACAAAGGCTGTTGTGGACGGACGTCCGAATTTCCACGTTTCTTTGATTGTGGACGTTTCGCCGAACTGCGATTGCCATGGGGAGAATGATGTGCCGATTCTGCCGAATATCGGTATGTTTGCGTCGTTTGACCCGCTTGCGCTGGATCAGGCGTGCGTAGATGCCTGCATGAAAGCGGAGCCTATGCCCGGCAGCCAGCTTGCGCAGAACATTGCGCGTGAGGGCTTTGTAGACCATCACGACCATTTCCGCAATTCCAGACCGGAATCCGAATGGAGAAGCTGTCTGGAGCATGCGGAAAAGATTGGGCTTGGTACGCGCAGCTATGAACTTGTTGTTGTGAAATAAGAATTTTAGTTGGAACTGACAGGAACACAGAAGTGGGAAATGAGCCTGCCTCTGTGTTTTTGTTATTCAGCTGTCCTGATGGCATGGATATGAACATGACAGGCAGAAGGGGCGGAGGAACGAGGACAAATGTCCTACAATAGCGGACGTTAGGCATTATGGCCAAGCAAAAATGTTTGATGATTCAATTAAAAATCTTTTTGAAAAACAGACAAATCAGAAAAATTATGGCAGAGTATCTTGAAATTTATGGTTTTCCCCGTCTACTTTTTCGTTTGTGGTGGCAGGCTGAAAAGCTTGAATTTTCAGGGTTTTTAGCGGCATTTTCTGCCAGAGAAAAACATTTTATGAAAAATTTGAAAAAAGTGCTTGACAATATGATATGTCTTTGCTAAAATAAATTCTGCGTTATGGAAATGCCTGAACCTTGAAAACAGAATAGCGTATAAGAATACACAACCCATAGTCAATTCAACC
>OFHN01001399.1_pt1 | contig 17148 bp, 18 predicted proteins | sample 1521321 | NCBI WGS metagenome assembly OFHN01 (sample SAMEA3504130, study PRJEB24116) | mouse gut metagenome | biome: mouse gut; feature: mouse-associated habitat; material: faeces | place: Denmark | collected 2011
CCGCCGATGGTGGCGTTCTCGCCCTTGACCCGGTAGGGCTTGTTCTTCCACCGGGCGTCGGTCTGGAGATAGCTAACGGGTTTCTTATTCATTCTGCGCACCCTCCCCGTTCACCAGCGCCTTGACGGCCTGGTTGTTTGCCAGCATCTCCCGCATCTCGTCCAGCGCATCATCCACCATATCGCTGAACAGCTCAAAAGAGACGATTTTAGCCAGCCAGGGGAACCGGGTCACGAACAGGTCATAGACCTGCCGGAGCTTCAGCTTGCCGGTACCGCCGCCCAGCTCTTTCTCGGCCTCGGTGACCGCCCACAGCAGCCACTCCCGCACCTTAGCCAGCTGGGTATCGCTGGGCAGGCCGAAGTAGCGGTAGACAGCCACGCCAGCCACCACCAGGACGGCGATAACAGCCACGATGATGTACCAGTTGTTGATGATAAACTCCATAGCTCATTCCTCCATGTTGTTCTCGATGGGGTTTCCATCGGCGTCCAGGCCGTGCCGGTTCCGGCTGACCTTTTCCGTTGCGGACTTGGCCGCATAGGTAACGAGGTATCCGATGCAGGCGGTGAAAATCGTGTTGGTCACGTCGCTCACAGTCTGCTTATCCTTGGCAGCCAGAACGAAAGAGGCCACCGCCGCCGCAGTAGCGACGACGACAGCCCAGACAGCCAGCTTTTTGGAAAATTCCCAGGGGCGTCTGCCCCCAGCTCTCTTGGGTTTATATGGCCCACGCACAGGTATCCCTCCTCACAGAAAATCGTGCTTTTGCAACCGCTCTTTGTAGTTGCTCCTGATATTCTCAATAGCGAGGACAGCCCGGTTATTCGGATACTCCGGGTGTTCCTCGCAATATTCCTCGTAGGCGTCTATCTCGGCCAGAACCTCGTTGAACTCCTCCTCGGTGTGGTCGATGGAGCGGAGCAATTCATTGTTGAAATGCAAAATACGGGTGCGGTGCCCGTCGGCGGTGCGCCGGTCGTCCATGGTAACATGGTCGTCCAGCTTTTTCTTGATTTCGCACAGCTCTTTTGCCACATCAGCATTGACGGCCCTGCCCACCGCCTTGGCGATTGCAGACCACGGGTTGACCTTTACGGGGGCGATCTGCACGAGTGTGAGCAGCACAACAAGCACACCGCCCCCTCCCATAAAAATTTCTTTCAAATCCATATCTCGTTCCTCCTGGCAAAGCGGCAACGAAAAAGGCAACCGCCTCAGCGGTTGCCTCTGCGTTGCTTTTCAGTTACTTGACCAGCTCCCAATTCTGGGGGTAGGCGCTGGGGGAATATGCGTTGTTGTCCACCTTGGAGCGGTAGACGGCGGCGGGGGCTGCCGCCTCCGGATCAGTGCAGCACTCGCCCTTGGCGTAGAGGCCGCTGGTGCCGCTGGGGGACATCCAGGGCTTGGCCTTGACCGGGTCTTTGGTGTGGGTGATACTCCACAGCGCCGGGGTGTTGGAGGGACGGCTGTCGGGGTAGTGCGCCGCATTGTGGGGCGTGATCAGCTTGTAGACCTGCTCCCCGTCCCGCACCGGAGCGCCGGCCGGCCACTGGGAGTAGTCCTTGGCGGGATCAAAGGCGGGAACCTTGTCCTCCTCGGCGATGATGGCGGTACCGTCCATATCAGCGGCCCGCCCCCGGAGGCTCAGCGCGTCCGCCGTACCCTGGGCGCGCATCACGCCCAAAATCATATCCTGGCTTTTCATGCCTCCTGCACCCCCTCACTGTATGCCGCGGCCATCTGGTCCCACACGGCCTGCACGTCGCCTCTGTCGGCCTTTTCCGCCTCCAGAGTATTTACCCTTTCCTCCAGGCTGGCAGGGCTGGAATCGCCCTCCAGGGCCTTTGCCTGGGCCAGCAGCGTCTCGTAGTTGTTGGACACGTCCGTCTCCAGGTCGCCGGTGTCCTCCATCTCCAGGTGGTACTCGTCGTACTGGTAGCCGCTGACGGTCAGGCCGTCCTTGGTCTCCGTGAACGGCTCCGCGTTCTCGAAAAACCGCACCAGGCAGAACCCAGGCTTGTTAGGCTGCTCCTCCAGCGTAAACGAACCGCTGGGAAGTACATCGCCTCTTACTCTCATGGCGTACAACCTCCTTAAGATTTTTTACTCCTATCGGGTCAACGTATTTGACCCGGATTTTATGACTGTCGCAGTGTTGCAGCTGCCCGATCCGGCTGAGCAGGCCCGACGCCAGTTGGAACGAGATAGGCGCCCCGGCGTCGATTTTCTTCTGTGCCCGCCGGCATTGACGGGTGAACCGCAGGAAATTCCGCTTGCGCAGGGTGGTGTGCGTCCGGGCAAAGCGATACCCCACGGCGCTCACCATGCGCTTTGCCACGGGGTATATCTGCCAGTTGCCTTTCATAGTGACGCCCAGCCTCTTTGTCATAAATTCGGCTATCAGCGTCCGGGCCTTGTGGAGTTTCTTCTTGTTCGGCCCAAAGATATTGATGTTGTCCATGTGCCGTTCCATGTACTTCACCCCGGGTAGAGCGAGGATATAGTTGTCCAGCACCTCCAGATAGTAGTTCGCCAGCCATTGGCAGATGTAATAGCCGATGGCCAGCCCGCCGCCGCAGGACTCCAGGATGGAGTACACGGTGCGTAGGAACCGCTTATCCTTGATTTTCCGGGCCAGCGCCCAGATCAGCCGCCGGATGGGGATAGAGGGGTAGTAACTCTTGATGTCCAGCTCCCCAGCGTACTTGCTGCCCTTGGGGTCGTCCCGGAGAATGCGCCGGATGTATTTGCTTACCCGCTTGCCGCCCCTCCCGGGGACAGAGGCGCAAGACCAGTGATACATCCCGCGCATGAGCACCGGGCGCATAGTCTCTACCAAGAGCCAGTGCATCACACCGTCCGGCCAGAACGGAACGACCTTGATGGTTCTCCATTTCTGGCTGCTGTCGTCGTAAACCTCCCGCTCGTGGGGCTTGGTGGGTACAAAGCTCTCCGATTTGACCATCTCATAGGTGCGGTCTACATAATCGTCCAGGTTCTTCAGCACACGGCGAACATCTCTCCTTTTCCGTTTTCTTCTGGATGCTCTGATGATGGTGGCGCGGATGAAATCCTTGTCCACCATCTTTTCGTAGAGGAAACCAACTCTCTTAGGCATTTCTCATGCTCCTTGTTTGTCTGCAAGGTCTTTCGAGCGTAAGCCTACTAAACCCTGTCCTCCCGACAATATTTTCACCAAGCGGTGAGGAAAAGCCTGCGCGTTGAGATTAAGAAACAAGTTGCCGCGCGCCGATGTTGCTGCTGGTGTTCGACGAGGAGTAGTTCGCGTGGAAGTACAACAACCCAGCGTACGACCCGTTGCCGTAGTTACCGCCCACCATGAGGACGCACCAGCCGGTGCTGGAGTACACGTAGTCCGGGATATAGGTCGTTTCACTGCCTCCACTGGTATTGGGGAGGAACGCCCAGGGGAAGTTGTTGCTCATGCCCAGGTCTTTGATCCACCCGCTGGAGGGGAGCGTCACGCCTGCGTCAGTATAGTTGGCCGTGGTGTCGTCCGCATAGTTGGCGGGATTAGTGCAGATGTAAGACTTCCGAGCGTTGAAATTGGCACCGTCGATCCACTCCCAGATGTTGCCCCAGGGGTTCTCGATGTGCCGGTACTGCACCTGGGTTTTGCCGTCGGTGCCAGCGGCCCGCCCGGTATGGTAGGTCATGCTGTCGGTGCCGCCGTTGTTCTGGATGGAGCCGCCCTCCACGTTGCCTCGGCCGATTTTGGCCTGGCTGTTCCAGTCGGCGAACTCAACCAGGTACAACAGCCACACGGCGTTCCAGGAGGCGAAGTCGTACTGGCTCCACTTGCTGCCCTTGGCCTTGGACTGCGTTCTGGCCGTGGCCCGGGTCATGCTGCCCAGCGGTGCGGTGCCGGATTTGGAGAAGTAGCCGCTGATGGTGTTATACCGGGCCACATACTTGCCGGAGCCCGGGTGCTTGGTAAAGCCGCTCTTGGCCCCGCTACTGATGTAGAAATACCGCTTGCCGCCGCTCTCCGTGATCTTGAACCAGAACTCCGGGATATAGACCATCGTGTCATAGTTGGTTCTGGAGAACCCGGCGGCGCCTCGCTTGTGCGACACGGCGTTGTTGATGATGTTAAACTCCTCCATGTCTTTCCAAGGGGCGTAGGCGTCGAAGGGGGAACTGCCCGCCCCGGTACCCACGGCGGGAGAGGGATTGCCGGTGATGCTCACCGTCACCAGACTGTTGGGGTCATTGCTGGGGGTCAGCCGGGTCAGTGCGGTGGAGGTAGTCTTATTCCAGCACACGCCGAACACGTTGGAGAAGTTCACCGTCACACCGCAGGTCTTGTTCTGCGGGGCGGTGTGGTTGCTCCCCTCGGCAACCTTGATGGTGATGGTCGCACTGCCGTCGGCCACACCTGTCACCAGAACCGTGTCGCCGGACACATCGACCGTCGCCACTTTGGTGTTGCTGGACTGCGCGGAGATAGCCCCGTTCCCGGCACGGTTTACCGCAATCGTGCTGAACTTATTGGAGGAGTTAAGGGTCATTGCGGTTTTGTCCAAGGTCAAGCTACCAGCCGCTTTGCCGATAGACCAAGGCGCTGTTTTTGCCCCGGTCCCGCCATCGCTCCACTGATAGTTCGGCGTGGGCGTGAATGCGGCGGTATAATTCCCGGCGTTGATGCCGGTGGTGTCCCCGCTCATGGTCAGCTTGGCGCTGTCATAGCCGTTCCAGGTGGGGGACTGGGCGCTGCCGGTATAGGTCAGGCTCCCGCTCTGCTCGGGGACAGCCGCAACAGTGGCTCGCCCAATCGTCCACGGAACCGTCCTAGCCGACGTGTCCCCGCCGCTCCACTGATAGTTCTTGGTGGGAGTAAAGGCTGTGGAGTATGTCCCCGCGTTGGTCTGAGCCGTCTCCTCTTTGGTCAGTTGTGCGGAGTTGAAGCTTTGCCATGTGGGGGTCTGGGCCCCGCCGTTGTAGGTCAGCGTCCCGGTCACGCTGGGGGCAGTGGTGATGGTGGCCCGCTGAATACTCCACGGAACCGCTTTCTCTGTCTTGGATTTGTCGCCCCATGTGTAGTCGCCCTTGGGCTTGAAGTAGGCCATATAGGTACCGGCGTCAGTCTGCCCCTGGAAGTCAGCCTCTGTGATCCTGGCCTCCGGGTCGTCGGGATCTCCGTAGGTGACCTCCATCATCTCGACAGCGTAGTTGTTCCAGCTCGGTCTTTGGGCACTCCCATTGTACGTCAGACCGCCGGACTGGGAGGGGATCACCGAAATAGTGTTCTGGACGGCTGCGATAGCCTGAGCCGCACCGTCGGCCACGTCCTTTGCCTGTTTTGCGGTTTCCGCCGTCTGTGCCAGCAGATTCCGCATGGAGGTCTTGGTGTCAACCGGCCCCCAGATGTAGCCATCATCCGTGATGTCGTTGCAGACGAACTCAGCCCCGGTATCCAGGTTGATGTAATGCTGCCCTTTGACGCCCTCCGTCTCGGTGGTAGGATCGCCCTCCGGGGCAAGGATCGTCTCGCTCCCATTCAGAGCAATTTCCGTGGCGCGGATACGGGCCGTCATACCGGGGTGGGCCTCCGGGTCGTCATTATGCCCCCCGGCAAACTTCTCCATCATCCCCGGGTGGGCCTCCGGGTCTTGGTTGTGCTTCTCCATGGCGTCGTCGATGGCCCCCAGGGTGGCGATGCCGGCGGTGGACACGCTGACCTCCAGGCGGTCTTTGTTCGTGATCGTCAAGACCGCATAGAGCTTGAACGTGTAGAGCTGGTCGGTCTCCGCAGGGATGGTCACACCCTTGCGGCCCTGCTCGTCCTCGGTGTCCTCGACCACCATCAGGAGCTTATCATCCAAAAGGACGCCGCCACCGGGGCCGTCCGGCTCCTGCGTCTCTCCGGGGTCTTTGGTGATGGCGTAGAGGCCGATCCTGTCCATCTTGTAGGGGGCCGGATTGCCCAGGCTCGTCACCTGGATACAGGCCGTCACACTGTTGTCCGTCCGGGTGACGCTCTCGATGGTCAGCGGGTGGGCGCGGCCGTCGGGCAGCTCCTCCAACTCGATCAGGTTGTCGTCTGCGCCGACGGAACCGTATGCGGCGGTGATGTTCAGAATGCGCCCCGCTGCGAACTCGGCCAGCAGGGCCGTGCCAATGTCGGTTACTGCCGTTTTCGACCAACGCGGCGTTGCCTTGTTTTCTTCCATGGTCTACCTCCTGCTAAAGATTGATTATGGTCTGTGCGGTTTCTTGCCTCGCCGTCACCGCGCCCCGGGCCGGAGCTGAAGCGGCGGCGGTTGGTGCCTGTGCTGTAAGGGGGATCGCCCCGGTGGTGTAGCGTTCCTGCCATGCGCTGGACACGGCGGTTCGGAAGTGCGCCGTACCCCTCGGCGGGTCTGTATCAGGCAGAACGACACGGGCGACAAAAATCTCCTGCATCCCCGCCGACGCTCCGATGCGGGCAAGGGACACCCGCTGCGGCGCGGGGACGGTCAAATCCAGGCTTGCGGCCAACGTCTCATAGAGGCCAGTAGAGACGACTGTGCGGGCCATAGCCACACCCCGGATGATGGGGGTAGGAAGTTCCAGCCGTGTCGCCGCACTCTCCCACAGGCCGGTTATAACCCCGACACGGGCGCTTGCTGTGGGCCGGATGATGGGCACAGGCAGCTCCAAGGGAACGTGGACAGTTTCTTTGAAACCGGGAACGCTGGAGGCCGCTTTTGCAAGGGCCGGTTCCGCCTCCACAAAGTAGGTCACCCCGTCGTTGTGGGAGCGGAGGGACTTGTAGTAGTTCAGCCGCTCCAGGACACGGCGCTGCTTGTCGGAGTCGATGTGGTCGTTGGTGATGTTGATATCCAAGCGGAAGTGATACGGCTCCCCACCGTACTCAAACCATTCCAGCACCTGTGTGTGGGGATAGATGGCGGAGATAGCCCGCTCGACCGCCGCCTTGGTGCCCAGTATCTTGTGGACACGCCAGCTGTCTTTCAGCGTCCGGCGCTTTTCCTCCAACGAATAGTCGGCGTCCCACCAGTCCACTTTGAAGTCGTGGGCGAGTATGTCCAACAGGCGTTCGTCCAGCCGGTCGATGGCCGGATAGATCCTCAGCCGGTCAATTTCTTCCGGGCGCCGGGCCAGCAGCTCGGCAAAGGCCTCCGCCAGCGCCACCACGGACGGGTCTTTCTGCAGGGCGACAGGGAGCGTTGCCACGAGGTTTTCCTTGGTCAGCCCGTGGCCGGCGCCGGGCTCCCTGTTATTCATCTTCATACCCCCCATTTGTGATCGTCACCGTTCCCAGCCGTGCCACCTGGGGGACGGTCTTGTTTTTGCCGTCCCGGAGGACGGTAAAGGCCGGGGATACAAGGTCGATGCGCTTGACGCCGGTGTGGTAGAGATATTCCCTCAGCTCGTCCGGGTTAATGTCCCTGCCCAGCTTTGCGTGCTGCCACGCCTTATACTGCTCCACGGCCTCGTTCACCGCCGCAGCGACCTCCGCCGCGCTCTTGGTGCGCCCGGTCTGGAGGTAGTAGGTAAAGCTGATGTCATAGGGGACGACCTCGGCATCCTCCACGAATACCTGGTCGGTCAGGGGGCGCTTGGTATCTTCACTGCAAGCGTCCAGCACCGCCTTTTTCATCTCCTCGGTGGCGATTGTCCCGTCGTCCATGAGGACATAGAGCTTGACAACACCAGGGGTCGGGGAGTTCGCCACAACATCGGCGATTTCCGTGCTGACCTGCTTGGCGAAATACTCATAGCTCCCCCGGGCCCCGGCGCAGCTGTAGCCGTCCATAGATGCTCTCATAAGCTCGTAAAACTCCTCGTCCGTCGCCTCGTTGGCGCCGCCGTCCGATTCTGTGATGTTGGTGCACTCCGAGTAGTAGTCGTACAGATCCACCAGGGCGTTGATTTGGCCGGCGGAATAGCCGTTGCCGGCGGTGCCGGCAATCTGGCACCGGGCCTGGGTCTCCACGCTGGTTTCCCCGATGGGGACATAGACGTCCTTGACCGTTTCCCAGGTGAGCGTACCGCTTGCGTCGGTGATGCGGGTACCGGCGGGGATCAGGACGGCGGACTCCTGCGCCTCGGAGATGGAGAACCGCATTTGACAGGTTGCCGCCTTTGCCGCCGGGCGGATATGCTCCAGGAACAGTTCGCCCAGGGCGTCCAGGTTCTCCCCCTCCGCACGGCTAGGGATGTTCTGGTTGCCGGTGTAGTTGTTCATCACCCGCTCCTGGACGATGATGTTGCTGACCCACTGGATCAGCAGCCGGTCAGGGCTCCCGGGCTGGATCGTTGCCCCGGTCAGTTTTTCGCACAGCGCCACCAGCAGGGCCTCAATGGTCGATGTGTCCGTGGGGACAAATTGATATTCTGCGTTTCTACTCAAGGCTTATTTCCACCTCCACTGTCGGTATCAGAGTACCGGGCTGTGCCGGGTCTACCGTAAAGGACACATCCAGAACGGTGGCCCGGGGCTCCCAACGCTCCACGGCCTCCCGCACTTCGGAGATCATCAGCACCTTTGCCACCGGCATTGGCTTGTCGAGGTACTTCCAGTCAAGGCCGAACTCCCGGTATAGGGGAACCGTCCCCTTTGGCGTGGAGAGAATGACCGCGATGTTCTGAAGCACAGAATTCACGGTTTCCAGCTCATTGAACCGTAGGCGTCCCAGGTCTGTTGCGGAGACTGTATAGCTCATAGCGTCAACCTCCCAGGTACTCTTGCAGGCTGACAGACACCGTGGCGGTGTGAATGTCGCCGTTGCGGAAATGGGCTTTCATCTTCATTTCGTGCTTGGTGATGTTCCATCGGTATTTGCCGTAGCCCTTGGTGCCCACGGTCAGCGGAACCGCCCTCCCGCTGCGCTCGATGTTCCAGATTTTCACCACCTCCTCGATAGGGTCAACGCCAAGGTCGGTGGAGAGCGTAATATCAAACGTGATCTTGTCCGGGTCAAGCCCAACAAACTCCGTGAGGGCGTGGGTCAGGTGCCGGTTGTGGACGGCATACCGGGCGGAGCCGGACCACGTCATGTTGTCCAGCGTCCTCACGGTGGCCTCGGATACCGTGAACACAACGTCCCCGAGACAGCCGATAATTGCCATAAGATACCCCCTACTCCATCTGTTTGAGCTTTTCCAGCGGCCCGATCTCCCCCAGGATAAAACCGTCTGCGTCGAGTATCGGGAGATACAGCGTCAGGACGGTAGCGTTTACCTTGGGCATCCAGGGCTTGATTTCCAAATCGTGCTTGTGCCGCTCGTAGGCGGCGTCGCCGCTGCCTCCTGCCTCGAACTCCGTGCGCTGGGGCTTTGTCTCGTAGTCCGGGATGTATGGGCGGGAGGCCAGGACGTGGAGCAGGCCAGAGGTCATGCCGGTGTCCTGAAACTTCACCCGGGCCACCCGCTTGACGGGATCGGCGGATGTGACGGTGCCGATGCGCACCAACTGCGCCAGGATTTTTTCAACGTCCATCAATATCCCTCCAATACCCGCCTCAGCTTGATTTGGGTCGTGTAGCCGGAATCGCTGACCGTATGCTTGGCCTGGGTGATGATGTACTTGCCGTCCCAGCCGCCCCAGCCCTCCAGCATGACGGTGACGCCAGCCACCAGGGCGGGGTTGCCGGGCATGGTAAAGGTGGCGGACTTGGTATACTTGTTGTGCAGGCGCAGGTGTTTTTCCGCCAGGGCCTTGGCCTCGTCTTTCGAGGACACCCTTGCCTTTACCTCCAACTGCTGATTGTTTTTGGCGTCGGCGTTGTAGTCCTCAATTTTGGCGGTGGCCTCAATGCACTTGCCTGTGGACGGGTCTACATAGCTGACCCGGCAGGACGAATACTGGGCGTCCGGCGCACCGACCGTAAGTTTACACTTGGTATAACTTCCATCGCCCCTCCTGACGGTTATAACCGCACCCTTGGCCTCGTATGTGGCCTGGTCAAACAGGACGATGATGCTGTTGGTGGCTTTCAGGGAAATGCCCGCGTCGTGGCACAGGCGGGAGAGGAAATCAATGTCGCTGGCATCGACCTGCTCCACCCGCTTATAGAACGGATCGTTGGCAGACTCATACATACAAGTCATGCCGTTTGCCCCGGCGAGTTCGTTGGCGATTGCCGAGAGCGTGGTGTTCTCCCAGGCCTTGTTCTTCTTGGTCTGCCTGATCTGTGCGCTGAAGGGCAGGGACGTTCCCTTGATGGTAATGACCGCCGGGGGGAGGGAGTAGTCTACGGTGTCCAACTCGCATTCTCCGCAGGGGAGAACCGCATCCTTTCCGTCCCCCCGCCAGTTCTCCCGAACGATCACCGAATCTATCTTCAGCTTTGCGGCGGAGGCGGCGTCAATGGCCTCGTTCAGCCATTTTTCCATCCAGATAGTGTCCCTGTCGTGGAGCTGGATTTGAATGTCGTCCGCCTCGTCCGCCTCGTTATCGGTGTAGGTAAAGGCTTTGAGGTAGGGCTTGATGGATTTGGTGATGTCGGTGCCGGCAAAAGAGATCCCGACAGCCGCCCGGCGGGCTAAATTCTTATTGCTCACTGTCCCACCTGCTTCCAGGGAGGCAGTGTGTCGCTGACGCTCTCGCCGATTTCCGGCAAGGTCAGGACGATGCCGGCGGGGAATGTGTAGTATCGCAGATACCGCAGATTGGCGTTCATCAGCTTATCGGTATGGGCCGTGTCCCCCAGTTGCTTATAGGCGATGCTGTCCCACATATCCCCCTGCACTGTGGTGTAGGTTTTCATCGGTATGCCCCCCTTGCGGCATCCGCCGCGGCGTTCTCCACCACCTCCATCACCCGCTCGGCGAAGTCGTCCCCGTAGTCCTGCAAGGCCTGAACCGTGTCCGGCGTGGCGTTGCCGGCGATTTGGAACACGACCTGGACAGAGGAGGAGCCACCCCCGGGTGCCGCTACCATGGCGGACAGGGCGGGCTCCGGCCTCGCTTGCAGGGCAGAAGTCCGGGAGGCATCCAGAACCTTTTCCCCGCCGTTGAAGTAGACCAACTCCGGCCCCTCCTCACCCACCAGGGCAAAGCCGGGGGCGGCGTTGTCGGTTCCGCCGGCATACATGGGAATCCTTGCGTTTGCGGCGTATGCGCTATTGCTGTATGGGGCGGGGCCCAGGGCGCTCGATGCCGCTTTGCCCAAGGCGGCATAGGCGGCCTGGACTTGGGGCAGCATGGAGTTTGCCCCGTCGATGTAGCCCTGGATGGTGGCCCGGCCGCTGGCCTTGGCCTCGTCGCCCAAATCCATGGCCTCAATGTCCTCGGCCAGAGCGTTTTGCAGTTCGTCCATGGTGGACGTGAAGTCGGTTTTCAGCTCGGCCACGCTACCGGCAGCGGCCTCCTGCTCTTCCTGGAGGGCCTGCCAGTTGGTAACCATGGCCCGCAGATCCTCGTCGCTGGCATTGGCAAGACCGGCAATGGCATTTACGCTGTCCTCGCTCCCGTCGGCAAAGCTGGCAATCACCGCGCTCAGGCCCTCAATGTCCGCGCTGCGCTCCGTCAGGGATTGCAGATTGGCGTTGTAGTCCTGCCAGTAGGTGATCTGGCTCTCCAGGGCGCTGTTAATGCTCCCTGCGCTGGTTTCAACCACGTCTGCGGCCTCGTCCCAAAGGGCGTACTGTCCAGATATGGATTCCAGCGCCGCGCCGTAGGCCTCATTGTAGGCCTCTGTGAGTGCCGCCACTTGGCTGGTGATGTCCTCAATGACGCCTTGGAGTTCTTGGGTCTGTGCCGCAGCCTCAGCCTCCGCCGCCGCCTGCTCCTCAGTGACGCCGGTGAGTTGCTCGACCGCCTCCTGGGCACTGTTGATTTCAGCCTCGGCGGCGGCGACCGCCTCGGCATCCTTGTCCATGGCCTTGTTGAGATTTTCAATGGTGCGCTCGGCCTCGTACATCTCGTCCCGGTACACACGGATAGAATCTTCCAGCTGGTAGTATTCGCCGGTGAGGGCCGTTCCGTTTTCGCAGGCCTCCTCGGAGAGCTCGTTCATCCGCACCAGAGCGGCATCCCAGTTTTTCTCGGCTGTCTCCAGCTTGGTCTGCGCCTGGGTCAGCTTGATACTGTTCTCAGCCGCCTCCAGCATGACGGCGTTGTACTCGTCATACAGAGAATTGAGGTATTCCTGGTAGGCCTGGGCCTCGGCATTTTTCTTCCACGCCTCCGCATTTGCCATCAGCGCGTCGGTGCTGGTTTCCAGGGTATAGGTCACGCGGCCGTATTGGTCGGTGGTCTGGCTGATACTGTCGGACAGCTCCGGCATAGTCCGCAGGAGGAGAGCCAGGGTGTTTTGATACTCCTGGTTCTGCTGGACGTTCCCGCCTGTCGCCGCCTCGATCTCTTTCAGCTTGTCGATATACACCCCTGCAAGCTCCGCCGTGGCAAGGGCCTGGGAGGCGTTTTCCTCAAAGGTCGCGCTGGCCTCGTCCATCGCCTCGCCCATTTCCTGGGCGGCGGTGGTCAGCTCTTTCACAGACGGAACGCCATCATCCGCCGAGTTCGCCAAAGCAACCACGGCGGCGGTGATGCCGGCCACAGCGGCGGTCACACCCATGATGATGTTGACGCCTGGGATGGAGGCAGACAGCAGCGCGGACGCTGCCGCCGCAATTTTCGCCCCGGCCGAGTAAGCCATCAGGGCAGTTGTCACGCCGCCGATCACAAGGGCTCCGGCGGCGATCCCTTTCACCAGGCCGGGATTGGCCTTGATGAACTCGTTGACGCCGGAGAAAACGTCCGTTCCGATTTCATACAGTCCCCGCATTTCAGGGATAAACTGCTCTCCGATGGTGGTTTTCAGAGCGTCCCATGCGGATTTCATCAGGGTAAGTTGGCCGTTCATATTGTCCAGCTTGACATTTGCCATGCGCTGGGCCGCTCCGGTGCAGTTGTTGATGCTGTTGGTGAGGGAGGCATAGTCGGCATCGGTGGCGTTCAGAATAGCCAGGAGGCCGTTATAACCGCGCTGTCCGGCGATGGCCTGGGCGTTTGCTACCCGTTCGGCCTCGGTCATTTGCTCGAAGTAGCCGCGCAGTTCGTCAATAGTGGCACCGAAATCCTTCATGGTGCCGTCGGCCTTGATTGCGGAGTATTCGTACTCCCCAAAGGCCGCGCCAGTGAGGGTCACGCCCTCCAGCAAGCCATTAAACGTGTTCCGCAGGGCGGTACCGGCGATAGAGCCCTTGACGCCGCTGTTTGCCATGAGGCCCATAGCTACGGCCACGTCCTCGATGCTATACCCCAGGGCTCCGGCCACAGACGCAGACATTTTGAACGTCTCGCCCATGATGGCTACGTTGGTGTTGGAGCTGGTAGCCGCTGCCGCCAGCACGTCGGAGAAATGGGCCGTGTCCTTGGCCGTCAGCCCAAAGGCGCTGAGGCTGTCCGTCACAATGTCGGACACCATAGCCAGATCCTCGCCGGACGCCGCCGCCAGCTGCAGAACGCCGTCCATGCCTTGGAGCATATCGGAGGCGTCCCACCCGGCCATCGCCATGTAGCCCATAGCGTCGCCGGCTTCCTTGGCAGTGAATTTTGTGGTTGCCCCCAGGTCTTTGGCCTCCTCCGCAAGAGCGGCCATCTCCTGGGCGCTGGCCCCGGACAGGGCCTCCACGGTACTCATTGCCTCCTCGAAGTTGCCGGCAATATCGATACACTCTACAAAGGCGTCCTTGATCTTCCCGAGGCCGTCAACGACCGCAGACGTGACCTCAGAACTCGCTATTGCGTCGAGCGCCTTTGCGGTCTGGTCGCCAAACCTCTCGGCGCTGTCCGCCGCCTTTTCCTGCTCGGCCTGCAGCTCTTTGATTTTGGCGGTCAGTTCAACATCCTTTTGGGCCAGATTCGATGTATCGACCCCGGCCTCCCTCAGCTTTGCGCCGGTGGCATCCAGTTTTTGGCCCTGCCGTTCCAGCGCCGCCTCGGTGTCCTTGATACGCTGCTCCAGCTTGACGCTCTCCCGCTCCAGACCGGCGGTAGAGCCGTTGGTCTCCCCGATTTCCTTTTGGAGTAGGTTGTGCTGCTTTTGCAGATTTTCCAGCTTGGCGCGGGTGGCCTCGATTGCCGCCTGCTGCTTCTGGTAGGAGGCGATATTGCCTTGGAGTTTATGTAAGTCCTGAATCTCCCTCCCCAGCCGGGAGAACTCCGCCTGGGCCTTGGAAAAGGTGCCGCTGAACCCCCCGTTCATCCGGGCGTTCAAAGCAAATAGCATCTCGTACTCTTTTCTACCTGCCATCGGCGGCCTCCTTTCCCTCAGTGATTACGGCGTTGTTGGCCTTGATCCAGAACCGCAGCTCCCGCAAGGGCATTGACAGCCAAAAGGGGACGGGGGTGTGGTTGTTTTTCGCCAGTATCAGACATTGCTTATGGAGCCATAGGCCGTCCTTGCCGGTTATGACCCCGCACGAAGCAAAAAAGCTCTCGCCCTCTTGCAGATCGTCTGGAAGTCCCGCATGGGCATTGCTTTCAGAACCTCCATGTTCAGAATGCGGAACCCGTCTCCGTTGCGGTCAGTGCAGGCCCTGGTAGCCATGCCGCAAAGGAACTCGCCGGTAAACTCGGGCGTTACCAGCGTTTTCCCCCTCAGCAAAAGCTCGTTCTCGATAGCCAGGTGATCCTTGCCGGTCAGCTTGCCCCAGTCAAAGGTCAGCTTTTCGATGGTGACTCCCTGGTAGGAGAACGGGTGCTTGAACGTGTGGGTGTATACGCTGTCGTCCCGCTCGGCCCTGGCCTCGCTCTCCAGCGCAACCGCCTCAACGGCGGGGCCGCCCTCGGCGGCGGGGGTGTTCTTTTCGGTGTTAACGCTCATGGTGGCACTCCTTTCACAAATAGGGCAGGCCCCGGGCGAACGCCCGAGGCCTGCCGCAGATGATTATTTACCCAGCGCCTTGCGCACCGGGGCCATATAGTCCACGCCATCGACAACGCACTTCATGTTGCGCTTATCGACCTCCCACAGCTGCTTGCCGTCCTTATAGGCGGCGAAGTAATAGACGACGTACTCGCCGGAGGTATCGGCGGAGCCCATAGGGGCGACGGTGCCGGGGTCGGTGGTCTTGGGCCGGACGATCATCACATACTTGTCCGCCCATACGCCCACATCGGCCTGCTCCACGTCCCAGAACTCCTCGGCCACCCGCATATCCAACTGGTGCTTCTTGGGGGACATCAGCTTCACCGCGTCCCCGTGGGGAGTGAGCCAGTTGATGTTGGTGGTCATGTTGCTGACCATGCCGTACAGCGGGACCTCCATCTCGCCCATCATTCCGGCGCCGGAGATGTTGACGCAGGGATAGGCGATGGCAGGCAGCTTGACCTTGGCGACGCCCAGGAGGTTGACGCTGTCCTCGTAGATCTCCAGGTTGATATAGGCCGCAGCCTGTTTCGTGCTCATTTACCGCATCCTCCTCTCTTACGCCGCCAGAGCAGACGTCACGTAGTTGGTGTCGTACTCCAGCGTGAAGTCGCACTCCTGCATGGGGCTGGGCGGGGTGATGTAGATGTGGATGTGGAGGATACCGGCCATGAGGTCAACAAGGCTGTTCTCCTCCTCCAGATACTCGGCCCGGGCCCCCAGCAGATACTCCTGGCTCACCAGACCGTTGAGCCAGATGTTGCAGGTGTCGATGATGGTGTCGATCAGCCGTCGGTTCATCGGCTTATCCAGCTTGCTCCAGAACGTCCGAATAAGGGTGTTTCCCACGAAGTCGAACATCCGGGAGACGGGGATAAACTGATCCTTGACGTCGGTGTTGGCCGGATAGCAGGCGGTGTAGTTGTTCCGGCACGTCCAGCCCATGGACATGAAGTTGAGGGCGGTGACGATGCCGTAGCCCGCGATGATGTTGGACTGCTCGAAAGTCAGATTGACCTCCGTGCCGTCCTCCAGGCAGCACCCGTCCATCTTGTAATTCTTGTTGGAGGGGGACTCGTAGGGAACGCCGGCATTGTCGGTATCCACCTTTGCCATCAGCCCCGCCAACTGCGTACTCATGTGGAACTTGTAGTCGCCCAGCTTGACCATAGGCCAGCACAGGATCTGGTTCTCGTCCACCATGTTGTTCTTGTTCTTCCAGGGGGTGAGGGCGGAATACTCCGTTACCCCCTCCGCACCGCAGTCCACGTCTACCAGAGCCTTGGCCCGGAACAGGCCGTTGATGCCCGCCGCCTTGGTCGCCATGATAGCCGCCACGACGGAGAGGTGGGAGAACCCCGGGGCGCAGATCAGGTCGGGAATGACGCCCACCATGCTCATGCAGGCGTCAATGACGCCCAGGCCGGAGACGACATCTGCGGTCACAACCGCGCTCGTGTCAACGGTACTGCCGCTCACGCTGAGCTTGGCGGCGGAGTAGGCGGAACCGGAGCTAAGCAGCTCCACGATGCAAACGCCGTCGTTCTCGTCATAGAGGACGGTGTAGTCCTCGTCCGGCTTCAGCTCCGCGGGGTCTGCCCCGCCGTCGCCGGGAACAGACACTTTCAGACCGGCGGCGATGGTGTCAAAGGGCAGGGTGATCTTGTGGTCGCTGACATCGTACTCCTTGGCCTCCAGCGTGTTCTTCATGGTGTCCGTGTCCAGGACATTGCAGAAGATCACAGGCTGACAGCCGAACAGCTGGAAATGGGAGTAGATGAACTCGCAGAGGGTATACTTCTTCCAGTCGTAGCTAAAGCCCAGCTTTTCCACGGCCTCGTCCCAGCTGGTGCAGAGCACCGGCACGTTGGCCTTGGCGGGCTTGGCGGCGGTGTGGACGGGCGCAAGGCCCACCACAAAGGGGATGCCTACATCGGCCACAACAGGGATGGCTACCGCCGTGGCCTTTTCGTAGACATGAATGCCGAGATTAGGCATACTTCGCTACCTCCTTACTGCCGCTTGCTGGCGGCGATTTTCTCATAATTGGCGCTCAGGGCATTGCCCTTGCGCTTGACCTTGAGCCGGGCCTCGGCCAACTCGTCCCCGGAGACGATCAGCGTCTTCACCAGGGGCTGCTTCTTGATGGCGTCGGCGGCGGCTTTCAGCGCGTCCTCCCGGGTTCCCCGGAAGATGGCCCCGTTCTGGATCAGGCCGGTCAGATTGGGGCCGATGTAACAGTAAAACCCGGCGGCACAGCCGTCGGGTTTCTGCTCTCCCTGGGGAGCGGCGGGGTT
>OFHN01001400.1_pt1 | contig 17134 bp, 15 predicted proteins | sample 1521321 | NCBI WGS metagenome assembly OFHN01 (sample SAMEA3504130, study PRJEB24116) | mouse gut metagenome | biome: mouse gut; feature: mouse-associated habitat; material: faeces | place: Denmark | collected 2011
TGTTATTCCGCTGTTCAAGCGTCAGCTTAAGGCTGGCGGTCCCATTACTCTTACTCACCAAGATATAACGCGGTACTTCATGACTATTCCCGAAGCGGCCCGGCTCGTTATTACAGCGGGGGCTCTGGCCAAGGGTGGCGAGATTTTTGTTCTCGACATGGGAGAGCCGGTGCGCATATACGATCTTGCCGAGAACCTGATTCGCTTGTCGGGCCTGACGGTTGGTGAAGATATCGAAATCAAGGTGACGGGTTTGCGCCCCGGTGAGAAGCTGTACGAAGAGCTCAACATGGACGACGAGCCTACGGTGCCGACGGCTAATGGGGCCATTACGGTTATCAACGGGGTTCGTCCTGAAGTCGCCGACGTAGACGTGCGTCTCGGTGAGCTTGAGCAGGCATTGCCGCTGGATCGTGATGAGATCAAGCGTGTGCTTCAAAAGGCTGTGCCCACCTACACCCCTGAGTTTCAGTAGCATTGGAGTTGCGTCGTGACCAAGAAAATGAACATACCGTTTTCTCCTCCAGACATCACCGAGGAGGAAATTGCCGAAGTGGTCGATGCCCTTCGCTCCGGATGGATTACAACGGGGCCGCGCGTGAAAGAGCTGGAGCGGCAACTAGCAGAGTATATGGGTGTCAAGCGATGCGTTTGTCTGAATTCGCAGACGGCCTGTGCCGAAATGGCTTTGCGTGTGCTGGGCGTTGGTCCGGGCGATGAAGTGCTTGTACCTGCGTACACCTATACCGCAAGCGCTTCCGTCATTTGTCATGTGGGCGCCACGCCCGTTATGATCGATTGCTCGGTTGACTCGCCGGAAATGGACTACGAGGCGATGGGGGAGGCCATTACCGAGCGTACTAAGGCGGTCATTCCGGTTGATCTGGGGGGCGTTCCCTGCGATTACGATAGAATCTTTGCGGTGTTGGAGTCGAAGCGCGAGTTGTTTCGGCCAAACTCGGAGATCCAAGAAGCCTTGGGGCGCGTCGCTGTTTGCGAGGACGCCGCCCATGCGCTCGGCGCGGTCTATCATGGCCGGATGATCGGCTCCATTGCCGATTTCACTTCGTTCTCGTTTCATGCGGTGAAGAACTTTACCACGGCGGAAGGCGGTTGCCTTACCTGGAATCTGCCGAGCACGGTGCTGGATGAGGATGTGTACAAGAAGGTGCAACTTCTCTCGCTGCACGGCCAATCGAAGGATGCCCTCGCGAAAACGAAGCTGGGTGCGTGGGAGTACGACGTCCTCGGTCCGTGGTATAAGTGCAACATGACCGACATCCAGGCGGCCTTGGGATTGGTGCAACTGAAACGATACCAGGGAATGCTGGCTCGTCGCAAACAGCTGATTGGCCTTTATGACGACGTGCTCGCTCCGTTGGGTGTGGAGTCGCTGCCCCATTATCAAGCTGATCTCTCTTCTTCGGGCCATTTGTATATTTGTCGTGTTCCCGGTATCTCACCAGAGAAGCGCAACGAAATTATTGAGGCTATGGCCGAGCGCGGGGTGGCAACCAATGTGCACTACAAGCCGCTGCCCCTGCTGACGGCCTATAAAGATTTAGGTTTTGATATTGCCGATTATCCAAATGCCTACGCTCGGTTCGCCAATGAGGTAACCTTGCCGCTGCACACCTGCTTGACCGATGAGGAGGCTCGCTATGTTGCCGAGTCCTTCGCCGAGATTGTGGAGAGTGCCCGGTGAGGCTGGTTTCGTGGGATGCACTTCCCGAGGAATTGAGAGTCGAGGAAGTTCGTCCCTATTACGATTCTCTTGTTGCTAAAAAGGGGCAACTTGTTGGGAAGCGTTGCGTCGATATTGTCGTGTCGGCATTGTTGCTCGTGTTGCTGAGCCCCGTGTTTCTTGTGCTGGCCATTGCCATTAAGGTCGATTCGCCAGGACCGGTGTTCTATCGTCAAGAGCGCGTCACCCAGTACGGCAAGAAGTTTCGCATCTTCAAGTTTCGCACCATGTGCGATAAAGCCGACCAAATGGGAAGCGCGGTCACTACGGGCGGCGATGCCCGTGTAACGCGCGTAGGTGCCAAAATTCGCGATTACCGCCTTGATGAGATAAGTCAGCTGATCGATATTCTTCGGGGTACCATGACTCTTGTGGGTACGCGTCCGGAAGTGCCGAAATATGTGGCTGCATACACGCCGGAAATGATGGCCACCTTGCTTTTGCCTGCCGGCGTGACATCGACGGCGAGCGTCCGCTTCAAAGACGAAGCTGAGCTGCTTGATGGTGCCGCTGACGTGGATGAAGTTTATGTGGAAGACGTCCTGCCCGCCAAGATGGAATACAATTTGCGGGACGTGAAGGAATTCAGCCTGCCGCGGGACATTCGACTGATGTTCCAGACGGTGGGCGCCGTGGCGAATCGAGGAGAGTAATTGTCCGGGAAAACAATTTGGTCCATTATGATGGACAACTGCCTGCCAGAGCACGGTCCGCACAACAGGCATTTCTGGTTCGCGAAGCACTTGAAAGAACAAGGATATAATCCGGTAGTATTTGTGGCGAGCCGAGAGCGCGGCAATGCCATTCAGATGATTGAGGATGACGCTCCCTTCAAAGTTGATGACTCTTACGGGTTCCCCTTCGTGTATATTCGCATTAAGGACTACGGCGAGAGCATGAAGAGGCGCATTCTTGCCATTTTCGAGTTCCACAAGCGACTCAACAAGTATGCCGACACGTTCGCTGAGATGTTCGGTAAGCCCGATGTCATTCTCGGTTCGAACGGGTACCCGCTTTCTCCTTGGTTGGCCAATCGCTTTGCGAAGAAATACAACGCAGCAAGTATTTGCGAGATATGCGACTTGTGGCCGCTTTCGCTGGAGGAATACGACATTATCAAGACCGGCGGGGCCATTGCCAAGGCCATGTACGTGCTCGAACGCAAGAATTACGAGGGCGCCGACGCGATCGTTTTCTCTATGGAAGGTGGCGCCGATTATATTCGCGACAAGGGCTGGGATGTGGGAAGCGGCGGCAAGATCGATCTCTCCAAGGTTCATCACATCAACAACGGTATCGACCTCGAGGCGTTTAAGCATAATGCAGCGACTTACGATTGCCCCGTGGATGCTCTGGAAGACAACGGCAAGTTGAAAATTGTGTATGCCGGTTCGGTACGCAAGGCGAACAACATTGGCTATTTGGTAGATGTCGCGCAGTGCATGCGAGACGACGAGGATATTGAATTTGTCGCGCTTGGAGCCGGCGATGAGCTTGAAGAGTTGCGCGAACGTGTACGTGATTTGGAACTGACCAATATTGTTTTCCCGGGAGCGATAGACAAGCGGGAGATACCAGCTAGTTTGGAAAAAGCACTACTACTACTACTATATTCTTCATCGCAAGTCAACCTCTCGCAGTATGGAATGAGCCAGAATAAATTGTTCGATTATCTGGCCAGCGGAAAGCCGGTGCTCTCGAATTTGCCTTCGAATTATTCCATCGTTAATAAATACGATTGCGGTATTGAGCGGTCGTTTGCCGATCCTGAGGACTTTGCCAATCAGATTAGGGAGATGATATCTGATAAAGATTCGATGAAACGGTGGGGCGACAACGCCCGCGCCACTGCTGAGTTATACTCTTTTGTTAGCCATACGAACCACTTGATTGACATAATCGAGGACATTACCAAGGAGGAACAGTGAACAAGCAGGAGTTGTTGGATAAGATTGCCTCTCGCGATCTGGTGTGTGGCACCGTTGGTTTGGGCTACGTTGGCTTGCCTTTGGCGGTCGAAAAGGCCAAGGCCGGTTTCAAGACCGTGGGCGTAGACGTGCAGGCTGAAAAGGTCGATATGGTCAATCGCGGCGAGAATTACATCGGCGATGTGGTGAATGAAGATTTGCAGCAGCTTGTTGCCGACGGTATGATTGAGGCCACCACCGATTTCTCCCGTATTGGCGAGTGCGACTTCGTGGCCATTTGCGTGCCTACGCCGTTGGACGTGCACCAGCAGCCCGACACCTCCTATATGGAATCCTCCGCAAAGGCCATTGCTCCTTACTTGAAGGATGGCGTGATGGTGGTGCTGGAGTCTACCACGTACCCGGGAACCACCGAGGAGCTCATTCGTCCCATTTTGGAAGAGGGCTCCGGCTTGAAGTGCGGTGAGCAGTTCTATCTCGGCTTCAGCCCCGAGCGTGTTGACCCGGGCAACCTCATTTACAAGACGAAGAACACCCCGAAGGTGGTCGGCGCCATTGGCGAGGATGCTTTGGATTGCATCGCTGCGGTATACGAATCGGTGCTCGAGGGCGGTGTGACCAAGGTGTCCAGCCCGGCAGTGGCCGAGATGGAGAAGATCCTGGAGAATACGTATCGTAACGTGAACATCGGCCTGGTGAACGAGATGGCCATGCTGTGCGATCGCATGGGCATCGACGTGTGGGAGGTTGTCGACGCTGCCAAGACGAAGCCCTATGGTTTTACGGCTTTCTACCCGGGTCCTGGCCTGGGTGGCCACTGCATTCCGCTCGACCCTTACTACCTGTCTTGGAAGGCGCGCGAGTACGGTTTCCATACTTCCATGATCGAGGCCTCCATGATGGTGAACGACCAAATGCCGGAGTATTGCGTCGATCGTGCCGCCCGCGTGCTGAACGACAGCGAGAAGTCACTGAAGGGCGCCAATGTGCTGGTGCTGGGCGTGGCCTACAAGCAGGACATCGACGACTACCGCGAGAGCCCGGCTCTACGCGTTATCGAGTGCCTTGAAAAACGCGGCGCGAACGTGACCTACTACGATCCGTGGGTGGCCGAGTACCGCTACAAGGGTGCCACCAAGCAGTCTATTCCCGAATTGACCGAGCAGGTTGTGGAAGATGCCGACCTGGTGATGGTGACCTGCGCCCATACCAACGTGGATTACGATTTCGTGCAGCAGCATGCCAAGGCGATCTTCGACACGAAGAACGCCATGAAGGCTGTTGAGATGCGCGACAACATTGAGGTGCTGTAGTTTGACTGTCAAAATCATGACTGTCGTGGGGGCGCGACCGCAGTTCATTAAGGCTGCGGTCGTTTCCCATGTTCTGGAGCGTATTGAGGGCGTCGAAGAGGAGATTGTCCATACGGGCCAGCATTTCGACGCCAATATGTCCCAGACATTTTTCGACGAATTGAGCATTCCCGAGCCAAAGGTGAATTTGGGCGTCTCCGGCGGAACGCATGGGCAAATGACGGCCCGTATGCTGGAAGCCCTTGAATCGGAGATGATGGAACGAAAGCCCGATGCCGTTTTGCTGTATGGGGATACAAACTCAACGTTGGCGGCGGCTCTGGCGGCGGCCAAACTCCACATTCCTATGGTGCATGTAGAAGCCGGGGCGCGAACTCATTCGGCTACCAACCCCGAAGAGATCAATCGCATTTGCACCGATCATGTTGCCACGAAGCTCCTGGCTTGCACGGAAGACAACTTGGAGAACTTGAACAAAGAGAATCTCGCCGAAAAGTCGGAATTTTCGGGCGACCCCATGTACGATGCGTTCTTACATTACTCGGATCTGGCTCAGCGGCCGAATTTGGTGAGTGTTGTCGACGGCGAACCGGTGGAGCTTCCCGCTGAGTTCTATTACGTAACGTGCCATCGGGAAGAAAATACGGGCACCGATGAAGCCCTGCTGGGGTTGCTGGATGCTCTGAGTTCCCTCGATGCCCCGGCGGTGTACCCCGTTCATCCTCGGAACCGCTCTACTGTGTGTCGCCTGGCGCAAGACGAGGAGAATGATTTCTCGAACATACTCTTTGTCGATCCGGTAGGTTACCTTGAGAGTGTCTATCTGGTGAGTCACGCCAAGCAGATCATCACCGATTCGGGCGGCTTGCAGCGTGAGGCGTTTTACGCTGGAGTAAAGTGCACGACGGTGCTCGATTTTGAGGTATGGCCCGAAACGATGGTGCAGGGGCGCAACATCCTTGCGAAACCCACTAAGACATCTATTCATAACGCTATGAGCGTGCCCCAGATGGTCGATGAGACTTACCTGCCCTTTGGCGACGGGAAGGCCGCCGAGCGAATTGCAAACTGCGTTGTTAAGCTGGCAGAAAGGCGATAACTATGAAGTGTGCCATTATCGGTTGCGGCCGCATTGCGGTGAACCACGTGAAGGCTATTGCGAACAACAACCTCGATCTGGTTGCGCTCTGCGATATCGATGACTCGAAGTTCGATATTATGCTGGAAAAGGCCGGTTGCGGTGATTTCCCCGAGGCTGAGCGCTATGCTGATTATCGTCAGATGCTGGCCGAGCATCCCGAGATTGAGCTTGTTGCCATTGCCACCGAGAGCGGCAAGCATGCGGAAATTGCCCTCGATTGCATCGATGCGGGCAAGAACCTCATCATCGAGAAGCCCATGGCCATGTCTATCGCCGATGCCGACGAGATCATTCGCCGTGCCGAGGAGAAGGGCGTGAAGGTTTCCGCCTGCCATCAGAACCGCTTTAACGTGGCCATTCAACAACTGAGGGAAGCTGTGGAGGCCGACCGGTTCGGCAAGCTTTCCCATGGAAGCATCCATGTGCGCTGGAACCGTGGCAAGGGCTACTATGACCAGGCCCCGTGGCGCGGCACCTGGGAACAGGACGGCGGCACGCTGATGAACCAGTGCATTCACGGCATCGATCTTCTGCGCTGGATGATGGGCAACGACGTGGTAGAGGTGTTCGGCACTACGCGCCAGCGCTTCCACGATTACCTGGAGGCCGAAGACGTGGGCGTCGCCGTGGTGAAGTTCGCCAATGGAGCTGTGGGCACCATTGAGGGGACGAGCAACGTGTACCCCAAGAACTTGGAAGAGACGCTGTATGTGTTCGGCGAAAACGGCACCGTGAAGATCGGCGGCACGTCCACCAACAACATTGACGTGTGGGATTTCGCCGACGAGACCGAAGCTGACGCAGCCAACAAGGGCCTGGTGGAGCAGACCTCAAATGTGTACGGAAATGGGCATACGCTGCTGTACGCCGACGTGGTCGACGCCATTCAAAATGATCGCGCTCCCTATGTGGATGCGGTTGCCGGCCGCAACGCCCTGGAGATGGTTCTCGCCATTTACAAGAGCCAGAAGACGGGCCAGCCGGTTGCGTTGCCTTTGAGCGATTTTGCGAGCACTGACATGGCGGGGGAGTTCTAATGGATGGCGTGTACGTTCATGAAAGCTCTTATGTCGATGAGGGTGCCGTAATCGGCGAAGGCACGAAGGTATGGTATTTCTGCCACGTGCAGAGCGGCGCCGAAATTGGCTGCAACTGCAGCTTGGGCCAAAATGTCAACATTGCGGCCAATGTGAAAGTTGGCAACGGTGTGAAGATCCAGAACAACGTGTCGGTGTATGAGGGCGTTGAGCTGGCCGATTATGTGTTCTGCGGACCCTCTTGTGTGTTCACCAACGACCTTACGCCGCGGGCGAAATACCCCAAGGGCAATGCGGCCTACAAACGCACACTGGTGGGGGAGGGCGCCTCCATTGGCGCCAATGCCACCATTGTTTGCGGCCATGAGGTGGGGGCCTGGTCCCTTATTGGCGCGGGTGCCGTGGTGGTGAGCGACGTTCCCTCCCATGCGCTTATGCTGGGCGTGCCGGCGAAGCAGAAGGGCTGGGTATGTGAGTGTGGTTGTCTTTTAGGCGAAGATCTGGTGTGTTCCGACTGCGGGCGGGTATACTGTAAGATCGATAACGGTCTTGAAGAAGTGGAGCGGTAATGCAATTTCGTGACCTTGGGGCGCAGTACAGGGCGCTCCAGCCGCAAATAGATAAAGCCATTGCGGACGCGGTGGCGGAGGGCCACTATATTTCTGGTCCGCAAGTAAAGGAGCTCGAAGAGCGCCTGGCGTCCTATGTGGGCGTAAAGCACTGCATTACGTGCGCCAATGGCACCGATGCCCTGCAGTTGGCGCTTATGGCCTGGGGCGTGGGTCCGGGCGATGCTGTTTTCGTTCCCGATTTCACGTTCTTCTCCAGCGGCGAGGTTGTTTCCGCTGTGGGTGCGACCCCGGTGTTCGTCGATGTTGACGAGCGCACCTTCAATCTCGATCCGCACAAGTTGGAAGAGGCTGTTAAGTTCGTGCTGGATGCAGGGGAGCTGAATCCCGTTGCTGTAGTGGCAGTGGATCTGTTCGGCCTACCTGCCGATTACCCAGCCATTAAGCCGATTTGCGAGAAGTACGGTTTGAAGCTTCTGGAAGATGGCGCCCAGGGTTTCGGCGGTGCCATTGGGGACCAGCTGGTGTGCTCGTTTGGCGATATCTCCACGACGAGCTTCTTTCCCGCAAAGCCGCTCGGCTGCTATGGCGACGGCGGTGCCGTTTTCACCGATGACGACGAATGGGCTGCCCTCATTCGCAGCTATGCTGTCCACGGAAAGGGAACCTTTAAGTACGACAACGTGCGCGTGGGCATGAACAGCCGCCTGGACACCATCCAAGCGGCCGTGCTGCTCGCCAAGCTGGACGCGTTTGTCGGCGAGGAGATCGCCGCCGTCAACGAGGCGGCGCGGCGCTACGACGCGGCGTTGGCTGGCTCCGGGCTCGTGCTGCCGCTGGTGCCCGAGGGCTACACGAGCTCCTGGGCCCAGTACACCGTGCAGCTTCCCGCCGGAGCCGACCGCGCCGCCCTGCAGGCGGCCCTGAAGGAGCAGGGCGTGCCCACCATGGTGTACTACCCCAAGCCCATGCACGAGCAGAAGGCCTTCGCCGGCGGCTGCCTCGTCGAGCCCGGCGGCTGCCCCGTCACGGAGTGTTTGTGCGCCACGGTGCTGAGTCTGCCGATGGGACCGTATGTCGTCGCCGGCGATACTGACGAGGTGGCGGAGGAGCTGCTCGGCCGCCTGGAAACGTTGAGGTAGGGGACGCCCATGGCGAAGGTATGCCACGTTTCCAGCGCCCACCGGTCGCACGACATCCGCATATTCGTGAAGGAGTGCCGCTCGCTGGCCGCAGCCGGTCACGAGGTATACTTCGTGGTGCACGGCGAGAGCGAGGAGGTCGACGGCGTCCGCATCGTCGGCCTGGGGGATCCTCCCGCCTCGCGCCGGGAGCGCATGACCGCGGGTGCCCGGGGCGCCTTTGAGGAGGCCGCCGCGCTGCGGGCCGACGTGTACCATCTCCACGATCCCGAGCTCCTCCCCTACGTCGGCAGGCTCAAGAAACTCGGTGCCAAGGTGGTGTTCGACAGCCACGAGGACGTGGCCGGGCAGATCATGGAGAAAGACTGGATACCGGTGCCCCTGCGGCGCCTGGTATCGCGCGTCTACCGCCTTTACGAGGGTCGTGCAACGCGGGCCGTCGACGCGGTGGTGGCTGCGACTCCTCATATCGCCGATCAATTCCAAGGCCGCGCACGGAGCGTCGTTGCTGTTAACAACTATCCCATGCTGGACGACATCGCCTTCCAGGAGCGCCCCTTCCGCGAGCGCCCCCGTGCCGTCTGCTACACGGGGGGAGTCAACGATATTCGCGGCGGCCGCATCATGCTGGAGGCCATGAAGGACGTGGATGGCACCCTCGTAATCGCCGGCCCTTGCGAAACCAGCCTGTCCGCGGCCCCTGCCAGCTCCTCAGTCGAGTACCTTGGCGTACTGCCCCACGAACGCGTGAACGACGTCTATGCGGGTAGCCGGGCTGGTGTCATCCTCTACCAACCCGCTGAGAACCACTGCGAGTCCCAGCCCAACAAGCTGTTCGAGTATATGGCGGCCGGCCTGCCCGTGATCGCCTCGGACTTCCCGCTGTGGCGCGAAGTGGTGGAGGGCAGCGGTTGTGGCATTTGCGTTGCCCCTTCCGACGCCGAGGCCGCCGGCGAAGCCGCGGCGTTCCTAATCAATGACCCAGAACGCGCCCAGCGTATGGGCGCATGCGGCCGTAGGGCCGTGGAGGAAAGATACAACTGGGCCATAGAGAAGGAGCAACTCTTTAGCCTTTACAAAGAGCTTATCAATAGTGGCAGCTAGAAATGCAACCTTTTAGTGGCGGCATGGCATCTGATCGAGCCAAGGAGCGATAGTGCTAGGTGATTGTAGACGTATCGATCTTACCCCGAATTATATTGATAGTTTGGTTGGAATCGCATGAAATTGTATCTCCCATACAGACAGCTCGGTTGCTGTCGAGTTGCCGATCTTTTGATGGTTTTGGTATGCGCAGCGATAATCCTGCTGCTGCCCTTGGTCGGCGCATTTCATGGCAGTGGATGGGCGTTGGCGGTGACTGGCCTGCTATGCGTCAGCGCCGTAGTTAGTCGTACGCATTTTCCCACTCAACTCTTCAAGCAAAAAATATCGTCTGTGGTCATTTCTTTTTGCATTCTCTATGGCTTTATGATTATTTCATTTATGCTGTCTCCACATTACGGGGGAATAATTAGATTGGCCGAGCTCGCCTGCTGCTTCGTTGCGCTGATTTTTGGCTCAGTCTTCTCCCAAAATGAAAAGGCCATGCGCTATCTGAGATACCTGCTCACAATTGCGCTGGATCTGTGGTTCCCAGAGAGGGCTTCAGAGGCTGTGATGGGCCCTGATTTTCTTCCTCCTAAACTGGGTGGCAAGCAAATGCCCCTCCTCTGGATTTAGCGCAATGTGGGATAACCCAAATAGCTTTGGCTTTATTATGCTGTGTCTATCCACGGTTTTGCTTTTAGCGCCTGCCAAAACGAAAACTATCCAGCAATTATCGATAATGATCGCCGGATTGCTGATTTTTGTTTCTAGCTCAAGAAGCTCCCTGATCGCTTTCCTCTCTTTACTCCTGATTCGTCATATATTAAAAAATCATCCGAGCTCGTTCAATGCCAAAAACATAACGATTGCCTTCCTAGTAGTAATAGGCATCATTCTTTCGTTTTCAGTCGGATACTCCATGCTATATGAAACTACCTTTGGTAATACGATTAATGAGCTGTCACTGCAGCTGACAGGCAAGAGCTTTTATTCGGGTAGACAAGCGATTTGGTCCGGTGTTTTGGAAGCAATACGAGAGCGCCCTTTGATGGGCTACGGTCTGCATGCGATGCCTGGAGATTTTTTTGATACGACCTTTTCTGCCCACAGTCTTTATCTCCAAACTTTACTTCAATCGGGATTGATGGGTCTTTTTTTGCATATCGCGCTACTCGCAACCATATTACGTGCAGTTACGGAAAACACTGCGAACCCAAATCGTTGGATTGTGGTTGCCTTCGTTTTTGCGGTTGCTTTGCATGAGGCGTTTGAGGTGACACTTACGCAAAATGCGTTTCTATATGGAATGAGCGCATGGCTGATTATGGGCTTAGGCTTAAGATCGCATGCCAGCTGGCATGCAAAACGAGATAGCGAGACCGCCCTCGTCCTGCCAAAGGCTTCTCTGACGGTAGCACTCCATAAGTACAATCTGAATCAGATTAGCTTTTTAAGCGCGTTGCAAATCACTTCGAGCAAAGGGAGGCCTTAATGCCAACCGCAGCAAAAGTTCTAATTGCTCGCCAACTTAGTGCACGTCCTCAGATCGCATTGACTAGCACCGCCAAATATGACAACAACTCGCAGATGCTCGCACTGTGCGCTCAAATGAAAACAGGGATGCAGTAAATGCAGGGGAGCATGATGCAAAATATATTAATTTTGGGGGGCGGGGTAATGGGAAACATGTTGCTCTCGCTTTTAACTACGCCCATTATCACTCGTCTCGTCTCCCCTGAATCATATGGCGTATATTCGCTCTTTATGCTTTACGGCTCCGTAGCCCTCATCGTAGCGTCCGGCGGCATGGATCAAACTTTGCTCCGGTATTTTTACAACTCCGACAGCGTGGCCTACCGATCGCCCCTCCTGCACTATTGTCTTAAAATTGCCTTTATAATTTTAGGGGTTGGGGGGGTCGTCATCTTGTTATTAAACTCCCTTGCTCGCTTTGAATTCGCCTCACTTAAAGCTTCATGTGCTTTTCTCTTTTACCTTGTTTTGCTGGTTGTGAATCGTTTTAGCTCCATCGTTGTTCGACTATCTCACGACTCAAAGCTATATTCAAAGACGCTGATTCTAAATAAGTTCATTTTTGCTCTTTCCGCCATCACTTTATTGCTGTTATTCCACGGCAACAACAGTTCGGAAATTCTAATCATCTCGCTAGTGACAAGCACCGCAATCGTAACGTTTATGCAAATTATGTCGAAGCGTGAGATCTGGTTTTGGCGCGGAGACGCGGCAGAGCAGATACCTCGCCAATCCCATCTAATTAGGTATGGGGCGCCCTATATCGTCTCGGGACTCCTTTCGGTATTGCTGACGGCCAGCGCTCGCATTATTTTGGGGTTTGAGTGCGGAGATGCTGAAGTCGGAATTTTCTCCGCAGGAATAAGCCTGACGGCAGCTTTTTCAATTATTCAGAGTACATTCAACACGCTATGGATGCCCGTCGCTGTAGAGCATCACGCAAATTGTCCAGGCGATAATAGCCTGTTCGTCCTTGCAAATCATGGGATTACGTTAATGATGATTGCAGCAGGCTTTGCTTTCATTTTGGCAAAGGATGTCTTGGTTTTGCTGTTAGGGAGTGAGTACCGATCGGTTGCCTTCCTCCTCCCGCTCTTATGTTTTGAGCCTATCTTTTACACAATGTCTGAGACCACCGTTAACGGAATCGTCCTTAGCGAGAAATCACATTATCATATTTGGGTATCAGTATGTGCTGTATTCCTCAATTTGACAATTTGCTTAATTGGAATTCCCGCTTTTGGGATGACGGGCGCGGCAGCTGCCACCGCGGCCGGATACCTAAGCTTCTATATTGCGAGATGCTGGTTTTCTCATCGCGCAATGCCAATACCATATCAATATAAAAAGGCAGTCGTTGCAGTTGGGCTATTCGTCATCTTCGCACTCTGGAACACATACTCAGCTTTTAATGGATATATGGTTGTGTATGCATTGCTTTCGATAGCGATAATCGCCCGTCTATATCAAGACTTTGTTCAGCTTGTCTGGAGACAGATCAAAGCGAGACGACGTAGTGTCCAGTAACGTATTCCGGCAACAATGTTTCCATACAAGTCTGTAGAAAGGAGTTGCAGATGTTCGACCAACTAAATCATGACGATTCCATGTTGAGCGATCATGCGCGCTGTATGCTCAACAATGCATGGCAGGCGTATTATATTTCACGCCGAAAGGAAGTGCCCTCCCTCCTGTTCGATAACCTATACGACATCGGCGGTTTCTGGATTGACGCTTCAAGCAACACTCGCATTGCCATATGCGAGAAAAAAAATACATCTGGTGTTCTTCTGGGAGTATGCGTCGACAGTGAGAGGGAAATCGATTCCGATGACTTGGTAGAATACCTGCTCTGCGACGGACTAAGAGGCATTGAAGAGCGCCTGCGACGGATGGCGGGATCGTTTGTCTTGCTGGCATACAACAACGAAGAAGCCCGATTCTACACTGACGCTTCTGCGACTCTTTCTTGTTTTTATGCTCGAGATGGCGACTTGTCTTGCTCCGAACATCTGCTTGCACTTGCTCATTCATATAAGATTGAGGGAAAATCGAAACTGCTGAGAAGCAAAACTCCGATTGGAAAGTCGTTACCCTTCAACTTTACCTCCTATAACGAAATAAAAGCTCTCCTTCCAAATCATTTCCTTGACATGAATCTCTTAGAGTCTCGTCGCTTTATGCCCTATGATTTAAACGACTCCTCCCCAAATGCAACGCCATCGATCGACGACGTTGCCGAACAATTAACGGAACGGGCTTCCAACATTCTTGAAGGTTATCGGAAGGTGATGCAAGCCGATCCTGCGGCTGCGCTGACGGGCGGCTGGGATTCGAGGCTAAACTGCGCAATAGCCATAAGCAATGTAAAAGCATTGAGTGCCTTTACATTCGCACATCCCCATTTTCAAGGCAACCATCCAGACTTGACAATTTCACGCAAGGTGGCAAAAGGTTTTGCGCTTAATTATGCAGTAATTGAAGACCAAAAGGCACCCTCCGATATCAGATGCGCCGTCGCTGAACTTTTTGGACCCTATTTCAACCCTTCTTCCACTATTGACCTCGCATGGACATTCAGGCGTTCTTTTACGAAAGAATGGCTAATGAGCGGTCATGTCGTTGATGGAGTGGGGAAAAATCATGTCTGCGGCGCCATTCCTCAGCGTTTTATCACACCGGTTTTTTTTCAAGAGAAAACGTACTCATACTCCGAAGAAGCCAAATCTGCTTCCGCAGAATGGATGAGAGATGCCGAAGCATATTGCGACAAGACGGTCATTCTTGACCTGTTTTCCATAGAAAACAGGCTTGCGCGCTGGGTAACGCAAGCCACTCAGCTTTATTCATATTTGGGCGTCCCGGTTCTAGACCTATTTAATTGCCACGAGAGCATTAACCTGATGCTTAAGGTTCCTATTAAAGATCGAAACCAATGCAAGCTGCATATGGCAGCCTTTGAACATATTAATCCTCACTTTCTCGATTTCCCATTCAACGGTGGCGATGGAGTGTTGACTCGCGTAAAACGGTCTTGGCTTTTCCTGCTAGCGAAAACTCGAATTCAACGCTTAGCAGCAAATTTTTAAAAACTCTTGAATGCAGTCTAACTACTGGATTTTTCTATGATTGAGGTGACCAAACTGATGAATATACAAACGTGCACTCGCTGCGTTATGAACAACGCAGCCGACCCTTATATCACATTCGATGAAGAAGGCGTTTGCAATTATTGCAAGGATGCTACAGCAGCCAATGAAAAATTGTACTTTCCCGGAAAAGACGGCGAGAAAAGGCTATTAACCTTATTGGAAGAGGTGAAAAATGAAGGCAAAGATCGAGATTTTGATTGCCTAATGGGACTGTCCGGCGGATTAGACAGCTCTTATCTAGCATATTTGGGCGCCGAAAAATGGGGGCTGAGAATAATCGCGATACATATAGATGATGGATATGACACGGAGATTTCCACTTCGAACATACGTAAACTTATCGGTAAAACGGGAATAGAACTGATTACCGTATCGCCTGATCCTGAACAATTTAATGCGCTGTCCCTAGCGTACATGAAGGCCGGTGTTCCAAATTTGGCTGTGCCGCAAGACAATATACTTTTCGCCGAAATATTCAAATTTGCAAAGAAAAATAAAATTAGGAATTTCCTGGCTGGAGGAAACCAAGCGTTGGAAAGCATTTTGCAAAGAGGAAACAGTTGGGACGCCTACGATCTTGTGAATTTGAGAGACATTCAAAGGCGATTTGGGCAGAATTCGATTAGCAAGCTTTCGTTTATTTCCCACTATCGTCGAAAATGGGACGAAAAGATTCACCGTTACCGTAAGTTGCGGCCGCTTAATTTTATCGACTACAGAAGAGATGTAGCTTATCAGGAACTGAGCGATTATTGCGGTTTTGAGTATTACGGTGGCAAGCATCTCGAAAACTACTTCACCGCCTTTCTTCAGAGATGCTGGCTTCCGGAGAAATTCAATGTCGACAAAAGAACCTCTCATCTGTCCAGCATGATTGTTTCCAACCAAATGACCCGCGACGAAGCTCTCCATGAACTCAATGAGCCTCTTTATCGAGATGAATACATGGAGAAGGTTAAGAACATAATATGCTGCAATACCGGCATATCTAGAGACGAGCTCGAGCAGCTCATCCATTGCCCAGGGCATCAACACACTGCCTACCGCGTTGACCCGATTATCAAAATGATTCATCGTCGTTAGGGAGGCCTCCTTGCTTTACTGCCAGTCTAACCGCAGAGACAAGGTCATCATTATTTCGAGGGGATTTCCTACTGAAGAGAACCCCTTGCATGGCGTGTTCGAGTTTGACCAAGCAAAAGCCTTAACAAGAGTTGGCTACGACGTCTACCTTTTCGCTCTTGATTATCGTTCGTTCCGCCGAAAAAGACCTCTGGGCTATCGATCCTTTACGAAAGACGGAGTAACCGTTTTTGAAATCAGCCTCCCTATTGGCCCAATTGGATTTACCCTTGAAAAACCGCTTCTAAGATTCGGAGCGGATCTTCTAATGCGCAAATACAATAAAATAGTTGCAGATGTCCCCTGTGTAATACACGGGCATTTTCTTGAGCCAGGTTTTGCAGCCCAACATATCGCAAAAAAGATGAACATCCCCTTTGTCTACACCGAGCACTGCTCTCTTGTTATGCAGGAGGAGAAGAGATACGTTGCGCACGCGCAAAACCTTTGGCGCTCTGCAGATCGAACAATATCTGTTAGCACCGCACTTCGAAAAAAAATCCTTGAAATTTCGGAAGTTGAATCGGAGGTCGTCGGAAACGTTGTCGACGCAAAGGAATTCTGTAACATCCAAAGATTGCCTCATTCTGGCTTCCGCTTCGTTTCGGTGGGATCTTTGGTGGCACGCAAAGGACACGATTTACTCTTAAAAGCTTTCAGTAGGCTTCCCAATAACATTGTTTTGGATATAGTCGGAGATGGTCCAGAAAGGAGCAACTTGGAAAAAGCCGCGCTATCGCTTGGCATTTCGAGCCGCGTTTCTTTCAGAGGCCTTCGCACAAGATCTGAAATGGCGAAGATATTTTCCAGATCTGATTGTTTCGTACTAGCTTCCAGAGATGAAACTTTCGGCGTAGCCTTCATTGAGGCGCTTGCATCCGGCCTCCCCGTTATATCAACAAAGTGCGGCGGACCAGAGGATTTCGTCAACGATACGAATGGTCTTTCAATTCCAGTAGACGATTTGGATGCGTTGACAAATGCAATGGCTCAGATAATTTCGAAGTGCCATCTTTATAACGCTGAAGAGATTTCACAAGCGATTTCAAATCGCTTTTCTCCCGAATCAATCGGAAAGCAGCTAAAACAGCTCTATCAATTCGATCACGAAGACAGAGAAAGCCGTAGTTCGCCTAGTCACTGAACATAGCACTCTGGACTCGGAGCAGCCGCGGATATACAAGATTGCTTGTATATCCGCGGCCGAATAGGGAGAAGGTGGGGCAAAAAGTTGGACCGGGCACGGTTCGGAGAGTTGGAGCGGAAAGGGCAAACTGGACGATTTTTTAAGAAACTTCAAGCGCATTTGCGTTCGTATTCGCTCGGGGCATATATCCCAGGTACAAGCACGCCGAACTCTGTTG
>OFHN01001429.1_pt1 | contig 16825 bp, 13 predicted proteins | sample 1521321 | NCBI WGS metagenome assembly OFHN01 (sample SAMEA3504130, study PRJEB24116) | mouse gut metagenome | biome: mouse gut; feature: mouse-associated habitat; material: faeces | place: Denmark | collected 2011
GACCACATCAATATACGGAATATGCTTCTCTTCACTGACGAAATTGCGCACACTGATGGATTCCATATGGACCGAGTGGCAGCCCGATAAGATCATCTCCACAACACCGTCCGCCCGGAACTCGTCGATCATCCGTCCCAACAGCTCGATCCGATTGTCGTTGGGAGTCATGATCGCGCATCCGATATAGAAATATTTCCTTGCAATGGCTCCATAGATATCCGGGTCTTCCTCGTCTACGAATTTATCAATCACCTTCGCGCCGGTGCAATTCTCAAACGCCACCACCACGCCGCCGTTATCTTCGATCGCCTTCACGATCTTCACGGAATCACCGCCGATGGGACACCCTGTGATCAGGATCCGGGGGCGTCTCTTCTTGCCGGGATCCGGGTTATATTCTTCCAGGATCCGATCCGTCAGGAGATTGATATCCTCCGCGACCTGATCCGTATCTAGCCGGTACTTGCTTCCATACAGAACGTTGAGCAGATCCATTCCCTTGATAGGAACCGGTTCTAATTTCATGACCTCATAGAGTCTCTTTAACGCCTTTCTCCTGCGGTTCTCCTGCCGGATGGCGCGCCTGACATCCTCGTCGGATATCACAACCTGGAACTTCTCTTCCATATAATCCTTCAACCGTATGATCTCTTCCCGCCACAGCCTGAGCCCCTTCTCGGACTGGATATTCGGAAGCTCCATGATAAAGACGTCCTTAAATTCCGCCATCATCTCGTACATCTTCTTCTTGCCGTCGCAGGTTGTCTCTCCCACCACCAGATCCGAGAAATGATAGTACGGACACCGGTCGGAAACAGCAAAGCCATAGCTTGATTTGATCAAAGGACATACATTCTTAGGCAGTATGGACTCTGCGATCTGGACCGTCTCTTCCGACGACGAGCACAGCCCGACCGGAACGGCTCCCATCGCCGTGGCTAACTCTCTCGGGAAGTAGGAGCAATATGCCCCGATAACCGGAATATGCTGATCCTTGCATTCCTTCACCCGCAAAAAAGACTCTTTCTTCTGTTCTGCAAATTCTTCAAATATATCCGGCAATTCCTTAATGATCTTCATAAATGTTCTCCCCTTGTCCTGATCCCCTTATTCTAACACACTCCTTCTCATAAAGACAATTGTTCTTAATACAAACATGTAACTTTTCATTAGGCAGAGTGCACAATCTTATCTGCCTCCTGCAGGATCATACTGAGCAGCAGACGGTGCGATACCTCAGGGGCATTGATATCGACGCCCAGGATCTCATTGATCTTCCCAAGCCGGTAGATCATCGTATTGCGGTGAATGAATAATTTCTTCGACGTCATGCTGACATTATTCCCATTCAGAAGATACTCCTTCAAGGTATTGTAAAAGCAGGTTCCTTTCATCTGATCCTCGCCCTTCAGCTCCAGAAGCTCCTTTTCCAGATACCTTGCCCTTCCGATACAGGCGGCAGCGCAGGAACAGACGATCTGTATGTAATAATCATACTCCGGATAGATCCTTCTCTCCGGATCCGATACCTGTCCGATCTCCAGCGCCCGGCTCACCATAAAATGCTTCTTCTCAACTAACCCGATATCCTCAAAAGCTTCGCTCACCCCGCAGCAGAAGTCGTACATCCTGCAGATCCCCTCCAGGACAGGCGCGATCCTTTTCTCCGTTTCTTTGGTATGTACGCCGGAAAACAGCACATATATCCTGCCGTCCTTAATATAGATAAAGGAATCCGAATACTCATCCGCAAGGCTGTTCGCCGCCTTTTGAATCTTGAGCATGTTGTACTCCCTCATCTCCAGCACGGCTACGACAAAGCGGGGCAGTACATAAGTATCATACATCGACCGGATCTCTTTGATCTCAAGTCCATTTTCCGTATCTCCGTCAAAGAGACTTCTGGCGATCATGCGCCGAAGCGCCGACGCATGATAATATACCTGGTGCCCGTAACGTTCCATCAACATGCCAAGCGCCTGACACAGAATATCATTTGCCTGGCAGAGAGACTGTCTGGTGACACGTCCGTTCCCTTGTCCTGACGGAAGCTCCATGATACTGAAGCCCTCCGTATTCCCCTTGACCACGATCCTCCGGATGGCTTTTAGCCCCTCTTCCTCTTCCAACAGAACGAAGTCTTCCGGCGCTTCCTCTTCCTGCGTCTCTATATAGCCCGCGATCAGCCCCAGAATCGCCTCGCTCTGCCGCCTGCCAAGCGCCGGTTCCATATCCCAGTTCTCATCCGAGGAAGAAAGGATCTTTCCCCCGATATCCACGACCACGATCCTGGTATCCGTATACCCGGCGATATCACATACCATCTTCTCGATCGTACCTTCATTCCCCAACATCTCGAATACTTTTTTGTAACAGACATTAATATCGAACTCTTCCCTCATGTACATATGCCCTCATTTCTGACGCATTTTTACATACTACTTTTTATTATATTAGCAGGGAAATTCTCTGTCCAATTGTTAATACCGATAATCGTATCTACTTATAGTTATCATCAATTTCTCCAGGCACGATCAATGGTACGATCCTGCTCTGCCTCACATCCACAAGCCCCTTGTCCGTCAATTTCAGAGCCGGGCTTACCGGCAAGCCGAGGGTTCCAAGCGACATGATCGGGTTGCTGTGCCTATAACCAAGTTCTTCGAGGCTTTCCCGGATTGCTTTCAGCCCAAGCGCCGTATCCCTGACTCCGCGTTCGGAAAGTATGCCGCATACGGGCAGGGCAAGCTCTGCAAGGACTTTTCCGTCTCTGACAGTCAGGAATCCGCCCTGCATCTCCTCGATCCGTCTTACGGCAAGCAGCATATCCTCCGGGCAGTCTCCGGCAACGAAAAGATTATGATGATCATGAAAATATGTAGTAGCCACCGTTCCTGCATTCAGGCAGGCGCCGGTGATAAAGCCATAGCCGATCTTACCGTTCTTGCCATGGCGTTCCAGGACCATTGCCAACAGGCAGCCGCTGTCTTTCCATTCCAACACATGGTCCCGTACCGGCATGGAGACCAGCTTCTCCGTCGTCTGGGTCCGATCGGAATGTACCTCGATCACACGTACGGTAACTTCTTCCTGGTCGGTATCCGCCTTAACCTGAAAGTCCTCAAGAGACAGCGGGGGCAGGCAGACGCTCTGATAAAAATCCTGCGGGAACGGATAGGACGCCTGCAGTTCCTTCCCATTCTTCTGCGCGAAGATCTGAACCCCATTCTTATACACATAATCCGGACATATCACGGCAGGATCCTTAAGTAACAAAAAATCCGCCAGTTTTCCCGGGGCGATCGTGCCTCTGTCATAAAGGTGCATCCTCCTGCTTGGCGTATAGGTCGCACAGTAGATCGCCATCTCCACAGGGAATCCTGTCTCTATGGCTTTCTGCACGACATAGTTTAACTGTCCCTTTTCATAGAGAACATCCGCCATCGTATCGTCCGTTACAAAGCCGCAATACTCGTAGAGCCGGTTCTCACATATATATTCCAGAACTTCCGGCTTCAACATCTTATCCTGTATCTCGAAGAACATTCCGTTCTCGATCCGTTGTTTTACTTCTTCCAGCGTATGCTCCGTGTGATCTCCGTCAATCCCCAGATATAAGAACCTGGCAAGATCCAGATCCAGAAGCGACGGACAGTGTCCCTCTATCACATATCCCGGATGCTCTTCCTGAAGATAACGGAGAAATTTCGTGATCTCCAGATCATTTTCCTGAATGATCTGCCGGTAATTCATGATCTCTCCGACGCAGACCACGTCTTCCTCCTTTAACAGGTGCTTCATGGCGCCGCAGTCAATGATCCCCCCTGTGGTCTCAAGCTCCTCATTGGTTGACGGCACGCTGCTCGGTATCCCGTAGAAAATGTCGATCGGCGCATCCTTCGCCGCGGAGATCATCTCCAGAACTCCGCGGGTCCCCTTGACATTAGCCATCTCGTGAGGCTCTGATACGATCGTTGTCACGCCGTACGCCGCGACGCAGTCTCCAAAAGGCTCCGGCGTCATCATACTGCTCTCGATATGCATGTGAATATCCACAAGTCCCGGGATCATATATTTCCCCTGGGCGTCCAACACCGTGTCTGCCTGGAACGGCGTGTCTTTTTTCCGGTCAATATAATAGAATTTCCCGTCTTTTACAGAAACGTCCGCAGGAATGAATTTTTTCAGATATGTATTAAATACCTTCGCATTTCTGATCAGCAGTGAAACTGATTCCATAACTCTTCCTCCGCTTAAACAATAGTATAGAAATAGAGCAGGCAGACCAGTACAAGGATATACATGACAGGCTCGATCTCTTTGATCTTACCGGCTGCGATCTTCATGATCAGGTATGCCGGAAGCGCGACACAGATACCGTTTGCGATATTATTCGCAAAGATCGTAAAGGTAACGCAGATAAATGCCGGTACATATTCCGTGATATCAGAATAATTCACATTACGCATTCCGCTCAACATATTGATCCCGATAAAGATCAGGATCGGACCTGTGGCTGCAGACGGGATGATCAGCGCCAACGGAGCCAGAAACAGGGACAATGCGAAGAAAATACTTGTAAAAACCACCGTAAGCCCGGTCTTTCCGCCTGCCTCTACGCCCGCAGAAGATTCAAGATAAGTCGTCATACTCGGCATCGTGAACAATGCGCCGAAACTAGTTGCAACCGCATCCACTTTAAAGCATTTGTCAATCCCAGGAAGATTGCCGTCCTCATCCAGATATCCCGCCTTCGCGCCGACCCCCAGTACGGTGCCGAATGTAGAGAAGAAATCCGGAACAAACAAGGCGATCAGGAACGGAATATATGCGAAGTTCAGAGCTCCCGCAAAATCAACCTGCATAAACTGCTTCCCGATATTGGCAGGAAGAGAGAACAGACTTTCCGGCAGCTTCGTCACTCCGAAGGGAATCCCGATCACGGTGGTGAGCAGGATCGCCAGGATCATACCGCCCGGAACATTGCGCACCTTAATGACAAGAAGCAGCATGAAGCCGATCACGGCAACGATCACGGACGGAGACGTCAGATCTCCGAAGGCAAGGTTATTCTTGTCTGCATTCGCAATGATGAGCCCGCAGTTCTTCGCGCCCAGAAGAGCGATGAACAGACCGATACCTGCGCTGACTGCGTGCTTCATACTCACCGGGATCACCCGTACAACAGCTTCTCTGAGACCTAAAAACGAGATCACAATGAACAGGACGCCGCTCCAGAAGATGACGCCTGCGGCGATCGGCGCGCTGATCCCCTCATTAGAGATCATAGAAGCCACGATCCCCACACTTCCAAGCCCCGGCGCCAGTGCAAAGGGACGATTGGTATACAATGCCATCGCACAGCTCGTCAGGATGATCAGAAGAACCATAGCCGTAAGCACCACATGTTTGTCCAGATCGGCTCCGCCCAGGATATTCGGAACGGTCGCGAGGACATACGCCATGGTCACGAATGTTGTCAGTCCGGCCAGCAGCTCTGTCTTTACATCTGTGTGGAATTCTGACAGTTTAAATTGTTTTTCAAGCCAGTTTTTCATTTGTTCATTTTACTCCTTTTCCTTTTTACTATTATTGATAATCCTTCAACATCATAGTATGATGCCGGAAATAGAATGTCCAATTCATATTTTCCATAAAAACTATGCCAAATCGGAATATTCTGTGTTATAATTTGATGGAAAATGATTCGCCAAAGGGATGATCTTAAGGAGTACACTATGAACTTTCAGGAGATGAACTATATCTTATGTATCGCAAAGCACCAGAATCTTACCAAGGCGGCGCAGGAGCTCTACATCTCTCAGCCGACCCTTACCAAATATCTGCAGAGACTCGAAAAAGAAGTGAACGGGAAGCTCTTTGTACGAAGCGGAAACAGCTATACCGCAACTTATCTGGGACGGAGATATATGGAATATGCCAAGAGAATACTCGCTGTGAATCAAGACTGGGAAAAAGAATTACAGGATCTGACTTCCTACAACGAAGGCGAACTGAACATTGCCTTCCCCCTGATGCGAAGTTCCTGCATGGTGCCTCAGATCATGGAGATCTTCCACGAACAGTATCCCGGAATCCGGGTGAATCTGCGGGAAGAAACCTATGCGATCCAGGAACGGCTGCTTCTGGATGATCAGCTGGATTTTGCCATCTTCAATGAAGCGAAGCCGCATCCGAAACTGGAATACGAGACACTATTGAAGGAAGAAGTGCTCCTCGTCATGCCGGCAGGGCATCCCCTGGCGGTTCATGCCGTGGAAAGAAATGATAAGAAATATCCCTGGATCGATCTGCGGCTGCTTGAACAAGAGCCGTTTATTCTGCATTTCCCCGAACAGACAACCGGACAGATCGCTCTGGAATTATTTGAAAAATACGGGATCCAACCACCCGTTCCCATACGCACAAGAAATACCGTTACCTGTGTAAAGCTCTGCCAGAAGGGAATGGGGCTTTGCTTCATCCCGGAAAATTATATGAAAAATATCGAACTGAAGCAGCCGCCGCTGTGCTTTTCCGTCGGCGGCGAAGGGGCGTTTAGCACTCTGACGATCGCATACCGCAAAGGAGCCTATCTTCCTGCCTATGCACGGGACTTTATCCGGATCGCGCAGCAGATACTCTGACTTCTCTCTTAAAACCCTGCCGAAATACTGCCTAAAAGCTCCCAGGTGGCATCCCGTTCCTTCTTTTGTTCCGCCGTCAGCTCTGCATACGGGCACAGCATAGGATGCTGCCTTGCCCTGTCATCCCGCGCAGGACCATAACTCCAGTTATAAAATGTATAAAAGCGAAGCCATCTCATATGATCCAGCCTGCGGTACATCTCCTGCAAAGGCTCTGACGCCTTTGCCTTACAATATCTCTGATACGCTTCTCCTGCCATATCCGCCGTATATTCCGTAAGCGTCTCATCCTCCATCAGAATCCGGATCTTCATCAGGAGATGATCTGCAGCTGCTATTTTGGACTCTCTATGGAAATCATCAAGCTCTTCCCAACTAAGCGTGGGATAAGAAACAGATCTTCGGAATATATCATTGATCATAATCGCCGCCTTGTTCAGCTCCGTACGCATGATCTGATCCGGCGTATAGATCTCTTCATCTATCCCGAAATAAGAAACCCCAGGCGCCTTCCGATTACTGTGAAGGTCAATCTGTCCCCGATACCTGTAATATTTGTTCAGCCGCCAGAATATATTCCACCCTTCCGGCACATCGTCCATACAGATAATAATACGGTCCGCCTCTTCAAGGATCGCAGGATGCCTCTCCCAGAATTCATCATGGAAGATCAGAGAATCCGCCTCCTCAGACTCTTTTCCCAGAGAAAAAGTCTCATTCAGATGCATGTGCATGGAAAAAAATTCTCCGGCGTCTCCAAAAATATGATAGGCAACATGCTGTTCCACCGAAATTATATTAGTCAGTATCGCCCGTTCAAGAATACACCGCCCATAATTTCCAAATCCAATGATCACGATCCTATTTTCATGCCTGCATAGCGGCTTAGAACGCCAGTACTGCCTGGCGCAACAATCATAGCTATGGAAGAAATTAATATTTCCCGACAGATGATCCTGCCCGTTTGTCGTCCTTGCATAGACGTCCACCGGCAGCCTGTGCAGATCGACCGCCCGGCTGTTCACGCCGATATCATTTTCTTTCATAAGGAAAACCTTACATCTTGTGCCGATATTCTTCTTACATGCCACGATCCGGGCAGGAGACGCACTGATAAACAGACAAGGATAATCCGGGAATTCCATCTGCTCATCTCTTTTCTCTCCATAGATGATCACTGCTTCCGGATCTTCCTTATAGATATTCACCGCCAGTGTATTCGCTTCCGCGCCGTAATCTGCAAAATAATACCAGTTCTTCTTCCGCTGAAAACCAAGCATAACAAAAGGAAGCCCTTCACTTGTGACAAAAGATATAGCAGCGCCGAATAACGTCATGATCATACCTGCGGATAATAAGAGAAATACTACTCCCACCGCATGCCCCAGGGGAGTTACCGGCGTCAGGTCTCCGTAGCCAACCGTGGTCAGCGTGACCAACGAATACCAGATCGCATCTCCGAATGTCCTTATCGTCGCGCCGTCATCAGAATACTCAGAAAAATAAAGCAATATCACCAGGCCAATGTAGACAGCCAGCAAAAATACTGACATATACAGATAAATTTTCTTTCTTCTCTTCATGAAAATCTGCCTCCTGATTTACTGCAGCTCCATCGTTTTCCCGTCAAGCGCCGCAAAGACCAGGCGGTCATGCCCGTCATAAACCAGTTTCAGCGAGAAGAACTCCTTTCTCTCATCGAGAAGGCGCAAAAAGATCTTATCTCCCTCCCAGATATTCAGATCATACACCTTTTCTTTCTCCACCCATCTTAGCTCCCCTTCGTCACAGGCGGCCTCCTCTCCTTCAAATCCGTCTGCTGTGAATAAAGACATGTATTCCGTGACGCCATTTCCCGATATGAAGGTCACGATCCCTCTGTACTGATAAGAAGTCAGCGTATACCCGGTCTCCTCCTTCACTTCACGCAGCAGACACTCCTCCGGGCTTTCGTCTTCCTCGAAATGTCCGCCCACGCCGATCCATTTATCCTTATTCACATCATTTTTCTTAACGGTTCTGTGCAGCATCAAGTATCTGCCGTCCTGCTCGATGTAGCACAGAGTGCTTAACTTTGTCATATCCTGCTCCTTTTACAATACTCCGAACATTCCAACGATTTCTTCCTCATCCATCATCCGGCTGCTCTTATTTCCCACATTGGCAAGCATCGCCTCCACTCGGTTCGCAAGCGTCACGTCTATGAACCTCCCCACCTCTATCCCCCTGAGTTCAAAGAACAGAAGCGGATTCTCATCCAGGCGCGCTCCCACTCCATAGAGCGCTGCGGCTACATGCTTGCACAGAAGCGCCCAGTCCGGGCAACTGCAATTAAAGCTGATCTCCCGCGGCGCAGGAAACAAACCGTCCTTCCCCTGGAACAGCTCCTGCATCTCTTCCGGGAAATTCCCGTCAAGAAGCGCCTCCAGATTCTCAAGCTTCCTTCCGCATCTTGCGATGATGGACTGACATTTCTCTTCTGACAACGGGCTGATCCTGATCTCCACCTTATACGGAGTCTTGCGCGTCCCTTGCACCCTCGCAAGGATCTTCCCTTTCTGTATCTTAAGATCGATCACCGCACCCGTACGCACATAACGTTTTCCGCGGTCTAAGCGGCTCTCATAATCCGCATACCGTTCCAGATTATCACACCATGCCTTTCCCCACCACTTATTCACGATCGCTCTTCCATTTATAATGACTGGCTCAAGTATCTTTCCCTTCGCCTTCTCTTTCTTCCTGCTCGCCGCTGATCTCTTCTTAAGCTCCGCCGCGTTCGGTTGGCTGTATTGCGGGATATCACTCCAGTATTTACTCATTCTGATATTCTCCTATATTCTGCTTCACATAAATCAACCCAGCCGCAGCAAAGACATCAGCTCATCATTCCCAAGCTCTGTGATCCAACTCTCGCCGCCTGCACCTATCACGTTCTCTGCCAGTTCCTTCTTGGATTCGATGATCTGATCGATCTTCTCTTCAACAGTCTTCTGACACACTAGCTTATGCACCATCACATTTTTCTTCTGACCGATCCGGAACGCCCGGTCTGTTGCCTGATTCTCCACTGCCGGATTCCACCAACGGTCAAAATGGATCACATGATTCGCCTTCGTCAGGTTCAGTCCCGTTCCTCCCGCCTTCACGGACAACACAATAAACGGAACATACGCTTCCCCCTGAAATGCTTCCACGATCTTCCCCCGGCTTGCGACCGGCGTGCCGCCATGGAGTACATACCCGTCCGCATGGAAGATCTCCCGCAGAAATGCCGCCAACTGATCAATAATCTCCCTGAACTGTGTAAATACCAGAACGCGCTCCCTCTTCTCGTAAATGGTCTCGCAGATTTCCCGCAGCATGGCAAACTTGCCGCTGTCCTCTTCCGAAAATGTCTGCTGCCCCAGATACTGATCCGGATGATTGCAGATCTGTTTGAGCTTCACGATCGTAGACAGCACGATCCCGCACCGTTCGATTCCATCCGAATCCCTCACACGCTTCTCCATATCATCCACAGCCTTCCGGTACAGTACCACCTGCTTCTTCGATAACCCCGCGTAATCAATAGTCTCTAACTTCTCCGGAAGATCCTTGATGATGCGCTTATCCGTCTTAAGCCTCCGCAGCATGAACGGCGCTACTATGGATTTGAGCTTTGCATAATTCTCAGGATTAACCTTTAACTGTTTACAGAAGCTTTTGAACTCCATGGATGTTCCCAAGAGTCCCTTATTCAGAAAATCAAACAACGACCACAGGTTTGTCAGGTCATTCTCGATCGGCGTACCAGTCATGGCAATACGCATCCTTCCGGAAAGCTGCTTGATCTCTTTGGTCTGCTTCGTTCCGGGATTCTTGATCGCCTGCGCCTCATCCAGTATGATACAAGACCAGTCTATCTCCCGTAATTCCTTGATCCTTGATACCATTCCATAAGTCGTGATATTTAAGAATACCGGATTCTCCCGCACCATCCTTCCCAAAGTAACGGCTCCTCCCCCGTGGAGGAGCGACAGATCCATGTCCGGAACGAATTTCTCTGCTTCCTTCTGCCAGTTTCCAAGCAAAGATGCAGGTACGATCAACAGGACACGGGCGTCCTTCTCCTGCCTCCTCAACTTCTCCAGATACGTCAGCACCTGCAGCGTCTTACCTAGTCCCATGTCGTCTGCCAGACAGGCGCCGAACCCCAGCCGATCCATATAACTGAGCCAGGCATATCCGTTCTTCTGGTAAGGGCGGAGTACTGCCTGTACGGTTCCGGGTACCGCTGTCTTTCCCATCTTCTCCGGTTTACGCAGATTCGCCAGAAGATTGGAAAGCCATTTCCCATTGGTGATAAGCGGTCCCACATCCGAAGCCTTCTCCTGGTCTGCGTCTCTGGTCCCCATTTCCATCCGAAGCGCTTCCATCAACGTAACCTCTCCGGTCTGTCCTTCCATCTCGGCAAGCAGCTGCCGTAAACGCGCATGGTCAACCTCGATCCATTTCCCCTTAAGAAACGCAAGCCCTTCTGTCTGCGCAAGAAGCGTCTTGATATCTTCCTCTGATAATTCCACCCCGTCTACCATCAGCTTTGGCTTCATGGAAATCAGTGCGTCGAACCCGACCATGGACGGTCTCTCATCTCCCAGGCTCACCGCCATAGATACAGACGCCGCATTCTTCTTCCACCAGTTCGGAATCCGACACAGGATCCCCGTATTCTCAATGTCTTCGATCTGCTTCAGATATGTATATGCTTCCTCCGCCGTAAGACGCAGCGGATGAAACAACTCCCCGCTGTCCATAAACTCTCCGATCAATTCGGACACCTCTGCCGCCCGGTTCAGACAGGCAAGGAGCGTTAACAACTTACCCCGTTCGTTCTGATATTCTGTCAGGGCGTATTTCAAAGGCACATGCTTGATCTTCCCGTTCTCTCCCCTGGTGGCGTAGGTCGCCAGGAACGCAAACGGATAATCCGGATGATCCGAAGCCTTATTCTCAACCAGATGAAAGAATACCCGCTCAGGCACTCGCAGCTTCTGGTTCTTCTCCGTCAGATACATCTCCACCGTACCGTCGTAACCGGCAATCTCCTTCGCGAAGATGGACTGCAGCTTACGGAATACCCGGCAAAGCCATTTCTTCGTAACATGCTCAGCGCCGATCACAAAAGGAACTGCCCACAGAAGCTCCCCTGCCAACTCTTCTGTCAATACCGCCTTTGCCTTTCCGCGGGCAATCTCAAGCTCCGGAAGATCTGTAAGCTGACGGAAGAATGCATCCGCCACCTGATATAAAAAATCTTCCGAAGCTCCTGCATTCTCAGGCTTTCCCTCGAGCCCTAACTGATAAAGCGCGGGGTAACCGCCGTCTTCCGTCCATCTTGCCGCTTCCTGCCGTTCCTTCTCCGAATTCATGGAAGACACATCCGGAATGAACCCCTCCGGGGTGAACATGAAGCGAATCGCTGTTCTTGCATCCTTTTTTGCCGCCATCTTCTGTACTTCTCTTTCTATTATATTTTGCCGGTACTTCGGCACAACTCTGCTTTGTTCAGTATAAATGATATGGATACGAAATGCAACAGCTGCTCCTTTCTATTCCGCCGAAAATCAGGCGCGTCTGTTGATCGCAAATGAACGTTTGAAAAAAGCGGCGGGACACGGCTCTCATTACAGTGACAAGTAAAACAAATATGTATCACAGCCTGCTTATCGCTTCGCCTTACGATATCCCGCTTCCTGTGCCTCCTGTTCTGAACGGAAAATGACCAGATTCTTAGAATCTGCCATCTCCTCGTAGGCTGCCTGGCCAGGACAGTGATAGATCTTAGACCGGGAATTGCCCCTGATCTCTGCCTCTGCCTGTTCCTTTCCGGCTGCAGAATCTGCAATGCTCCCCTGGCTGCTTGCTCCGGTTGCATAATCTATATGGATCCCCGGCTGCACATTGTAGACAAAGACATTGAAGCAGACGCCTTCTCCTTCATCCTCCACAGACCATGCTTCCATCTGCACTCCTTTTGCCAGCAGATCATCACCTTCGAAGACCGGGTCTACTCTGTAGAGCACATGATTCCCCGTCTCCTTCACATAATCGGCGGCAATATTCTCAAAAGGAAGCATCCCCTCCACGTTCATATACCGTGTTCCGGTTATCAGGTTCTTCTCATTCGCATTCTCTGCCGTAAGCTGGTAGCCGATCAGATGACAGCGATTATACAGATACTTCCCCTCCACAGAATCATACTTCACGGTCTGCCACCCGGTTGGTTTCACCTGTCCGATACTTCCCCTCTCTTCTGTAGGCATCAGATCCTGTCCGATGTTCGCATAAGCCGTCTGACATCTTCCCAGTTCATCCAATTCACTATAGGTCTCGAAAGATTCTGCCGTGATATCTTCCTTGGAAAAATCAGGTTCATTCCCGTTAACCACAACATAGGGTTCACCGCTGTACTCCGGCAGATCTGTGATAGAAAAAGAAGACGGTACTGAGCCGGTTTGCACACGCCCTGTATCGTCCTTGCCGGAATATCCGGCAGGCGCGCAGGCTGTGACAGGCAGGGCGCAGATACAAATGACAAATAGTATTCGGATATACTGGTTCCATATTTTCTTAACATTCTTTAATCCCATTATCTTCTTTTCATTCTCATTCATATCTTGACCCTTTCTTCCATTGTAAAATCCTGTTTCAAAATCGGAGATCGTACCTCTCTTCTGTGATCTTCTCGTGCGACGTCCCGGTAAACTCCCGCACATCCGCCCGCCTCTCCCCAGGCAGCTCCAGATCCAATCGACGATCCGAAGGATATACCCGGTTCCATCTGAACACAATAACTTTCTCTATCTTTGCTTCAACGCCAGTAAGATTCTCCGTCTCCACCAGGCACAGTTCTCCTGTACCTGCCCTGGTGAGAAAATCCTCTGCCTCTACCGTCTCCACCCCTTCCATGTCTCCGTACAACGCATAAGAATATGGATTCATCCACAGCTTCTTTCCCCGGGCGATCTGCCTGATCCGTTCTGTCACAGCCCGATCCCTGCTCTGCCGCCTGTGGTTAAATGCCATGCCTCCGTTCTGATCCAGACATACAATTACGATCATTGACTCCGTCCTCCAAAAGTGTTAAACTGCCTGCCTCTTAATCGTGTCTAATGCCTTTATCACCGGCGGCAGAGACAGGACTGCAAGTGTAATAACCCCTTCCGCTCCAAGATAACTACCTTGATACAAAGAAGAATATACCCATGGATTCATGCCCTCGGGCGCATAAGCGGCAAAAAAGACCACTCCTGATAACGTAGAGAACACGAATCTCCCGGCTACATACCCCATCCAAAGTCCATGCTTCTTGTTGCAAAAGAATCCTGACAATCCCAACGCTCCAAAAGCAAGCGGATAATCTAAGATCACCTGCGGAAGCGAAACCATATAAGGATCTATGATAAACTGAAGTATCCCAAAAGCTGCTCCGGTGAGGATCCCATACCTCGCCCCGAACCAGTAACCGATCAGGCTGATAAATAACATGGATAGTAAAGTGACAGAACCGCCCATAGGCATCTCCCACACCTTTATGTAGGAAGTGACCATCGCAAGCGCGATCCCCATAGCAGAAAAAACAAGTTTCTTGACGGCAGAAGACGCACTCCTGCCTGTGACAACATTCATCTGTGACATTATGAAATTCTCCTTTCCTTACGCCGGCATTACCCGGATCAAGTTTAAAGGGTCTGTACGTTCACACGTACATCTCAGCCGTTTCCAGCGCCCCTGAGTACATGTATAGGATAAATCTGTACCGTGAAAAAGTCAAGCAAAAAAACGCGCGGCCATTAATACCGCACGTTTTCCCATCCATACTTCTATTTACAGAATCTTCGACAAGAACTCCTTAAGTCTCGGCTCCTTAGGATCTCCGAAGAACTCCTTAGGATCTCCTTCCTCCTTGATCAGGCCCTCATCCATGAAGACGACCCTGTTCGCCACTTCTCTTGCGAATCCCATCTCATGGGTAACGACAACCATCGTCATCCCCTCTCCTGCAAGCTGCTTCATGAGCTCCAACACCTCGCCGACCATCTCCGGGTCCAGTGCGGAAGTCGGTTCATCAAACAGCATTACATCCGGCTCCATTGCCAGAGACCGCACAATCGCAATCCGCTGTTTCTGACCCCCGGACAACTGAGAAGGATAAGCATTCGCCTTCTCGGCCAGTCCAACCCGCTCCAGAAGTTCCATCCCCTTCTTGTCCGCTTCTTCCTTCGCCTGCGTCTCTAATTCCTTGATCATCCTGGCGGTGTCATGTTTAACATCGTCTTCAACAGTTTTTAACAAATACTCTTTTGCTTGTTCGGAGGTAAGTCCTGAGATTCTTTCTAGTTCCTGTACTCTCTGTCTGCCCAGCTCTTCTACTTTCGCTTCGCGCTGGCGCAGCTGTTCTTCTTTTGCTGCATGTCCGGCTTCGCGCTTCTCGATCGCATCCGCTTTCTTATCTAAAGCCTCTTCTTTGGAAAGAACGCGCTTCTCATAACGTTGTAACTCATTCCTGCGTTCCTTGGTCTCTTTCTCAAGTTCATTCTTGTTCTTAATAGACTCTTCTTTAATTTCCAAGAGAGACTCCTTCTTCTTTGCCTCAGCCGTCTTTACTGCGTCGTCAATGATTTCCCTGGCTTTGCTTTCCGCATTCCCGATCTTAGACTCTGCGTTCTTCTTAAGATTGGAAACTGTCAGGAAATGACTGATAACCGCTGCCGCCGCGATCAGCACAACTCCTACAGCAATTAATATTCCCATCGGCACAGGAGCACCTCCTTATTTAGTTTTCATTGTACAAATACAACACTTAAATTTTATACTGTTTTTATAAAGATGTCAAGCATTCCGCCGATAACATTTGCTAGAACTTAAATGCAACCTTAAAATCACCGTATTTTCCGGACGCATGATCAAAAGCTTTCTCCCACTCTTCGATCGCAAACATACTGGAAACGACGCCGTCTGTCTTAAGATTCCCCTTCATCATATTCTCGATCACGAACGGGTAGGCATACGGGCTCAGATGTGATCCGAGAATATCTAATTCCTTCCGGTCTCCTATAATAGACCAGTCTACGGACGTCTCTGAACCGAATACACTAAATTCCACAAATCTGCCAAGCTTACGTGTGATGGTCAGTCCCTGGATCACACTGGAAGGGTGCCCGGTCGCCTCGATATATACGTCGCAGCCATAATCATCGGTAAGCGCTTTGATCTCTTTATCAATGTCACATTGTCCCGGATTGAATACCAGATCCGCGCCGAATTCCTTCGCCTTCTCAAGACGTTTCTCCTGCATGTCCAGTACGATCAGAAGCTTCGGGTTCTTCATACGCGCATAAGTGATCATTCCAAGCCCAAGCGTTCCGGCTCCGGATATCACTACCACATCCTCATTCGTGATACTTCCGCGGTCTACCGCATGCTTCGAGCATCCGTAAGGTTCTACCAGAAGCGCCTGTTCAAGGCTCATCTCCTCCGGTACGCGGCTGATCACACAATTCTTCGGATATCTTACATATTCCGCCATACCGCCGTTGTTATAAGACTGGAAGCCCAGCATATCATGCGGCTGGCACATCCAGTAGTGGCCGTCCTTACAGAATCTGCACTTCCCGCACGGAACGATCTGGTCTGCGATGATCCTCTCGCCCAGTTCATAACCTTCTACATTCTCCCCCATCTCTACGATACGTCCGAAGAATTCATGCCCTGGTATGAACGGCGGTTTTACCCATGACGGCTGCACTGCGTCGCCCCAGAACATCGCCGCGCCGTGGCTGCACTTCAAGTCGCCTGCGCAGACCCCGCATGCCTCCGTCTTGATGATAATGTCGTCCGGACCGCATTCCGGCGCCGGATATTCCGGCTCAAAACGATAATCGTCCTTGCTGTACGCTACCAACGCCTTCATTGTCTTCGGAGTACTTCCTTTGTTTGCCATAATTGTTTCCACCTTTCTTATTCTTAGAATCTTTTATACTTCAAACTGTCCCCAGACAGTATCAAGCGCTTTGCTGACCGCCCGGTATTTCTCATATTTTTTCTGGTATACGGCTGTCCGCTCCGGATTCGGATATACCCGTTCCGATACATGTACCATGTGCTTTGCCGCTTCCTTGTAATCCTGGTAG
>OFHN01001443.1_pt1 | contig 16741 bp, 14 predicted proteins | sample 1521321 | NCBI WGS metagenome assembly OFHN01 (sample SAMEA3504130, study PRJEB24116) | mouse gut metagenome | biome: mouse gut; feature: mouse-associated habitat; material: faeces | place: Denmark | collected 2011
AGGTTGTCCAGAATGGACAACCTCGCTACTGTTTCCTTATAAGCCAGTTAATTAGACGGTCTCTCCCAAGCTTTTCAAAGAATTGGGCTATCCTTTCACGGCACCGGAGGTCAATCCCTGAATAAAGTACCGCTGTAGGAAAACAAAGATAATAGTGACAGGAATAGCCGCTACAACAGATGCGGCCATCATATAGCCCCAGTTCGTAGATGCTTCGCCTAAGAATGTCATGACAAGTCCGGAGGCCAGTGTGCGCCGAGTTGTATCTGTCACAAGTGTCATGGAGTAGAGCAAATCGTTCCAGCTCCAAACGAAACCGTAAATTGCGATGGAAATCATGCCAGGTACTGCCATAGGAAAAACAACCTGGGTCATGATACGCCAATGGCCAGCACCATCAATTTTGGCGCTTTCAATGAGGGCATCGGGGATTTGGTCAAAGTAACCCTTAAGGGTCCAAGTACCAACCGGCAGAGTAAACACAACGTAGCTTATCAGTAGCGCCCAGTAACTACCGAGCAATCCCATTTTGTTCATCAGAGTATAAATGGACAGCAATAGGATGGCCTGGGGAAAAGCCTGACTCATCATAAACAGACCCATGACGAATTTTCTGCCTCGATAGCGGAATTTTGCAAAGCTATATCCCGCAAAGGAACACACTACAGTAGCTAAAAAGCTGGAACTGAAGGAGACAATCAGGCTGTTTTTCAAATATGTCATGATGTCTTTGCTTGTGAGAATGTGGATAATATTATCCAGAGTCAAAGGACCAGCGAAGAAGTAGGTGCTGAAAGTTTCAGACGTTGGTTTTAGGGCAGTGTTAATCATCCAAAGGAGGGGGAAAAACACAAAGAAACCGATACATAAGAATGAAACCCAGAAGAAGATTCGAAACGAGGTTGTCTTTTGAAACATTTTATATTCCCCTCCCCTCAGTCGGATTCGTTGATGCGACGCAAATATATAAAGCTAAAGCAAGCTAACAGAACTGCCCATATGGCGCCGATAGTTGCGGCTTTTCCCATGTTCCAGTTTTTAAATGCGGTAGTATAGACTTCAACGGAAAGGATGGTTGTAGCTCTCGCTGGCCCGCCTTGGGTCATTGTCCAAGGCAAGTCGAAATGCTGTAGGTTTCCGATGAGTCCGAGGATAAACACAGTCAAGGCCGTCTGCTTCATGTTCGGTAGAATTACCTTTCCAAAGGTTATTAGGTTATTTGCGCCATCTACATGAGCAGCTTCAATTTGGTCTTTGGGGACACTTTGTAATCCTCCAAGCAGGAAGGCCATGTACCACGGCAGCATCTGCCAGGTTCGAGCGATAACCACACATAATAGGGCAGTTCCTGTCTGTCCCAGCCAAGGGATACCAGTCTCCAAAATACCCAGTGACTGCAGAATATTGTTAAGGATTCCGTACTGTCCGTTGAAAATCCAACTCCAAAGGAAGCCGATTGCAGTGCCTGGAATAATCCAGTTTACCAAAGTCACACCACGCATGAATTCAGAACCACGGAAACCCTGGTTAAGGACGATTGCCCACAGTAGGCCAAGGGTGTAGGGGAAAATGGTACTACCCAAAACAAACAGTGCCGTTGTAACCAATGTTTTCGTGAAGTAAGGGTCGCCAAATACCTTTTTATAGTTATCAAGCTGAATCCAGTTATAGTTAGGGAATAGCAAAGAGCGGTCGGTAAAACTCATCAGAATGGCATTTACAAAGGGATAAAGGATTATCGCCGCAAAGACAGCAAGTCCGGGCAAAATGAGAAGGACGCCCACTTGGTTGTCAGTTAATCTGCCGCTATGACCGATATTTTTCATAGGAACCTCCTATCGTATTCGCCCAGAACATCTCAAGAATGGAGATGGCCCCACTCCCCGTTTGGTCATGGGGCCACCGTTATTTTTAAAGGGCAGCTAATCGAGTTGCCATATCGGATACAGCTTGTTCCGCAGTCTTCTGGTTGAGCAAAGCATACTGCAGTTCCTCTGTAATGATAGTTTTGATTTCACCGGCGTTGGTCATTCGAGCGGTCTCTTCCAGACGTGCGGTGGCAGTTGACTCGATGAAACCGTTCAGATAAGCGTCACTCTTTACTTCCTCCAGAGCGGCAGCACTCTTTGTCACAGGAGGCATACCATTATTCTTAAAGTAGTCTAGAGCAACTTCATCGCTGACTAGGGTCTTTGCAAGTTCAGCAGCGGAGTCTTTGTACTGGGAGTTCTTGAATGCCACCAACATATGCCCCCACATGGTGGACTGAGGCTTATCACCGGATTTAAGGACAGGGCGAGGCATCGCAGAACATACACTTACCACATCCTCGGGCGATACGCCATTATTGACAGCCTGGCCTTTTGCGACCACAGCGTCGTCATAAAAGGCGACCTTTCCCTGGGCGAATAACTGGCGAGCTTCACCGCGTCCAGTATCCATGGCGATGTAACCTTTATCCATCAGTCCTTGATACCACTTGACGCATGTAACCGCAGCCTCACTATTGATTGCGACACTACCATCATCATTAAAGATGGCACCGCCGAAGGTCCAAAGCCAAGGCATAAAGTCGCCGGCACATGTGGCGTCTTTTGTCGATACAGCATAGGGAACGACATCGGGATTTTTCGCCTTAATATCGGCTAAGCACTGTTCGAACTCGGCAATAGTTGCAGGAACCTTGTCCCATCCGGCCGCAGCCAGAATTTCGGGGTTGTAAACCATGGAGATAGATGCCATGCTCCATGGCATACCTAGCTGTTGGCCGTCGATGTTGCCAACATCCAGACCAGACTGCTCAAAGGTAGAAGTCATGTAATCGGCGCCTAAAATGTCATTCCAATCTGCCAGGATACCGGCCGCAGCCACAGTGTTAAAGATACCAATATCAACCTGGGCTAAATCTAACTGTTCGTTGCCCTGGGAGCGAATCAGTAGCTGCTGCGCAGTATCTGCCCAAGTCCAGCCGACCCATGTGACCTCATTCCCGCTGCTGGATTCATAGGTCTCCATCATACGCTTGAAAATGTCCTTACTGGCCTCCTCTTCGCCTGACCAGCCAGCCCATACAATGTTAGAGGTTCCGGTAGATGGAGTCTGTCCAGAGGTGTTGGGAGTTTGGGTTCCTGTGCTGCTTTGGCCATTACCACCGCCACATCCGGCAAGCAGAGATAGAGAGACTGCGCATGAGAGAAGCAACGTCAAAGATTTTCTAAGTTTCATAATGTAATCTTCCTTTCTTTGTTTTGATATAGATGCAGCTGACGACGCTGCAGTATGCCAAACCTAGTTGTCATGGATACGTACTTCAAATATGGCAGGACATTGGTGTCCCCATGTATCCTCAAACAGAATTCGGATGACAGAAGTGTTGACGGGGTCGGGAAGGCAAATATGTACCAAGCGCTGATAATTTGTTTCAGTATGCCAAATATTGAGCCAACCTGCTTGGCCATCGGGAACTTGGATGCTGAATGCCTTGACCAGTTGAGCGGGCATATTCATTCGCGGCGTATAGATATGACTGGCCTGCCAGCTCTTTGCCCGACTGCTTGGTATTTCCATAGACAGCTCTGGGTCAAAATACAGCCGTAATTGCTTTATGCGCACAGGGTCATCCCAGGTTAATTGCAGCCAAGGCTCTTTGTCGCCGAAAGCAGGACACCATTGATTTGGCTTTCCCCAGGGTCTTGAATAGCCGTTTCGTATTTCTTCTGGAAGGTATAGGCTGATTGACTCCTGAGGAAGATAAGCCGCCATAGGAGCATGATAGTCAGATTCATTTTCATGACCGCACAAAAAGCCGGTTCGATTGTTGTGCGCCAAAAGGAGTGACAGTCCATCTGCGGGGGGGAAAGAAAGAGTACAGAATTGTCTATCGCAGGAAGGAGGCACCTGTAAGTCCAGTGTACAGTCCCCTTCTTTGATAGTCCAGTTCAGAGTTTGGACTTTGTCTCCAAACTTAAGCCGACTGGGCAGCATGGATGAAAATAGTGTTCCTTCGAAAGACAAATCTTTGCTACTATGGACATGAAGCTTTATGTGGCCTTCCCCTATGCCAGGAAATACTATAAATCCGCCTTCTGCTAAAGATAATAACTTGCCATTTGCTGTACTCTGCCCATCATGGGTGCTGCTGACGGTTATTCTTGCTTTTTGTGTTAAGTCTGCATCATCCTGAGCGGATATGCCAGGAATAAACATATCTTCCCACAGAAGAGTTTGCTGAATTTTTTTAATCTGCGTAGGGGCCAATGCCCCAGGAGAACGATTTGTTCGAATACATTCTGCGGCCAAGGTTGCGGCGGCCTGGCCGGACAAGGCACAAGTATTCATGATTCTGGTGGAGACGAAGGCGTCTCGCTCTGTTCCGATATCACGACCGGCGAAGAAAAGATTTGGAATCTGAACTGTATACAAGCAGCGCAGCGGGATTTGATAGATGTTAACTGGGATTTGGATACAGTTCTCTTCGCCAGAGTCCCGGATTCCCCCTACCGGGTGAAAGTCCATATACCAGCCACCATAAAAAGCTGCATCAGAAAACTGGTTTTGGTGTAGGAGGTCGTCAGCGGTCAACAAATAGGCAGTTTCCATACGACGGCTTTCTCGCTTACCTGGAATATTCCCAATCCACTCCAGTGTGTAGCAATCTGCATCAAAGTGGCCACTATTTTTTATGTAATTCCATACTCCCATCACCAACCGCTTAAGTTCAAAGCTGATATCTTGAGCATTTTGAATGGTATCACATATCCCGCCAAATTCAAACCACCAACAGTCACTGCCGCTGAGTGTTTCATTTGCAATTCGACCGCCGCGATTGATGATTTGCTCTATCTCTGCCATGTCATAGGCATATTCAGGAGGAATGAAGCGAATAGGATGGTCCTCCTTCCGGCTGTAATATAAAATGGAACTGCCAAGCAAAGCCGGAGCTGGCAGTGTCTCGTTGAATTCTGGAGTAATTCGCTGTGTTCCCATATAGAAAGGGACTCCAGATTTTGCGCCTATGCTTCCATCACCGGTGGCATCGATAAAGTACTTGGCTTCAATTCGGAACTTTATTTCACTTCCCTGCTGGTAACCTGTGACGGCACATAAAGTGTCTCCACTAAACTCGACACCTGTTATGTCCGTATTTAGGTACAGAGACACATCCTCCTGTTGCAGAATAGCGTCTAGCAGGATTTCGTCCCAAAATACGGGATTGGCATCTGGGTTTTTATAGAGGTTTTCCATTTTGAGAAGTCCCCAGATACCCATTTCTTCTGCAAAGAGATTCCCGGCACCTGTAGCACCTCTTGTCCATACACGAATTTCACTGCTGGAATTGCCGCCCAGGACAGGACGATTGCCGACAAGTACAGTTGAGATACCCAATCGTCCAGCTGCCAGAGCTGCACAAATACCAGCGGGGCCAGCCCCGATGACTGCTAACTCAGTCTGAAGGGTTTGCATTATTACCATCTCCTTTCTGCCATCCACAAATACTTCTTAGAGAACAATCCGGTATTTTTTAGGAAAATTCTGCATGAGCATTTGCAGAATATTACTTATATCACGAATTATCCAAAACAAATGGGTGAATCAATCTGTTTTCTATCTTATTATCTAAGATGATACCAGCTTTTTTACTATGTTGCATTGAAAAATCGACACATGTTCTGGATTATTCTGCACAAGTATTGACTTGAGTGAGGATTTTGTGTATTGTTAAAAATGGAAGTGTATAGCATCTTGAGAGGTGATTAAATGAGCAACCCATACAAAAAAATCCAGATGTATCTGTCTTTTCTCCAGGACAAGCACAATGTGCAAATTTGTATAAAGGATTTTTGTGGTTTTATTCCCATTAATAAGGAGCTAGATGAGACGCTTCAACCCTTTTTAGCACATACAAACCCGTTTTGTATGTATATGAAGTCTACACAGGAGCATTATCGTATCTGCTTATCTATGATAAGACGTATGTTTAACAAGTGCGAGAAAATCCAGACTACATATTTTGGGATTTGTCATGCTGGTCTGGGAGAATATGTGATTCCAATTTATAGTGGGGATATTTTGATTGGTTCTATCAATGCTGGATTTTTCCCTGTAGATGAACGGCGTGCGGAACATAGAATCGTTCGAACATGTCAGCGTACACCGGCGTTAGATTCTGAAAAGGCATTTAGCCTTTATCATAGCTGCATTCGGTATGCAGACATAGATGTAGATGTCATGCTTGTTGGATTAGAATTATTGGCAGAGTACTTAGGGCAGATTTATTTTATTTTACAGAGCACACATAGCGTACCAGCCCTGTCTAGGCGCTATATGAGGTCCAGTGAAGATACTATTTTGACCCATGCAATTGAGTATATTCGTCATAACGCAGGCAATCATATTTCGGTTGCTACTCTAGCTGATTTTTGTCACTGCAGTGAATCTTATATCAGCAGGATTTTTAAAAGAAGGACCGGTGTCAATATTAATGTGTACATCAATAAGGTGCGTATGGAACTGGCGAAGAACCATCTCCTTCTATCCAATGAGCGAATTTCAGAAATTGCATTGCGGGTAGGATTTAATGACTCAAATTATTTCTCTCGTGTCTTTACACAGCTTATTGGAGTTTCCCCTACAGAGTTTCGTCGCCGATTTCAGGGAGACGTTTCGACTGAAAGCAAGAGTATGATATAATATTTTAAAATCTTCTATGCTGCCTGCCATAAACACTCACCTACCTGCACATACGCAGGCGTGGTGGGTGTTTTTTTGAAACGATTAGTCCGCTGTAAATACACCTAATAAAATGTGGGAGATTGCATATTAAAGAGCAAGTGCTTAAGGAAGAAAGCGAAAGGTAAAAAACTGCGTTATAGATACCGATGGAGAATTTCCCACAACAAAGTAAGGAAAGGCGGGTAAAATACATGAACGATTTTAAGGCTGCAAGTGCAAAAGTGGTTGGCTGCGGTTATGTGCATGATTGGGAATCGAATCGGAGAAACAAGCGGCGTTCCCGCCGCACGGCCCGGCATGTGCTCAATGCCCGCGCTGCAAAAGAAATGCGGCGTGGAGTTGCCGATTTGGCGAGGTTGTTAAAGTAAAAACAATCCGCATCAGCATTGCTGGTGCGGATTGTTTTTTAAGAGCAAACAACAGTTCCAAATGTAGCATTGTGGATTCCGCATTTAGAAGGGTTTTGATATATATATTTTTACATCAATAGGTAGATTGGAGTTTTAGTGATTGACACATTTTCCCCTTTTGTATATAATACGTCCAATCAGTGTAAAAGGTGGTCTAAACCGTATGTTTGAAGTGGGAAATCCGCATATTAAGTGTCTGGAGGAGACTGATTCGCCAGCCTACGGGAAATTTGTTATGGAGCCGCTTTTACCAGGTTTTGGAGTGATATTGGGCAATGCGATGCGTCGTATCCTATTATCATCCTTACCAGGAACTGCGGTTACCTCGCTCAAGATTGATGGGGTTCAGCATGAGTTTACAACAATTCCTGGAGTTAAGGAGGATGTGACAGAGATTGTCCTTAATGTGAAGGGAATTATTGCAAAGCTATACAGCGAGGGGGCCAGGACGGTTCATATTGAAGCGATAGGAGAAGGCAAAGTTTTGGCAGGCGATATTAAGTCAGATTCTGATGTCGAAATTCTAAACCCCGATTTGCACATCGCCACAATGGGACCTGATGCCGCCTTGTTCATGGAACTAACATTGTCGCATGGTCGCGGATATGTTCCGGCGGAGAAAAATAAGCCGTCTGTGCAAATAATAGGTAATATCCCTGTCGATTCTCAATATAATCCGATACATAAGGTTCGATACGATGTGAATACCGTACACATTGAGGATATTGCAGACTACGACAGATTGACTTTAGAGGTTTGGACCAACGGGACTATTACAGCAAAAGATGCGGTTTCCCTTAGTGGAAAGATTTTATGTGACCACTTCTCTTTGTTTACCCCTTCTGCTGATGGCGCAGGATTTTCGGGGGCGGTGGAATCAGTAGATAAAGAGCCTGATATCATGGATACTAGTATAGACAAAATGGACTTATCAGTTCGTGCTTACAATTGTTTGAAACGAGCTGAAATTAATACTATCGGAGCCTTGGTAAATAAGACAGAGGAAGACCTGATGGCAGTAAGAAATATGGGCCGTAAATCGTTAGATGAGATAGTGGAGAAGTTGTCTAGGCTGGGATTCTCGTTGGCTAGTGCAGAGCCCTATTGATTTAGGATATTAAGAAAGATAGGATAAAGGAAGGTCTTTTATGCAGTACAAAGATGCTTTGAGTGTACAAGAGGGAGATGTGCTATACGTAAAATGCCGTAATTATATGCATACAAGGGTGCTGGAGATTAAACACAATCGGAGGTATCACGAAATCATATTTTGCTGCACAGATGGAGAGTATATGCATAAGGAGGTTATCCTCCCTATTTCCGATGAAGAGCTTTCGGAAAAATTTATTCACGACTCCAAAACTAGAGTTTGTATCAGACGAAAAAATGAGGGCGGGAAAGAGACATACGGCGTTATTGTTGAGGACACGGATGATTTTTGTTTGGCTTCATTTGATTCGAGTGAAGCGGCAGAACAGTATATTTCTGAGAAAAAATTAAAGAAAATTCAGTAAGAGGCAACTCCCATTTGAGTTGCCTCTTTTCCTTTGCTCATGATAGCATTGTGCTGATAAGCCATTCTATATTATCTCGCCACCGGGCTTTCATACCAGCCTTGTCACGCCAAATCGTATCTGGGCCGCCAGTCCGGCGTAAGTCAAGGCCAAACTGACCGTTAACAGCCTTGACAACTTGGGCGGTTCGATTTTGACCACATTGATAGCATTTCGTCAGGTTACTGGAGGATAGGATGACAGCACAGTAGTTTTCCATGGCTCTTACCTTGAGGACCACAGAAAGCGTTGCAGCATAAAACGTGGGGTCTACGTTTCCCCAGCGGTTAATGATGATGTAGCGTTTGTTTGGTATTCCTTTGAGCTGCTCAGCATATAGCAGTGGCAAAACTCTCTCAGGCTGTAGAATATCCTCGCCGCTGACCAAGCATAAAATAATATTGAGGGTTCCTTGGTGGATAAGCGAGACGTTATCTGTCAGCAAACGGCCCTGATGAATTATTTTATCGACATTATCAATCGGGATATAAAAGTCGCTGTTCTGATTAACGGATTCTTTTTGGTTCAAGCTTGGGCCTGGCTCAGTCGTTCCATCATTATCAGATGTGTCATAAACATAGATACCACCGGAGAAATTTCTTCGCCCGGAGTCTATCCCATTCAATAGTGTAGGGGTCATTTCCTTGCCGGAGGGGGTGAAGCCGAACACATAGTTATTTGGATTGCTGCCTCTTTCCTCACCTGCCATAGTGACAAAGGTAAAGCAGTGATTTTCAAGCGCTCTTACCTTATTATATTTGAACCATTTATCGTATACAACATTTCCACCTGTGCAGTTGAGGAGAATATCTATGCCGTTTAGCCCGTATTTTCGACTGAAGATAGAGTGGTTGCAGTCATAGCAGATTGTCATTCCAACGCGGAAGCCCTTGTAGATGATAGGGCGGAAAGCTTCCTCCGCATAAGCTTGATAGTTTTCTATGTCGCAGGCGGAAAATTCCGTCATGGTGTGTTTGATGTAGTCCTTACACTTAGTCTCCCCTTCTGATGCAAAAGCATTGGCGTAGATGCACATGATGGTGCCGTATTGGTCCTCATTGCTGATGACGATTGCTCTTCCAATATCCTGACTTAGAGCAAGGGCTTTCTTGTAAAGATGCTGCACATCTCTATCATTTAAAAAATCTGAGTTAGTATATTCAGTGACAAAGGGGAAATACGCAATCTCAGGGAACACTAAAATGTCAATGTCAGATGCCCGGACGATTTTCATTGCCTTTTTGAATTCTGCCAGGTTTCCGTGCAATTCATATGTCTGGAGATAGAGACCAATTTTGAGGGAATTGGTTGAGCGTGACCTGTGAGCTGTGTGGGTGGACTGAATTGTGCGGGGTAAGTCTGACTGTGGGGGCGGCGCTGAAAAACCTAAGAGTGCGATTAGTTCTTCATAGGCTTTGCTTGAAGTAAAGTCGATTTGGCCGTGCATAATACGAATGAGCCGGTAACCGTGTGCTGCGGCCTCTATATCTCTTGTGCTGTCATAAAAGGCCCTTGTCTCATCTCGGTTAGCTGGATGGTTGTCTTTTGCTTGAACACTATGGCACGCATAGACCCATTTGGCTCTGTCATAGTTGAGTGGAATTTGAGGGTAGGACAACAACGCAACCCGTCTGGCCTCTGAAAAATGCTGTCGTTCATCATATTCGATGATTATTTTCTGACTGTCGCAGACAAAGTCACATCTGAGGGCTACATTCTTTTTTGCAAAAGTGTCATTGCCACGGTAAGCGGATAGCGCGTTATAGAGCTGCACATAAGGGCCGGAAAGATTTGCTGGGGTCTTCATCCAGGAGAATGTCTTTTCACAGACCAAATCTCCATCGAACAGCTTGTTCAGAAGCAGTTGCAAAGCGTTCTTTTGCTCAATAACACCCTTTGAAGGAACTGAAATCTTTGGTTCCTTGCTGCTCTCTGTATGGATTGGCTCTGAGATGACAGTTGATATGCTTTTCGTTGACTGCGAGACGGGAGTAGTTGGTGGTAGCTTTTTTATGGGATGTGTATTGACTTCCTGATGCGTGTAGTTCACCTTAAAACCAAGTTTCTCGAAGAATCGAACTGTTTCCTGCCCCCCAGAGTAGTCTGTTTTGGGTACCTCTTGCCCGAAATGAACCTTATAGGCCATTCCACGGATGTGTTTTGCGGGATATCTTTTCCCATTGGATAACAGATAAGTGGACCTGGCCTTTGGATAGATAGGATGCTCCGAGTCAAAAATTTGGATTGCCTTAAGCACATCCTCGTGGGTTATCTCGTTCCATTGAAGTTTTGGCATGGAGCCACCTCCTGTTAGGTGCTTGACTTGGCCAGTGGACCGCTGGGTGAAGGTATTTCATTTGAGTTGAGGCCATTTATCGTACAAAAGTGAAGGAAAAACTGCTGGGCAAATTGCTGTTCCTCCGGGTCAGATTTGACATCAATAATGTCACGCAGGATTTGGGCAGCCTGATAATCTGATAAGTATCGATGCAGCCCTGAGCCAAAGACCATTTTTTGGGGAGCATTTTTGTTGGAATAATATTTCCAGAAGAGTATCTTGTTTGTCTGTTGTGGGGTTAAGGAGATTTTCCACTTGGAATGGGTCGTGACATATCCCTCTTCCAGGAAGTCGCCAGTATGGCTTTCATCAACAAGAAAAACCGCAAAAACAAATCTAGTATCGTCAGAAGAAAAGGGTCTACGTGTAGTAAGGACGGCCAGGCTGTTGGGTTGGACGCTTAGAAGACGCATCGGCATCCCCTTCCTCTCCCCTGTTTGAACGATACCCGCATTGGCCTTCCAATCTCGCAGCATCCGGCTCTCGTAGCAGACAAATCCAGGGTGGGAGACATCGCCCATCATTTCTTCAAGTTCATTTCGGCTGAGTTCACCATTTAAATACTGTTGGCAGAGCGAATCGGGAGATGAACACCATATGTGCTGAGCAGTGTTGACATTGTAGTTCATCAACTGGTCAGAACATATTCCATTAAAACCGATGCAATCGGAAGTTTGTCCCCCATTGCAGTAATTGCACTTGAAGGCTATATTCATGCGTTCGATTTTCTTTTGTTTGACTTTAGCACGATTTTTTAACAATGTAGGAGACGGTGCTGTATTAACTACACTTGTTGTGACCTGTGCAGTTCGTTTTTCTTGAAGTGCGCTAATCGCTTTTTTCTGGAGCTCGCCGTCTTCAAAGCATAGAAAGGACTCAAATACATCAGGATAGACGAACTTTTTTTCCATATCAGCAAAAGCGACCGTTAGATAGGAGCCATCGTATTCTACGATACGCCCAGCTCCAAAGGATTTATGATGTACCTTTTGGCCAACCATGACTATGTCCTCCTATATTAACTTAACAATATTCTATCATCCCTCATAAAAAAAGGCAAATGGCATTGATAATGCGCAGCTGGCCAGTTATCCCGAAGACGCAAAAAGAGCAAGCAAATGCTTGCCCTTTGCATGGTATAGGGGGATACGCAGTTTTACAGCTAATCTCGTATGTATATGTAGGATTGAGGTGGTGAAGTGATACCGAAGTCGGAAAGGCTTAGGGGTGTTTTGAAGGGTCTAACGGTTCCAAGGGCATATGCTATTGCAACAGAGCGCCCCGCAAAATAGCTGTCAAAAAAGTCTTTATTAATTCCGGCAGCGTCAAATGTGCTTTCCCATACTCCCTGAGGGGTATCCTCAATAATGCCAGTGACTTCGGCTTCTGCAACGACTTTCATGATGGGAGAGGTCGAATAGATAATAATAGAATCAATATCCTCTTTACAGCGGGTCTTTCGAAATTCGAATCGCTTTGCCCCAGAAAGTATATTATTTACGTGCTCTGGGTTGATGGACATCAATAACTTACACATAGGACCTACGCTCCTATCAAATTTAAGATTGCAGCTTAATCATATGCATTTGGCAGTCCAATAAACAGGACTTATAAGCAGAGAAAATGATTTAGGGCCTCTAAATCTTGTCCATTATAATTCATTTTGTGTATCAACAATGGGCAATCCAAATGAAGAGAAATACTTTCGGCAGATTTTCGTTCTGTGTGGAGGAGCTGCTCCAATAAATCGAGTGAATAGCATTGATTATCCCGATGCGCCAGATGCATATAAATAATGTCGACTGGAGCCTCCAAAAGAATGATTTTCTCAATACCTAATTTATAAAAGACGCTTTCGGGCAACAAATCAACTTGACCATCTTGAGTTACAATACAAAAATGCCCTGCGAGAAGAATATGCTCTCTGCTTATAAGAAGTTCGGATACGATTTCTGCAAGAACATCTTGATTTCGGATTTTGTTTGATACAGCCTTGTTTGCCCCGTATTGCTCCCCTATCTTTTTACTAATTAAATCACCGGCCGAATAATATGGGATGCCTATTTCCTGAGAGAGCTTTTCGCCTAATGTGCTTTTTCCTACGCCGTAGATTCCTGCAAGAAGAATTGTGCCCACTTGTCATCACCGTCCGAAGATATCTGTGGTGTCAATCTGCCCGGCGGCCCAGATAGTCTGGCACTCCTGTGGCGTGAGTTGAACTCTTGATGGGTACTGATTAGGGCCTGCCCAAAGGCGGTTTTGGGAAAGCCAGTCCATATTGATATTATGACCTGCGCCAAAATATCCACCATAGAGCATTTTAACTACGGTGATAGTCTTATCATTACAATAACGTTCTCTTAAATCGGATACCCTAAAAACAGCTTTATTTCCGACAATAGAGCAGAATTCATCAAATGATTTAAGATAATTGCCATTTTCTTTTACTGTAACAACTTCGGAAGTGATGCAAAAAGACGTTAAGCAGGACTTATAGCGAGGCTTTCCTAAGGGACCATTATACTTTCGATAGATGAAAATTGGTTCACCTACACGGTAATGAGGGTTCCATTGTTTGCCTATATAGACTTTTGAAATGCCATTGGCAGCATCAACCTCTATGAGATGCTCAGCGGTAACATTTTTAAGTTCTGAGTAAGGGAATAATGAATCATGGTAGAAATCTTCGATGATGAGATAGCCACCTTTGGAGAAATTAGGAGAGATGAACGGGAAAGATTTGTAGGGGTCGGAAAAGTCAATGTTTTTTCGGCTCCTCATATAGACGAGCTCATTACGAGAGTTATGGCCAACAACAACAAATCCGAAACGCTCCAATTGTGTAGTGAGGTCAGTATGTTGTGGGAAAACAGTGAGATATAGCTCATCTAATTTGGAACTCTGCCAATCCCACAGAATCAAACCTAGAGCACCTTCTCCTAGGCGTTTTCCGCGAAAACGTTCAGCGAGGCGGAGTGTACTGACCTTAATGCGGGGACGGGCTGGGAGGATGCCTTCTTGGAGAACAATTTGCTCATTTTCACGTTTTGACGCAATAAATGCTCCCAGGCCATTTTCATCACTGAAAACGAGAGCCTCTCGATTTTCACGAACCCCTTTTGGAAACCAAGTTTGTTCAAACTCGGGATAATCTTGTTTGAGAGAATCAAAGAAAGGGTCAGAGATGTTAATTTGGGAGAATAGCTTTCGTTCAAATTTGCCCGCCATGGCCGTCCAGCTCCTTTTACGGAATATTGGATTTCTGCTATCCAGAATTAGTAGTTGGGGATTGAAAACTTAAAGGTAGGGATGCGGCAAAGTGGAATATTGTATTTATATGCCCAGTTTATCACAAGAAGGTCAAATATTCAATTGAAATCTCTTGTCTGGAATGTTCCAGACAAGAGATTTTCTAGAAGGAATTATTTGATATTGAACTTCTCGCAGAAACGCATAAAAATAGAGGCCGCTTCTGCTTTTGTAACATTTTTTGTAGGTGATAGAGTAAATGAGCTTGTCCCAGTTACAAGTCCTTCGTTGTTGGCCCACCGCATGGCATCGAGCGCATATCCGCTTACATCCACTGAATCTGAGTACCTTGAAATGTCCGCTCTTTCTGTCGTGCGAATGCCCTTATATTGTGCATACCGATAGAGGATTGTAGCCATCTGTTCGCGGGTCAGGTTATCATCAGGTCCAAATCTATTATTGCCATACCCACTCATAAGTCCACATGATGCAGTCCAATTTACAGATGCGGCATAATCGGAGTTAACATCGGAAAAGAGTAATGTCCAACTGGGAATAGGAGACCCTTCCAGGCGATAAAGAAGTTCTGCAGTCATCCCTCGACTCATTGGGAGTGAAGCACCAAAGGCAGATGGGGATGCACTATCGATAAGGCCACTATTCGTAGTCCAGTTTACTGCCTCATAGTACCAATTTGACTCAGATACGTCGCTATAAGGTGACGATACGATGATATTATAAGATGTACGTATTCCATTTTCGAACTTGATAGTTAGAAAGTCGGTTCCAGGTTGTTTGCCAGTAACCGTCAGTGGCTGTTTTGACAAGGCTACAATTAAGGGGGAACTGTAGTCTGAAATTTTAGCTTGTATAGTGGTGAGGCTGTTATTATGTCCAGTATTTACGAGTTGAATGGGAATCTGCACAGTTTCTCCGACTTTCACTTTAATTGACTGATTATTGGGCCGTAAGATAAAATGGTTGCTACTGACAGGTACGGAGACGATTGATTTTGTATTTTCGGATTTGATATGGGTTGTTGGCTGTCCGCTTGTAAAAGACTGAACCCAGTAGTATGTACCGTCAATGTAAAAACACCCGACGCCGATGCTGGTATAATCACTATTTACCATGTTGGCATAGTGGCCCGAAGAGTTTGTCCAATCGCTCATGACAGCGGCAGGAGAACTCTGGCCAGCGGCGATGTTTTCGCCACGTACTATGGAAGATGGGAATATTTCAAGGCAAGATGTATCGTTAGGACGATTGTGGGAGTAGTAAACTGAACATTCTGCAGCCCGTTGCATGGCTGTCATCATCAGTTTATCATCGATTATTAATGTAGGAAGTCCTTGGTCTGCCCGCAGTTTATTAACTGCATCAACCACTGAGTAAGCATACGAGTAGAACTTTGTCCCTGATACATTGACCTTAGTCCCATAGTCATTTGAAATATCGAGTGTCCAGCTTGGTTCCTGCGTGGATGTCCAGACATTATTTTCCCATCCACCTGCGTCTGGAGTACTTCCAGGGGTTCCCGAAAAAAGGGGGTCAAGAAAGTCTGAACCGTTCCAGGTTTTGGTTTGATAGCCGTTCCAAATAGAACTCCCCCATCCTGAGGTACTGCTAATGTGATAGAGGGTAGTGTTACTGGAAAAGGACCGGCCTGTCCCATTGGCGCTTTTTGCGCTGGGAGCGTTACCAAGAAAATAAATATAAGGTTTGGTCTCTTCATATCGGCCTAAGAAGGCATTGCAGCCTATGTATTGAACGCTTGCAGGGATAACTATGCGGTCAAGAGCTCCACAGCGAGCAAAGGCATAATTCTCAATGCGGACGAGTGTGCTGGGGAGCGTTAAGCTCTTTAGATTATCACAATACTTAAAAGCACTTTCGCCGATGGAGGTGATGCCCTCCCCTATCGTGATTGAGCGAATACTGTTTGCGTATTGCTTCCAAGGAGCGGAGTCAGCTCGACCAAGAGTGCCGTTTATAACAGTTAGCTGTTCATAGTTGTCAATCGAACCAAAACCCGAGATTACCAACGAGCCCGTTTGTTCGTTATATGACCAAGTAGCGTTAGTTCCGCAGGAGCCGGAAATACCAGATGCGGAAGCAGAGATTAAGGTGCAACTGAATATGAGGAGTAGTGCGAGTGTTGTGGCGATAAGGTTACGTGTTTTCATATTGGTCACTCCTAGCATGATTTTTATTGTGGTATCAAATCTGTTTTGTAATTGTAGAGTAACATACTGGAAGTGAAAGATGTTGCAGCCCTGACGAAATAATGGAGTTATCGGATGAACTGCGGAAAATATGATGTCGGGGAGAAGGACATTTTCTCCTTGTTTTGTATTTCGTGGCGATTGCGAAACACGGGAAAGGCTTGAAAATCAAGCGATTCCCGGTTTGCAAGACACCTGATTTTCCTCCAGTTTTGCTGTATAATTGAAGTGACA
>OFHN01001445.1_pt1 | contig 16733 bp, 9 predicted proteins | sample 1521321 | NCBI WGS metagenome assembly OFHN01 (sample SAMEA3504130, study PRJEB24116) | mouse gut metagenome | biome: mouse gut; feature: mouse-associated habitat; material: faeces | place: Denmark | collected 2011
AGTGCGCGGCAGTAGAATGCCGCTTATAACGAAAAATTACTTCGTGCGCTGGACATAACTATTATACCGCCACTTGGCATTATCCTCGGCAGCCTGGAACAACTCCTCTGCCTCGGCGGGGAAGGCCTTTTGCAGAGAGGTGTAACGCACCTCCTTCATGAGGAAGTCGCGGAACTTGGTCCAGTCGGGCTCCTTCGAGTCGAGCATGAAGGGGTTCTTACCCTCGGCTTCGAGAGCGGGATTATAGTGCCAGAGATGCCAGTAGCCGCACTCGACGGCCTGCTTGCCGACGGTCTGGGTGCGCGTCATGCCGCCCTTGATACCGTGGTTGATACAGGGTGCGTAGGCGATGATGAGCGACGGGCCGGGATAGGCCTCGGCCTCTTTGAGCACGTTGAACAGCTGGGTCTGCGAAGCACCGATAGATACCTGGGCGACATATACATAGCCGTAGGTCATGGCGATTGCGCCTATATCCTTCTTGCGGATGCGCTTGCCGGCCGAAGCGAACTTGGCCACGGCACCCACGGGAGTAGCCTTAGACGACTGACCGCCGGTGTTTGAGTATACCTCGGTGTCGACGATAAGGATGTTGACATCCTCGCCCGAGGCCAGAACGTGATCCACACCGCCGAAGCCGATATCGTATCCCCAGCCGTCGCCGCCGATGATCCACTGCGACTTCTTGACAAGCCAGTCTTTCATTTCGAGGATCTTGCGGCAGTAGTCGCAGCCGCAGGCCTCCATCATCGGAACAAGACGGCGCGTAACCTCGGCCGAGGCCGACGACGAACCGCGTGCGGCGATCCACTCCTTCATCGTGCCCTTCAACTCGTCGGAACACTTGGTGCACTCGGCGATAGCCTTCTGCATATACTCCTCGATGCGGTCGCGCAGCTTCTCCACACCCACGTGCATACCCAGACCGAACTCGGCATTGTCCTCGAACAGAGAGTTGGCCCATGCCGGACCTCTGCCCTCGGCGTTGGTGCAGTAGGGGGTCGACGGAGCCGAACCCGAGTAGATCGACGTACAGCCCGTAGCGTTGGCGACCATCATCTTGTCGCCGAAGAGCTGCGTGATAGCCTTGATATAGGGGGTCTCGCCGCAACCTGCACATGCGCCCGAGAACTCGAACAGCGGCTGTGCGAATTGCAGGTTCTTGACGCTCTTGGTCTTGTCGACGACCTCGTTATAACCGACGGTCTCGGTAACGGTCTTCCAGTTGGCGATCTGCGCCTGCTGCGTAGAGAGCGGCTTCATGACCAGAGCCTTCTGCTTGGCGGGGCATACGTCGACGCAGTTGTTGCAGCCCGTACAGTCGAGCGGCGATACCTGAATGCGGAACTTGTAGGCCTTGGTCTCGCCCAGTCCCTGCTTCCACTCGACGCCCGTAGCTGCGGCCTGCTCCTCGGTGGCGAGGAACGGACGTATGGCGGCGTGGGGGCAGACATACGCACACTGGTTGCACTGGATACAGTTTTCGATCTGCCACTCGGGAACGTTGACGGCGATGCCGCGCTTCTCGTAGGCTGCCGTGCCGTTGTCCCACGTACCGTCCTCACGGCCGTTGAATGCCGACACTGGCAGGCTGTCGCCCTTCAACGCATCGATAGGCTCGCATACCTCGCGCACGAATGCCGGAACATGGCTGTCGATCTCATGCGCAGCCTCGCGCACCTCGATCGACGCCCACTGCGCGGGCACTTCGACACGCTCGACGGCGTTGCCACCGGCATCGACGGCGGCGTAGTTCATATTGACTATGTCCTCGCCCTTCTTGCCGTATGACTTGTAAATGGCATGCTTCATCTGCTCGACGGCCTTGTCGAAGGGGATGATGTCGGCGATCTTGAAGAATGCCGACTGCATGATAGTATTGGTGCGCGAACCGAGTCCGAGGTCGGCCGCGATCTTGGTGGCGTTGATGATGTAGAACTTGATGTCGTTACGCGCCATGTACGACTTCATGTGGTCGGGCAGCGAAGCGCACGTCGTAGCGGCGTCGTTCACAGAGTTGAGCAGGAACGAACCGCCCTTTTTGAGGCCTTTCAGCACGTCGTACTTGTCGACATACGACGGCACGTGGCAGGCCACGAAATCGGGCGTGGTAACAAGATAGGGCGACGTAATGGGGTTGTCGCCGAAGCGCAGGTGCGACGAGGTGTAACCGCCCGACTTCTTCGAGTCGTAAGAGAAGTATGCCTGACAGTACTTGTCGGTCGAACCGCCGATTATCTTGATCGAGTTCTTGTTGGCACCCACCGTTCCGTCGGAGCCCAGACCGAAGAAGAGAGCCTCGAACGTACCGCTCTTGGCCATAGATACCTCTGCGCCGACGGGGATCGAGTGCATCGTAACGTCGTCGACGATACCAACCGTGAAGTGGTTCTTGGGCTCGGCGGCGGCGAGATTGTCGTACACGGCCAGCATCTGTGCCGGCGTGGTGTCCTTAGACGAGAGACCGTAGCGTCCGCCGATAATCATCGGGCGATTGTCCGACTCGTAGAATACGTCCTTGACGTCGAGCAGGAGCGGCTCGCCATTGGCACCCGGCTCCTTGGTGCGGTCGAGTACGCAGATGCGCTTGACCGACGCGGGCAGCACTTCGAGCAGATACTTCGCCGAGAAGGGGCGGTAGAGGTGTACGGTAATGACACCCACCTTGCGACCCTGAGCCGTCAGGTAGTCGACGCACTCCTTGATAGTCTCGGTAACCGAGCCCATAGCGATGATTATATGCTCGGCATCCTCGGCACCGTAATAGGTAAAGGGCTTGTAGGTGCGTCCCGTGATGCGCGAAATCTCGGCCATAGTCTCGGCCACCATGTCGAGCACGGCGTCGTAGAACTTGTTGGAAGCCTCGCGCGTCTGGAAATATATGTCGGGGTTCTGAGCCGTACCGCGCGTAACGGGGTGCTCGGGGTTGAGAGCACGCTCGCGGAATGCCTTCAAGGCATCGCGGTCGAACATCGCCGTGAGCGACGCCTCGTCGATAAGCTCGATCTTCTGTATCTCGTGCGAGGTGCGGAATCCGTCGAAGAAGTGTACGAACGGAACGCGCGCACGCAATGCGACGATATGCGCCACGCCGGCAAGGTCCATGACCTCCTGCACCGACGAGGTGGCCAGCATGGCGAAGCCGGTCTGACGCACGGCCATGACATCCTGATGATCGCCGAAGATCGACAGAGACTGTGCCGCCAGCGCACGCGCCGAAACGTGGAACACGCCGGGCAGCAGCTCGCCCGAAATCTTGTACATGTTGGGAACCATCAGCAGCAGACCCTGCGACGCGGTAAAGGTCGAGGTCAAAGCACCGCTCTGCAACGAGCCGTGCACGGCGCCCGCGGCACCCGCCTCCGACTGCATCTCGACGACCTTGACCGTATCGCCGAAAATATTCTTGCGCCCCTGCGCCGACCACTCGTCGACCAGCTCGGCCATTGTCGACGAAGGCGTGATGGGATATATGGCCGCTACCTCCGAGAACATATAAGCTATATGAGCCGCAGCATAGTTGCCGTCACATGTAATAAACTTCTTTTCTGCCATTTCGTATAAGTTTTATGTACTGAATTTTCCTAACCGATACGCTCCGCAACACTCCGGAGCGTCTGCAAAAACCGTTGCAAAGGTATTTATTTCTATCGAAAATTCATAGTAATTGCAGTGTTAATATTCTAACATCGCACGCCGGGCATCGCAGCTGCCGCGCAAGCTCTTTCTAACGGATCGTATAACATTGTATTTCAAACTGTTTTACACCGGCAGACAGAGATGTTTCATTTCGAAACCGGCAATGATTTCGATATTATCGAAGCTATTGAAACCGCTTCGGAAAGGTCGCAGCAAAGGCTTCGCAAACGGATGATCCGAAAGATGAACATGCCGCATATCCACCGTTGAGCCGAATGACCGAAAGGCTCAATTCTCATGCTGCCGTCAGGAACAAAAACCGCCGGAAACGACTCGTGCGAGCCAACTGAGGGCGACTGTTGTCTTAGGTGTAACAACTGGGCAGCTGATAAGGCACTATACAAATCGGCACTTGATCGGCGATTGCAGCCGGCCTCGGCGCAAACCGCAGCTATCATTGCAATACACACTCGGGTCGTCCGCATTATACAGCCTTATATGTATCACATATGATACGCACAAGATGAAGATATGTTCTTTTCTTTGAGTTAAAAATTTTTCCCTATGGATATGGATTACAAGATCCAGATTCTGTTGATCGCACGCAGAATCAAAGAGTTACGCAAACAGCAAGGCCTTACCGTGCAGGAATTGGCGTATCGTTGCGACATCGAAAGGTCGAATATGAGCCGAATCGAAGCCGGACGTACCAATCTTACGATCAAGACGATGTGCCTAATTTGCAACGCTTTGCACATATCTCTCAAAGAATTGGTATCCGCCACCTGACAATCAACCATTTAATATCTCGCAAAGGAAATGCCGCAAAAAAATATGCTCCGCCGAGGCGGAGCATATCATGAACATAGTTATACGGCGCGCTACCGGGCGCGCGTATAGCGGAAGATGTTGGCGCGGCGCTTGTCTCCGTCGGCTTCGGAACGCGATGCGAAGCCCAGATACAACGCATCGCCGTGCACCTTGATGCCCTCGGCCTCCATATATCCCGACTCGGTAATGCCGCTGGCCGAAAGGGCTTCGCGATCGGATGCTATCGCCACCTCCGTGCGCGGCTCGATGATGTTGCCCTCGAAGTCGAATACGGTAAAATATGCCGCCGAGCCCTCTTTCACGGTGCCCTCGCCCTCGAAGTAGTATATCTTGCCGCTGTCGACGTCGAAGCCCTGCCATGCGTATGAGGATATGTCCGTCGAGTGGTCCTCGCCGCTCTTGGGTATGCCGAAGCGCCCCAGCGGCGTGAGTTTCGTAAGGTCGCGCACATACGCCTTCGGAGAGTTGGTCGACGCCGGATCGGTACTCGTGCCCCCGCCCCAGTTGCGCGAGGGCAGCGTGACATAGCTGCGCGGCAACGCCATGGCCTCGCTCAGACGATACATGACGAACATGCGCTGCGACGAACCGGGATAGTTTATCGCAAGCACGTCGCCCGCAGCATCTATGGCCGGATGCAGCTCGCAGATGCCGCCCAGATAGAACAGGTCGCCGCACTGCTCGGGCAGAGTCGTCGCCCCGTCGACGAACTCGGTGCGCGTTACGACGCTGTTGCTCCAATAGTCGTTCGACGAGTTGCGCGAGCCGTAGGTGCCCGTCCAGACATAGCGTTTTCCGTCGGCCGACCGTTCGACGGCCATGTTGGTGCCGTGACCCGAATAGCGGAATATCATCCGCTCCGCGGGCGACTCGCCGCGCCGGGCGTGCATGACGTAGAGATCGTGCTTGTCCGAGCCGCCGAGCTGCATATACCAGATGCTGCCGTCGCTGTCGATATCGAAGCCCTGCATGACGGTATTGCGCACCAGATATACCCCTTTGGAGTAGATGTTATCGGCATCGAACTCCCCCACTCCGGTGGTCGAGACGCCCGCCGGGGTAACCGAGACACCGATCGAGGCCGAAAGATCGCCGAGCGTAGCCCTGACGACGGTCTCCCCCTGGCCGACGGCCTCGATACGGACGTTATCGACGACGGCCACGGCAGCATCGGCTGACGAGAACTCCACGTCGTAGCCCTCGGCCCAGACCTCCCTACCGTCGGCGAGTGTAATGACGAGCTCGACGGGATGCGACGAGAGAGGCGTATACGGCACAGCGCCTGCGGCCGAACGCAGCGATACCTCCTCCGAAGCGAACGCTATCGCCACCGGAGCATCGGCCGTCTGCTGCGGCTCGGCCGGCGCGCCGGCGCACGACGAAAGGCTGCCGGCCAATAAGATCATACAAGTGATTTTCATGACATATACTCTGTTTAGCGCATCTCGACCGAGAAGCTCTTGGGACGCTCCATGACCTGCGTTGAGCTATGACCGAACAGGTCGGTAACCTCTATGGTCACGGTCGATGTAGCGCTCGAAGCACGGAATTTCCACATGTGGTTGTTGTAGCATGTAAAGAAAGCCGATGTCTTGCCCGTATATGCGATCTTGTGCATCGGGTCGCGGCCGCGCACCTGCACGCCCTGCAACTCGCGCCCCTGCTCGGTAACGCGTATCGTCCAGCCCGGCTCCCAGTCCCAGATATTGACCAGAATATCGTTCTGCCCGTAGCAGTCCTCCACGCCGTCGGCCGTCGGCGTCGTGCCGAAGTCGGGCGAGGCGGCCGCAATAACAGGATTGCGCAGCACTTCGTTCATGTCGTAGGCGCGGAACATATAGTCGCGGTCGCGGCCTATGCCCTTGTAGTGCCACTCGACGTTACGGCCGTCGAATGCGAAGACCTCGTAGCCGCCCGGCGAGCCGTCGCGGCATACGTTCACATCATAGCCGGCGTCATGATACGTACCAGTCCACCACCACGTGCCGCTGGTGGCCGCGACGTTGATCTCGTGTATACCGGAATTGGCATGCAGGATACGCTGGTTGATGTGCGAGTGTCCCGATATGACATAGACATTGTCGAACCCGCTCAGACGGTTCATAAGCTCGTAGGCGCCCGTCATGCCGATCGTATGGTCTATCGCCCCGTTCTTCTTGCAGCCGCGGAACAGGTTGGCGTGCATGACTATGACCAGCGGCGCCGACTTGTCGTCCACCAGCGCGAGGTCGCGTTCGAGCCATGCAAGCTGAGCGGGATCGACGGCCTCGGTATAGTCCAACTTGCCGATCGAACCCTGCGAGCCGCCGGTATTGCGATATATGATGTTGTCGAGCACGACGAAGTGCGCCGCTCCGATATTGAACGAGTAGTAGGTCGGGCCTATCGTCTCGCGGAACAGCTGAGAGGAGAGCCAGTCGTCGGCATGGTATGGGTCGTTGTCGTGGTTGCCCATAGCATGGAATATAGGCACCGGATAGCCGTTGCGAGAGAGCTCCTCGCGATAGTCCGTCAGGTCGTAGTTGCGCGGATACCAGTATTCGTCCCAGCTCATGTCGCCCATGCAGACCGAGTATACCGGACAGTCGGGCCGCCACACCACGGACATCGGCGAAGAAACCGTTCTCCCAGCGGAACTGCGCCAGATCCTTGCTCTGACGATTGGCGACATGGTGGTCGGTCGAGGCGATGAGCATGAACCGCGAGTTGTCGACGGCAGAGAGCGTGAAGTCGTGCTGCTCGTGTCTGTCGACCGAGGCCGAGAGCCGGCGAAAGAATTGCGGGATCATATACGACGAACACTCGACCTCGTAGCCCGACGGGATCGAGATGAACAGATGTCCGCAGCGCTTATCGGACTGCATCGAATAACGTCCGTCGGCGTCGGTCAGAACGCACAGATCGCCGTCCGAGACCACTACGCCCTCAACAGGCCGCCCCTCGGTGTCGCATACGCGTCCCGAAAGGTTGTCGCCCTGCTCTTGTCCGCCCACAACGACGCTTAAAGTGGCCTGACATGCGGCGTATGTCGCGATGATCTCGGCCGAGCCGGCACCCACGGCCTCGACCATACCGTCGACCACACGCGCCACGCGCTCGCTCGACGTATGCCAGACGACATCGGCAGCGGCTATGGCACGGCTGCCGCCGCCTTCGAGATCGGCCGTAACGCTCAGCTGCACCTTCCGCCCGGGGGTCATGCGTATAAGGTCATCGCCGTCGATCGAGATCGACACGACCCCGTCCTCGGGCTTCGGTGCGGGCGGGTCGGCCTCGGACGAGCCGCATGCCGCAGCCATGCCGAGCATCATGGCCAGCACCGTAAACAAGGAGAATATCTTTCCGAAAATATTCATATCGCAGAAAATGAAAAGGGCTCTCCGGCCGCACTGTTGCAGCCGGAGAGTGCCCGTCGGTTATTACAATACCACACGTATGTTGTCGATGAAGAATCGTCCGTATCCGCCCGGATAAGCGGCCGCCTGCGCAGGACCTATCTTGATCTTGGTCTGTGCGGTGCAACCCGTTATGTCGAGCGTATTGGTGGTCCAGTCCGAAGTCGAGCCGCACGACACGTTCTTCGCGGTCTGGCCGTCGGCGAAAGCGCCGCCGCCCTCGACGATGACCGTAAGCTCGATGCACGAAGCGGCGTTGTAGCGCGCAGCATCGAATTTCAGCTCGACGCTCTGACCCGCAGCACGCTCCCCGAGCTCGGGCGTACGTATCCACACCTGCTTGTTCTCGGCCTCGTCGCCGTACCATGTCGTCGAACCGGTGCCCAGCTGCATATAGCCTCTCACGCCGTACATCAGCAGACCGTGCCAGCCGTCCATCTCGCACTCGAAGCGGAAGAACTTGCCGTCGCTCAGCGCGCCGTCGTTGGTAATGTCGTTACCCGTGTAGAAGCCCTGCGACTGACGGAACGACGCCTCCATGTTGTTGCCTATGCGGAAGGTGTTGTTGGTATACCAGCCCTCGTCGCCGCTCTTGAACGTGGCGCCCTGCTCCTCGCGGTACTCCACCTCGCGGATGTTCATCAGAGGATCGTGCATGACGGCGAAGCCGCCCATAGTACCCTCCTTGTCGGAATAGGCCGAACCGCCGACCGAGAAGGCCGAGCACCAGTTGAGCATGCGGTGTCCCAGCTTTATCGAGCCTATGCAGTCGGTGCCGGCGATGAAGTGGTCGAAGTTGACGTTGAGAAGCTCGTTGGCGCCCGACTCGTAGAACGACTTCTTGCCGCCCACCTGTCCGTCGGCCTCCAACGCCACCCAACGCTCGTTGAGATACTGCGGTATGCCGCGCACGATGATCTCGAAGATCTGGTGCTTCTCGTCGGCGCGGTAGATCTCGAAGTCGGTGCATGCCGAAAGATTGCCGCCGGCGACGCACATGTGGGGCACTACGGCGCGCATCTGCGCCTCGGTCATGCGGCTGCCCGCCGCAGGGCGGCAGATCAGATATGCCGTCGTAGGCGTCTGGCGATATATCTCCACAACCGACGGAGCATGGTTCTCCTCTATGGCATCGGGATCGCCCAGAATGTCGAACGACAGATTGTCGAGCAGAAGCGTCTGCTTGAAGCGCGGAGTGACGCGGAACGAGACGAAGTCGTCGTCGTAAGTCGAGAGGTCGACGCGCTGCGTGGTGTAGCGGAACACCTGATTGTCGGTCTGGCAGTCGCCGCTGATATCGACCCACGTATCGCCGAAGTCGGGCGTATACTCCACCTTGATCCAGCGCTCGAACAGCGACGGGTCGTCGCCGTTCTTCTCGATAAGCGATGCGTAGGTATTGTAGGCCACGTCGAAGCTCATCGTGACGGCCTCGGTCGCAGCGCCTACATTGACGTTGCAGACATAGAACGTAAGATCGTCGTTGATATGCGCCGAGGGATGAGCCTCGTTATAGTCGTAAATGGCCGAGTATGACGCCAGCGAGCCGTCGTTGGCACCCAGGCCTCCGTTGTTGGCGTTGCCGAAGTAGAGGAAGCCGTCGTTCTCGTTCTCCGTTTCGAAGCGCGTGCCGTGCTGCATGTCGACGCGCAGACCCGCCCAGTATGCCACCGACGACGAGCCCTTGCCCGTGGGCATGAAGCCGTTGTAGTAGTTGACCAGCTGGCGCTGCTTGGTGTTCTTGACGATGAGCGCACCGTCGACCGGCGTGCCGAAGGTCTCGTTGAAGATATTGATCGTCTGGTCGAGCGTATCGAACGCCAGTCGGATATGCTTGTATATCTTGCCGCCGTTGTCGGTATCGGTCGACGACAAGGCCTCCTCCAAGGCTACGGTACGGATACGCACCGCTCCGTCGTCCATAGTAAATGTAAACTTCAAACCCTCGCCGGCAGCGATCTCGAACTCGCCCACGGGCAGCTTTATCGTCGAGCGGCCGCTGAGGGTCATATAGTCGTTGTTACCGGTGCGGAAATCTACCGTCAGGCGCTTGCCCTCCGACTCGGCCGATACGATCTCGCCCGTGGCCGAAACCTTCGCCTCGAAGCCGAAGCCGCCCGTCATATCGTTCTGAGATACGGGCTCGACGACCATGCCGGCGAGTTTGAGTCCGCTGCCCGGAACGGCGAGTTCGAGGCAGGGGGTTACGGGCTTGAACGTAAGGTCGACGCTTTCGGGGTCGGTTGCGCCGTCGTACTCGACCTCGGCGCTCGCCACCATTACGACCGAAGCGGTATTGCGGCCGTCGACTATATGCTGCTCGGCCGGAACGGCCACGGCGAAGCTGCCGTCGTCATTGCGGTCGACGTAGGGCGCCACGGCCACGAACGAGACCTTGCCGGCGGCACTCCACACGGGAGCCGTCGTACCCGACAGCTTGGTCCTCACGCCTGCGGCATCGGCCGTAAAGCGCGACCACTCCATGACATCGCCTCCGAGTCCGATCTGCTCGCCGGCCTCGAATTTCATCATGCCCTCGTCGGGCATGGCGCGCGTGCCCATGTCGACCAGCGCATAGTCCGAGCTGGATATCATACCGCTGAACACGGTTCTGCTTACCGGGTCGATGCCCGGCTCGTCGTCCTTGCAGCCGACCATGACGGCGGCCGCAAGCAACGGGAAAACAAGTCTTTTCATAAATCCGAAATTTTGTGCGTTTTATTAGGTTATTCGTTTCTGCTGCCGCAGGGCGGCTGTCACTCCTCCCAGCCGGGGTTCTGGCGCAGCGCCCGGTTGACCTGTATCGCATCGTAGGGTATCGGATGCAGATACATCCTGTCGCTCCACACGCGTCCGGTGGTCGAGCCGTCGGCGGCACCGTAGGGGTTGTATACCAGCATGTCCTGTTTGTTTATCATCAGCGTCGGGTTGTCTTTGAGCACCAGATAGGTCGTGCCGCGCTCGGTGCCCGCCTTCTTCTGCACCACGCAGACATATACACCCTCGCGCAACTGCTGAGGCACGCCCAGCGGCGCGTAGATACCCTGCCACTCGCGCTCGATAAGATGTCCCAGATGCCAGCGCATAAGGTCCTCGTAACGCGTATTCTCCATGAACATCTCGCAACCCCTCTCGCGGCGTATCTCCAACAGAACCGGATCGGTTACCGAATCGTCGAAGTAGGACACAAGATAGGGATCGGCCGACGAGGGGTACGACACGTCCTCGATGCCGGCACGGCTGCGCAGCACGGCGACGGTCCGGATCCAGTCGTCTTCGGTAAACTCGCCCAGCTCGGCCTTGGCCTCGGCATAGGCCAGCAGCACCTCGGCGTAGCGCATTATGGGAATGGAGTTGAAGCTGCGCGCACTCGACTCGTAGTAGTCGTTGTCCATGTTCCACTTTATGACCTGATATCCGGTACGCGTGATCGCGAAATTGGGCGAATAGTAGTCCAGGACGTTGTTCTGCGTCTTGCGGTACGACGGGGTTACGATCGTCTGCTGCAAGCGCAGGTCGCGGTCGGCAAGCTCGTCGACGAACGAGTTGCGCGCATACCCCGCCGCGTCGGTATAACGCGAGCCGTCGAGTTTGAGGTAGGTATTGAGGAACTGCTTGGTCATCGACCAGCAGTTGCCGTAGGTCGACGACGAGAATTTCCACGTGATATCGTTCAGAATAGACTTCTCGGAGCTGTACTCGCGCGCCCACAATATCTCACGGTAGTCGACCGTCTCCGAGTTGAACAGAGCGCGGTACTGCGTCGAGCGGTTGGCCGTCGCATCGACGATCTGGTATCTGCCCGACTCCATGATCCGGGATGCGGCATCGACCGCCGCGCGCAGATAATCCTCGCCCGTACCCCACTGATCGTTCCATGCGGCGAGGGTCTCGGGATTTACATCGTGGTACTTGCGGTAGGTGCCCTCCCACAGACATACGCGCGCCTTGAAGGCCAGAGCTATGTAGCGGTTTATAACGCCGGCATTGACATAGGCGTCGGTATCGAAGCAGTGTTCGCAGGCGTAATCCAGATCTTCGAGTATCTTGCTCATTACCAGCTCGCGCTCGTCGCGCGCCCTGTACAGTGCGACCATATCCTCGGCGTCGATCGGCTCGCCGTACCACGGCACGCCGCCGAAGGTCTTGACCTTGGCCCAGTAGAACCATGCGCGCCAGAAGCGTCCGACACCCTCGTAGTGGTCGAGCGTCGCCTCCGACACGCCCGAAACTTCGCGCATGTGGGAGAGGAAATAGTTGATGTTGTAGAGCATATTCCAGTCCGATATGCCCCAGCCGGTCTGGTTGGTCGCATTGTAGCTGTCGAGGTAGTAGCTCGACAGATTGGTGCGTGCTACATACTCGGCGTTCTGGTCGCCGTAGGTAAGTGTCGTCGCGGCCGAAGTGTACTTTACCAGAAAGCCGTTGGCATAGTTCAGCAGACTCTTCTCGTCGACGAAGTACTTGCCGGCATCGACCTTGTTTATCATGTCCCGATCGAGAAAATCTTCGCACGAGCAGAACAGCATCGTCGCCAGAGCGGGAATCAGGTATATGGATTTTTTCATGTTCGATCGATTGTTAGAATGTGATGTTTACGCCGAAAGTAACCGATTTGAGCATCGGATAGTTGTATCCGTCGGCATAGTCGCCTGCCGTGGTCGAGTTCGTGAAGTCGCTGTCGCCGCCGCCGAACTCCGGGTCGAAATTCTTGGTAACCTTTCTCAGAGGCGTCCACGTGAAGAGGTTCTCGCCCGTGACATATATCCTCAACCCGCTGAAATGTATCTTGCGCATCATCTCCTTGGGGAACGTATACGACAGCGTGATATTCTTCAGACGGCAGTATGCGATGCTTTGCAGGAAGTGGTCGTTGGCCTGACCCATAGTAGTCTTGGCATCGCCGTCGCCCTTGTTGCCCTTCGAGGTCATGTAACCCGTCATGCGAGGCCAGTAGGCATCGGCATTGGGGTTGGCCTCCGTCCAGATGTCGTCGCCAGTATGCTGGCGCAGCATGAAACTGTACGGGCGGTTGTACTTGCCCCAGAAGAAAGCGGCCTCGTTCGAGGGATACCAGTCGCGTTTGCCCACGCCCTGAAAGAACAGGCTAAGGTCGAAGCCGGCATAACCGACATTGAGATTCAGACCGTAACAGAAGCGCGGCGAGGTGTTGCCGATGATCTCGCGGTCGCCCGGATCATCGAATGTGTTGGCGCCGTTGTTGACCGAACCGCTGCCGTCGAGATCGTAGAACTTCATGTCGCCCTCGCGCGGCTGGTTGCCCTGGCGGTTGAATGTAAAGTACTCGTTCATGTTGGCCCAGTGGTCGAGGTCCTGCGCCGTGTAGAGGCCGGCATAGCGGTAACCCCATATCTCGCCGATCTCCATGCCCTCGTAATAGTCCGTCAGGCGCTTGGTGGCGTTGTTGTAGCGCGTAACCCACGAGCGGCTGTCCCACAGCATCGCCTTGATGCCGTATGTAAGGTCGTGCCGGCCCGCATGCACCGCATCGCGCCATGCGACGCTGACCTCCCAGCCCATGGTTTTTAGGTCGGCGTAGTTGCCCTTGGGAGGGTTGTTGCCGAATACGGCAGGCAGGGTCATGCCGACGGTAAACATGTCTTTCGTGTCGCGGCGGTAGACATCGCCCACGACATTGAGACGGTTGCCAAAAAAATCCATGTCCAGGCCTATGTCGTATGTAACGACCTTCTCCCACGTCAATCCGTCGGGTATGGGGTTGGGAGCTGCCGTATACGAGGGCGTGTTGCCGCCTATCAGATACGACGTGCCCTTCTGAATGGTCATCGACTGCATGTAGGAGTAGGCCGCCACGCTGCCGTTGCCCAGCATGCCCACCGAAGCGCGCAGTTTGAGGTTGTCGAGCCAGCTCTCGGCGCCCTCCATGAAGGGCTCCTCCGATATTCGCCAGCCGAACGATCCCGACGGGAACATCGCCCAGCGCGAGTTGGCCGGGAACTTCGACGAGCCGTCGTAACGGCCGCTCAGCTCGAACAGGTAACGGTCCTTATAGTTGTAGTTGACGCGTGCGAAGATACCCACGAAGCCCCACTCGTAAGAGCCGTCGTCGCCCAGCAGATAGTAGTCGCCGTCCATGAGCGAGAAGTTGGGCTTGTCGGTCAGAAGGCCGCGGCGATAGGCGTATGTCGTATAGTACTTGCGGTCCTCGATGTTCCAGCCGGCCATGACCTTCAACGAATGGTCGTCGCCCAGACGGGGCGTCCAGGTAAGGTAGACGTTGCCGGCCATATAGTTGTTGTTGAAGTATTTCTGTTCGAGCGAGTCGAAGGCCGCACGCGACGACGGCAGCTCGGGGCCGTTCTTGAAGTCGTATATGGCCTCCTTGCGGTCGCGCTCCGACTGGTTGTAGTAGTATGTGAAGTCGCCTTTGAGCTGCAAGACATCCTTCATCAGGTCGAATGTCATGGCTATGTTCTGCGTCATGTCGAACTTCTTGTTGTGCTGATACGAGCGGTCGGTCTGCATGCCCGCAACGCCCACGCACACGGCCGCATCGGTCCAGCTGCCGTCGGGATTGGTTATCAGCTGCATGGGATAGCCCTGGTGCTCCCACTGGCGCTGCACGAGCATCTTGCCAGAGTAGGACATAGGCTGGCGGTAGGTGCGGTTGACGAACGAGGTGTTGCTCTCGACAGTCCACCAGTCGCGGATCTTGCCCCATACCTTCACTCGACCGTTGTACTGGTTGTACCAGTCGTTGACGGCGTTGTAGATGCCGTCCTGCGAGAAGTAACGTCCCGAGATCGAGAACTTGATGCGCTCGCTGCCGCCCGATATGTTCAGCGAATGCTGGTGCGCCGCGGTGCTCTTCTTGTATATCGCAGCATCCCAGTCGGTATTGCCGAAGTATTCGTAGCGTCCCGCCTCGTTGACGCGCCAGCGGTCGAGCGACCGGTCGGCGTCGCGCCGTTTCAGCTCCTCGTACCAGGCGTTGTTGAACGCGAAGAGGTTGTTGATCGAAGTGGGGTCGTAGCCGTAGCAGTTGCGGTACGATTCCAGAAACTGGTCGGTCCACTGCAAGCCGTCGTTGACCATATCGGGCTTGACCGTGCGCGAGAGGATCGACACCGAACCGTCGTAACGTACCGTGAAGCGTTCGCCGGCGGCGCGCTTGGTCGTGACCAGTATGACGCCGAAGGCACCGCGCGCACCGTATACCGCGGCCGACGAAGCATCCTTCAACACCGATATCGACTCTATGTCGTCGGGGTTGATCGTGGTAATGTCGCCCTCCACGCCGTCGATCAGCACGAGCGACGAGCCGCCCGAGCCTATCGAGCTGGCTATGCCTCGTATGCGCAGCGTGGCGCCGTGCGAGGGTTTGCCGTCGGTAAACTGCAACGTCAGTCCCGGCACCTGTCCCTGCAACGAGCGCACGACATTGGGGTTGGGACGGTCGAGCAGCTCCTTGCCCTTGATCTGCTCGACGGCACCGATCAGATCGCGCTTGCGCGTGGTGCCGTAGCCGATCACGACCACGTCGTCGACACGCGTCGAGGCCGACTCGCGCATGGCGGCATCGATCCTCGTGCGTCCCGCAACGGCTATACGTTCGTCGTCGAAGCCGATATACGAGAACTTCAACGTATCGTCGTCGCGAACGCCTTCTATGGCATATTCGCCGCGCGTACCGGTCAGAGCGTAGTTGTTCGTGCCCTCGACCACGACGGCCACACCCGTCAGCGGCTCGCCCGACGAATCGCTGACGACACCCTCGACACGTCTCGCCGAGCCGGTGCCCTGCGCCCAAGCCCCGACGAGAGTCGCCGCAAGGCAGAGCGTCAGCAACGAAATTCGGAATAAGTAGTTTTTCAGCATGTATCGAATTTTTTAAGGTTTTATCTTATTTGTCCGCCGGCAGCTCTTCGGTAAATGTCTCCACGATGAGTCGTCCGAGAGCCTCGGCCTGAGCGTCGGTCGCCGTCAGAAAGCGGTGCGTTCCCCCTTCGCACGGCTCGAAGTGCATATACCCCTCCGAGTCGACAGACAGACGTCCCGGCTCGGATACAGTGAACAGATCCTCGCCGGCCGTAACCCACAGCACCGACATCAGATCCCATGCGGCACGGTCGTAGGGCATCGGTCTGTAAGCCCGGTATCCGTCCACGACGGGATGATGCTCCGCCCAGTCGAGCCCCTCGGCCATTATCCTGCCCGGAAACTGCACCTGACGTCCCAGCTCGAACGGAGCGCAAACGATAGGCGTAGGCCACTGATCGAAGAGCTGCACGGCCGCATCTATGTCGTTGACGATGTTGAACTCGGCGCGCGCGGGTTTGGTCGCCGTGGGAAAGCTGCCCGCCATGATCGACAGAGAGGCCACCTTACGCGCGACAAGCTCGCGGCCTGTAAGAGGCGATATCGCATCGCCACCGCTCGACAGAAGATCGGCCAGCGTCGTGGCGAAGCCGAGCGATATGACCGTTACCGAACCGTCGTCCGAGGCAGCGAGCAGACGCCGGTACATGGCCACCGACTCCTCGATCTGCTCCGGACTCTTGGTGCGGGCATAGAGCGGATGACCGTCGGCATCGCACATGGCCGTTACGGCCGCCGTGTAATCGCACGCCTCCCCGTTGGCCACCAGACGCGCACCCTGTGCCAGCGGCGTCGAGCCGAAGCCGTAAAAAGTATTCAGAATGTCGATATAATCGGTCGCCGTCGCGCTGAGCTTATGGTTGCCGATACCGAGTATCTCGACCCTGCCCCCGCGTGCGGCACGATAGAGCAGATCGAGCGCCAGCGCATCGTCTATGTCGTTGCCCATGTCGGTCTCGACGATTACCGGCACCGCACGCAGCTCCGCCCGGGCGGCCGTCTGCGGCT
>OFHN01001446.1_pt1 | contig 16732 bp, 19 predicted proteins | sample 1521321 | NCBI WGS metagenome assembly OFHN01 (sample SAMEA3504130, study PRJEB24116) | mouse gut metagenome | biome: mouse gut; feature: mouse-associated habitat; material: faeces | place: Denmark | collected 2011
GCCTCCGGCGGGTCCCCTTTTTCATGCTCTGCACCTTTTCCCAGGTGGGCCGGTCAATGATGGCCTCGTGGACGTTGAGAAAGATCGCCCGGTTCTCCTCCGGGTTCTCGATCCGCTTCTTCACCTTGTAGGACTTGGAGTAGGATTTGAAGTTGATCACGTCGCCGCAATATTCCTGCAAGGTGAGGATTTTCTTGATGGTGGTATGCCCCCATTTGGTGGGCTCCACGGTGCTTTTGGAACCGCCCCGGCTGGTTCCCTTGCTCCGCCAGTAGTAGGTGGGATTGAACACCCCATCTTTCTCCAGCGCGGCGGCGGTTTCTGCCAGCCCGTAGCCGTCCAGGGCCATTTGATAGATACGCCGGACAACGGCGGCGGCCTCCAGGTCAATCACCCAAAAGCGGGGGTCCTCCGGGTTCTTGATGTAGCCATAGGGAGGCGGGGACAGCGGTACGCCGGAATTGCCTTTCATCTTGTTCACGATCCGGCGCTTCTTGGAAATATCGCGGGCATAGTATTCGTTAGATAACCTCGCATAAAGAAGTACAGATTTCAGAGTTCCACATACCCGACAAAGTTGTAATAAATTTTGATGTCCCGGTGGGTCTCCCCAGCGATTTCATACTTCTCGCCCACCTCGATACGCTTTACCAGCCGCAGGAGGGTGGGGCGGTCCAGTTCCTCAAGCTGGGCATAATCCCTGATGACGGCCAGCCATTCGTCGGTGGCCTGCTCGTCCTCTTGGGTGGCCTCCAGCTGGGCGGTGAGCTGCGTCCGCTGTTCCAGCTTGCCCCGGCGTTCGTCCTCATAGCGGTTCATCAGCTGGACGCACAGGGCCTCCGGCATAACGCCCTTCACCTTGTCCTCGTAGGCCGATACTACCAGCTTTTCCAACTCGGCCAGCCGTTTGTCCACCGCCGCCAGCGTTGCCCGAAGCGCCTTGGTCTGCTCCATGCTGGCGGCATTCTTCTGGGCCAAGATTTTCTCCTTGAGGGCAACGGGGCTGTTCTGCGCCAGCATCGCCTTGGCGTGGATGTCCAGCAGGAGCAGCTTCGTCAACACCTTGCAGTTGATGTAGTGCATGGAACAAGCCACCTTGCCACCGCTGCCGTATCGGTTACACATATAGGCTTTATAGGTGCCGTAGTGACCGTCCTCGTGGCGTTTCCGGCTTCGATAGTCTTTCAAAATCCGCATAGACGAACCGCAGTCCGCGCAGTAGAGAACGCCGGCGAACAAAGAGATTTCCCCATCACTATCGGAGCGCCCCTTGGAAGGGTGGTTGTCCAGCCTTTGAACGGCATCCCAGACCTCCTGGGAGACAAGTGGCTCATGGGTATGCTCCACCTTGATCCAGTCCTCTTTCGGCTTGCTCACCTGCTTATGCACCTTGTAGGAAACGGTGCCGGTTTTGTTCTGCACCATGTGGCCGAGGTAGACCTCATTCCGCAGGATGGTCTTGACCGTCACATCGTTCCAGTAGGGTGTCTCGCCCCGCAGATTCGGCCTGCCCTCGGCCATGTAGTAGAAGCCGCGAGGCGAGGGGACGCCCTCCTCGTTCAGCGTCCGGGCGATTTTCCGAAAGCTGTCCCCCTGCAAACGCATATCGAAGATGCGGAGAACGACAGGGGCGGTCACCGGATCGATTTCAAGGATGTGCTTGTCCGCAGGGGATTTTCGGTAACCGATGGGAGCGTAGCAGCCGACATACTTACCCGTCCGAAAGGTGGACTGCTTGACGGCGCGGATTTTGCTGCTGGTGTCGCGTGCATAGAGGTCGTTCATGACATTTTTCAAAATCACCAGCATCTCATTGTTCTTGTGAATGGTGTCCACGCCGTCATTCAGGGCGATGAACCGGCAGCCCATGCTGGGGAACACGATGTCCGTAAACCGTCCGGCCTCGATGTAGTCTCTGCCGAGGCGACTGAGGTCCTTACACAAAATCAGATTGATTTTCCCAGCTTTGGCGTCAGCAATCATCTGGTTGAACATAGGCCGGTCGAAAGTCGTACCGGAGACCCCGTCATCGCAGTAGGCGGCATAGAGGTTCCAGCCCTGCTCCTGCACATAGCGGCTGAGCATGATTTTCTGATTTTCGATGGACACGGACTCCCCGGTTCTCTCATCGTCCCGGCTGAGCCTGCAATAAATTCCGACATTGTATTTTTCCTGCATCTTGTTTTTTTACCTCCTTGGACGCAGGAACATAGCATCTGTTACCTGCTCCCATTATAGCCGCTTTAGCACTGTAAAGCAATAGTTTTCTGACGGACATCAAAAGTTTTTACGCTGTCCGCCGCCCGTTCCTCTCAAGTTCTGTTGTGTCAATGACCTCGCCCATTTCCGCTTTTTCCGCAAAGCTGCTGGACAGGTGATAGGTCACTCCGTCCATTTCCACATCAAGCCCCAAGTTTAAAAATACGCCCCGACACTCGCCGTATTCAAAGCCGGGGAGTTCCCCCGCCACTGTAATTTCTACTGGCCGTTTTTCTGTTTTCATGTGATACCTCCCATGCTCCGCAGAATGTCCACAGTGTTGCCCAGCGCACAATAAAGTGCCTCATCGTCTGGATTTTTCATGCTGGACTTCGCCGCCATGCGGATTTCCCGCAGAACAATTTCTACCTCCCGTGAGGTGTACCCATTTTGAACGGCGGCGATGGCAAGGTTGGCGAGATAGACGCAATCGGTATGACCCAACTTGTCCTGCACCGCCATTCTGCCGAGCTGCTCCAGAATGCTGTCACGAGATTTTAAGGTGACGGCTGTTCTGTCCTCCCGCCACAAGACCTCGCTGTTTTGAATTTCGGTAGCCGCTACCGATAACAGGTGGACACCCTCGTACATATACATCTTGTTCAGCGCCTGCCGTCTGCTGGGGGCGTATTCCTCGGTGATGTGGGCGTCCAGCTTCGGCCTGCCCCGCTTGCGCCTGACTTCCTCTGTCTTGATTTTTTCCATTGTCCGGCCTCCCTTCAAAACAAAAAACGCAGATACAATAAGACCGACCCCAGCAAAACGCTGTGGTTCGGTCTATGTATCTGCGTGAAAAATATGTGCAGTATTCAGTTCTCCACTATGGTAGCACAAACAGGTGTTCCTGTCAATGCCTTTGGGAAAATTTTGTCGAGGGCTGGCGGACAGTACAGGCTTTCACTACTGGGCAAGCAGGGCGTTTGTATATACAAACGCACAAAACCTGCGGTTTCCGGCATCGCCGGGAACCGCAGGTTTTGCTTGTTGGGAAGCATCCCAAACCCTTTGAACATCGTTTCACGCTGGCTGCGGCTCTGCAAGCCTGACGGACTTTTTTGAAAAACTGCCCTTTCCATTTACGAGGCAGTATGCGATTATGCTGGTAAGCCAACCTCGCCGTTTGCAAAAAATCTCTGCCGGAGACGGGAGGAAAAGCGCCGGAACGGTGCGCAGCCGCAGAATGGAATTCTGCGAAAAGGGGTTTGGGGGCAGGAGCCACCAACAAGCAAAAACGGACTTCCGGCGGTCACGCTGGAAGTCCGTTTTGAGTATTTGTGGGAACAAATACACTGCTTGCAAAGTAGGCGAAGCCCCCACCGCTGAAGTGAAACTCTGGCAGGTTTTTGCTATACTCTCTTTAAGAAATTTATTCAATTTCCTGCTGATTACAATCCAGAAGAATCGGGTAGCCGTTAATATTGCTATTGTCTGGAATAATAAAAATATCCAGTATCATTTCGTCCTCAACAGGGCAGGTATATGTGATTTTGTTATTTTGAAACTTATACCAGCAAACCTCGCTGGGAATGTTGCCACCGCAGAAAATCAAAACAGCTTCCCCCTGGGGACTGCCGTAGTTCCAGCTGCTGGCGGTTCCGTCCTCAATTTTCAGCTTGCCGCCGTTCGCACGCCAGCGATTTTCAAACAGGCGATCTCTGTCGAACTCGCACAGACTCCAGTTTCCCTCCGGGTCTCTGCAAAGTGCGGCCAAATAATTTCCTCGTTGCTCAACTTTCTCGATGCTCAGTTCATCATAATTGAGGTAGTTGGCCGCTTGCCGAGCCAGTGCCTCAAGGTCGTTTCCATCAACGGTAGAAAACCAGTGAAACGAACAGTATCCCGCAACCAGGACGGCAATACTGAACAGTGCAATCAGACAGCCCTTTATAAACGCACGGGTCTTTCCTTTTTTCCACGCAGCGGCAGCGGCTTGAATGATTTTTTCATCTTTGGTTTGAAGCGAACCTGTTTCCACATCCTGCTTCATGAAACGCGCATCGGCACTGCATTTCTCGCAGTCTTGTAAATGCGCCTCGACGACTTGTTTACTGTCTTGACTGCACACTCCATCACAATATAGTGGCAGCAGGTCTTGGATAATATCACACGATATTTTCATCTAAATTCCTCCTCAACTCTTTTTTCGCCCGATAGAATATCAGCCGCGCCCAACTATCTGATTTACCAAACAACTCTCCAATTTGAGAAAATGGCAGTTCTCCAAAAACCCGCAATGAAAACACTTCCTTGTAGGGATCACTAAGCTCATGCAGCAATTTGTGAAGTTTCCACACAGTTTCTTTATCCAAAATCTCATTTTCAAAACTCGGTTCTATTTGCTTGGATAAGTCAATATCTGTTTCTGATACATGGCGTTTTTGTTTTTTCGCATATGTAAGAAATGTGTTTTTTGCAATTTGACAGAGCCACACATAGAGTTTACATTTTCCCTCGAATTTGTCTATGTGTTCCATAGCCCGATAAAATGTCTCTTGCGTTATTTCCTCGGCCATCGTCTCATTTCTGCATAAGAAAAAGACATACTTATAGACGCCATCGAAGTGCTGGACATAGATTGCCTCAAAATCTTCCACTTTCTCACCTCCTCGTCTATAAGACTGCATACAATGCCAAACGTTTCAAAGAAATCGATAATTTTTTAGATTGACCCATGATAAAAAACCATATTGCCAATACGCTTGCTTTTATATTCTATCATAGCCAGAGCCGTACCTGCAAGAAAGCAGGTACGGCTCCGCCATTTAATTACATCAGTCCCATATCAGTTCGTTCATAATGACTTCTTCTATCTGCGCCTTGCAGGTGTTCATTAGGCCAGCCCAGCGCAAAGGGTCACGGGCCTTCAGTTCCTGGGTGGCCCCGGCTACTTTCGCCATCTCCGGCATCATAAGTTCCAAGCGTTTGCGGGCGGTCTGGTCGATTTCCAGCAGGTGCGTGTGCAGTGTCCCAGACAGCAGCAAGCTGTTGTAAAGCTCCGGCTTATGCGCCTGGAGGTACTGCTTTCTCATGCGGCCATACTTGCCCATATTTTCGGTAGCCGCTTCCGATAATCCGATAGTGGGAATTTCGTTGTCATTCATTATCATTTCCTCCGTTTTGTAACAGCTTTGTCGGAGGTAACAGAGATGCTATGTCCTGCGTGTGATGTCATTCTTTATGAGGGGGTGGCATTGCTCTGATTTCGGATAAATATCGCACCTGCTGTGGACCAGTTAAATCCTTTGCAGGTGGCTCAAGCACCATAGGAACATGAGCAAGCCGCTCGTCACAAACAAGAGATTCAAACACTTCAAGTGGAATATTGCCATTAAATACACTAGAATGACGATCTGTCTTATGTCCCCATTCCACTTTTGTGTTGTTCAGGTGGATTGCCTGAATCCTATCCAGCCCAATTAGCTTGTCGAATTGCGCCAGTACATCAGAAAGAGATTCCAAGCTATCAATACGATAGCCTGCCGCATACATATGACAGGTATCTAGACAGACTGCTATGTGTGAATTGTCCTTCACTGAGTGTAAGATATGTGCTAATTCTTCAAAATGACTTCCAAGCTGTGTACCTTGCCCACTCATTGTTTCAAGTGCAAATGTAACATCATGCTCTGTACACAAATCGGAAAGCTCATCCATAGCTTCAGCAACACATGCAAGTCCACGAGCTGTATCACCATCCAAAGTGCTACCGGGATGAAGTACTAAGACCCGGACTCCACATTGATCTGCACGCAAAACCTCCTGCTTAAGCCTATGCATAGATTTTTTCCGTATGGTATCTTTTTTTGAAGCAATATTCACAATCAAAGGGATATGACCAATTAAATGGACATGAAAACTTTTGGCATATTCCTCCAGATTGTCAATGTTGATGGGTCCTATATCCCAAGATCTGGATTTTGTTATGTATACCTGCGTACATTGATATTCCAATGCTGCCGCACGTTCAATCCCTTGCTTTAACCCGCCAAGAGTGGATACAGTACATCCTAGCAAAAGTATTACCATCCAATCTGTTATGTTTTATATTATAATAAGATTAGCCGTATATAATTTCAACGATTCAATAAACTGTACCCATAAGAATGGATATCTGCGGTTTTTGAAAACTCCGCGAACACTTTAGTTCGAATCAGCAGGACTCGTTTGCGTCAGCTTTGCCAAAACTGCGTATGTGGCCAAACAATCGCTAACCGCATCTTCGGATCTAACCATAAATGGAAATCCGCAGCAATCTCAGGGTAAGCGCTCACGCCTCCACCTTTACCTTGTTTTACATGCATCCCAACCGCATGAGTCCTTCGAATCCACAGAGTTGGCGTAATGGTAAGCGATGTGGTATGCCCCTGGTGGATTAGCTCCTCACAGGCCCTATCATCAAATTCCGCATTCATGTCATTCTCCCATTGACGAAGAAACTCCAATGTGTTGCGGCTACGCATCCAGCTTTGAATAATGTATCCAGGAGATTCTTCAGAATATTGCTTTGCCAGTCCTGTCAATGACACCATATCCTCACAGATCATGCCTTGCATATAACGTCGTATGATTTCAGTATAGTCTCCAATCTTTTGAGCCGTCCGGAGCTTTTCTTCATCTAACGAGTCGTAAAAAGACTTCCTGTGCCTGTTCACCAAATCCTGGTCTATTATCTTCTTTTCGAGAAGCCGACCAATTGCGGACTCATATTGGAATGCCAAACGTATGTAGAGTTCGCCGATTTCTTCCTCTGTCATGTTCCTATTCTCCCTTTTTTTACTAGTATATCAGAAAGAACAGGATTTGTACAGCCTTATTCCATTTTTATGGATGGGGACTGATATCTGGTCGCTTTTCTTGGATGTCCGGCTTTATCATAATCCACATTACATCGATGATTCTTTTCAAATTGAGCATCCATATATACGTCTACCCCAACAATTGGGATATATTTCTTGTTGGCCAGGATCTTATCAACAGCCGCCCTGGACCATTTGGTGTTTCCTGTCGGAGAAGCTATGCCCTTCGCAAAGAGCATATCAACAATTTTCCCCAAGCTGGCTCCTGCAAGATAAAACTCAAATATGCTGCGGACAACGTCTGCCCTTTCCTCGTGGATGGCAATTCCCTCGCCAGCCAAAATGTAGCCATACGGAATCTTCATAGTAGCCTCACTTCCTAAAACATAAATAAAAGCAGGTTTAAGAAGAAGCTTATCTCCTCAAATCTGCTTGTTGACATCCTCGATATGTAATTATAGACAATTTTAGTTCTCTGTTTTGGTGCAATCTAAACAAGAAATAGCAAAACCTGCGTATAACTATCGTTAAACGCAGGTTTTGTCTACAATGGTGGAGCGACCGCAACCAACAGCGAACACCCTGCATGACTTGAAACCGAGTGCTCGAAATGTTCCTCTATCTCGTCCAGCAGAATATCATCAATGGTGATTGGCCTATCCCCGCCGTTGAGGATCAGCGTCATTCTGTCGTCGTAGAGGTAGATGGCCCGCAGGAAGATATTCACCATCCCCCGGCGATTGTTTTCGTCACTGACATTTCCCCGTTTCAGCGAATAGAGAAATGACTTGATCTGCGGCGTGGTGAATGTGACCTGTTTCCCTATCTCAGTGGCAAGCTGGCCTTGCAATTCGTCTTTTTCCCGCTTACGCTTCTCGATGCGCTCGGTAATCATATCCACCGCCTGCCCACGCTCCAAGGCTTTCCAGAGGTTTTCTATGGCAGCATCCGCCTCCTGTATCGCCGCCTTGATGCGCTTGATGGCGGAGTTGTCATAGTCGGCCTCACAGGCAGCGGCAACCGCAAGGGAAATCTTTTCAATATTGCTGTCCGTCAACAGTTTGCGGCACTCCAACACTATCCTGTCCTCAATTTTCTGCTTGTTGACAACTTTCTTTCGGCAAGCCTTTTTCTTGGCGCTCTTGCAGGCGTAATAGCGGTAGGCCGTCCCGGATTTCCCTGTGCCGCCGTAGCCGGTCATCATCTCCCGGCAATAGCCGCAGAACAACTTCGTCGTCAGAAGATATTCCTCCCTGCCTCTGGAACGGGCAGGGGCTTTTTTGTTGCGGTCGAGGATATGCTGTACCCGCTGGAAAAGCTCGTCCTCAATGATACGGGGCATACCGCCTGGCGTTTCCGTGTCCTTGTAGATGTAATAGCCGATGTATCGTTTATTCCGCAAAAGGCGGTGCAGGCTGTTCTTGTTGAACTCTTTGCCCTGGGAGGTTTTGACCTGCTTCGCGTTGAGATATTTTGTAATTTCAGCGACGGTTTTCCCGCTGGCGTACATCTCAAAAATCTCCCGGACAACAGCGGCCCCATCCGGGTCAATATGAAAACGGCGTTCCTCGTCCACATAGTAGCCAAGGCCCGGATTGCTCCCGTTGCTCAAACACTTTTCGGCATTGATGTCCATGCCCCGCCGTATCTTTTGGGACAGCTCCGCCGAGTAGTATTCGGCCATGCTCTCCAACACGCCCTCCACCAAAATGCCGCTGGCATCGTCGCTGATATTTTCCCTGGCGGAGATTACCCGGACGCCATTCTTTTTCAGCTTGGCCTTGTTGATGGCGCTGTCGTAGCGATTTCGGGCGAAGCGGTCAAGCTGATAGACAAGTACGCCCTCAAAAACGTGTTTGTCGCTGTCGGCAATCATGCGCTGGAACTCGGCCCGGCTGTCCGTTGTGCCGCTCTGCGCCCGGTCGATGTATTCGCCAATCACGATATGTCCATTGTTCTTGGCGAACTCGTAGCAGGTTTGAAGCTGGCCCTCAATGGATTGCTCCGTCTGACTGTGGCTGGAATATCGGGCGTAAATGACGATGTTCACTCTTTCACCCCCTCCAACATTTCAACGATGGCCTTTTTCAAGCGGTCATTCATGGGCGAGGTGGGGTCAAAACACATCTCCACAAACCGCCTCATGTCTTTATCTTCCTCCAGAATTTTCGGTTTGAACTCGTACAGCCTGCCTTGGGGCTTTTCAGTACGGCAACAGATATAATCCATTGACACATCGAAGTAATCCGCATACCAGATCAGCACTTTAATGGGAGCGGCGGAGTAGCCCGTTTCGTAGCGGTTGATGGTAGCTTGGGGGATGCCGGCGATTTTTCCAAACTTTGCCTGGGACAGACCGATGCCCTCCCGAAGCGTCCTTAATCTTGTGCCTATGTCGCTCAAATTACTCACCTCCTGTCGTACTAATAGTATAGCAGAAAGTGAGGCTTATGTCAATCTAAATTATGAATTAAAAAGGAAGGAGATGTGAATACCATACCAGTATTTCATGTCAAGAAAACCACAGATTACACCGTCATGTCCAACCACCACCTGCGGGACAAATCCCTGTCCCTGAAAGCCAAGGGCCTTTTATCGCAAATGTTGTCACTCCCGGAAGAATGGGACTATACCCTGCAAGGACTGGCCTACATCAACCTGGAACAGCTTGATGCCATCCGTCAGGCCGTCCACGAGCTGGAGCGGGCCGGGTATATCGTGCGGGTGAGGGAACGGGACAATCGGGGACGGCTGCGGGGAGTGGAGTACACCATCTACGAAGAACCTCAGCCGCCGTCCGATTAACCGGCATTGGATTAACCTGTGTCGGAAAATCCTATGTAGGTAAATCCGATGCAATAAAATAAAGATATAAGTAAATACAGAAAAATCAATTAAAGATTTATCAATTACCCATTAGGGACACATTCATAAAGAACCACCCAAAACCCATTGAAAACACACACTTTTTGAACAGCCACCCAATGAGAACGGAAACTTTCGACAAAGAATAACAGGCATGAAAAAGCGCCGTCCACCTGGGGCGGCGTTTTTTTATGCCTGGAAATAGGGAGTGTTCACAATGTCCGCACAATCAGCATTCGATTACTACTACGGCGATGAGAGCAATCAATTTTCCTTCTACCGCATCCCTCGCCAGCTTATCACCGGGGACGATTTCAAACGGCTGTCCACGGACGCTAAGCTGCTGTATGGCCTTTTGCTGGACCGCATGGGATTGTCCGCCAAGAACGGCTGGTACGACGAGCTGGGGCGCGTCTATATCTATTACACCCTGGACGAGATACAGGAGGACATGAACTGCGGCCACGACAAGGCCACCAAGCTGCTGGTGGAACTGGACAGCGGGAAACACGGCTTCGGCCTGATTGAGCGCATCCGTCAGGGCCTGGGCCGCCCTGCCAAAATCTATGTCAAACGGTTCACCACCCGTACCGTTCCTCCCCCGCCGCCCGACCCTGGCCCGGAGCCTGACCCCAGGCCGCGGCTTTTCAGCGGACAAGACTGCGGAAAAGCCGCGGCTAAGAGTGCGGAAAAACCGCAGTCAAGAGTGCGGGGAAGCCGCGGTCAAGAGTGCGATTTTTCCGCAGCTAATTATAATAAATCAAATCAGACTGATTCCAGCCATATCAATCCATCTATCTATCCGCCGGGACCTTCCGGCCCGCCGATGGGGATCGGATGGATGGATAGATACGAACGGCGGGAGGAAGTGAAGGACCGCATTGAGTACGAAACGCTCTGCTGCCGCCACAACCGGGAGGACGTGGACGAGCTGGTGGAGCTAATCACGGAAACGCTGTGCGGCACCCGCCCTACGATCCGCATTGGCGGGGAGGATATGCCCGCCGAACAGGTCAAATCCCGTTTTCTGACACTGGACTGTGAACACGTCAGCTATGTGTTTGAGAGCATGGCCCGCAATTCCACCGATACCTCCCTTAAAGGACGTAGTATCAGTATATTCCTCAATCAGATGTCCGTCTATCTCGTCGTAACGGTTGATTTCAAATGGAATGGTTTCAAATGTATTCAGGCTGACAAACGCTACATTTTTTTGCCCCCAACACGATAAATCAAGTTTTTCAAGGCCATCTCCGCACAGGTAGCAGTCCTCGGCTGGTATGTCGGGAAAATATTCCGTATTACCGTCCTGAGCGGGGCTTTCCGCCGCCCTGCACCCTGTCGAGAAGAACAGCAGCAATGCCAGTAAAACAAGTGTCAAACGCTTCATACTTTTTCCTCCAGAAGATTTTTTGATTCCATGAATTATGGGGCGCGTGTTAAAGCCACTATGCCCGAATACGGGCATAGTGGGTATTTTTTACTGCTATCATGAAACCATACCATACACAGGTATAGTTCAGCGATAGCAGGGTGAGCAGTAATGAACGATCTATATTCACAAATCCTTATCAACCGAATACTGCAACTTTGCAAAAGTCGGGGGATGACGATATATCAGTTATCAAAAATGAGTGGGGTAAGTCACTCTACATTGGATAATTTCATAAACAGGAAAACATTCAATCCTCGAATCAAGACGTTGCATAAAATCGCAACAGCATTCAACATGACTGTTTCCGAATTTTTGGATTTTGCCGAGTTAAACAATTTTTCGCTTGACGACGAAGCAGAGGATGAGTGACGAGACAGCCGAAACGTCATTGAAAATGGTATTAACCCTTGTCGAACAATGTACCTCAATTTGAGGTAAGTTATTCGTAAAGGTATTGAACACCCTATGCCGTTGTGCTGTTTATAAAAGATACCGTAAAAATATGCCGCTGTCAACCTTATTTTATTCTGTCGGAATGAACCTCAATTTGAGGTGAATTTCGGCAGATTATTTTTTCCACAAAGGAGCAGGCCATGAACAAATTTAAGGAAAGGCCCAAAACGGGCAAAGCAAAAGGCAATAAGCCCAAATCTGCCGCCATGCCCAGGCAGGCCACCCGCATGATAAAGGAGAAATATATCAAACAATTAGACCAACGGCCCAAGGGAGCGGAGAATGGCGAACAGCAGGCCCCCGATCAGGTGGAGCGCGCCGGACGCTGGGCCGCCGACGAGCTGACAGGCCGCGCTATAGAGCAGGGCCGCGGTTTGGCAAAACGGAAGTTTGCCGCCAGCCGGGGCGAGGCGCAGGCCGCATCTGACCCCATCCCCCCGGAAGGAGCCCCGACCATGGAGGGCAAACCAGGGAGCCAATCTGCCCCGGAACATCCTCCCGCCGCCCTCAGTGAACGCCAAGGGGTGGGGCATTCCCCCACCGCACCCAAACAGCGGCCCCAGGCGGATCGGACGGGCAATCCCATCAAGGACCGGCAGACGGTGGAGGCCCGCGCCGACGGCCAGGGCCGGTCCCGGCCATACCGCGCCGTCCAGGGTCGGCGCACCGGGCAGGGCCAGCGGCCCGACGCCGCCTATCCCCTGCGGGAGCATCCCACGATTAAGGAACGGCCCGCCGCCCATATGCCCAGGGACACCCCCAGCACCGGGGACGGGGGCGCCCCCAGGCGTGGGCACGCCGGCCGCCCGGAGGCTGTTTCGTCCAGGAGCAGAAAGCAGAAATCATTCAAAGAGCGTCCCCGGCTTGAGCTGCACAGCCGGGGGCGTTCTATCAGTTCTGGCGCTGGAGCCGGGGGAAAAGCGCCCACCTCGGCAAAGGCGGCCCCGACGCTGAAAACACGGCGGGGTGTGTTCAAATCCGCAGGAAGGCCCGGCGTCCGGCCCGCACCCCCGGCAACGCGGGCGGCAAAGACCGCGCAGAAGCAAATGCGGCGGCAAATGCTCACCCAGGCGGCAAAGCCCGTGAAAAGAATCTGGATCGCATTCCGGCGGGCGGTTCAGGCCGTGGCGAAAGCTGCCGCCGCTGTTACCGGGGCGGTGTCCGCCATCATTGGCGGCTGTGTGCTGCTGGTGGCATTGGTTGTTATCATTGTGATCGCCGCCGTTGCCAATTCCCCCTTTGGCCTGTTCTTCGCCCAGGAGCCCAACGCCCCGGACACGGTATCTGTTTCCCAGGCGGTGGGGTCTGTCAACACGGCCTATAACGCCAAACTGGAACAGTTGCAGGCCGGGGGCTATGACAGCATTGATATCCAGGGCGCGGCCCCGGATTGGCCGGACGTGCTGGCGGTGTTCGCGGTGAAGGTGGCCGGGGCCGATGTGGACGGCATGGACGTGGCCACGCTGGATGCTGGCCGGGTGGACAAGCTGACTACTGTGTTTTGGGATATGACCGCCATTACCAGCAGGGTTGAAACCATCGACCACCCGGCCACGGAGGATGCCGAGGCGTGGACGGAAAAAATACTTCATATCACAATCACACCGAAAGGGGTGGACGATATGCGGGCGGCCTACGCTTTCACCGATTACCAAAACAGCGCCCTGGACGAGCTGCTGGCGGATCGCGCCGCCCTGTCCTCCCTGGCCGGGAGCCTGTCCATCACCAGCGCGGATGTGTTGGAGGTCTTGCGGGCACTCCCCAACGATCTGAGCCCGGAACGCCGGGCGGTAGTGGAAAAGGTTCTGTCCCTGGTAGGTAAGGTCAATTACTTTTGGGGCGGCAAAAGCTATGTGATCGGCTGGGACTCCCGCTGGGGGACACTCCAGAAGGTGACTTCGCCGGGCAGCAGCACCAGCGGCACCTACCGGCCCTACGGCCTGGATTGCTCCGGCTTTTTGGATTGGGCGCTGCGTAACGCCGGACTGCACAGTGATGGTCATTGGTACATTGGGCGCAACCTGACGGCGGTATCACAGGCGGAGGCCCTGCCGGGGGATTTTGCCCTGTACCCGGACGCCTCTCATGTAGGCATGATCGTGGGCCGCAACGAGGCGGGAAAACTGCTGGTCTGTCACTGTTCCTATGGCATGAACAATGTGGTGGTAACGGAGTTTGCCGCCTCCGGCTTCACCGACGTGGGCAGACAGCCCCTTGTGCCTGGATAACTTACCTCAATTTGAGGTAAGTTAAAATCAGCCCTATACCAGCTTGTTTTAGCAGGTATAGGGCCGATTTTTTGCATCTTCTTTTAAAAAGTGTTACCATTTCCACAGGGGTGATGTGAAATGCTGATGTGGAAGAACTACGATATTTTGAGCTATGGAGCGGGCACGCCCAGCACTACGCTGGCGCTTATGTCATGCGAGAACGCTATGTGTGGCAAACCCTACCCACATTCCGAAGTGCCGGTCTATGACGCTGTGATTTTCTGCGACCTGCACAGCGAGCCAAGCTGGGTATACAAGCAGGCGGAGTTTACCGCCGCCGTCTGTACGCAAGCCGGTATTCCGTTCTATCGCCTGGACTCAGACCTATATGGAGACTTCACCCGCAATTTTGGCCGCGCCCGAACCGCCTGTATTCCATTCTGGACGCTGAGTGAGGATGGGAAAAAAGGCCGTATGCCCCGGCAATGCACCTATGACTATAAAATCAAAGCGATAGAAAAGTTTGTGCGCTATGAACTGCTGCGTTATCGGCCCAGGGAGCGCACATTGTCCTTTGATGTCCATGCCCATAACCTCCATATGGGTATCATGTGGGAGGAACAGCACCGGGCAAAGGAGAGTAAGCAAAAGCTGTTCACAAACTGCTATCCGCTGGTGAAAATGGGGTGGACGCGGAGCCGGTGCTTTGACTATAACAAGAACGCATGGGGACTGGCTACTATGGCAAGCTGCTGCCTGTTCTGCCCCTTTCATACCAACTACTTTTATCGGCATATCCGGGAGCACGAGCCAAACTGTTACGCCTGTGCTCTCCGAGTGGACGAGCTGGCAGAAACACACCAAGCTCGCCCGCCGCTGAAAAGTAAGCTGTACCTGTCCAAGTCGCTAAAACGATTACGGGATTTGACAAACGAAGATTGCGGTGATATGCGGGCATTTTTGTGTCAGGAAGGGTTGATTTGGGACGGTTTTTGAACGGGTTAAACAACTTACCTCAATTTGAGGTTAGTTTAGGCCGCGTACTCCCCCAGGAGTGCGCGGCCTTTTCCATCTGCCGAAACCATATCAATGGCGCTAATGCTTTTCATTCATTCTTCCAACGGTTCCGAGCTCTCCCGCTCAAAACGCACAACATCGTTGGGGGTGCAATCCAATATGGTACATAGCTTTTCCAATGTCAGCATGGTAACATTTTTGCTCTTTTTCAGCCAATCTAAAGTGCGGCGGTCAATTCCGGCTTGAATGAGGGCATACTGCGTTACACCCTTTTTCTTCATCGTTTCCCACAGCGGGCTATAATCAACCACCCTAACCACCCCCTATAAATGGCAGTTCCATTATAGGGTTGCCCAGTGATTTTGAATATTGCACATATATGTGCAATATGGTATGCTATGGCCATGTGATGATTTTATGGGAATCCGAAATCTCTTGTTCCATTGACCACCAGGAGTTTTCCTCATGCGGCAAAATAAAAACGAACTTCAATTTGAGGCAAGTTTAGGCCGCGCACCTCCAGAAGTGCGCGGCCTTCTTTATCTGCTCAATCCTTTTACAATAGCGATGAGATTATCCATCTGTTCATCGCTCAATCCCTGGGCCGCCGTCAGTAAATCATGGGCCTTTGTAGGATTGGGCGCTTCTGTATCAAAGAAATCTTTGGGCGTGATCCCAAGATAGTCGCAGATATAGAAAAAGGCCGTCATGGACGGGAGGTTGATGCCATTTTCAATGTTGTTAATATATCCGGCGCTCTGTCCGATGGACAAGCTCATATCTCGTGCGGAAACCCCTTTTGCGATCCGCAAATCGACCAGCCTTTTGATAAACTTCTCTTTTTCCATCATTGGTATTCACCTCACGCATATATGATTTTACTATATGGCAAGATAAATTCCGTTCGGTTTAATTGGCGATAAGATTTGAAATATCTACTTAAAATAGTTATAATGAGAGCGTGTATTTATACTGCTTAGATAGGAGTGACAGAAATGCGGGATAAGCAGGAAATGCGGCAAATGACCTGCTGTTTTACAGGCCACCGGGAGATACCCAAACAGGACCGAAAGCGGATCGCCGCCAAGCTGGAGGAAACCATTACCGGCCTGATTGACAAAGGCTATCTTTACTTCGGGGCCGGGGGTGCCAGAGGATTTGATGCCCTCGCCGCCCAAACGGTGCTCAACCTCCGCGCCCGAAATCCGGCCATCAAGCTGATCCTGGTCCTTCCATGCCGGGAGCAGACCAAGGGTTGGAATGTCAAAGATGTGGAGGAACATGAGCGCATCAAAGCCTGGGCGGACAAAGTGGTATATACCTCCCAGGAGTACACTCCCGGCTGTATGCACAAGCGCAACCGCCACCTTGTAGACAGCAGCAGCGCGTGTGTCTGCTACTTGACCAAAGAGGGCGGCGGGACGGATTACACCGTCAATTATGCCCGATTGAAGGGGATAAACGTGGTCAATGTGGCATTTTGAATCACTTTTTAACGAGATGAAAAAATAATTTGAAAAAATGTGCCGAAACTACCCAGTTGGGTAGTGGACAAAAAACGGGCCGTTTTGGTAGAATGGCATAGGTCAAAATATACGCCGCAGTCCGGCGTGTCATATTTTGCAAATTTTTCACAGAAAGGGGTTGACAGGGAATGGCGTTCAGGTATGCTTTTACCAGCCAGCCAGCCAGCCAGC
>OFHN01001447.1_pt1 | contig 16709 bp, 4 predicted proteins | sample 1521321 | NCBI WGS metagenome assembly OFHN01 (sample SAMEA3504130, study PRJEB24116) | mouse gut metagenome | biome: mouse gut; feature: mouse-associated habitat; material: faeces | place: Denmark | collected 2011
CTGTGCCGTAGCTGGCACAGGGCGGTTTTTGCGCGGTGCGTCTTGTTGGGATTACCTGATCCAGTTCCCTCGCATCAGGCGTTTTCCATAAAGTTTTTCAGCATTTGCGCCGCTTGGGCACGGGTCGCTGTCCCTCCGGGGGTAAGCTGGCCATTGGAGTAACCGCTCAAGATGCCCTTCTCCACAGCCCAGCGCAGCGCCTCCAGGGCGTAACCGCTGGCCTGGTCCGCATCTGTGAAGGTGAGGACCTGGTCCCCTGCCTCAGGGCTTCCCGCGTACTTCCAGAGCATGACTACAAACTGTTCCCGCGTGATGCTGTCGTCGGGACCAAACTGACCGTTGCCGTAGCCATTGGCAATGCCGTTCTCCACGGCCCAGGCAATTCCGTCGGCATACCATGCGTCGCCGCTGACGTCGTTGTACCCGCCTGTCAGATCCTGCATGGTCAATGTCTGATCCGGCTGGCCCTCCAGGTTGTAGAGCACGGTCGCCAGCATTCCGCGGCTCATGGACTGGTCCGGGCTGAAGGTCGTCTCGCTGGTGCCGCTGAACAGCTCATGGGCACTGGCGAAGGCTACGGCATCCGCCGCCCAGTTTGTGGACGGGACATCGGCAAACGCCTTGCTGTTGTCCACAATTTCCACCGTGGCCGAGCCGCTTAGAGGAATACTCAGCCTGCCGTTTTCCACGACGCTCTTCCGGAGTGTCTTCCGGATGCCGTCGTCATGGACCAATACCGCCACCGTGCCAGGAGCGGCATCCGCCGCCGGGACGGTGAGGGTCAGGCCGCCGGGAACGCTCTCCACATTCTCGCCGCCCGCAGTCAGTGTCAGTACCACTCCCTGCTCCGTCTGCTCGGTCACCACGTTGACGGTGCCGCTCCCCTGGCCCAAGGTGTCCAGCGCCGCATGGGGGATGGTCACGTCGGCGATGGGGGACGAGACGGTGAGCGCCGCGTTCGTCTCCCTCCTGATCTGGCTCACCGTCGAGACCGGGATCGAGACCTGCGTTTTTGTCACATCACCGGTGATCTCCGGCTTAATCACGATGCTCTGGCTCTGATTCGCAGCCGCCTCCTTCACCAGCTTACTGCCGTCCGCGGCGCTTACGACGGTGCTCGCCGTGCCGTTCCGAACAGTAGTCTGGCCGTCTGCGCTCGCAGACGGGGTGCTGTCTGTCCCCGGGGACGGCGGGGTACTCGTGCCTGTGTCACCGCCGCCGGTAGTCCCGCCGCTTTAATCTCCACTTCGATGGACGCGGCGGGGATACCTGTGTAGTTCACATTGTCCGCTACCTTGTACCAGACAGTGTACTTTCCGACTTCGGTGGCCTTGGGTATCTCGCTGGAATACTCGCCGTCCTGTCTCAGGCTGTACACAATCGTTCCGATGTTATTAACCATGCTGCCGCCAAAGACAAGAAGCGGTTGGGGCTGCCCGTCGTAAACCAGATTATCCGCACGCTCCGGCCGCGAATTCAGCTGTGCGTTCACCTTGTAGATCGACGCCTTTGTGCTCTTGGGCCAGTCAAACGCGTACTTATCCGCATTCGTGCCTGTGGCATCATGGGTCAGCACCTCCACCTGCTTGTCTGTGCCTACATCAGCCGTAACAAATTTGCCTGTCACAGTGAACGTAATCGTGTCACCCGTCACCAGATCGCCGCTCTTACAGGCCGCTGACAGTACTGCGCCGGTGCTCCCATCATAGTTTTTCTCCTGAGCTGTCACCACCGGGGTCACGGGCTTGGGGTGCGCAACGAAGGGGACGCTGTCCGTGTTGGAATTGCTGTAGCCGTCCTTGCCCTCACGGTACGCCGACACGGTGAAGCCCTCTGTGCCCTTTACGGTCACAACGCAGTTATTCCCGCTGGCCGAGGTAATCTCCGCAATGCCGGTTTTGTCAATGCTCCACCGGATGTCGCCGCTTCCCGAGCCGCCCAGGGCGGTCAGGCGGATCGAATCCCCGTAGTAGACGTCGGTGGCCTTGTCGGTAACAATGGACAGGGGCGGCTGGCTGGACGCTACGATCTCGAAGGTCCCTTCCACGGGATTGGTAAACTCATAGTTGCCGCTCCCCGGCTTGTCTGTGACGATGACCTTGTACGTGCCTACCGCGATCATCGGGGTGGACTCAAAGGTCACTGTGTATTCGCTCTCCGGAATCACCCGCTGGGCGTTGTCCCGGACCACGACGGTGGGGGTCTGCTCCTTACCGCTGTACTGGACCGAGCCCGGCGTACACAGGACGGTGGGTTTACCTTCGTTCACCGCGATGGTCACAGGGTCCATTTTTACAGGCGCGCTGTCCTCGTAGTTCTTGTTACCGGCGACCACCTTGTACCAGATCGTGTAGTCTTTCGCCTCCCTGCCCGTGGGCAGCTCAAAGCTGTAGCTGGCGCCGCCGTTCACAGAATAGGCGATATTTCCGCCTGTCGCTGTGCCGCCGTCCAACAGAAGCGTCTGGGAACTGCCGTTGTAGGTCAGAGACTCGGCCGGCTTGGGCGCTTCCATCACCTTCGCAGCCGCCGGGATGATGGACGCTGTGGTGATGGCGGGCCATTTGACGTCGTATTTTTGGCTGTCATCGTCCGAGATCGTCACGCTGTCAATGGTAACGCTCTTGTTTTCCCCAACATTCGCATCCGCGAAATTACCTGTCGCGGTCGCGGTCAGATTATCGTTGCCAACCAGGTCGCTCCGATTGAATGTGACGGTCAGCGGGGCGTTCACCCCTCCGTCGTAGGGCTTGCTCGCCGCCGTTACAATGGCGTTGATCGGCTTCGGGTAGGCGTAGAAGGTCAGCTCAGCAGCAGCTTCCCCGTAGCCGGCGCTTGCGGCTTTCCTTGCCGTGATGGTGACGCTGCCCTTCTTGTTGATTGTCACCACCCCGGTGTTCTGGTCAACGCTGGCGATGGACTCATCGCTGCTGCTCCACTTCACCGCGCCCGTTCCGGAGCCGCCGGCAGCCTCAAGGCGGAACGTGTCGCCGTAGTAGGCGGTGTCCGGCTGGCCGGTGATGGTCAGCGTGGTCTGGCCCACGCCATTGATCCGGAACTTAACGGTCTTCGCCGCGAAGCTGTAGTTATTCCCCTTACTGGTGACGGTCACGGTGGCCTCGCCCACATTAATATTGTTGCTGTAGCTCACAGTGTATTCACTGTCCGCAATTACATTGCCGCCGCCATCGGTCACGGTGACAGTGGGCCTGTGTTCCCCGCCGGTATAGTCGAAGCTGGTCTGGGACAATGTAACAGTCGGGGTTTTCACCTCATTCCGACCGATTACAATCGAGGAAATTACTACAAGTTTGCTGTCCTCGTGCGTATCATCCCCCTGCACCTTGGCAATCACCATATAGTCGTCCCGCTCAGTCCCGGTGGGGACTTTGACAGAATAGCTGTAGCCGTCCGTGGAATAGAGCACAAGGCCGTCCTGTGTTATGCCTGTCTCGACAAGCGGCTGGGGCTTTCCGGTGTAGAACAGGCCTTCCTTGGCTTTCGGCTCCCGCAAAAATGTCGCTTTGCTCTTCGCAATCTCAAAGGTCGCCGTGCCAGTGAACTGGTAATTCCCTATGCCCTGGACCGTGACCGTCGCTGTGCCCACATTGGTGTTGTTGCTGTAGGTGACGGTATAATCAACATCCTTTGTAAGCGTTGTGCCATCCACAACTACGGTCACAGGGGGCTTTTGCGGGGAACCGGTGTACGGGAGCGGATCGCTTGTCGGATTCACCGTGACTGTGGCGGGGCGCGTACTCGGCAGGATCTCGGCAATCACCGATTTCGGGATGGTCTCGGTGCCGTCAGTGCCCACGGCCTTGTACCAGACCTCGTAAGTGCCCGCGTCGGTCCCCTTGAGAAGCGCCGTGCCGTAGTCATCGTACTCATCAAAGGAATACTCCATGTGGCCATTGACCGCGGTACCCCGTGTCACAAGGGTCTTCTCACGCCCATCATAGGTCAGGCTTCTCGGTTCTGGAGCTTCCGTCACAGCGGGAGCGCCCGCCTTGATGGTAAAGGTCTTGCTGCCGCTGACTTCGTAGTTCCCGCCGGAGTTGTCGGTGATGGTGACGGTGGCGGTCCCCACCCCTGTGTTGTTGCTGTAGCTCACCGTATACTCGCTGGGCGGGATCACCACGCTGCCGTCTTTGACCACCACGTCGGGCCTCTTCGGCGTGCCGTCGTAATCGAAGCTGTTGCTGGACAACTCGATTTCATCGATGCTCAGCGCCTTTACCTTCGGCTTGATGGTCACATCCACCCTGACTGCCGGACTGTCCTTGTAATTCCCGCTGGCCTGGGCCTTGTACCAGACCGGATACGTCCCCGCGGCCGCCTCCTTTGGGGGGATCAGCGTGTAGTAGGAGCCGTCCTTGGAATAGGCCAGCGTCCCGTCCACCGCCGTGACGCCGGTGACCAGATTCTGGTCGCCGCCGTTGTAGGTCAGCTCAGTGGGCGTCGACCCGGACACGCTGGCGGGCTTGGGGGTGATGGAGGCCGTCGGAGACGCGGGAGGCTTGATGTCGTACCGGTCGTCGGTGGGAACGGTTCCGATGATGGTGACAGTCTTGTTCGTTCCCGCGTTGGCGTCGCTGAATTTGCCGGTCAGATTCAGCGTGATCTCATCGTCACCCAGTAGGCCGGGCTGCCATGTGAAGTCCAGATCGGCCTTGTCGCTTCCATTATATTCCTTGTCACTGGCGGTCACGCCCAGCGTGACAGGCTTCTTTTCCGCGCTGAACGACCAGGTCGCCGAAACTTCACCGTAGTTCCCGTCGGCCAGCTTTGTGACTGTGATGGTGGCCGCGCCGGACTTCTTAATCTCCACAAAGCCGTTCTGATTGATGTCGGCAACATCCGGATTACTGCTCTCCCACTTGATCGCCCCCGTTCCGGAGCCCCCCAGTGCGCTGAGGGTAAAGGTGTCGCCGTACTGCACTCTGCCGGGCTTATCCACGATGGACAGCGAGCTCTGACCCATCACAAGAATGGTGAATTTCCCGGTCTTTGTGGTGATCTGGTAGTTGCCGTCAGTGTTGTCAGTGATGGTGACCTCATGATCTCTGGCAGTCTTCCAGTCCGTGGTGCCGTAGTCGACGGTATACTCGCTGTCCGGGATTACACGGTTGTTCTTGTCCTTCACGATGACCTTCGGCTTATGCACCGTGCCGTCATAGGAAGCGCTGTCCGGGTTGAATTCAATGGTGGGATTGAGCACTTCCTGCTGAGCGATGGTCACTGTTCCCAGCTTTGTGCCCGTCGTGTCGTTGTGGTTGCCGTCGCCCTTCACCCGGTACCAGACCTCGTAATCACCCGCGCTGATGCCGGTGGGAAGGCTGGCGGAATAGGTCCTGTCGTCCAGCGAGTACTCCAGCGAGCCTTCCGTGGAGGAACCAGCAGCCACCAAAGTCAGGGGAAGGCCGGTGTACTCCAGATTATTCACCGCCGTGGGAGGGATCACATCTGTTACCTCCGCCTTGAAAATGGATGCGGTGGCGGTGGCAGGGTAGGTGATGCGGTAGTTCTGATAGCTGCCCGTGCTGCCGGCGAAATCCGGGCTTGTGCTGTCAACTGTTACCTTCTTGTTTGCGCCGGCGTTGGGGTCCTCGAAGCTGCCCGACAGCTTGATCTTGATGTCGTCAGAGCCTACCAGGTCGCTGCTTTGCAGTGTGGCGGTGACGGTGGCATCTGTATTGCTGTCATAGGTCTTCGAGTCCACTGTCACAACGGCTGTCACCGGCTTTTCGTCCGCGCGGAACGGCCATGTGGCGGTCTTGTTCTCGTAGCCGACGGCCTTGCTGGTGGCCGTGACCGTGACAGAGCCCACGCCTGTGATGGTGAGCAGTCCTGTATCCTTGTCGATACTGGCGGGACCGTTGTCCACCTGCCAGGTTACCGTTCCGTTGCCGCCTGTGGTCCCCAGCTGGATGGTGTCGCCATAGTAGACCCGCTCCCGGGTGCCGGTGATGGTCAGGGGCGTCTGGCCCGCCGGGAGAATTTCAAATTCGGCGGTGTTCTTGCCATCTGTGTCGTCGAATATGTAATTTCCGCCTGTGACCCCGGTAATGGTCAGGGTGTACGTGCCCACATTGGTCGGACCGTCGAAACTGTTTCCGGCCTCATCCTGATAGGTCACCGTGTACTCGCTGCCGTCGATCACGCCGTTGTCGTCCTGAACGGTAACGGTGGGCTCCTGCCTCTTCCCGTTGTATGTCACCGATTCCGGCGTCACCCGGATGGTGGGATTAGTCACGGTGTTCTTGACGATGGAGGCAGTCACCGAAGCAGGTGTGCTGTCATTGTGGTTGCTGTCTCCCTGGACCTTGTACCAGACGGTGTACTCCTGTACAGCCTTTCCGGTGGGGATGGACGGAGTATACGGACCGTCCTTGGTCAGCGAATACACCATCATTCCGCCCGATGCGGCCCCCGCCTGGACTAGAGCCTGCTCGGTGCCGTTGTAGGGCAGATTGGTCAGTCCGGTCGGATTCGTCGCCACCGACGCGGTACCCTTCGTGATTTCAAAGGTCCCCATGCCGTTTACGATATAGTTGCCGCCGTTGACGCTGCTGATGATAACCGTCGCCGTGCCCGCGTTGATGTTGTCTCGGCAGGTCACTTCGTATTGATCCGCCGGGATGGTTGTGGTGCCGTCCTTTACCTCAATATCAGCGGCAGCCGGCTCCTTTGCGCTTCCGTCATAGGTATAGCTGCCGGACACCGTAACCTTCGGGCTTATAACCTGTTTCGGCTTGATGGTCACGGTGACTGAGCCCTCCTGACCGTCGGCGTGATTGCTGTCGCCTACCACCTTATAAGTTACGGTATAAGTCCCTGCGTCTTCCGCCTTGGGGATCTCCTGACTGTAGCTGCCGCCATTCAGCGCATACTTGATATGGCCGCCCGCCGCAGTACCCCCGGTCACCAGTTCCTGCTCCCGTGTCTCCCCAATATAGGTCAGATCATTGGCCCGTGGGGGCAGGGTCAGGGAGGCGCTGACTTCCTCGATTCTAAAGCGTACCTCCTCGTCAGCAAATGTGTAGTTGCCGTCCGTCTTTTCTGAGACGGTTACAGCTGCCTCACCCACGTTCTTGTTGCCGGTAATGGTCACGCTGTAGTCGCTGGCCGCAAGCAGCTTGCCATTATCGTCCGCTGTGACCGTGACAGTGGGGGTCTTCTCCACGCCGTCGTACTCATAGTAGTAGGTGCCGTCGGCCTTTTTCTTCAGGTCGTTGCCGGACAGCGTGACCGTCACGGTAACCTGCCTGGGGTTGATATCGCCCTGAGCGTTAGCGGGATAGCTGATGGTGTACTTGGCGGCGTCCGCGCCGGTCACCTGGGCCTTGGAGGCATCCAGCCTGACCGTTTTCCCCGTGCCAGCCGCAGGGGTGTCAAAAACGGCGGTGATGCTGGCCGGGGCAATCGTGACAGTGTCGCCGTTCAGCGCGGTGATACCGGCGGAGGCCACGGCGGCAGCTATTGTGCCGTCGTAGTCCTTTGGGGTAATGGTCACCTCCGCCACGACCGGCCTGGGCTCCACAGTAAAGGTCCAGATATCGGTCGCGGGTTTATAGTTGGGGACCGTCCGCTCCGCCTTGACCGTGACGGGCCCGATGCCATTGGCGGTAAGCACACCCGAGCCCTCATCGATGCTGGCATTGGCTTCGCCCGCAGTGATGCTCCATTTTACCGTTCCGTTTCCAGTGCCGCCGGCAGCCTCCAGCGTCGTGACCGTGTCGCCGTAATAGACATGCTCGGGCTTTCCGGTGATGTTCAGCGCCTGCTGAGTTGCCGCCTTGATCTCAACCTGAGCGGTCGCGGTAAACGAGTAATTCCCGTTGGTTACGCTTGTAATGGTGGCGGTGTACGTACCGGCAGCCGTCAGCACCCCGTCGGTAACCGAGGTATCATCATTCGCCCATGCCACCGAGTACTGATCCGGGTCAATCACGGTTTTATCGTCCTTGACCGTGATCTTAGGCTCTTTCCTGTTGCCGTCGTACAGGAAGGAGGTTTCCAACAGCTCCACCACAGGCGTGATGGACTTGGGGTCGATGGTCACAGAGATCGGCGTTGTGTTCACAGCTACGCCGGTGTAGTCGGCAGTCCCCTCTACCTTATAATAGACGGTGTAGGTTCCGGCGTTGGTCCCGGTGGGAATGTCGGAGGAGAAGTCGGTCCCATCCAGAGAATAGACCAGGAAGCCCACATTTGTCTCGCCCGCCGTGACCAGCTCCTGCGGCTGTCCGTTGTAGGCCAGTGAGGTGATTTCCTTTGGATTGGTGGTAATCTGCGTGGTAGCCTGGGTGATATCTGCGTTCGCCGTGCCGGGATAGCTGATCTCGTATTTGGCCGCGTCCGCGCCGGTCACCTGGACCTTGGAGGTATCCAGCGTGACCGGCTTCCCCGTGCCGACGCCGGGGGTTTCAAAGGCGGCGGTGATGCTGGCCTTGCCAATCGTCACCGTATCGCCGTTGATTGTGGTAATGCCGGCAGAGATAACAGCAGCAGCTGTTGTGCCGTCATAGACCTTATTCCCGACCACAACGGAGGCCATTACGGGCTTGGGTGCAGCGGTGAAGGTCCACCGGGCGTAGACCGGCAGATAGTTTTGGTCTCCGGGGTTGTTGGCCGTGACGGTGACCTCGCCAATGCCTGTGATCTCCACCTCGCCGGTGGCCGCGTCCACGGTGGCAGGGCCCTTCACTTCCCAGGTCACGGCGCTGCTGCTGGAGCCGCCGCTGGTTCTCAGCGTGAACGTATCGCCGTAGACGGTGGAATCGGGTTTGTCCTCAATCACCAGCTCCGCCTGAGCTGTCTCGCCGATGGTGAAGTCCGCAGTTTTCGGGTTGGCTTTGGTCAGATCGTAGTTGCCGCCCGTGAGGTCCTCAATCGTAATGGTGTAGGTGCCCTTGTTGGTCGGTGCAGTGTCGCTGCACGTCCAGTCGTACTCCGTATCGGGCACTACTGTCTCGACTTTCCCCTCCTTGAACTTGACCGTGAGCGTGGGCATCTTCGGATTGCCGTCGTACTCAAAGCTGTCGGGGGTCAGCTCGATGATGATGTCGGTCAGCGGCTTGCGCTGGATGGTCACATCCACGGACTGCACCGCGAAATGGTTGTGATTCTCATCTCCCACAACCTTATAATAGACGGTGTACTTCCTTGCCTCGACCCCTGTGGGGATGGCGGGGCCATAGGCGGACGTCGGGCTGTCCAAGGCGTACTGGACCTCGCCGCCGCTGGTCTCGCCCGGAATGAGCAGCTCATGGGGCTTGCCGTCGTAGACAATGACAGCCGCGGTCGGATCTTTATCGAACACGATATTCGCCTTTTTAATTACAAATGTCGCTGAGCCCGTCACAGTGTAATTGCCGCCCGGCTTGTCTGTGATGTTGACTACAGCCGTGCCGGCGTCGATATTGTCGCTGTAAACGATGTTATATTCGCCTGGGCTAATCACCGTACTGCCGTCTTTGACAACGGGCCGGGGCTCTTTGGCATTGTCGTCATAGGTATAACTGTTAAGAGGAGCATCACCATCGAACAATTCGATGGTGGGGTCCTTCACCGTCTTGGGGGAGATGGTGACCTCCACATGACCCTCCTCAGAGTCGCTGTGGTTGGCGTCGCCCTGTACCTTATAATATACCGTGTAGGTTCCGGCATTGGTCTCGGTGGGGATGGCTGGCTCAAAGTCCCCATCCAGTCCCACACGGTACACCATCGTGCCGCCGGACCCTGTGCCCTCGGTCACGAGCTCCAGGTCCATGTTGTCAAAGACAAGCGGTTTGCCCGCCGGCTTCGGGTGGGTAATGACCTTGGCCTGTTCCTCGCTGATGGTAAAGTTTTCTGTCACAGCGGTAAACGAATAGTTGCCGTCGTCCTTCGCTGTGACGGTCACAGCGGCGGTGCCCACGTCCACATTGCCGCTGTATTCCACCGTATACTCATCGGCCGGGATTTCCGTCGTGCCATCGGCCTCAGTCAGCGTGACAACCGGCTCCTTTGCGGCACCGTCGTAGACAAAAGTATCCTGATCCAGCGTAATGGTGGGATTCACCGATTTTTTGGCAATCGTCGCCGTCACGCTCTTGGGGGCTTCGCCGGTGTAATTGTCTGTTTCCTGAATGCGGTACCAGACGGTATACTCCCCCGCGTTGACACCCTTCGGCAAATCGGTGGAGTAGGGGCCGTCCTCGCTCAGGGCATACTCCACCGGCACACTTGCGGGGTCAGCTACCGCTCCGGTGGCAATCAGGTCCCGCTCAGTGCCGTTGTAGGTCAAGCTCGCGCCCACCGGCTCTGTCGTAATCTTCGCAATCGCCTTGCGGATGGTCGCGGTGGCGGTGGCAGGATAGGTAATGTGGTAGTTCTGGTAGTTGCCCGTGCTGCCGGTGAAGTCCGGGCTTGTGCTGTCAATCGTTACCTTCTTGTTCGCGCCGGCGTCGGGGTCCTCGAAGCTGCCCGACAGCTTGATCTTGACGTTGTCAGAGCCTACCAGGTCGCTGTTTTGCAGTGTGGCGGTAACCGTGGCTTTTGTTGTGCCGTCATAGTCCTTGTCCTCCACCCTCACGATGGCGGTGACGGACTTCTTGCTGGCGTCAAGCGTCCAGGTCGCGGTGGCGTCCTCGTAGTTGGTCACGCCGGTCGCAGGGTCCGTGCCCGATTTGGTGGCCTTCACCGTCGCCTTTCCAACACCGACGATGGTGACCTGTCCGCTGTTTTGGCCTACCTCCGCGACGGTGACACCGTCAACCTCTATGACCTCCCAGGTGACAAGGCCGTCGCCCGAGCCGCCGAAGGTGCCCAGCGTAAACTGGCCTCCGTAAATGACCGCACTGGGCTGGTTGGTGATAGACAGGGCCTCCTGGGTCCGCAAGGTAATTTCGAAGGGGACCTCCACCCTCCCAATATCATAGTTGCCGCCCGCTTTATCCGTAACGACCACCTTTGCCGGGTTATCCTTGGTGCTCACATCCCGGTTATTGACATACTCCACCTCGTACTCGGTATCCAGCAGGATGGTCTTATGGTCCACATCCTTGACTGTGACCGCAGGCCGCTTATACCCACCGTCATACAGGTATGAAGTTTCGGATAAGGTGACGTCAGGCGTGATCTGCTTGCGCAGGATTTTCACGCCAGGTATTTCCGTCGGGTCCGGGTCGATGGCAAGGTAATTGTCCGTCACCTCCACCGTGTACCAGACCCGGTAATCTCCGGCGTCGGTGCCGGTGGGGATGTCGGTGACGAAGGGGCCGTTTGCATTTTCCGCGAACTTGATCTCCAGGCCGTCATTTACCGCCGCGGGGTCCAGCGTGCCTGCGGTCACCAGATTCTGTACAGCACCGTTGTAAACCGGCTCTGCGGCTTCGGGCGCAGTAACAATAGGGCTGATTTTATTAATTGTCAGTGTGATGGGGGCGCTGACGGCGGCCTCGAAGTTTTGCATCTCGGGGAGGCTGACGATCACGTCATAGGTGCCCGCGTCGGTGGGCAGGCCGTCGGTGTAATCAGCATCCCCCGGCTTTTTGTGGGAGTACTGAAGAAATTCATGTAAATCTTCCGGGGCTTTGATGTTGATCTCCACGGGCGGGAGGTCGCCCGCCTCCACCGGCTCGCCGTCATAGTCCACCGCCACCGGAACGGGCTTGGACACAGTATCCCACTCAAGCACAGGCTGGTCCTGGTCCACAAGGTAGATCCTGGTAAAGGTGCCCTCAAAGGTGAGGCCGGTGACCGTCACCGTAACCTCGCCGGCATCCTTGCGGGGATCATAGTCCACCTTGTAGTCAGTACCCTTCACCAGCTCCTTGTTTGAGCCGTCGGTCAGGGTGACAGTAATGCCTACTTCTTCCGGCTTGATCTCGCCGTCATAGACCATATCCGTTAAATCGCGCTCGTCAACAACCACCGCAAGCCCATTGCCGCAGACGCACGCTCCGGTCCCGTCCTGCTGAAATTCGAATGTACACCTCTCCGACTCTGTTTTTCCGCAGGCCGAGCAGGTCCATGTATGGGTGACAGTGCCGGCATCGTGCTCATAGCTCTTGTCTGAATGGTCCATGCACTGACCGACAACCACCGTCCTGGCCGTCGCCATGTCCGCCGGCAGGATCGCATTTCCGGCGGCGTCAAAATAGACATAGCCCGGCGCCAGCAGAGCGGCAAAATCATCCGCCCGAATCGCGGCCTTCTTACCAAAATATGTGCCGCCGGAAAGCTGTACCTCCGCATCAGAGGCGATGTCCAGGGCATACGTGGTTCCGCTGATATCCACGCCTGTCTCGTCGATGCTCAGCAATCCGCCGGACATGACCTCCACACCGGCGCCGTTTTGGGAGACAATCCTGCCGCCGCCTGTGAGGTACAGTCCGCCTGACCCGGTAATCTGAATGACGCTTGTGTTCGTGGCGGTCACGGTATGGCCGTCCGTGTCGATGGTCATGGATTTCGCTATCACATGGGGCGCGCTGATGGTCTGGTCCGACTCCAATGTATCCGTTTGACTCGAGGCGAAGCCGGTGTCGCTCTGTACCGCGGCGCCCAGCTCATCTATCTGGTCCCACAGTGAAACACAGGGCGACAGATCCACTTGCTGCTGTTGGTCGCCGGTCAGCTCGTCATACAGGGCATAGATTTCACTGAGCCGGTCCTGGACCTGCTCCCTGTTGTCCTCCGAAATGCTGGAGGGCAGCCCGCCGATCAAATCTTCAATAGGGCAGATCTGACAGACAAAGCCGCAGGGCACGCCCGGATTTCCCGGGACATAGCCGCAGGCCCCGTCATGTGTGTGCGGGCAGGACAGCGTTTGGGTAATGCAGCCGCCGTCCTCCGTACAGATATGTGTACACAAAACCGGTTCGCCCGGTTCGGAAACATCGGCCAAAATTTCACAGCACTCGGCTGTATGCTCATGAATACAATTCGTTTCCTTCGTATAGCAGCCATCGTCGTGCTGATGGGTACATTCCTGTTCCGATGCCGGCGAAACATACCCGCACGCCTCCGTGTGTACCGCATGATGTGGGCACGGCCCGCTGTCTGTCTCCTCGTCAGCGGCCAACACCCACACGGGGCACAGGTTCAGGCACAGAGCCAGAGTGATCGTGAGACTTAGTACTCTGCGTTTCATGCTATAACCTCCCAAACTCATGAGGAAACTGCGTCCAGTGCATAATCCTCCAATATAACATTTTAATTTTACCACCGGAGCAGCGAATTGTCTACTGCTGAAATCACAATTATAGCGGAGGCCAGCCCGAAGAGACCCGATGATATATGACAAATCGCCCCAGGCGCTGTAAGGCCCGGGGCGATTTTGTCTATGCGTAGTGATACCGCGCTCTGTTCTGATGCAGCAGAATCAACACGGTAATCATGGTAAGCAGCTCCGCGGCCGGCACCGCCAGCCACACGCCTGTCACCCCCAAAAGCTCCGGCAGGATAAGCAGCAGCACTGTAATCAACCCAAATGTCCGCAGGAATGACACAATCGCGGACAGCTTTCCATTGGACAGCGCGGTAAACATGGCGGAGCTGTAAATATTCAGTCCACAGAACAAAAAGCTGAATGGAAAAATCAAAAATCCCTTTCTGGCAATCTCATAGACTGCCGTCTCTCTTTCCGCGAACACATGAACCAGCGGAGCCCCAAACACGAGCGCCGCCCCAAACACCGCGATGGATGCAAAAGCAACAAACCGCACGCCGATGGAAAATACCTTCTTTAGCTGTGCCCAGTCCTGTTTTCCATAGTTGTAGCTGATGACAGGGGCCACCCCCATGGAGAAGCCAATGAAGAGGACTGTCAGTAAAAACTGTGTATAGATCATGATTGTAATCGCGGCGACGCCGTCCTCGCCCAGCAGGCCCATCATGGTTCTGTTAAACAAGAATGTCGTTACTGCGGCGGCGGCCTGGCTCACCATCTCAGAAAATCCATTTGTACAGCTCTCCGCCAACAGAGCCATGTCCAAAACCGGCATTCTGAAGCGCAGGCTTCCCCCTCCTGCCGAGAAAAACAGCGCGCCCAGCACCGCCGGCAGCAAATATCCAATTCCTGTCCCCAGCGCCGCCCCTCTTATCCCCATCCGCAGCGGAACCATGAAGATGTAGTCCAGCAGAATATTGGCGGCTCCCGCGCTGATCCCCAGCACCATTCCAATACCAGGATGTCCCGCCGTTACAATCAGGTTCTGAAACAGCACCTGTATTATGCTCGCCGGGGTGAAGCACAGCAGGACAAACAGATACGCTTTGCAGTATGGAAAGAGCCGCTCGCTTGCCCCCAGGCTCCAAATCAGCCGGTCCGCGAAGGCGGCTCCAAGGACCGCGATCAATACCCCCAGCACTCCCCCGGCGGCGACAATCAGTGTAAAATCCTGTGACGCCCTGACGTGTTCTCCCGCCCCCATCTTCCGGGCGATTACCGCGCTTCCTCCCGTCGCCAGCATGGTCCCCAGACCTACAATCAGATTGACCACAGGACAGACAATATTCATGGCTGACAGCGCGTCTGTATTGACAAACCGTGCCACAAAGATTGTGTCAGTCACTGTATACAGCCCCATAAACAGCATCATCAAAATGGTTGGAAAAGCAAATTTCAGCAGAGAGCTCATGGTAAAACTCCGGGATAAAGGGTTTTCTGCCTCCTGGATGCTATTCATCTTCCTCACCCCCCCATCTCTCCCGCCGCAGTATAAACCGCTGTGTCGGATATCCAAACTCCACCAGCAGCTCACCCTCCGCAAACCCCAGCTCTTTCAAGCTCTCACGGTAGCCGGTATCCGCCTTGTCCCCCTCCCTGAAGGTGGTGACTGTGAGTTCTCCGGTACATGTCAGCTCCTTCAGCGCCTTTTCACAGAAGGCCTTCGCGATCCCCTTTTTTCGATACTGCGGGTGGATTCCTAAAAAATCAATGCTCCCGGTCTCCTCGTTCAGCGCCATAATCCCAACGGCCGTATCACCATCCTTTAACATGAACGCCCGTCTGTTTCTAATGTACTCCCGCAGCTGCCTAAGATACTGCCCCTCGTCCAGACAGGGAAAGCCGTCAACGACAAGACGGACCAGCTCCATCCACGCCGGGATGTCCTCCTCGACCGCAAAAACAATCTTTTCAGGCCAGTCACTCCCCTCGAAACCGGCGGGCCTTTCGTTTAAAACGCATCTGAGCTGCAATGGATAAAACGCTTCCTCCACCCGGTACCGATTCGGCGTCTTTTTATACATCGCCTTAAAGCTGTCCGTAAAGGACTGCTGGCTCTCATATCCGGCCGCCAGCGCGATTTCCAAAATCGGCCTGTCGGAAAAGACCAGCAGCTTTGCCGCCTCGGTCAGCTGACGGCGCTGAATATAATCGTGAACGGTCAGCCCCACCGTCTCCGCAAATATGCGGTGCAGATGATACTTTGAATAGTGCACAGCCATTGCCACAGCTTCCAGGTCCAGTTTTTCATGCAGATGGTTTTCGATATAGTCGATTGCCTCCGCCAGGCTCCTGATATTTCCAGCCACCTCAGCTCCCCCTTCCGCGTATATGATAACAGGAAATCTCCTGCTGTTTTTCATATATCTTGCGATTTTAAAGCTATGAAACCAGTATACAGCAATCCGCCCCAATAGGAAAGAGCGGCGGACAGACCCCGTGATCTGTCCGCCTTTTCTTCTGTCGTATATTTGAGGTTTATTCCTGACCTCCCCGGTCCTGAAGCCAGCGGAGGGCACACCATGCGTAACAAGCGGCGCCCACAGGCAGGGCTTCCTCGTTAAACAGACAGCGGGGACTGTGCACCCCCTCGGGGTATCCCTCCGCGCCGCTGCCAAAGCTGATATCCAGATAGACGGAGGGGACCCGGCGAGAAATTTCGCTGAAATCCTCTGCGCCGGTAACCGGACCGATCACATCGGTGTTCTCCTCTCCGACCAGTTCCCGGACATAGGAGAACACCTGCGGGCACAGGGCAGGATCGTTCAAGGTGGGATGCAGCCCGCCGTGGAAGGTAACGCTGGCCTCCGCTCCCCGGGCCGCCGCAGTATGCCCGGCAATCTCTTCGATCCGCCGGCGGCAGAGCTTCCGCACTGTTTCATCAAACGTCCGGAAGGTCCCGGTGATATACCCGCTTTCCGGCAGAATGTTATCGACAGTCCCGGCGTGGATCTGGCACACAGACAGAACAGCCGGCGTAAAGGCACTCAGCTCCCGGCTCCTGATCCGATACAGCCCCTGTACCAGCTGGCTCAGGGTATCCACCACATCGACCCCCTGCTCCGGGGTGGCGCCGTGGGTCCCCCGGCCCCTCACGTCAATCCGGAAGGCATCCGCCGAGGCCTTCGCCGGTCCCTCCACGGCGCAGAGGACTGTTCCGGTTTTCCACCGGCTCCCCGTCAGACAGTGCATGGCGATGGCCCCATCCACCCGGGGCTCCTCCAGCAGACCGTGCTCAATCATCCGGCCCGCGCCGTTGTAGCCCTCCTCACCTGGCTGGAACATCAGCTTGACATTACCCCGCAGCTCCTGCCGGAAGCGGGTCAGCAGAGCCGCCGCCCCCAGCAGCATGGCCGTGTGGGTGTCATGACCGCACATGTGGGCCACACCGGGAATCTCACTGCGGAAGGGCAAATGGTTCTCCTCCTCCATCGGCAGCGCGTCCATGTCCGCCCGAAGCAGAATCACAGGGCCGGGACACCCCCCCTGAAAC
>OFHN01001466.1_pt1 | contig 16509 bp, 23 predicted proteins | sample 1521321 | NCBI WGS metagenome assembly OFHN01 (sample SAMEA3504130, study PRJEB24116) | mouse gut metagenome | biome: mouse gut; feature: mouse-associated habitat; material: faeces | place: Denmark | collected 2011
CTTGGATACCTTATCCGCCGGGAGCAGTTCACTGTAAACCTTGTCAAGCCCCAGGGAGTCGGCTACCTGGTCTGCCACCTTCTTTGCGTCGCCGGTGAGCATGACGGTCTTTTCCACGCCCGCCGCCTTCAGAGAGGAAATCGCGGCTTTGGAGTGGGGCTTCACAATGTCGGAGATCACGATATGTCCGGCATAGGCCCCATTGATCGCCATGTGGATAATGGTGCCGGTCTGATGGCAGTCGATATGGGGAATACCCAGGTGTTTCATCAGCTTGTCGTTGCCAGCGGCAACCTCTACACCATCTACTTTGGCAATAATGCCGTTGCCGCTGATCTCTTGAATGTCGCTGACTCGGGTACGATCCGGCTCCTTACCATAGGCCTGCTGCAAGCTCTTGCTGATGGGGTGAGAGGACGCGCTCTCCGCCAGGGCTGCATATTCAATGAGTTTGGCGTCCTCCAGCTTGTTATGGTGGATACCGTTCACTTCAAAAACACCCTGGGTCAGTGTGCCGGTCTTATCAAAAACTACCACCTTGGTTTGAGAAAGGATTTCCAGATAATTGGAACCTTTGACCAGGACACCCTCCTGGCTGGCTCCGCCGATCCCGGCGAAGAAGCTGAGAGGGATGCTGATGACCAACGCACAGGGGCAGCTGATGACCAGGAAGGTCAGGGCGCGGTACACCCAGGTTCCCCAATCGGCAGTCAGGCCCATACCCAGCATACGGACGAGAGGCGGCAGGATGGCCAGCGCCAGGGCGCTGTAACAGACAGCGGGGGTGTAGACTTTTGCAAACTTGGAGATAAAGTCCTCCGACTTGGATTTGCGGGAACTGGCGTTCTCCACCAGATCCAGGATTTTGGACACCGTGGATTCCCCGAACTCCTTTGTGGTCTGAATTTTCAGCACGCCGGTCATGTTGATGCAGCCGCTGATAATCTCGTCTCCCACCTTGGCCTCCCGGGGCAGGCTCTCGCCGGTGAGGGCGCTGGTATTCAGACTGGAGCTGCCCTCTGTGATGATACCGTCAATAGGCACCTTTTCACCGGGCTGCACCACGATCACACTGCCGATTCCCACTTCGTCCGGGTCAACCTGCTCCAGCCTGCCGCCCCGTTCCACGTTGGCATAATCAGGCCGGATGTCCATCAGGTCGCTGATATTGCGGCGGCTCCGGCCCACGGCATAGCCCTGGAACCACTCGCCCACCTGATAGAACAGCATGACGGCGATAGCCTCCAGGTAGTCGCCATTCTCATAGATTGCCAGGGCCATAGCGCCTACGGTGGCAACGGCCATCAGGAAATTCTCGTCAAAGACCTGCCGGTTCAAAATGCCCTTGAGGGCCTTGCGCAGAATGTCATAGCCGATGATGAAGTAGTCGATCAGGTACAGCGCAAACCGCACCCAGCGGCCCGCAGACGGGAACAGGTAGCCGTCAAGCTGGGCAAACGTCTCCGCTGGGAGGAACTGAAGGCCCAGAAGCATAGCGGCGGCGATCAGGATGCGCACCAGCATAGTTTTCTGCTTCTTCGTCATACCGCTGTCCGCCCGTGTTCCAATGAAGAAGCGCAGGATCACAGCGGTCAGAATGACAACGGCAAGCAGTCCGTTGATAATAAGCTCTTGCATAGAAAAAACTCCTCTCTACGATTGCTTAACTGTTTATTTGTTTGGCTTTAAGAGCGCCCCCCCAAAACTGCGGCCATGCGTTTTGAGGGGGCGTTCCGCTTACAGGAAGATCTCGCAGTCCGGCTCCACCTTCTTGCAGGCGGCCAGAACGTTCTCCATGACGGCCTTCGGCTCCTGGCCCTCGGCGAACTCCACGATCATCTTCTGGGTCATGAAGTTGACGGTGGCGCTCTGCACACCGGCGGTCTTGCGGGCGGCATCTTCCATCAGGTTCGCGCAGTTGGCGCAGTCCACTTCGATCTTATAGGTCTTTTTCATAGCAGCGGTCCTCCATAAAATTTTTGGAATTGATAATTAAGTACTTGTTTAACTATCATGGCCGTAGTATAATACCCTCAGCGGCATAAGTCAATGCCCGTGGCGCATTCCCTGCCAAACGGGCAAAAGGAATTTCCTTTTGGGCAAAAGCAATGGAGAAAAGAAAGGAGTGTCAGTTTTGGACGAGATCAGATTGCCCCACCAGCATGGCGATGGAGACAGCACCGCTTTGCTGCAGGAGGAATTAGACCGGATCGACTACTTCCAGACGGTAGCGGAGGTCTTTAAGCAGCTTGACGATACCACCAGAATCCGAATTTTCTGGCTGCTGTGCCACTGTGAAGAATGTGTTCTCAATATTTCAACAATGATGAAAATGTCAAGTCCCGCAGTGTCCCACCACCTCCGGCCATTGAAAAACAGCGGCCTGGTCGTCAGCCGCCGGGAGGGGAAAGAAGTTTATTACCGCGCGGCGGACACGGAGCAGTGCCGTCTGTTACATCAGATGATCGAGCGGGTCATGGAGATCACCTGTCCGGAGCGGTGAGGTGCGATTTATGGAGCATAACTTGAATCAAATTCCCCCAGGCGGCAGGAATGAACGTATTCTGCTTTTTCCTGGCATTGATCTGTCCTATATAGATATTGCCTCAGATTCTTTTTCCCACCGGCACGAGGCCATGGGACATATCATGCAGATCAATCATTGCAGAAGCGGGCAAGGCGTGTGGGATATGGGGAGCGGCAGTATTTTCCTGAACCCTGGGGATTATTCTGTGCATACATTGGATATCTGCACAGATTCCACGTTTCGTTTTCCAACCGGCCAATATCAGGGCCTTGCCATTTCGATTGATTTGCGGGAAGCATCTGCTCATCCGCCTGAACTTCTTGCAGAAACAGGGATTTTCCATGGCGCTCTGCAAGGCAAATTTCATATGGGCAGCGCAGCGGTATTTCTCGCCGGAAACCAGCAGACGGAGAGTATCTTTGCGGACTTTTACAATCAGCCGGAAGAACTGAGACTTGCATACCAGAAGATAAAGGTCCTGGAGCTGCTCCTATATCTCGTTCAAATGGAACCTGTACCTCCAAACCGGCTGACGGAATACCCCGCAGAACAAATTGAGATCGTCCGGGTGATCCATGACCAGTTTATCCGGCACATGGAGCGAAGAATTACGATTGAGGACCTATCCAAGCAATACCACGTCAATCCAACTACCTTAAAATCCGTGTTCAAATCTGTCTATGGGGCCTCCCTTGCGGCGCATATCAAAAAACACCGTATGGAGCGGGCGGCTGAACTGCTGCGGGAAACCGATATGAGCGTAGCGGAGATTGCGGCTGCAGTTGGGTATGAAAGCCAAGGTAAGTTTGCGTCCGCTTTTAAGAACCAATTTGCAACACTTCCCACAGCTTACCGGAAGCAATATCAAAAGTGACTGTGCATACTATCGAACTATGCTTCAGTTATGAGGGCCATACTCTGAAATATTAACATTTTTCCAACGTGGCCTTTGCAAAATTCACCATTTCTTTTGCACACTCGGTACGGAGATACTTTGCATCCAACGCATTCGGCCCCAGCCGAAAACGATCCAGTGCATCAGCATCCTTAAAAATCTGATACAGTAAGACAGCGCAAGGATCATCTGTGAATCTTTCACTCAATACACGCAGCCCCAACATATCATCACGGTCATGGTACGCCATAATAAAATAGGCGCGATCATCATAATGAAGGCGGCTGCCTGCACAAAATTCCTTGTAGTAGTCCGCAGCACGCTGTCCATGTCCTACATCCAGCCAATCATCCTGACGGCGCGTGTCGTGAAAAATCGCTGCCATACCCAACGCATCCATGTTTTGCTCCGATAGCTGAGTATGCACACCAATCAACAATGCGTATAACAGTACACGACTACAGTGGGCTTTTGTGTGGATTGGACTGCCCTCCAGGGAAAAGGACACTTTTTCCTCCATAAATTGAAGCCATTTCTGGTACGGTTCACAGATTTGTGGCCATTCAGGGAGTTGGGCAAGATATTCTTCTGCAATCATTAAGTTTTGCTCCCCACAATAGCGTTAATTGCCACACCAATATCGCCGTCTACCCCGATAGACTTTGCGGCAATTTCGGCTGGGATATAAACTTCACCTTTATTGAATGTCACATAGACGGCATGGGGTTCAGCAGCGGCCACCTGCATGAGAGGGGCTTTGATGAGCTGATTCCGCCAGCCAACCCCAAGCTCTAAAATCACAAGTTTTCCATTATGGTGCTTCTGCACAAAGCCTTGATACTCTGCCTGTTTCTCCTGCCAACTGGTAGAGCGGAAAAACGACTGATCTGCCGCCATATGGATTTTCATATTCCCGCCGCACTTTTGGCATCTGGGGAGAAGTTCTGTGGGAACAAGCCCGCCCTGTTCAGCCAAGGCCATGCGTGTTATTGCCTCGTGGTTTGGGTAGGCGGCATCGTGGCACCCTCGCGCACAGCACATCTCCGTGAATTTGCCCTCGATTTCAAAGACCTGTTCTGGCGCAAAGCCCGCCGGGACAAAGTGATCCTCTCCATTGGATGTGATCACATAGTAGTCCTTTCCGGCCACCAACCGGTACAAATCCAGCATGAGCTGGCTTGGCTGGACAGCGATGGACTTCCGATAAACCAGCCGGCTCCAGAAGGCCCACATTTCCTCCGGTGTCGGGAAGTCAAAAAACGCGCCTTGCAGGACGCTGTGGATTCCGTACTTTGCCCGGAAATCCCCGAAGTTTTCCTGAAACCAGCGGTCGTCCGCAAACAGGTTGAATCCTTCGGAGATGGACAGCCCATTGCTGGCTCCGATCAGGACAGCATCTGCCTGATCGATCTTTTCTCTGATTGTTTGGTAAGTATTCTTGTCCACAGTTATCCCTCCTGCTTTTGCTTCCGTTCAACAGCTTTCCGAAGAACATCCGCAATATCCTCTTTGATTGCCCGTCCCTTTTGCGCCAACTGCTTGGGCAGCAAGGCGTCTTTAGGATTGATCGTGATATAGTACGCCTGCGGAAGCTGATAAGTCAGATTCCAGAACGGCTCTTGGATAAACATAGGCGTCATTCTTCCAACGCCCAACTCCAGAAAGAGGATTCTGCCATTCTTATTCTGCTGCAAAAATTCATTGATTTTCCTGTACTCGTCTCTATATTTTTCCCCTTCCAAAAATGTGTACCCCCTGACCCACGGCTCCAGTTCCGCTCCACACTGCGGACAGCGGGGAATCAGTTCTGAGGGGATGCACAGATTTTCGTCTATGGCTGCATTCATGGCGTAGATCATATCTTTGTTATAAAATATTTCATCATGACATCTCCGACTGCATTGAAAATAACGGGAGTCCCCTTGAATGGCACTCAGTTTTTCTTCTGGAACAACTCGTGTAAACTGGAAGTCCTGATTTGTGGTCATGATGTGATAGTTTTTCCCTGCCAATAGAGCCATCAGGTCATAGTACGGTTTTCCCGTCTCACATTCGTATTCCATGTAACCCATCCGGGCCAGGAACGCCCAATGCGCCTCAGAAGATGGATACCGATAATAGAAGCCATTGAAAGCGCCGGTGAATCCATATTTTTTATGAAACTCACCCAGGTATTTCTGAAAATAACTATCGTTGTGGTAGAAAAAGTCGAAGCCGCAGGCCGCAGACATCCCGGCGGCGGCCCCGACAAGGATTGCGTCTGCCGTCTCTATCTTTTCTAACAGATGAAGCGCATTTTCTGAGTGCTTTTCGAAAAGCATCGTTGACTTTCCTCCTTTGAGATGTTATTTTATAAATAGCAATTCCGACTACGAGTATAGCATGTTATTTTATAAATTGCAATATCTTTTTGGAGGAGCTGCTATGAAATATTCTACACGTCTGAGTGATGCGGTCCATCTACTGCTCTTTGTCCAGTTAAATCCTGGCCAGCCGCTCTCCAGCGATGCGATTGCAAAAAGTATCTGCACGAATCCCTCCTATGTACGGCAGATGATGGCAAAGCTGAAAGCCGCCGGTCTGCTCAACAGCAGCCGGGGGCAGGCGAAGCCGTCCCTGAGCCGGGCGGCGGGGGAGATTTCTCTGCTGGACGTTTACCGGGCGGTGGAGGGGGACAAGCCTCTGCTTCACCTGGACACCCATACGAACCCGGACTGCGGCGTGGGCGTACATATCCAGTACGCGTTACAGACCTATTTTGACCGGGTGCAGAGGGAAACCGAGGCGTCGATGCAGCAGATCACGCTGCAAGACGTCCTTGACACCTACCATCAGGAGATTTCTCATGTCGGGTGAACGAAAAATGGACCGGAGGGCGCTGTATACGCAAAAGGCGATCAAGGAGGCTTTCCTGCGGGTCAAGCGAAATAAGGACTACAACGCAATCACCGTAGCGGACATCTGCCGGGAAGCGGAAATCAGCCGGGGGACGTTCTACGCCCATTTTGGCAATATTGCAGAGATTCTGGACGCTCTGTTGGATGAGGCTCTGGCCAACATGGATCATCTGCGGGCGTACATCTCCGCACCGGACAGCGGGGCAGGGCCGCAGTGCGCCCGTCCATTCTGCCGGTTCGTCCGGGACGATCAGGAATTCCGCTGCATCCTGTTTGATGACGCTCTGGGCCATATTGTAATCAAAAAGCTGACCGAGCTGTATAAAGACGAGTTTGTCCGTGAGATCCGGAGCATGGCCGGTTCCCTCACGGAGAAAGAGGCGGAAGCTCTGTTTTGCTTTCAAATCAACGGCTGCTTTGCCGTCAGTAAGCAGTTCAGCAATCTGGAGGATCGGGAATGGTGTCCAGTCCAGAATGTGATCGACCGCTTTATCAAGGGCGGGGCCGGCAGCTTTCCCGCCGAAGAGACTTGAAAAAGGAGTATTGTCACAATGGAATCCAAAGAAAATCGGGCCTTTTCCGAAATGCGGACGGTGGCGCTGGGGCGTCTTGCGGGCCGCTCGCCGCTGGAAATTGCGGAAAAAGCCCATATCCTATTTGACCAGGAGCAGCAGGTATTTCTCTTTTCCAGTCTGGGAGAAAACATCACCGTCCACTATCCGTCCTATACGATTGAGCCGCAGCTGGAGGAGTGGCATCATCTGGTCATCCTCCACTACCTGGAGATGGCAGACGGTACTCCGCTGGATCAGCGGATCGTTTCCTTCGGGGAATTGCGGGACGGCATGGTCCGCGGCGGCGGGTTTGACCGCGCCTGTGAACAGACGATGGCCCGGTACTTCGGGAAAAAGCCGCTGGAAAATCTGCAGGCGGTCTGTACCGCGCTGGGCGGAAAGCCGGAGAATTCCAACGCCGACCTCTGCGCGGTCCTCCCGTTTCTCCCGCAGTATCCGGTAACGTGGAAGCTCTGGCTTGCCGAGGAAGAGGATGAGATCGAAGGCTCCGGGCGGCTGTTTCTGAACGGCAGCGCGGACCACTATTTGTCCATAGAGGATGCGGTTACAGTGGGTTCCATCATTCTGGACAGGCTTCAGCGGCAGTATGAGATGATGTTCCCAGGCTGATATTCCTGGCCGCTATTCCCGTTCCATTTGCTTGCGAAGGTAAGTTCCAATGATATGTGAAAAGCGGTCAATGCTGCGGGTATAGACAAATTCCTTACCAAATATTCTTTTTTCTACAGGGAGATCATCTTCATCTCCCACAAAAATCCCCAAAACGGATATCCCCTGGTTTCTTGCTTTTCGGACCTCAAAGGCGGTATCCTTGATGGCGTCCTCTCCCACATAAAGCACAGGCTTCCTGCTGCCAAGGCGGTTCGTCCCCAAATGGTTGGGCCGGCCATCGCTGAGGATGATCAGAGTTTTGCTTTCTTCCTCGCGCTCCTGAAGCGATGTGCAGATCGTGCGGATAGCAAGGCCATCCCGATTTTCTCCGATTGCCTGGAATTGCAGGATATTTTGGTTCTGTCCGGCAGGATCGTCATAATCCCGGAAACGATGCAGGATCGTATAGTCCCAGAAAGCGCAAAAGCTGCTGACTCTGTGTGGAATCCCGGCTTCACTGAGTGCTTGAGCAATGATATATCCCTGTACAGCGATCTGCGGCTGGCGGCATATCTGGGAACTGCTGCTGTCCAGCAGGATATCCACCACAAAGCTTGACTCCTCCCGCTTCTTTTTTATGTCAAAGAGTTTGCTGTCAGAGGTCCTTCCCAGCTTTCACAGCCTCGCCGCATTCAGCTGTCCGTATTCGGCTCTGCTGGAATCTGCATCCTGCCGTATGGTCTGGACCCGTTTTAATAGACTTGCCAACACAGCCACATTGCGCCGGATAGCGTTCTGCTGACTGGCGAAGTACAGTTCGTTTTTTATCTGCTGCATATTTCTCCGAAGGTATTGGGTACTCTTCAGAGCCGGATTTTGCAAAATGCCATCGGTAAAGTAGAGAGAACACCGGCGATGGATGCCGGTGCATAGCTGCCGGTTCAGCCGCTCCCGTTCCAGCGGAGTCTTATAGCTTTTCCCGAAATTTCGTTCCATGTAGGCAAAGACCTTCTCTGCCGCTTCCGGCTCTGGCTCCTGAATAGTATCTTCATTGGAGAGGTCCGCAGGGGCAACTCGATTGACGGCGCTCGGCAGTATGTGGGTCAGCCGCTGTATATCCTGTTTCAAAAAGGATAAATACTCGTCTAATATGGTCTTGATCTGCTCGTCTGACATAGATTGGCGTCTCTGGTATTCGATCACTTCTTCTGGAGCGACAGCCATGACCGCTTGCAGATCACCGTGAGCGGACGCAAAGCCCGGTTGGAACAAACTGTTATAGATCTCATCGACCGTGCGGATAATGGCATCCGTATCCTCCGCAGAGGAAAGACCTTCGATTTTGTGTATAACCGGAAGAAGATCGTCTGAACACGGATGTGGCTCTTTCAGGAACCGCCGCATCAGTCCGTCCCGGAGCCGTCTGGCAATCCGGACACTGTTTTCTGTAGGAGCGGATACGGCATCTATGTGCAGCCGGTCTGCAAAGGCCATGCGGCGGAGCTCATCGATCCCCCTGCGCTCCATGCTTACCTTGGGATAGGCTGCCGAATCCATACACAGCTGGATCAGCTCCATCAGCGGAGCCCTTTCGGCTCCCAGGCTGCATTTTTTCAATGCGTAGAGCGAAAGCTGATCCAAATCAAAATGCTGGACAAAGCCCCCCAACTTAATGGCGTCATACAACGCCAGTGGTTTGGATACAGCAAAGGTTTCCACATCCGGTTGAATATCCATTGAATAGTTGCCGCTGACCGTCCAGAACAAATTGCGGATACGGTTTTCAATTTCCTGGCGATGATCTTCCAGCGGTACTTTCGTGGGCAGGAAGCCGGTATCTTTCATCTTTTTATCCCTCGAAGACATCGTCTTTCGTCCAACTCCTTGGAATTCTTGTACAGGCTGAATCCTCCAGGATCTCCTTTTCAAATTGGTCAAAACTCTTGTTTATCAGCCCCATACGGATGGCGTCGATGGGCGGCAGCCCCGAACGGATCGTCCGAATTCCGGCAATCATCCCCCGAAGATCCAGCGGCTTTGTGGAGATCTCACCGTTGCCGGCTTTTTTCTGAAAATCCAGAAACAATCCGCTGAATTGCTCCAGAGCAGTCTGCTTCATATCTGGAAAATGCTTTTTCAGCAGGAGGGTCAGGGTATCCGTGTCCAGCGGCGGCATATCCACAACCAGAAAACGGGAAACCAATGCTTCATTCAGCTCTCTGGTGCCTGCGTACTCTTGGTTCATTGTACCGATAAACCGAGCTGCCGGATGCAGTGCGATCCTGCTGTAGCCTGGAACATCAATATGCCTTCTATGGTCAAGGGTGGCGTGAAGTACGGACAGAGCATCGTTTTTTGCCATGTTGATTTCATCCAGGATGCCGAAACCACCAAATTCTGCGCATTGGTATATAGGACCCTTGCGGAGCTGCACTTCATTGTCCCGGAACGTGTCTGTACCGATCAACGATGTGCTGTCGGTGTTCACATGGAATGAGACGTCATAGGAGGGCCGCCCAAGAATCCAGGAGAGCGTCTCGCAGAGGACATTTTTTCCTGTTGCTTTTCCACCGGAGAGCAACAGATTTTCCCTTTGTAAAATAGCTGCCATCGCCATTTCCAGGGTTTCTTTTCCATAGAACGGCATGGCCGGCGCTGCCACCCGTTCCACAGCTGCCGGATCAACTTCATACCGCTGCCGGAAGGCTGCCGCCTGGGAGATCAAGTCAGGGGAAATCCCCTGCTCCTGTAAATAACCTTGGATATGTGCATCATCTTGCATTGATCTTGCCTCCTTTTTGCCTGAGATCATTTGCGCTTCCGCTTTCACAGAAGCAGACTGTCACTGATAAAATCATCGAAACAATTAACAATTAAGCATGCGTATAATCATTTCGTTTGCAGTATACTTTCACCCAAAGGACAAGTCAATGCCCTTGAAGCATTTCCTGCTAAACGGGCAAAAGAAATTCCCATTCAGGCAAAAACGAAATTTCTCCCCCACGATTTCATCTCACTCAGTACTGATTTTTTCTGCACATTTTTCAGGATTCTGTTCGATTTCATACACATTCCGCAAAAATGTCCAGGACTATATCCCCCACCGGGGGTTGTAGTCCTGGACGCTTTTTTTATAATGGGAGCATCTTATGAACGAATGGAGGAACCATTGTGAAAATTGCAATCTGCGGAAAAGGCGGCTGCGGAAAAAGTACAACCACCGCTCTGCTGGCAAAGGAGCTGGCCCGTATTGGAAAGCGGGTGCTGGTGATTGATTCGGACGAGTCCAACTACGGCCTGCACCGCCAGCTTGGTATGGAGTTGCCGCGGGATTTTACAGAATATTTCGGCGGCAAGGATAAGGCGTTTAAGCGGATGATGACAAGCGAGATGCTGGAACAGGCGAAGCTTTCGGCTTTTGCCAAGAAGTTCTTTTCTGAGAATTTTACTTTTGCAGACATCCCGGAGGAATATTGTGGAAAAAAGGACGGGGTAATGCTGTTATCCAGCGGCAAAATTCATCGGGCAAACGAAGGCTGCGCCTGTACCATGAACAGTATTATTGAGCAATTCATCACCAATCTTCAGTTGTCGGAAAACGAGTTCGCCCTGATCGATATGGAAGCCGGGATCGAACACTTCGGACGCGGTGTGGACAACAGCGTTGATCTGGTGCTGATGATTGTTGACCCGTCCTTTGAGTCCCTGCGGCTGTCCAAGAAGATCCAGGAGCTTGGCGCAAGCATCGGCAAGCCGGTCCGCTTTGTTCTGAACAAAGTGACTGACGATATACGGCAAACCATGGTAGAGGCCATTGCGGATTCGGAGAAAATCGCGGCGGTTCTGCCTGCTGACGCTCAGATTGCAGCCGCGGGGTTGGCCGGAGAGGAACTGACAAATAGCTGCCCTGGCGTACAGGAGCTGGCGCGGGAACTGGCTGCGGGAGGCTTGGTGTAAGAAATGTGCCTTTCAACGATTTATAAAGAGGAGCGGCATCCCAGCCGCATTGTTTTGAAAAATGTCACCCACATCCGCTGCGAAGACGGCATGGTCATCTTTACGGATCTGATGGATCGTGAAATGGCTGTGGAGGGAGAGATTTTGGAGGCGGATATGGTCAGCGGCTATTTCATTGTGAAAGAATCTGCGGCATCATAGTTTTGAGAAAGGTTGTAGATATATGGCTCATGTAATTGCAATGGCTGGAAAAGGCGGCGTGGGGAAAACGACTCTCTGCGGACTGTTGATCCAGTATCTCTGTGAAACCGGGTGCAGGCCCGTGCTGGCTGTGGATGCCGATGCCAACTCAAACTTGAACGAGGTCCTGGGGGTTGAGGTGGAGAGTACCTTGGGTGAGATTCGGGAAGAGATTGAACGGGCGGGGACAAACGCCCTGCCGGTGGGGATGCAGAAAAGCACCTGGGCGGAGATGCGGCTCAATGACGCGCTGGTGGAGGACGATGCATTTGACCTCCTGGTAATGGGCCGCACCCAAGGGCAGGGCTGTTACTGCTTTGTCAATGGCTTGTTACAGACGCAGATGCAGAAGCTTGAGGGAAATTATCCCTATATTGTGGTGGACAATGAGGCCGGATTGGAACATATCAGCCGGGGCTTGCTGCCAAATATGGAGATCACGATCCTGGTCAGCGACTGCTCCCGCCGGGGCGTTCAGGCCGCTGGCCGGATCGCCCAGCTAATCAAGGAGCTGGGATTGAAAACCGAACGTGTGGCGCTGATCGTCAACCGTGCGCCCAATGGGGAACTGAATGAGGGGACACAGGAGGAAATTGAGAAGCAGGGACTGGAGCTGCTGGGGGTTGTTCCCCACGATGATCTGGTCTACCAGTTTGACTGCGATGGCCGTCCCACGGTAACGCTTCCTGCAGATTCGCCTGTTCGCAAAGCACTGCGGGAAATTGTTGGGAAACTTGGGCTGTAAGCCGATTTTATTTGGGTAATGGAGGTATTGCGAAATGAGTGTTCTCGGCGGCTGCGAAGAAAAGAACAAGACCCCTGTTCTGGAGGAACGAGTCTGCCCCAACTGCGGGGATGAAGTAGAAGTGTTCACTGTCAAAGGACGGTTGATGGATGATTTTGTTTGCAAATGTGGGTATGTGTTTCAAAAGGAGCAGCAAATCATCTCTGAGAGAAAAAAGAAATAGCAATTATGCTCTGATTTTGAATCTTGCGCAAGGCGTTAATTTGCTTACTGCTTAAAATTACTAATAACGCAGGTAATGAGCCGGAATATCTTTTTCGATATTCCGGCTCACTTGTTTGATTTCCCCTAAGTTCCAGACTGGTTGCTTCCTATCCAGTCGAACACACCTGCATGGAAAATATATAGGGCGTGTTCGCGCCTATTAGGGTTGTAATGAAAGCGATGCGATTTCTTTATGCGTGACAAGCTGGTTGATGGAGTCAATCACGATAATCTCCGTCCTATCTTCTAGTATAGCGCATAGTTGCCGCCGTCCTGCTGCGCTGTTCTCCGTTATATACGACCAAGTAGCGCGGCGATCTACTCTGCCAGCACCGCTCTCAGCGCCACGCACCGGCTGTCTGTTTCATTGTAGCGCCATGGCAGCTTGCTTGGACGGTGGTCGGTAAAGGCGCAGACCTTATTCATCGTCCCCATTGTAACGCTCCTGGTAGTCTTTGATATACTCATCCAGGTAGTCAAGGTATTCGTCCGCTCCACCCTCAATCTGTTCCAGAATCGCAGTGATTCTGCGGCGGCATTCCGCTTCCTCGCTTTCTGTCAATGCGTGAGTTTCATTGAGATGGGCGCTCTCACGCGGCGCAACAACATCATTGATAATGTCATTGAACAGGTTATCCAGCAGGGTCTCCGGTGTGTCAAGCTGCTCCGCACCTGCTGCGCCGGGTTCATCCACCACGATCCAGACATAGCCGATCTTCTTGGAGTAGACTATATCAAAGTAGTTCTGCCCATCAATGTAATTCTCAAAGGCTTTGAGAATGGCATCCAGTTCTTTTCTCACATTGTCTGTATAAATCATAAGCTATCCTTCCTTTCGCTGCTGCGGGAATAGGCGCGCCGTCCCTGCTGCTATATGGCTAAATAATAGCCATGTTATATGGCCATTATATCAGCCATAATAAAAGCTGTAAAGGGGGCGGGCCTATGATTGTCTATGAGCCATTATGGAGAACAATGGCTGATCAGAAAGTTACAACGTACACGCTGCGCTTTAAGCATGGGATGAGCCATGCGACTGTCCAGCGTTTGCAAGCGAATATGCCCGTCTCAACCCATACGCTCAACAAACTTTGCGCTATTCTGGATTGCCCCCTCCAGGATATTGCCGAATACATTCCAGACAATCAGATAGGAAAAAATTAAGGCCACCCCATCCAACGTTGAAGGGGTGGCCCTTTTGTCACCTCTCCAGCTTCTGTCCTCTATTCTGTTCCTGATCTTCCGGTGCTAAACCGAGGACTTTATCCACGTTCTGCTATACGATTTGATCATCAGCCAGTTTAAGTAACGACAACTAAGACTTTTATATTATATAATTGCTCAATAAATTAGTCAATAGCTCAATTACAAGAGCGGATAACAGAACGCCAAAATTTTATAATAAAGGCATCCTAATCACGGGGGGATGCCTTGGATGAGCAAGAAGGAAGTGGAATTCAGCAATCGGGACAGGTTCATCGAACTTGGCCTAATGATTGCCAGCCTTAGAAAAATGCAAGGTCTGTCCCAGGAGAAGCTGGCGGAGAAAGCGAAAATCAGCCGTTCCCACTTGAGTTCTATTGAGGCCCCCAACATCGTGCGTCCTTTTTCTCTCGAAGTATTATACAACATTGCGGACGCTCTGGGGGTACGACCGGGCGATCTGCTGAATGCAACCCTGCCCCCAACAAAATGAGAACGGTGCCTTGCCAGCGGCAGGGTGCTGTTTTACTGCCTATGCTGCCTGTCCACCGTAGAGGTCATGGTTGACCTGGGCGGCGTAGTGGTTCTCAATCGTGGCGGGGGCATTGTATAGCACCGTCAGCAGGTACTGCTTCATGTTCCGTACTTGCGTGGTGTTCACTCGTGTCAGATTTTCGCCAAAATAAATCGTATCCAAAACGGCCCCAATCCGCTCCCAAATTGGAGGTAATCATGGAGCCTGGAGGACAGAGCAGCTACCATCCCAAACGCCCAGTTCAATACACGGACATCATCGCGTATGTCGAGGACAAGTACGGAGCAAAAATCCGTGGAGAATATATCGCCTGCGTAAAGCGTATGTGTGGGCTGGAGGTTGCCGAAAGCAATAATAAATCCAAGAACGGGAACCCTCGGAAGAAGCCCTATTGTCCCGCCAATAAAGTGGCGTATATCAAGGAGGCGCTGGAACACTTCGGCATTCTGCCAGCAGAAACGCAAAATGCGGATGGCCCAGACTGAGTATAGCCTGGACCATCCGCATTCGTATATTTTCCTCAATCCTCAAACAGCTTCACCACCGGAACCTCCGGCTAAATCCCTTGCCATATCTGACAAAATCTTATAAAATCTGATTGAGAGGAAGTGACCTATGATAGATTTTACTGACGTTCGCCGCGAGAACGCGCCGACAGTTCTGTTCTTCGCCCCTCAGCTAAGAATGTCTTTTGAACACGCGCTAAAAGAATGTCAAATCACGGGATGGCAAATTATGTCTCTCCGCGATGTTCGGCCACATCTGCCGGAGGGATATATAATTCCGGAGGTACGGCTGTATCCCGGAGCGCCGCGTGTGGAGAAGCACGTTCTGGCGTTTGTTTCCTACTATAATGAGCGCGATATGGCACGGAAGCTGGAACAGCTCCAGAGTGACCCAGATATAATCTCCTGGCAGAACAATGGGGCCGCCCGCTTATACCGAGCCTGCCAGAGGGATGACCGGTGGGTGAAGGACCCTCCACCCTTCTATCCGTTCGCCGCTCCCGTGCTTGAAGAAGATAAGGCTCAAATCCCCGGCGTGAAGCGCGGCAATGAAGTTTCCTTCCTGATTCTGCCGAAGCAGGATGCTGCTGCCTTGGAGCATTATCTGGAGAGCCAGAATGCGACAGGATGGCAAATGACGCAGGACACGGAGACGGTCTTGGAGCTGCTTCCCCGCGCTCCGGGAGGTGGGGAAACTGTATTTGTCTCCTACTTCGACCCAGAGGATTTGCGCCGCAAGCTGGATGAAATCCTATCCAGCGAGGAAGTCATCGCGTGGCGGCAGAACAACGCTGCACATACCGCCGCATTGCAGGCGTATGCGCAGAAATGGACTGACGACCCGCCGCCGTTTCCCAAGATTAAACAAAAAGAACAGCCTGACCGGTAATGAACGCCGTCAGGCTGTTCTTTTTGCATCCTGGGGGATGCCACTTTACTTGTAGCAGCCAATAGGGCTGATTTCTGCCGCCCAGCGCGGCCATCGAAGGAGGTACGGAACCCATGCAAAACAAAACCCTGCACCTGCGTTACATTGGTACAGACAGTTGGAGCCGCTATGTCTACGAGGACGAGAACGGCACTCTCTGGAAACTGCTGGACTGCTGTTCTCCCAGGGAGGTCTGCGAGCAGAGGGGGGATACCCCGCATTCCGCCTGCAACAACGCTTTCGACGGAGAACCGGACTGGCCCATGCAGGCAGACATCAAACCAGTATTTCAGTAAGGAGGATATGATTATGAATGAGTATGCAGAGTTACGCCAGCGGCAGCAGGCGGAGTTTAACGCGCTCCCCCTCGGCTTCGCGTTCAGCCGGAAACAGTTCGATGAGATGATGGAAGGCTGGGGCCTTGACACGGAGAAGGACCTCGACAAGATACTCCGCGTTCCCGGTGGCGGTTATGTCCAGAAAAAGGATGCCGGCCTGCTCAGTCAAACAGCAGAACGCCATGACGCCGAGATGACGGCGGCTATTGCGGGGGACGCGACCGGGGAGGGCTTTATTTATCAGATGTTCCTGTACGAGTTGGACAACCACGAGTATGGCTACACCAGAGACACAGAGGACACTCTGG
>OFHN01001474.1_pt1 | contig 16421 bp, 15 predicted proteins | sample 1521321 | NCBI WGS metagenome assembly OFHN01 (sample SAMEA3504130, study PRJEB24116) | mouse gut metagenome | biome: mouse gut; feature: mouse-associated habitat; material: faeces | place: Denmark | collected 2011
AACAAGCATTTAGCAGAAATTCCGGGAACGGGATTTCTGCTAAATACGCAATCTTACGGAAGATTGCATTGCTTGCCAGTAAGTTGCCTATTTTGAATTATGTGAGTGCTAACCACATATATCTGCAAAGAATTTAACTGCGCCTTCAATATCTTCATTGTTAGGCCGCCCTTTTGCAATCCCTCCAATTAGTTTGAATGGGCCAAATGTATCAAAACCTGGACAGCCATAGCTTCCGATTATTTTTGCATTTTTAGAATCGGCAATCTGTTTGATAGAATCAAGATAAGTATTTCGCTTTACACCGCAAGTGTAGAGGAAAAACACTTGTTTATCTTGTGGCAGATATTCTTTGGCGCACTTTAAAATATCATCATGGAATTTCTGATAGTAGATACCAGAAGCAAAGCCAATCAGATCATAATCAGACCAATTTATTTTTCTGGCGTTGGATGTGTCTGCCAGAGTGACATCTCCTTGCTGTGCGATTGCTTCTACCAGTTTTTTTGTATTGTCATGGTGTTCCGAATGGTAAATAATCAATACTTTCATTATACATATACGCTCCTTTTATTTTTATGAGTAGGAAATTTCAATAGAAAACTCTTTTCCATCTGTTACAGGTGTGACAGATAATACTTTGTTGCCTTCATTCTCCAAAGCAAGTACAGCATGTCGGGCGGCAATGCCTACATCAATTTTATTCAGCTTGTTTTTCAGGATAATGCGTTTTATGCCACGTCCGGTATCATGGATGATTATTTTTCCATTCTGAAAATCCAGTTTCCACGGCTGTGAGTTCAGAGAGGATGGAGCCAAACGGACAGCCTGGGTAATAGGATTATCATGCCCGCTGATCTCACTGGCTGCGATTCGCTTAAATTCATCCAGACTTTTTCGCATGGGGACATCCGTATTACCAATGGCAAGGGCAATACAGAAACGCTCTGATTCCTTTTTGGGTTTTATGTTCATAAACCAGCCGCAGCCCAGCCCCATGCTCTGGACACACAGGTCAACCTTTTGCAGTACAAAACCGACATTGGCGTAAGCAGGCGGTGAATTGTCGCAGAAACCGAGTAAATAATGGGACGCCCCCTGATTGGCGGAAACTTCCGCAGCCGGGAGCAGCTTGAAATCAGCGTGCTGCCCGGTAAGCTGTTCCGCTTCGGTGGCACAGGCAAGGATATGGTCTAAACGGTCTCTCGGGACAGGTGAGTTCAGATAATTGCGTACCTGTCTGCGTGTGAAAATTGTTTCATAGAGTGTCATAGTGTTTTCCTCCTGAAAATATGATTTTATTTACAGAGCTAATACCGCTACGAACAGGAAATAAAGTAATGGCTGATGAATCATGTATAAACCGAGGGAATGCCGGCCAAACCATTCCAGCGTCTTTGATTTACTGCTTTCTAAATGTGTGAGCAGCTTACAGTGTGCAAAAAGCGATGTGTAAAATATCCGGCAGTATACAGGAAAATCCACGGCAGCAGCGAAAAATAATCTGTTGAATGAAAACCGGGCATGGGAAATCCCAGGTAGGTGGTTACAAAATTATGATACCAGTTATCCGGCAACGGCAGCAGATTCCAGTTGGCAAAACCGAGATAACCCTGATTGATATTTCTGGTGAGAAGAAATAAGGTAATGCTGAAAATCAATCCATACACAGGTCTGCATTTTCGCAAGACCTTTTCTGCCGGAATCATCAGGAGCATACAGGAACCGATCAGGGTGAGGACACCGAATCGAACCCTGTTTTGCGGCATTGCGATCAATGTAGCTAACACAATCAAAAATCCCAAACTAAAGACAGTAACGCCTCTTTTCAGTTTTTTCTTTCCCAATGGTTCGCAGAAGCCGGAAAGGAAAATGAATGTATGGCAGATACATTGCTGCCATATATAAGCGCTTTCCGATTGATACCATTGCAGGTCGAAGCCGAAAAGATAGACCAAATCCCATACCGCATGGTAAGCGATCATGTTCAGAAGTGCCAGTCCCCGTATACCGTCTAAAGCAAAATATCTTCCGGATTTCATGTATCGTATCCTTTCGTATGCAGCGTCAGGGGAAGGGTTACGGTAAATGTCGTGCCTTTGCCCTCTTTACTGGAAACAGCAATATCCCCGCCATGCAGATCGATGATCCGCTTTGCCAGCGCAAGCCCCAGGCCGTTTCCCTGGGAGGAACGTGAGAAGTCCCCCTGATAGAATTTTTCAAATACCCGCCGCATTACGTCCTCGCTCATACCGATTCCATTATCTGTGATGCTGGTTATCAATGAGCCGTTTTCCCTGCGGAGCAGGATATGGATGATTCCATTTTCAGGGGCAAATTTAATGGCGTTGCTTAAAATATTCTGCCACACATGGGCGAGCAAATCTTTATTGCCATAGTAATCCACAGCGTCCAGGTCGATTTCAAGTTCCAGTTGTTTTTCCGTCCAGCCTTCTTCCAGAAGGAGAAGGATTTCCCGAAGCTGTTCATCCAGACAAAAGGATTCCTTTTTAATGCCGATCTCCTGATTTTCCAGCCGGGATAAAAGTAGAATATTGCTTGTCAGTGTGGAGAGGCGCCTGGTATTATACAGGATTTTTTTTGTGTAATCCTGGCGTTTTTCCGCACTTATATCTTTTTTCTGAAGCAGGGTGGCATAACCCTCTATGGCAGACAGCGGCGTCTTGAACTCATGGGAGACATTTTCCACAAAATCTGTGCGGAGGATTTCTGTTCCGGCCAGTTCCTTTGCCATCAGGTTAAAGTTATGGGCCATCTCCCGCAGCTCTTTGATTCGGATGTTTTCGTCAAGGGACACATCGAAATTGCCCCTTGCCACTTCCTGGGTTGCATTGCTCATAGCAATGATTGCCGTGAGGGGATGTCTGCCGGCATAATTGGAGATAATGGTGCCGACAAGAATGCTGACAAGGGCGATAACGAAAAATACAATCCCCCGGTTCTGCCGGACTAATATACCGGTCCGGATCAGCAGTAAGGTAAGGAGAGCTGAAAAAAGGATTGTCAGCGTCAATGTAAGGAAGGTTAAAAGGGAAAACATGACCGAGAGCCGTTTCGGACACTTCCTCCATTTTTTTGTCGGATTGCTTTGTTTCGGTTCAGAAGATTTTTGATTATCCATGTCTGCTCACCGCCTTATATCCCAAACCACGTACCGTGACGATTTCAAAGTCTGCATTATTTTTGAACCGCTCCCGCAGGCGGCTGATATGGACATCCAGTGTGTGGGAATCCGCTTCATTGTCCGGCCCCCACACATCATCCATGATCTGCCGTCTGGTAAAAATGCGGTTGGGAGAGGTTATCAGCTTATATAACAGGTAAAATTCTTTCTGTGGCAGTTCAGTGGTTTCTCCGTGTGAGGAAATCGTCAGGGTGTCACAATTAAATTCTGTTTCGCCAAATTTGCTTTTACGCTGGCTGACAAGCTGGCTGCGGCGCAGCAAGGCTTCCACCCGCCAGACCATTTCATTCACATCAATAGGTTTTACCATATAATCATCCGTACCCAGGCGAAATCCCTCGCGTTTGTCGGTGGCGCTTTCCTTAGCCGTGATAATCAGGATGGGCATAGTATATCCTGATTCCCTTAATGCTTTGGTAAGCTCAAAACCATCCATGCGCGGCATCATAATATCGGAAATAACCAGATCAATATTCGTGTTATCCAAAATATCAAAGGCGGCAAGTCCATCAGCCGCCGGAACAGCCGTATATCCATTATCCGTAAGAACCGTACAGAAAAGGTCGCGCAGTTCCTTATCATCTTCTACAACTAAAATCTGAAACATCTTTAGCACCTCCGCTATTAGTATAGCTTATGAGCAGGCAGCAATAAAGCGATTTGCTGCTTATCTTATAAAAATTTTATACGCCCAATCTCAACTGAACCTCAACAAAATTTTATTTTTGCAAAAATATGTGTCCGTTGAGGTTCAGTTGAGAAAAGCGGGATAGGATGTTTCGGAAAAGGGAGGAAAAGCAGATGCTTCATTATGCGCTCTTTGCGGCAATCGTACTCGCTGTCTTGTGTTACATGGACTGGCAGGTAAGGAGGGTTTTCTTTTTCTATGGAGTAGGAAGAAAGAAATGGTACGTCACCTGCCTTCGGGGTGTCCTCTTTTCGGGCTTTGCATTGTTAATTGCGCTGTGGCCGCCCGGAATTGTAATTATTCTCCATTTTTTGGGCGTCTTCATCGTGACGAATTTAATGGAAGTGATAATAAAGCAGATTGGCAGGCACAGACAGGATGAAAAAGGGGGTAGGTTTTGGGAATTTCTGTGCCACGGCGGAATCCTGCAGGTATTGGCAGTGTTTCTAATGCTGGGATATGGATATTACAATGTCGGACACATAGACAGAACGGAATACATCATAGAGACGGATAAAATATCTGCCGATTACAGGATTGTTTTTATCAGCGATACCCATTATGGAACGGTGCAGAATCCGGCTGTATTGCAGGAGCTGATGGCAGAAATCGGGGCTTTGGAGCCGGACTTTATTGTGCTTGGCGGAGATATTGTGGAGGGCGGCACTTCAAAGGAGTCAATGGAAGAAGTCTTTTGCATGATGGGAAAGCTGGACAGCCGTTATGGGATTTACTATGTGTATGGAAACCATGACAGGCAGGAGGACAGGGAACACCGCAGCTTCACAGATCAGGAACTGGAGCAGGCCATTACAGATAATGGAATCATTATCTTAAAGGATGAATATGCGGAGATTGGGGGCGACCTGATTTTGGCAGGCAGGGATGATGTGGGATATTATGAGAAGCGGGAACGTCTGTCCGCAGAGGAAATTCTGGAAGGGGCAGATCAGGAACGCTATATCATCGTGCTGGATCATCAGCCGGTGGAAAACGCTGCAAATGGGGATGCGGGGGCAGACCTGCAGCTATCCGGGCATACCCATGCAGGGCAGGCTTTTCCGGCCGGACTGTTTATGCGTGTAATGGGAATGCCCTGTTATGGGGAATATCAGGAGAACGGCTGTAAGCTGATTGTTTCTTCCGGGGCGTCTGTGGGTGTATTTCCGATACGGACAGAGAAACATTGTGAATATGTGGTGATTGAATTGAAGCAAAGTCATGGATCAAATTGAGGTTGAGTTGAGATTCATGGTACATGGTAATGAGAAAAATAAACGAGGAGGTCCTATATGGAAAATTCATCAGCAAAAAAGGAAAAGAAAAAAATGAGCAGACGTAAAAAAGTTGTGATAGCTGTCATAGCGGTAATAGTGGCAGCGGCCATAGTTGGCGGAGGTATTTTTTACTGTACCTTTTTCCCAAATCCACTTGCAAAGAAAATTCCCGTCAGCGACATATCCGCAGGAACCATGTCTGTGACAGGTGAGAGCAATGTGCTTGTGGCATATTTCTCTTTGACAAATAACCGGGTGTATACGGCGGATGAAATGGATGCAGTGTCCTCGGCAAGCCTCAAAATAGAAGATGGAACCGGATACGGCCATGCGGAGCTTTTGGCACTTGCAGCACAGGAAGTAACCGGAGGTGATATTTTTCCTATCAAAGTAGACGACCTGTACCCGGAAACTTATGGCGGAGCGTTTGACCGGCACCATAGAGAGACGGGTACATCAATCCGGCCAGAACTGACAGAACATCTTGAAAGCATAGAAAATTACGATACGGTGATTATTATTTACCCGAACTGGCTAAGCAGTATGCCGGTGCCCGTTCTGTCATTTTTGGAGGAATATGATTTTTCGGGAAAGACGATCATACCGATTGCCACCAGTCAGGCATTGGGTTTGGGTTCCGGCCCGGAGCAGATTGCCGCAGCCTGCCCGGATGCAGTGGTGGCGGATGGACTTTCCGCAAGGAGTGAGGACGGCGTAAAAGAATTCCTGACAAAAGCTGGTCTGGCAAAGTAAAGGAGGCTTCATGCGTATCAAAAAGGTTTGCAAGTTATGTATAGATATAGGGATGCTGGTTATTACGTTTCTGCTTATGGCTTCGGAGAGAACGGGGATTGTCCTGCATATGTTCCTGGGGGCGGCTTTGTTCGTCTTAGTTGTTGCTCACAATATTTTAAATCTGGCATGGTGGGCAGGCATTGGCAAGGGAACATATAGCCGGACAAGGTGGATGCGTACTATATGGAATGTGTTGCTGCTCATTGACTTTTTACTGGTGATGATAAGCGGGATTCTGTATGCGGTCGGTCTGCATAGGATAACGGCGCTCTTATTTTTGATTCTGACTGTGATACATATAAGAGTGCATTGGAAAAAGGCTTCGGCAAAACAGCAGAAATAACAGATATTGAATAGGAGGCTTATTAAAATGGTATTGATAATCGTCTGCATTATCGCAGGACTTGGAGCAGGTATTGGAACAGGGCTTGCCGGTTTATCCGCAGCGGTGGTTATTACGCCCATGCTGATTACTTTCTGCGGATTTACGGCATATGAAGCGGTAGGAATTGCACTGGCTTCTGATGTGCTGGCTTCGGCAGTCACGGCATACACCTATGGGAAAAATAAAAATCTTGATATTAAAAACGGGCTTATAATGATGGCCTCTGTACTTGTATTTACAATTTTGGGGAGCTGGCTGTCCTCGCTCCTTCCCAATGCGGTCTTGGGAGGCAGTTCTTATATTATGACCTTTATTATGGGTGTCCGTTTTCTTGTAAGCCCCATAACAAAGACCACATCAAGGATGGATGAAATAGAGCCGAAAAAGAGGGTTATACGGTCTTTGCTTTCAGGAATCCATATCGGTCTGTTCTGTGGATTTGTCGGTGCTGGAGGTGGCGTGCTGCTTCTGATTACACTGACCTCTGTTCTCGGATATAGCCTGAAAACGGCAGTCGGAACAAGTACCTTTATTATGACATTTACGGCTTTGACAGGGGCGGTTTCCCATGTAATCATTGGCGGTACGGTAAATGTAACGGCCCTTGTGGTCTGTGTGATAGCGGCATTGGTCGGGGCAAGAGCTTCGGCGCTATTTGCGAATAAAGTGGATGCCAAAAAACAGAACAGGGTTACAGGCGTTGCACTGTGTGGATTAGGGGCTGTGCTGGCTCTTGTTAATTGGCTGTAAAAAGTATTTTGGGAGGGAAGTTTTGGAGTATGAAACGCACAATTATTATAACAGGCGGCAATACAGGACTTGGTTATTCCTGTGCCGGATATATTGCAGGGAGCAGCAACGATTATACTATTATGATAGCTTGCAGAAACGTACAGAAAGGAAACAATGCAGCAGAAAAATTAAAGGAAAAGACAGGGAATCCTAATATTTATGTATTGGAACTTAATCTTGCTTCTTTTGCTTCTGTCAGAAAGTTCAAGGAGGATTATTGCAAAGGCGGTTATCCTCCTTTGTATGGGATAGTCTGCAACGCAGGGGTGCATCAGCATGGCAGATTGAAATATACGGAGGATGGGATTGAAGAAGCTTTTGGCGTGAACCATTTGGGACATTTCTTATTGGTGAATCTGTTATTGCAAAATATGGAAAACGATGGACGAGTTGTATTTGTGACGAGCGATACTCACGATTCGGATAAAATACAGTTCCATGATGCCGGGCGCCTTGCATACCCTGAAAAGTTTGGCTGTGCCGAAGATGGGTATCCCGTTTCAAAATTATGCAATATTTTATGTACTTATGAAATGGCAAGAAGATTAAAGGGACAAGGTAAAAAGCATATTACTGTAAATGCGTTTAATCCCGGATTTATGCCAGATACAGGGCTGCCTAAAGCTCTGCCGCCAATTTTGAATATTTTGATTCCTGCACTGATTAGTGTATACGCGGTTTGTATCGGTACATACAGCAATTCAAGAAGATCGGGAAAAGCCTTAGCTGAAATGATGGTGGGTAAAACATATGAGAATAAAACAGGTATCTACAATGACCGTGGAAAAATAAAAGAATCATCAAGGGCTTCTTATGACAAAAAAGCTGCTGTACAGCTATGGGTTGAAAGTGCTGAAATGGCTGGTCTGAAAAATGAGGAAACCATTTGCGGTATTAAAAGTTGAGGTTGAGTTGAGGTTCGGTTGAGATTGGCTTGAGATTGAATCGGCATACTATAGGAACAGCGCACAACATTTGAACTTAGGCGTTGAAGAAAGGGTGATGGCTTATGCTGCAAATAAAAGGCATATCAAAACAGTACCGGACGGGTGAGCTGGTTCAGCAGGCTCTAAATGATGTCAGCTTGAATCTGCGGGATAATGAATTTGTTTCCATACTTGGCCCCAGCGGTTCAGGTAAAACTACGCTTCTGAATGTGATAGGCGGTCTTGACCGTTACGATGCCGGAGATTTGGTTATCAATGGTATTTCCACGAAGGAATATAAAGACCGGGACTGGGACGCTTACCGGAACCATACCATCGGTTTTGTGTTCCAAAGCTACAACCTGATTCCCCATCAGACAATCCTTGCCAATGTGGAGCTGGCTTTGACGATTGGCGGTATTTCCAGAAATGACCGCAGGGAGCGGGCAAGGAAGGCGCTGGAGGAAGTGGGCCTGGGGGATCAGCTTCACAAGAAACCAAACCAGATGTCCGGCGGGCAGATGCAGCGGGTGGCGATTGCCCGTGCCCTGGTAAATGACCCGGAAGTGCTTCTGGCGGACGAACCGACCGGGGCACTGGACAGCGAAACCAGTATACAGGTCATGGAACTATTGAAAAAGGTTGCTGGGAACCGGCTGGTTGTTATGGTAACGCACAACTCGGAGCTTGCCAGGCAGTATTCTACAAGGATTGTGAAATTACGGGATGGAAGGGTTACAGATGACAGTGATCCATTTCTGCCGGAAGAAACGCCTGAAGGGGCAGGGCATAAAAGGATGGGGAAGGCAAAAATGTCCTTTCTGACTTCTCTTTCCCTAAGTTTTAATAATCTGTGGACAAAGAAGGGGCGGACGATTCTGACCGCTTTTGCCGGCTCTATCGGGATTATCGGCATTGCATTGATCCTGGCTTTGGCAGAAGGGGTAAACGGTTATATTTCAGATATACAGAAAAGCACCATGACTTCCTATCCTATTACGATTAGTTCTCAATCCGTGGATATGTCCGGGATTATGGGGGCGAGAGGCGGCAGGCGGGAAAATGAGGTTTCGGCAGAGGGAAACCGTACCAGAGTTTACGCAGATTACAGCGCTATCGAATCCAGTGAGGAAATGGCGTCAAATATTAAAGAGAACAACCTGACGGCGTTTAAGGAGTATCTGGATAATCCGGAAAGTGAAATTCACCAGTATTTAGGTGAGAATGGCGTGGTGTATTCCTATGGCGCTCATTTTGGAATTTATTCTTATGATGCTGACGGGAACCTGGTGGCCTCCGATGCGGACATAGATCAGGTCAGTGTGTCCACTCTTTCCAGTGAGGACAGTGCAGCAGGGGGCGGCCCGATGGCAAATATGGAGCGGATGAATCAGGTAATGAGCGGTTCTTCCGATGCAGGGGCTGAAAATTTCTCCGAACTGATGCCGGGGACGGACGGAAAAGCAGTCAGCACGATTCTTCTTGACAGTTATGACCTGCTGTATGGGAGCTGGCCGGAAAATTACAATGAAGTCGTCCTTGTGCTGAATGAAAATAATTCGATTCCGGCAGGGACATTATACCAGCTTGGTCTGATTACCGGGGAGGAACATAAAGAGATTACCGAACAGATTAAGAATGGGGAAGATGCAGAGGAACGTATTTGGGACTATGAGGAAATCTGCGGACATACTTTTTACATGGTTTTACCATGCGACCAGTATAAAGAAAATAAGGATGGCACGTTTACCTATATCGGGGATGATGTTATGCAGATAGAATCCCTTTTGGAAAACAGTGTAAATTTGAAGATTACCGGTATTATCCGTCCGGCGGCGGATGCTGAAAATGCGTCAATCCCTACTTCTGTGGCATACACGGTGGCGCTGACTGATTACGTGATAAAACATACAGATGAAAGCGCGGTTGTTCTGGCACAGGAAAAGACGCCGGAAGTCAATGTATTAAACGGAATCAATTTTAAAGCTGCGGATGATGAAGCAAAAGCCGCTGATGCAATGATCTATATGTCAAATATGGGGATTTCCGATAAGGCTGCTATGTATGCAAATATTCTGGAACATCAGGAGACGGATGCCCAGGAAGAGCAGGAGCATATAGAGGCCATGCAGGGCGCGCCTTCCATGAGTCCCAGTGAGATGGCGGCTATGGAAGGGGTGGAACGGACGGAAGAAGATGAAATCGAATTGGCAAGGGCACTGGATGAATGGCTGGAAAATGACCCGGATCAGGAAACCCTGGTGTCGGCTTACGATATATTTATTGCCGGGCCTACCTTTGAAGAAAACATGAGAAAATTCGGGAAGGTAAGCTACGATGCCCCGTCCTCTATCAGCATTTATACGGACAGCTTTGAGGACAAAGAAGCAGTTTCAGACTGTATCGACCGTTACAACGAGGGGGCCAAAAAGAAGGAGCAGATTACTTATACAGATTATGTGGCGCTGCTTACCAGTTCCATTACTTCGATTGTAGATGTAATTTCCTACGTGCTGATTGCGTTTGTTGCGGTGTCACTGATTGTTTCCAGTATTATGATTGGAATTATCACGCACATTTCTGTATTGGAGCGTACAAAAGAAATCGGTATTTTGCGGGCGATAGGTGCGTCAAAACGGAATATTTCACAGGTGTTCAATGCAGAGACGGTGATTGTGGGGCTGTTGGCAGGTATTCTGGGTGTGGGTGTTTCCGCTCTCCTGACCATCCCGATCACTTCGGTTATCCAGAACCTATTGGGCGCTTCGGAACTTTCTGCTTCCCTCCCGATTACGGCGGCGCTGCTCTTGCTCCTGTTAAGTGTGGCAATCACAGTCATTGCAGGATGGATTCCTTCCAGAAGGGCAGCGAAGAAAGACCCGGTAGCGGCATTGCGTACAGAGTAACAACTTTAGGAGGGGGGTGCTTTGTGCATCCCTTTCTTTCCATAACATGATTTATCAGGAGGTTTTTATGCTCAAAATATTAAAGTACATGAACCGGCGTGACTGGCTGTTTGTCGTATGCTCTCTTGTGTTTATTATCTGCGGGGTAGGACTGGACTTGCGGCTGCCGGATTACATGAGGGAGATTACAGCTTTAGTGCAGACGCCCGGAAGTGAAATGGGCGAGATTCTGTCTGCGGGAGGCTCCATGCTGCTGTGTGCGTTGGGGAGCCTTGTGACGGCTTTTATTGTAGGTTTCTTTGTGGCGCAGATTGCGGCGGGGCTTGCCATGCGGCTGCGGGAGGCTGTTTATAATAAGACGATGGATTTTTCGATGGAAGAAATCGGGAAATTTTCTACGGCGAGCCTGATTACACGCACTACCAATGATATTCAGCAGATACAGATGTTTGTGGCATTGGGGCTGCAGGCAATGATTAAAGCGCCGATTCTGGCGGTATGGGCAATCTTAAAGATAGCCGGGAAAAGCTGGCAATGGACAACCATCACGGGAGGCGCGGTTGCAATCCTTACGGTAATGCTTGGCACGGTAATCGCCCTGGTGCTGCCGAAATTTAAGAATATGCAGAAGCTCACGGATAACCTGAACCGTGTGGCAAGGGAAAATCTCACAGGTATTCGCGTGGTGCGGGCTTATAATGCGGAGGGGTATCAGGAGAAAAAGTTTGAGGGTGCAAACGAGGAACTGACAAGGACGAACCTGTTTACCAGCAGGACCATGTCCGTATTGTTTCCGGGAATGACCTTGATTATGTCCGGGCTGACGCTCGCTATCTATTGGGCGGGAGTATATATTATCAATGATGCGGCGCTCACAGACCGGCTCGGTATTTTTTCGGATATGGTGGTGTTTTCCTCTTATGCCATGCAGATCATTATGGCGTTTATGATGCTTGTTATGACTTTCATTGTGCTGCCGAGGGCGGTTGTGTCTGCAAAGCGTATCAATGAGGTGCTTGATACGGAGACAAAAATAAAGGATGGTAAAATCAGCGGTTCTGAATTATTCGAGCAGGGAGAAATTGAATTTAAGCGCGTATCGTTCCGCTACCCGGATGCGGAGGAAGCGATTCTCACAGACATCAGCTTTACCGTCCATCGGGGAGAGACAGCGGCTTTCATAGGTTCTACCGGAAGCGGCAAAAGTACCCTGATTAACCTGGTTCCCCGTTTCTACGATGTGACCGATGGGGAAATCTGTATTGACGGGATTAACATTAAAGAATATACCCAGGAGGCCCTTCACAGGAAATTGGGATATGTCTCACAGCGGGCAGTTATGTTCAGGGGAAGTGTGCTGTCCAATGTGACGTATGGAGAAAACGGGCGGCAGAGCGTGGATGAAGAATTGCTCTGGAAATCCATAGAAATCGCACAGGCGGGGGATTTTGTCCAGGGCATGGATAGTGGGTTTCATACGGCAGTTGCGCAGGGCGGAACGAATCTGTCCGGCGGGCAGAAACAACGGCTTGCCATAGCAAGGGCCATTTACCGCAGGCCGGAAATCTATATTTTTGATGATTCCTTTTCAGCTCTGGATTATAAGACAGACCGGATTCTTCGGAAAATGCTGAAACAGGAAACAGGAACGGCTACGACCTTGATTGTGGCACAGCGTATCGGTACGATCATGGATGCCGACAAGATTATCGTGCTGGATGAAGGTAAGATTGTGGGGATTGGCAGGCATAAGGAGCTTCTGGCAAATTGTCCTGTCTATCGTGAAATTGCGGAATCACAGTTATCGAAGGAGGAATTGGAAAGTGACTGAACAGAAAAATGAGATGCAGAAAAACAACGGTTCCAAACACAGGTTTGGGCCTGGAGGCGGAAGGATGGGCGGCGGAGAAAAGGCAAAGGATTTCAGCGGTTCCCTGAAAAAGCTGTTTGCCTATTGCGGCAGATACCTTCCGGCAATCGTGCTTGCTATGGTGCTTGCGGTTACTGGCTCCATACTGAATCTGATTGGTCCGGGAAAGGTGGCAGATATGACAAATCTGATGACCGAAGGGCTGATGACGGGGATTGATGTGGAGGCGGTAGTGGAGATCGCCGTCCTGCTTGCGGCGTTGTACGGCCTGGGGTGGCTGTTCAGTCTGATCCAGGGTATGGTGATGGCGACCGTCACGCAGAAAGTATCAAAATCTCTGCGGACAGAGATTTCGCAGAAGATCAACCGACTGCCTCTTAAATATTTTGATGGAACCAGTACGGGGAATATCCTGTCCCGTGTGACAAATGATGTGGACACCATAGGGCAGACCCTGAATCAGAGTGTCGGGACACTGGTGACGGCTTCGGCTATGTTTGCCGGTTCTTTAATTATGATGTTTTATACCAACTGGATTATGGCTGTCTCTGCCATATTAGCTGCTTTTTCAGGATTTGGCTTAATGATGCTTATTATTACCCGGTCACAGAAATATTTTAAGCGGCAGCAGCAGGAGCTTGGCACATTGAACGGACATATTGAGGAAACCTATTCCGGCCATAATGTGGTGAAGGCATACAACGGTGAAAAAGCGGCGAAAAATGAGTTTCATGCAATGAATCAGCGTTTGTATCATTCCGCATGGAAAAGCCAGTTTATGTCCGGGCTGATGCAGCCGCTCATGGCCTTTGTGGGGAATCTCGGTTATGTGGTGGTCTGCGTGGTCGGTGCGGTTTTGACACTGAACGGAACCATATCATTTAGTGTAATTGTAGCATTTATGCTGTATGTCCGTCTCTTTACGCAGCCTCTTTCTCAGCTTGCACAGGCAGCCACCAGTTTACAGTCTGCGGCGGCAGCCAGTGAGCGTGTGTTTGAATTTTTAGGGGAAGAAGAACTGGCGGACGAAAGAGGGAAATCCGCTCATTTGGCAGAGGTGGACGGGAATGTGGATTTTGAGCATATCCGTTTTGGGTATAACGAAAACAAGACAATCATCCACGATTTTTCAGCTTCCGTAAAAGCCGGACAGAAAATTGCCATTGTAGGGCCTACCGGGGCGGGAAAGACCACGATGGTAAATCTCCTGATGCGGTTTTATGAGGCACAGGACGGGGAAATCAGGATTGACGGCGTGCCGATCCAGGAGCTTACCCGTGAGAATGTCCATAACCTGTTCTGTATGGTTCTGCAGGACACATGGCTGTTTGAGGGGACGATCCGTGAGAATATCGTCTATTCTAAAGAGGGCGTTACGGAGAAACAGATGGTAGCGGCCTGCAAAGCGGTGGGATTACATCATTTTATTAAAACGCTCCCGAAAGGATATGACACGGTGCTGAATGACAACGCAAGTCTGTCCGCAGGCCAGAGGCAGCTCGTCACGATTGCGAGGGCGATGATAGAAAATGCGCCCATGCTGATTCTGGACGAGGCTACAAGCTCCGTGGACACCCGTACCGAAATCCTGATCCAGAATGCAATGGATAAGCTGATGGCAGGGCGCACTTCCTTTGTAATTGCACACCGCCTGTCTACGATTAAAAATGCGGACTTGATTCTGGTTATGAAGGACGGGGATATTGTGGAAAGCGGGAATCATTCGGAGCTGCTGAAAAAGGGAGGTTTCTATGCAGAACTTTACAACAGCCAGTTTGAACGGGCATCTTGAAATGGAGGAACAGATTTTACAGTTACAAAAATTTATCAATGACAGCCGCTATACGGTTGCCATTACCGGCGCAGGGATTTCAATGTCAGCCGGAATTATGGATTTTGCACATATGAATTTTCCCTTAGTCCTGCAAATGAGTTCTTCGGCGGTGTTGAAAAGTGCGCCGAACCATTATTACAATACGGCGAGGAAAGCGTTTTTAAATGCCATGTTTGAGAACGGGCCGAGCATTGCTCATAGGAAACTGGCGGAATATGAAAGGTGCGGTCTGCTGCAGGGCGTCATAACTACGAATATTGACTGTCTGCATACGCTGGCAGGCTCCAGAAATGTGGCGGAGATTCAGGGTAGCTTTGGGTTTAATAAGTGTCTGAAATGCGAGCAGGAGTACAATGATGTGCAGATATGGAACCAGGGAAAAACCCCGCGCTGCGAAAAATGCGGAGGCGTGATTGGAGCCTTTCCTGTATATAAGCATATCGGACTGGTGGAGGATGAAGTGCGGAAAGCAAGGAGCTATGCGGCACAGGCGGAGCTTGTTATCATTATCGGCGCACAGGGCAGCTATGGCGGGGTTTATTATCCTTATATCCGGTCTGGTGCAAAGATTGTGCAGATCAATCCGAAAGCTACACAGTTTGATGATGTGTCGGTATTGAATATTCGGAAAGGGGCGGATGAAGTTTTTGCCTTGTTAGAATAAATTTTTTTGAACAGGGGGTGAATACATGGAGGAACAAAATGCAAATCATAGTTGGATTAACAATGATCCATTAACCATTGTAGAGACTGAATTTTTACATTTCTGCCTTGAATATCGGTTAGTTGAAGTAGCTGGGCAAGAGATAGAACTTACTGCAAAGGAATTTGATATATTGGCATTACTTATTTTGAACCCCCATCGCGTATTTACTTATGAAATGATTATGGACATTGTATGGAATGAAGAATGTAATAAATATTCTCGTAAAGCTATAAATAATCATATCAGCAATCTGCGAAAAAAATTAAAGACTATACCGGAAATGCCGGATTATATCAAAAGTGTTCATAGCGTCGGATATAAGTTTGAAATGTAGATGGCATTGAGATGGAATACGAGCAGATTTAGAGGCTGCTTACCAAAAACAGCAATAACGCTATACAAACGAAGTATGTTTCGGGAAAAATAAAAGGAATATCCCAAGTATAATTCTGCGTAAAGGGAGACTGACCGCATAATAGCCCTCCGTTCCTCTTTGGATTGGAGGCTTGGGGGATGTTTCCGAAAGATACAGAGCAACGACGATTTTATTATACATGTAAGGCTCTATGCGCCGTAGTCCATGAAAAAAGGATTACGGCGCTTTTTCTTTCGACATTATTCACGATTATCCAACATCATTTTTCAAACAATATAGGAGAATTGTTATTTTGTGCACCTGAATTTCTTAGGGTGCACATTATTTTTTTGAAATATAGGGGAATCCATGCTGTTTATAGCTGTCGTTCCCCGCCCTCTGATTTCGGTTCAGCCAGTCAACTAAAAAATCGAAATCGGAGGATTACCATGAAGAAAATCAATCTGCGGGAGTATTACCCGCTTTATACGCAGGACACGATTGTTGAAGTACCGGACGAGGTGGCTGATCTGCTCCGGGAATATAAGCTGGCGGAGGCTGCCTACATTCTCCGCACATACCGGCATAAGGCTTATTTTTCTTTAGACTATGACAAGAATGTTGAACGGGACGCCCTTGTGATTGTGCTGGCACCGGAAGATGTCTTGGTCCAGGAGGAAGA